>Ga0181518_10000018_pt1 | contig 188240 bp, 167 predicted proteins | sample PEATcosm2014_Bin_28_FD_119751 | JGI IMG/M metagenome (GOLD analysis project Ga0181518, IMG submission 119751) | Peatland microbial communities from MTU Mesocosm Facility, Houghton, MI, USA - PEATcosm2014_Bin01_60_metaG | ecosystem: Environmental > Terrestrial > Soil > Wetlands > Peat | place...
CCACGATGGACCGCGAAGTGGAGAAACACCCAGGGGCTTTCTGGAACTTCTCCCAGCCCATTGAGGACAACATGGATGAAACGCTTACCGGCACGAAAGGCGGACTGTGCGCCAAGCTTTACGGGCCGGACCTGGACGTTCTGGAGGAAAAGGGCGAAGAGATCAAAGAAGTCATGGCCAAGATTGACGGGGTCAAGGATTTGGGAATTCAACGCGATACAGGCCAGCCGAATATCGATCTTACCGTTGACCGCCTGGCGGCTGCGCGCTTCGGCATCAATGTGGCCGATATACAAGATGCCATCCAGACCGCCGTCGGCGGTAATCCTGTCAGCCAGGTGCTACAGGGAGAGGCAGTCTACAACGTGGTCGTGCGCTATCAGAAACCGTATCGCGATACCAAGGAGGCTATCCAGAATATTCGACTGCTCTCACCCTCGGGAGAGCGCGTCTCACTGGCTCAGGTGACCAAAGCCCAGATTCACGATGACGCCTACGACATTTACCGGGAAGACGGAGCCCGCTATGTGGCCATCCGCTTTGAGGTTCGCGGGCGCGACCTGGGCTCTACGGTCCGGGAATCCATCAACAAGATCGCCAAGAGTGTGCAGTTACCGCATGGCTATCACCTCGAATGGTCGGGGGAATACGATAGCGAAAAGCGAGCCGAAGCAAGGCTGCTCTTGATCCTGCCCCTGACGGTCTTTTTTATCTTCATCATTCTCTACGCCATGTTTCGTTCCTTCAAATGGGCGCTGCTGATTCTCGCCAACGTGGCCATGGCTCCCATTGGAGGCTTGCTCGCTCTCCTTGTGACCGGCACATTCTTCAGCGTATCTTCCGGAGTTGGCTTCCTGGCGCTCTTTGGAGTTTCAGTCCAGACGGGCGTCATTATGCTTGAATATATCAACCAGCTGCGGGCGCGAGGCTATACGCCGGAAGGCGCTGCCATTGAGGGCGCCGTCCTGCGGCTTCGCCCTATCATGATGACCATGCTAGTGGCGACCTTGGGCTTGCTTCCCGCCGCGATGTCGCACGCTATCGGCTCCGACTCGCAGCGCCCATTTGCCATTGTCATTGTGGGAGGACTTATGGCGGCTCTCGTATTGAGCATCTTCCTTCTGCCCACTTTGTATGTCTGGGTCGCGAGAGAAGGGGACGTGCTCCCGAAACCGGAGGTGTCAAATGAAGCCGTCTAGGCTAATATGTGTTTTCACGCAAAGCATTGGCAGTTATGTCTTGGGCGTTGCTTTTCTTATGAGTTCCGCAAGCGCGCAGCAGGCGCTTACCTGGGAGCAGGTGAAGGCGAGGTTCGAGGCGTCTAACCCGTTATTGAAAGCGGATGCTGCCAATGTGGAGGAAATGAAGGCCGAGGAGATCACAGCCTTTCTTCGCCCCAATCCGCAATTTACGTTTTCAACGGATGGGACACAACTCGCGCGTCATAACGGCGTTTGGCAACCATTGACCGGCACTCAGTATCAGCCCAATTTCAGCTACCTGCATGAACGGGAACGCAAGCGCGAACTGCGCCTGGAGAGCGCCAAGAAAGGTACGCAGATTTCTCAGTCCCAGCACGTTGACCTGGAACGCAATCTGATCTTCGGCCTGCGTTCGGCCTTTGTGCAAACTCTACAAGCCAAGGCTGTACTGGCGTTGGCCAAAGCCGACCTGGAGTATTACGACAAGATCATCGACATCAGCCGCGCGCGTTTCAAAGCCGGCGACCTGGCCAAGATCGACCTTGCCCGGATCGAACTTCAGCGCGTGCAATACGAGTCGGAGATCGAGACTGCGATTGTCAATTTGCGCCAGCAAAAGATACAACTTCTTCTGCTGCTCGATGATCGCACGCCGGTCGATCAGTTCGACGTGATCGGACTATTTGAGTTAGGCCCGGACTTGCAGCCACTTGCTGATTATCACCAGATTGCGCTGGACAACCGGCCGGACCTGAGGGCGGCGATCCAGACAATTCAGCAATCGCAGACGAATCATAAACTTGCCGTCTCCAATGGTTCGACTGATCCAACCTTCGGCACGTGGTGGACGCACAATCCATCCTTCAACAATCCTAACGACTATGACACTCTCGGCCTCAGCGTTAGTATCCCGCTGCGTATCTTTGATAGGAACCAGGGCGAGAAGAAGCGAACGCTGATCGATATCGACAAAAGCCAGGACGCAGCCGAAGCCACCAAGGCGCAGGTCTTCAGCGACGTGGACAACGCCTACGAATTGGTGCGCAGCAATATTGCTTTGATCAAACCGTATAAGGCGCAGTACCTGGATCAATCAGTTTACGTGCGCGATACAGTTACCTTTGCCTACCAACACGGTGGAGCGTCGCTGATGGACTTTCTGAATGCGCAGAGCGACTACCGCGTGGTTCAACTTGCCTATCTTCAGTTGATCGGCGCGTATATGACGGCCGCCGGCCAAATGAATCTTGCCGTGGGGCACGAAGTTATTCAATGATGAACATGCCTGTTGTGAAGAGCGCCAGGCGCGTCGTTTATTCGATTACGGGTATGGAGAGGTCGAAATAATGAAGAGACATGAAGCTAGAGCTCGCATCGAAGAGTTTGGCATCCTTCCTTCTGTGCGTGTAAATTCGCGGGAACTCGCGCTATTTGCGGCAGAGACTGTTTACGCGGCTGGAATCCCTGTTGTTGAGATCACGTTGACTACGCCTGGCGCTCTGGAGGTGATCGACGATCTGGCAAAGCGCTATCCGGATATGGCAGTGGGCGCAGGCACCGTATTGGATGAGGAAACTGCACGCCTGAGCGTCGATTCCGGAGCCAGATTCCTGACCAGCCCTGGATTTGTTCCTGAGGTGGCGGCCTATGCAAACAAAGTCAATGTCGTAGTGCTTCCGGGAGCTTTGACGCCTACCGAAGTTATCGCGGCATGGAAAGCCGGTTCGGATCTTGTCAAGATCTTCCCTACAGGTCATATAGGAGGCATCAAGTATGTGCGCGCACTGAAAGTGCCGCTTCCGCAAATTCCGTTGATTGCCTCAGGCGGCGTGAATCAGTTGACGGCGTTCGACTTTATTCAGGCCGGAGCAACTGCTATTGGCCTGGGTGGAGAACTGTTGCCCAAGGAGGCTTTGCATTTTCGCCAGGTAGATCGTATCCATGAGTTGGCGAACAGGTTCCTTGGCTTGGTGAGGGACGCGCGGGCGTTGCGCGAAACTTACTACTAAGTCATCAGTCCGATCGTGCATTGCGAAGCGGCGATACAAATTGAATAAAACTTATTCTTACCAATCTCTTCATGCGGCCCTCATCTATTCTCACGATACTTGAAGATAGGAGGTAACTACACATGACTCGCAACCTATTTACAGTGTGTATTTTGGCACTTACTTTCGCTTGTGTTGGATACGCACAGGGCACGGCCTCTTCCTCAGAGACTGGGATCCATTACACTAAGGCACAGTTGAAGCAGATGGTGCTCAGCGCGCATACGCAGGAGCAATATACGGTACTCGCCAGTTACTTCGATACGCAGCGTGCCAACTATCTGCAGAAGGCAGAGGAAAGAAAGAAGGAGTGGGTGCAGCTCAGCCAATACAAGAGCGCGGCAGCCAAATATCCAAGGCCTGTAGACTCGGTATGGAATTATTACGAGTACTACATGCATAAGGCTACCGAGGCTGAAGCGCAGGAGGCGAAATACAGCCAGCTAGCGGCGCCGAATGCTCCAGTGAACTTGCAATAACGCGGCGAACACGAGCAAGTTAGCCCCCTCGTGGACAATGGAGCGTAGGGAGCCGGTTTAACTGAGCCGCTCCCTCCTCCAATCACATATTCTATAGATACGTTCCTTATATAATCTTCATGCATACACTGCTAGTCTTTAGCCAGCTTACCGGGAACCCGGATTGAGCAAGGGTCAGGTCAGATGGCAAATCCAGATGTCATGGGATCGAAACAACTGCCGAGAAGACTTCTTGCTCTGGCACAGTGTCTGGCAGCCAGCGCGGTCCTCGCTCTGCTGACCTACTTCGGGTTTGTTCTGCAGATTAACATATTGACAATAGGCCTCCTCTATTTGCTGATTGTCGTGGCCATAGCTTCACTTTTCAGTTTCTGGCAGGCATCGCTGATTTCACTTCTGGCGGTAGCCTGTCTGGACTATTTCTTTTTACCGCCTATTTTTCATTTTGATATTGCAGATCCGCAGGACTGGGTGGCGCTTGCTACGTTCGAGGTGACGGCGCTTGCGATCAGCAGATTTCACGGGCGGGAAATGCGGGTTGCGAGAGAAGCAGCTAGACACCGCGCAGAGATGGAGCAGTTGTATGAATTGAGCCGCAGTTCGCTCTTGCTGGATTTGCGCCAGCCGCAGGGACCGCAGCTTGCAGTATTGATTCATCGGATATTCAACGCACGAGCGGTAGCCTTGTACGACACAAACCTTAGCCGCCAGGATAGGATGGGCGATTGGGATGCGGGCGAAGAGGATCTGGCCAAAGAATGCTACTTGCGCGGTACACCTCATGATGATTCGAGTACGCAGACCTGGCAACGTATTCTGCGAGCCGGACCGAGGCCTGTGGGCGCACTGGTGGTGCGTGGCAAGCTCAGTCCTCTTGTGGTCGATGCACTTGCATCTCTTGCCGCAATTGCAATTGACCGCTATCAGTGGTTTGAGAAAGAAGAAAGAGCCGAGACCGCGAAAACAAGTGAGCAATTACGCGCAGCAGTGTTGGATGCACTCGCGCATGAGTTAAAGACGCCGCTTACGGCGGTTCAGACTGCCAGCTCAGGCTTGCTTGAACTCGGGGGATTGACGGAGTCCCAATGCAATCTGGTTACACTGATAAACGGGGAAGCTGTTCGACTGAACGAATTATGCACGCGGCTGCTGAAAGCCGTGAAGCTCGATGCGAGACAAATCGGCCTTGAGGCAGACGACATAGTTATACTTGATTTGGTTTCCGATGTATTGGCCAGGTATCCAGTCGAACAGGAAAGGAACAGTATCCAGGTTGAGGTGGAGAATCCCTCATTGACCGTGCGAGCGGACCGCGGAATGCTTGCTATGATCCTGGCGCAGTTTATCGACAATGCGCGAAAGTATTCGACGGCTGGGACGCCGATTGCGATTGCCGCAAGATCAAGTCAAACCGAATTTATGATGTCCGTGCAAAACTTCGGATCGACGATTCGAATTGAAGACCGGGAACGTATCTTCGAGCGCTTTTACCGGTCGCCGGAGTTGAAAGATGCCGTACCCGGAACTGGCATCGGACTATCTGTAGTGAGGAAAGCCGCGGAGGCTCATCACGGGCATGTGTGGGTAATCAGTGACGACAAGGAAGGAACGACATTCTATCTATCCCTTCCCATAGACGCGAGGAGGACGTATTGAACACGGAGCAGCCGAATGCAGGGCAGGGCACGATACTCGTGGTAGACGACGACAGTTCCACGCGGCGGGCACTGCGCGTGACTTTGACCGGAATGGGCTTCACGGTTGTTGAAGCAGCGCGTGGCGAAGAAGCACTATCTCTGGCCCGCGTAACCTGGTTCGATGCCGTCTTGTTGGACGTGGATATGCCAGGAATGGGAGGAATAGAAACCTGCCGGTGCATTCGGCGTGCGGTTGCACGATTGCCGATCCTGATGTTGACAGTGATGGACAGCGAGGATGACAAGGTGCTGGCGCTGGACGCCGGGGCCGACGACTATATCACGAAGCCGTTTCAAGTGCGTGAATTGACGGCACGATTGCGCTCGGCAGTACGCAGAAGAAATGTTCAGGATGACAACCGGGACGCGCCGATTCGCCATGGACAACTCGAACTAGACCCGGTGAAATACCGGGTGCTGAAGAGTGGACGCCCGATTCATCTGACGCCAAAGGAATTCGAGGTCCTGCATTACTTGATGATGCATGCTGGTGAGCCGATTCCACACGCCCGCCTGCTAAAGTCCGTGTGGGGACCTGAGTACGGAAACGAGCTCGAGTACCTTCGAACATTTATTCGTCAACTGCGCAAGAAAATTGAAGACGATCCACGAAATCCGAAGTATTTGCTAACGGATGCTTACGTCGGTTACCGGTTCAGCGAACAGCAGGCGGGGTCATAAGAGATATCAGAAGGGAAGGATTATCGATTGGAAAGTAACAGGAATCCGGTTGGAGTCAGAATATTACAGAATAACTATTCAATCTAATCTATAGGAAATTCAAGAATCCGGAAACGATGGCATTGGCATTTTCCGAATCTGGCCACAACCTAAAGGAAGCGAGGCTCTGGCAAGAGTGTGGGTACACGAGTGGCGCCATTGCGCCCGTCGGGGTGATGAAGAGAAACAGCCCTTTGCTATCGGGTAACCTATACGCTTTGTCTCCTGGCCGAGATTTGCGAATTTTCGTATCGGTCAATTCCATAGCCCCTCCAGGTTCTCCAATTCGTGAAATACCACCATTTGCCAGTAAATGTTCACCATAAATACCACTATTTTTCCTTGGCTACCCATAGTACCGCCTTGGATGGTAAAAGCGACTAAATACTTTGTTATCAGTAGAATAATGGATGAGGTCGGACTTTTAAGGATGCTATTGGATGGGTGCGTGGTGGGCGGTCAGGGACTCGAACCCCGGACTTCCTGCTTGTAAGGCAGGCGCTCTAACCAACTGAGCTAACCGCCCGCGCGGGCTGGAAAGACCATTGCGGCCTGATCTCATCATAGCAGCGCGCTTGTGATGCGGCCGGCGGCGCTTCTCCTCTGAGCGAGGCTTGACACGGCGGACTCCGTAGCGGTGGACCGCTGTTGATACACTCAGCCCGTGGGCCGTCTCATTCTCAATGCCGACGACTTTGGGCTGACCGCCGGAGTCAACCGCGCCATTATCGAGCTGCACCGGGCCGGAGTGCTGACCAGCGCCTCACTAATGGCCAGAGCTGCGGCTACTGATAAGGCCATAGAGCTGGCTCTCGCTACGCCATCGCTGGGGGTGGGCTGCCACGTAGTTCTGGTGGACGGGGAACCGGTGCTGCACGCGCAGGATCTTCGCACTCTTGTAGACCAGCGCACGGGCCGCTTTCATCCGACGCCGAACGTGTTTCTCAAACGATTGCTCACTGGGCGCATCCGAACCGCCGAGATTGAAGCCGATGCCAACGCGCAGATTTCGCTGTTGCAGTCCAGGGGCGTTCGGCTCACACACATCGACACACACAAACACTTGCATATCTTTCCTGCTGTGCTCAGGCCGGTGTTGCGAGCGGCGCAGGCTGCGGGGATTCGCGCGGTGCGCAATCCATTTGAGCCGGAGTGGAGCCGGAGCGCCACTCAAGGAGCGCCGTGGTCACGGCGGGCGCAGATGCGAATGCTGCGTCTGCTGGAGCCCACTTTCCGGCGCATTGTGGCGGAAGAGGGCTTTACGACCACCGATGGCGCAATCGGCGTGCTGGCGACGGGAACACTTGATTCAAATACAGTTAGTTCCCTGCTCCGGAATCTGCCCGAGGGCACGTGGGAGCTGGTCACGCATCCCGGCTACAATGACACAGACCTTGACAGGGTGCGGACGCGGCTGCGTGCATCTCGGGAGATCGAGCGAAAACTCCTGCTGGCAATCGCTCCCCAGGACCCAGTCGAGTTCATCAGCTTTGCCCAGCTTGCGACGGAGGAAACCCGGCCTCCGTACGTTTCGCAGTAATAACGCATCGAGCGCAACCCTTGCCGCGTCACAAAATCAGGGAGGAATTCTCTGAAAGACTCGGGAACCAGGAGGCACATTGGACCTCTCTTTGTTGTGGCATATTCTGATTTATGGCTGGACAGCTTCGGAGATTGTTCTCGCTGTGGCCAGGCGCACACGCAAAAGCGGCGGAAAAGTGCAGGACCGTGGCTCGATGCTGGTGATGTGGGCGACCATCATCTTCGCGATTACCGCGGCGGAGTTCATTGGCCACATGCCTGTTGGAAGTATCATGCACGGAGCGTACTGGCTAAAGCTCGCCGCGATCGTTTTGATCGTTGCAGGCGTGATGCTCCGCTGGATTGCGATCCTCTCCCTGGGTAAGGCCTTCAGCACCAACGTGGCGATCCGACCTGCGCAGGCGATCTATCAATCCGGGCTGTATCACTATCTTCGTCATCCGTCATACTCGGGATTATTGATGGTGTTTCTGGCCATCGCGCTTTACGAACGGAACTGGCTGGCAGCCGCGGTGGTGCTGCTGCCTACAACCGCCGCCGTGCTCTATAGAATTCATGTTGAGGAAGAAGCCCTGACGGAAGCTTTTGGAGAAGAGTATGCAACCTACAGCAAAACAACCTGGAGCTTGATTCCGGGCATCTACTAGGACCTGTAAATCAGAATAGAGAACCCAATCAGCTCCTAGACGCATCTATCTCCGAGGATCTCTATTCACAGGCAAAGAGAAGGGTTTATGCGCATTGGCATCACCTGCTATCCCACCTACGGCGGCTCGGGTGTAGTGGCAACGGAGCTAGGCATCGAGCTGGCAGCGCGGGGCCACGAGGTGCATTTTATTTCCTATTCGCAGCCGTTCAGGTTGAGCGGACGGGATAACGGCGTTTTTTATCACGAGGTTCCGGTCTCCAGTTATCCGCTTTTCGAGTTCCCTCCCTACGATCTGGCGCTGGCTTCGCGGATGGAGGAAGTTGCTGAATATTATGAACTTGACCTGCTGCACGTGCACTACGCCATTCCCCACTCGGTGAGCGCGTTGCTGGCGCGGCAGATGCTGGCCACGCGCGGGCGGAGGCTACCATTTGTGACCACGCTGCACGGCACGGACATCACGCTGGTGGGCCTGGACCGCAGCTACCTGCCCATCACCCGGTACGCCATTCAGGAGAGCGACGGTGTCACCGCTATCTCCAACTATCTAAAGGAGGAAACGGTCAAGCACTTTGGCATTACGAAGCCCATCGAGGTGGTTTCGAACTTTGTAAACTGCGACGAGTATGTGCCCATCAAGGATGAGAAGGCGAGGGCGGAGACGCGCCGGAAGCTGGCTGCTCCGGATGAGGCGATCCTGATGCATCTCTCTAATTTCAGGCCGGTTAAGCGGGTGGTGGACGTAGTGAAAGTGTTTGCGCGGGTGGCGAGGGAGCTTCCGGCGCAACTGTATCTGGTGGGCGACGGGCCGGAGCGGTCGGCGGCGGAATGGCTGGCGCACGACTTGCATATCAATGAAAAGGTTCACTTTATGGGCAAGCAGGAGCGGGTGAACGAGCTGCTTCCGCTGGCCGATCTGATGGTGATGCCGAGCGAGCTGGAGTCGTTTGGGCTCGCGGCGCTGGAGGCCATGGCATGCAAGGTTCCGTCGATTGCCACGCGGGTGGGCGGAGTGCCGGAGTTGATCGACGACGAGGTGACGGGGTTGCTGTATCCCGTTGGAAATGTGGATGATATGGCTGCGGGAGCGGTGAGCCTGCTAAAGGATCGCGACCGGCTCAATGCGATGCGCGAGGCGGGACGGAAGACAGCGCAGAAGCGCTTCTGCTCGTCGCTGGTGGTGCCGCAGTACGTGAAATATTACGAGAAAGTGCTGGAAGGACAGGGAACAGAAACTAGCCACCCCATCGAGCAAAAATCACTCGCTGGGGACCCCGGCAGGAAATAGAGAACAGGTGGCAAAGATTCGTGCAGAAAACGCGAAATGAAACCTCTACTTCGGAGTAGAGGTTTTTTGCGCAAAATTGGGCAATTTGGGGAGCGGATCTTGGGTCAGTTGGACGGATGCTCGGCCGGGTCTAGGGCGAAGATTGGGGTGAATCCGAGCTGACGCCAGAAGTGGTCGAGGAGGAGTACGGTCTCCGGGGCGGTCTGGGTGGTTGTGCGGAGAAGGATTTCGGGGGCGGCTGCGGCTTGGGAGTTGGCGGTGCCGACGGCGGGGTTGGCGGCGCCGGACTTGAGATTGCCGATTTCGGATTTGCCGGTGAGGGCGGCGGCTTCGGCGGCGATGGCGATGCACTTTGCGGGACGGTAGGTGCAGTTGGCCAGGTCTGTGATGGAGAGGCGCGTGGTGGGAGTGGCGAGAACGGCGCGCGGCGGGGCCATGCGGTCGAGGAGCCAGAGAATTTCCAGCTTGGATTCGAGCTCGTCGGGGACGCAATCGATGACCAGGTCAGCGTTGCGGACGGCTTCCTCGATGGTGGAGACGAAGGCTACGTTTGGCACCGCTCCCGCGGTTTCGCGAAAAGCATCTGGACCGAGAACGGCCCGAAGGGCCTCCTGGGCGTGGTGGAGGTTGGCGGGCATCACGTCTTCGAGATAAACGCGGAAGCCGGCGCGGGCCGCGGAGAGGGCCAGCCATCGGCCGAGCGGGCCTGCTCCGATGATGGCAATGGTAGCGGGCAAAGCAATTACCGGCGGCCGACCAGGGCCTCGGCCACGTCCTGCGCGCTGGGGCGGGTGTTGATCAGGTGCTCGGCGACGCGGGCGCGCTCCTCGGGGGTGAGGACGGGGATGGTGGCCAGGATGCGGCGCAGGGTTACGGCAACGTCGTCAATGTAGTTCATCAGGCGAATGGCTTCTCCGGAGAGCGGCATGGTTTTCCTCGTGGTGGACTTGCATCTATATTGTAGTTGAGAAGAGGATGCGGGTTGGATTGAAGTTTGCGGACGGTGTAGCATTAACTTAACGGGAAGGGGCTTCCTTCGATGAACGAAATCATCTTTGAAGTGCGCGAGGACGAGGCAGACGGTGGCTATACAGCATCCGCACTGGGGTACGGCATCCATACCCAGGGGGAGACGCAGGAAGAGCTGCGCGCCATGGTCAAGGAAGCCGTAGCCTGCTACTTCGATGAAACGATGGAGCCACCGAAGATCATCCGCCTCCATTTTGTGCGGGACGAAGTTCTGGCCTGATGAAGCTGCCTCGCGATATCGACGGAACGCGCTTGGTCAAGGCGCTGAGCGTATTGGGTTACGAACCGACCCGTCAAAAGGGTTCCCACATCCGCGTGACTACCCTGCGCGACGGCAAGAATCACGAAGTCATTCCCTTCCATCATCCGATTAAGACAGGCACGCTTGCCAGCATCCTCAAGCGCATCGCCGCGCACCACAGGTTGACAGTTGATGATCTGCTGGAGATGCTGGATTTATAGGTGTTTTTCCAGGTCCGAGAAGCTGAGGCACACGGCAGCGTGGTTTTCCTCTTCGCTACACTCCGCTCAGGATGACAGCAGATTTTTTTACAGATTCACTCTGCCCCTACGGGGCGGATTTATTTATCTGTGGCATTGTCCCAGGGTTTTACCCTCTCACCCCAACGAGCAAAGATCACTCGTTGGGGACCCCGACCCTGGGCTATTCTCTTTGCCTCCCGCTGGGAGGCGCGCGGCGTGGTTACAATACCGGCATGAGCGATTCGGTGGAAGTTGTGGCGCGGGCGTTTGCAGAGGCAATTAACCGGCAGGATGTGGAGGGGCTGGCGGGGTTGATGACTCCGGGGCACAGGTTCATCGATTCGCTGGAAAATGCGGTCGAGGGCCGGGAGAAGATGCGGGCGGCGTGGGTTGGGTATTTCAGGATGGTTCCGGATTATTCGATTGTGGTGGAGGAGACGTTTTGTGATGGACCCATCGTGGTGATGCTGGGGAAGGCCAGGGGAACATACACCACAGATGGGGAATTGAAGGCGGAGAACCGGTGGGAGACGCCGGCGGCGTGGAGGGCTGTGGTGAAGGGCGGGTTGGTGGCGGAGTGGCGGGTGTATGCCGATAACGAACCAATGCGGGAGAGGATGAGGCGGGCGGGATGATGCCAGCGCATGCGGTTACTGATGAATTCCCATTACAGAAACAGGCCGGCGTGAAGTCGTTTTTGGCGTCCCGGACTCCTTAGCGCCGACCTGATGAAATCTACCATTACGCCATATATATCGAGTACGAATGAACCTGGTGGAGCAGCAAAGGCCGGCACTTTTCGCAGGGTCATAAAGCTCTAAAACCAGCTTCCCATTTTGCCCGTAAACCCTGTAAAGACCAAAATTTGCACGGTCGCCGGCATGAAAACAGGCCAGAAGTTTTGGTTTTCCGGCTGCAAACGCATAGACATATACGTAATAGGAAAACATGGTGCCGCCCGTATCGTATCGCAGTACGACAATCGCGCCGGTTTGACCATCGCCCGTTACGTCGGCGAACTGAACTTCCTCGAGCGTCAAGCCCTCCATTGTCATGCCGTTTCCTGAATCGCTCAGATTTTTCCCGTTTTTCAGCCGAGTATGTTCTTCATGAGACATATCGATCCACCCCGGCTCATCCGACATTGAATCGTAAAACGGGTAGCTAAAGTTCTTGAAATCGACATGTTGAATGTCCGGCTGCGCACCAGCACAGCCGACGGACGCACAAAGGAACAATCCTAAAATGAAATGCCGCATGGCTATCAGCATAATAGCGCAATCTTCAAGACCACGAAAATTTTTAAATTCACCTTGCCACAAAGAGCGCCCTCGTATTATGCTTTAGGTATGCGTCGATGTCGCTAACACCGCCCTGGTGCCAGTTGCGACGCAGGCGTGCGCTCGATTCAAGAGCACTCTTCCCCGTCAAATAGTTCAATCCTTACCCCACATAAACAGAACCGTCTGGAATTGTATTCCAGCAAAAGGAGATCATCATGGCGCGCATCGCCGCGAATGTAACGGAACTCATTGGCAAGACCCCGTTGGTTCGATTGAACAAAGTGGCAGCCGGGCTGCCCGCAACCGTAGTGGCCAAGCTGGAGAGCCAGAACCCAGTCTCGAGCGTGAAGGACCGCATTGGCTTCGCAATGATTGACGATGCCGAGAGGCGGGGCAAGATTACTCCCGGAAAAACTGTGCTGATTGAGCCCACCAGCGGCAATACCGGCATCGCACTGGCCTTTGTGGCCGCGGTCAAGGGCTACCGGCTGATTCTGACGATTCCGGAGACCATGAGCCTGGAGCGGCGCGTGCTGCTGCTGGCCTTTGGCGCGGAAATTGTGCTGACGCCGGGGCCGAGCGGCATGAAGGGCGCCATCGCCAAGGCCAACGAGATTCTGGCCAAGACGCCGAATGGGTATATATTGCAGCAGTTCGACAACCCGGCGAATCCGGCGATTCACTACCATACCACCGGGCCGGAGCTGTGGAACGACACGGACGGCAAGATCGACATTCTGATCAGCGGCGTGGGCACGGGCGGCACCATCACCGGCGCGGGCAAGTACATCAAGGAGCGCAAGCCGGAGTTCAAGGCCATTGCCGTGGAGCCGGCGGACAGCGCGGTGCTGAGCGGCGGCAAGCCGGGGCCGCACAAGATTCAGGGCCTGGGCGCGGGCTTCGTGCCGGGAGTGCTGGACACGAGCCTAGTGGACGAGGTTATCCAGGTGACGAACGACGAGTCGATTGAACTGGCACGACGGCTGCCGCTTGAAGAGGGCCTGTTTGTGGGCATCAGCTCGGGAGCGGCAGTGGCCGCGGCGCTGAAGGTGGCGGCGCGGGCGGAGAATAAGGGCAAGCTGATTGTGGTGGTGCTGCCGGACTTCGGCGAGCGCTATTTGACCAGCGTGTTGTTCGATGCGCTGCGGCAGAAAGCGCTGGGGCTAGTGACGCAACAAGTTACTCTGTAGAAGTCAACCTGGAATATATCGCGGCTTTTCAAGGCACCGTCTTGCCGCGATTTTGAGAACCCGTCATGGCTTTGTTTGCACGAATTCGCGAAGACATCAACTCCGTGCTGGAACGCGACCCGGCGGCGCGCTCCCGTGTGGAGGTCTTCTTCTGCTATCCGGGGCTGTGGGCGGTGTGGATTCATCGCGTCTCTCACTGGCTGTGGGGCGTGAAGCTGCGGCTGCCGGCAAGGCTGCTCTCGCAGGTGGGCAGGTTTTTCACCGGCGTCGATATACATCCCGGCGCGCTGATTGGCCGGCGGTTATTTATCGATCACGCGACGGGAGTGGTGATTGGCGAAACCGCGATTGTGGGCAGCGATGTGACCATGTACCAAGGCGTGACGCTGGGCGGAACGGGCAAGGGCCACGGCAAGCGCCATCCCACGGTCTGCGACGGAGTGTTTATAGGCAACAACGCCAACGTGCTGGGCAACGTGACCATCGGCGAGAACTCGCGCGTGGGCGCAGGGTCGGTGGTGCTGACAGACGTGCCGCCCAACTCGACAGTGGTGGGCGTTCCGGCGCACATTGTCTATCGCAACGGAGAGCGTGTGCTGATTACCGATCCGCACGACGTGAAGGACCCACTCTCCGACGCGCTAATTGCGCTGTCGGGGCGCGTGGAGGAGCTGGAGAAGCAACTGGGCCGGGCCGTGAAAACTGCGGAGCCCTTCACCACGGAAGAGGCGGAGCGCACGGCTTACCACGAAGAGCTGGAGCGGCTGCGGCAGTACGTCTCGATGGGCGCAGGGATCTAGTCCTCTTTACACGTAATTTCGGATATCGAGTTTGTGCGATGTGGCACGAGAATCGCCCCTAGTGTTAAGACCGTGTGAGTTGGTAATAGTGCCTAGATATGTGCGGGCGGGGACGCCCGCACGACAGCCGGCCGGGAGGCCGGCGCTACATTCCTGCCATACAAATTCTAGCGGTCACGATACTAGGTCAACGCAACGTTCATGTTGTCGATGGCTTCGTCGATCTCCTGCGTGCTCTTGAAGCCTACGGTGGCGCAATCGATTCCTGCGTTCTTGAAGGCGAAGCGCATAGCCGCCTGGCGGTCTTCGTGGCGCGTGAAGGCGCCGTCGCCCACCAGCTTCATGCTGATTACGCCCATGCCTTCCTTTTTCACCTGATGGACGTGATCGACGACCACGTTTACCTGGTCCGGATGGTTGCCCTCGTCGTATTTGGGTCCGTCCATGCGTGTACCGTTGTGATTCATGCGGATCATCGCCACTTCCAGCCATTTGTTGCCCGGCATCAGGTGGAGCGCGGGTTGGCCGTGGACCGAAGCGCCGCGGGCGAGGATGGTCTTCTTGGCTTGCGCTTCCAGGATGCCGTCTTGCCAGCGGCTGGTGGTAGCCGTCCAATTGCCGGTGATCTGCCAGTGGAGGAGCATGATGTCAAAGTACTCGGTCTGGGAGATGCGGCGCATCTGGTCGAAACGCTTCAGAGGATCGACGCCCTCGTTGGTGGTTACCTTGTTCATCAACTGGTAGCTCTCGCGGGGGAAGATTTTGAGGGCTTCGCCGAGCATGGCGGGGGTGGAGTATGACTCAGCGGTCTCAAAGAAGCGGATGCCGCGGTCGTAAGCGTAGTGAATGAGTCGCGAGAACTCTTTCTGCCCGAGAGAGGACTGCACATAGCCATTGTTGCTGCCGGTGCCGAAGGCGAGGCGCGTGACCTTCAAGCCGGATTTGCCCAGCGTGACAATGTCGGTGGCTTTGCCGGAAGCAGCGTACAACGAGAGCGAACCGGCGCTGGCGATGGCTCCGGCGGCAAGCGTAGCTTTGAGGAATTCGCGACGAGAGAGTGGGCTCACGATGATCTCCTTGACGGGTCTGTTTGACGGGCGGGGAAGGCCCTTCCGGAGATGGTATCACGAAGACGTGCGCACGGTGGAATTACCGGCATGACGCGAATTGGGCCGGGAAAATGTCTCCCCCGGAGCTAGCCAACGTGCCTCCGCGAGTTCGTCTCCATGGCGAGGGGATTTGAGCCGGGATTTCTTTTTGATTCATCATTCTGAAACCTCAGTAGTGGTAAAATCGCAGGGATTCTGGGACAAAAAAGATTCCGATTTAGGCGTGTTTGGGAACTTGTTTCCCGCTGCTCGCTGAGGAGACTTGGAGGAGGCTTGATCATATGCAGCAGAATGGACGAAGAATCGTAATCATCGGCGGTGGAATCGCCGGCCTTTGCAGTGCAGTTTATGCGTTGAAATGCGGTTATCAGGTTCAGGTACTTGAAATGCACGAGATGGCAGGCGGTCTGGCGATGAGTTGGCGCCGCGGCCCTTACACCTTCGAGACCTGCCTGCACTGGCTTGTCGGCTCAAAATCCGGTGGTGATTTTCACGCGCATTGGCAGGAGGTCTTCGACGTCGACAAGCTCAGGGTCATTGATTCTGATGAGTTTGTCCGCATCCAAAGCGAAACCGGCGACAGCTTGAGCATGTTCACCAATGTCGACCGCCTGGAGGCCGAACTTCTCAGGCGATCACCGCAGGATGCGGCTGCAATTCGAGACTTTACGCACTCGATACGTAGTCTTGGCAAATTCAAGATGCTCGACCCCTCGGGTGGTCTGGCCGGCAACTGGCGGAACATGCTGCGGGACCTTCCCATCTTTCCGCTGCTGGGAAAATTGTCGAAGATCAGCGGGGAACAATATGCCAATCGTTTCTCCGACCCGCTATTGAAGCGCTTTTTCTCAAATGGGGACGTTGGCAAGATGTCCGCGATCGCCATGATTCTTTCGTTGGCATGGATGAATACAGGCAACGCAGGCTACTGCATCGGCGGCTCACAGGCGATCATCCGTCTTATCGAAGAAAAGATTGCAAGCCTGGGCGGTACGGTCCGGTTCAAAGCCCGGGTTAAGCGCATCCTGGTAGAGAATGATACTGCTGTGGGGGTGCAATTAGAGGACGGCGAGAAGATCATGGCCGACTGGGTGATCTCCGCCGCGGATGGCCACGCCACCATCTTCGACATGCTCGACGGAGCGTATGTCAATGAAGCGACCCGCAAGCTTTACGACGAGAGAGAGCTGTTTGCTTCGTATCTTCAGGTTTCTTTAGGCGTGGGGCTTGACCTCAGCGATCAGCCTCCCATGTTGACCCGTGTGCTGCAAGCACCGCTCACGGTCGACCCTGGCACTGAGCTAGAAAATGTCGGGTTCCGCATCTTCCACTACGATCCAACCTTTGCACCGCCCGGTAAAACCGCAGTCACCAGCCTTCTACCCACGCGCAACTTCTCATACTGGACCGAACTGCGCAACAGCAACCTTGCCAAATATCGCGATGAGAAGCACCGTATCGCTGACGCGGTGATCGGCGTACTCGACAAACAGATCCCTGGCGCGCGCGCAGCCATCGAGACCGTCGATGTATCCACACCGGCCACAGTCATTCGCTACACAGGCAACTGGAAAGGAACGATGGAGGGGTGGCTTGTTGAGCCAGGCGCGAGCTTCAAACCTCTGCCGAACACGCTGCCCGGACTAGACCGATTCCTCATGGTTGGCCAATGGGTGATGCCGGGGGGTGGTCTTCCTTCCGGTCCGATGACGGCGCGGCCAGCGGTGAAGGCTATCTGCAAGCGCGATCGTTTGCCCTTCGACCTCCAGGCATAGAAGCCAATTAGCCTGAGCCGGTTGCGGTGTAATCGCGACAAGCACATCGAGCCCGTCTCGATGGGCGAAGGAATATAACGAGCCTCAGATGCCCGCTCTGCATTACGAATTGTATTGAAACGGCCGCTTTTCACAATACGGAAATTCTGAAAATGCCGTACAATTCAGGCAAATCGTAGTATTGGAAATTCTCATGAGCAGCGAATCTGTGCGCATTCTCGTCGTCGGAGCCGGGGTCAACGGTTCTGTCTGTGCCGCCGAATTGCACCGGGCCGGTTTCAACGTAACCGTTCTGGCTCGCCCCGCTCGATACCGGGAACTGATTGAACGGGGTCTCGAAATTGAGAACCCGCTCAACGGCGCACGGACCGTGACCAGATTGCCCTTGATTGACCACTTGGAGCCAACGGATATCTACGACTATATTCTTGTCGTCGTTCGCAAAAATCAGGTGCGGGAACTTCTGCCGACGCTCGCTCAGAATGCTTCAACCTGCGTAGTATTTATGGTCAACACAGTTTTGGGTCCCGAAGAGTGGGTTGCAAAACTGGGGGCGGAGCGAGTTCTGTTGGGCTTCGACTTCGCCGGAGGCAGGCGCGAGGGCAGCCTGGTGCGGGCCATGCGCGTCAAAAGAGCTTCCGCGCCTTTCGGCGAAGTCAATGGCGCTGTCACTCCAAGGCTCACGCGCCTGATCGGCATCCTCAACCGCGCTGGACTCAAGTCAAGATCAGAGCCGAACATGCCCGACTGGCTGGCCAACCACGCGGCGATGGTTGCACCTTTCGCAGTGCTCGTCATCAAGCACGGATGCGATACCCACGCACTGGCCCGTTGCAAAAGCGAGCTGCGTCTGCTCGCCGATGCCATGCGCGAGACGCTGAAGGTGCTGCGCGCCACAGGACGCCGCATTGTTCCTCGCGCCCAGGTCGTGTTCTACAGACTTCCGCGATTCGTTCTGGTTGGCCTGTTCCGGGTTTTTCTTTCTACCAAATTTGCCGAGATTGGCGGCGGCTGGCATTGTTCCCAGGCCCCCGATGAAATGAACCAACTGGCAAGCGAACTCAAAGAGCTTGTGGAACGATCCGGAGTCCCAGCACCGGCTCTCCGGCAGATCCTCGCGGAATGTTAATTGATGCGCGTGATGATCTACTATGTGCCAAAGGAGGTTACTAGCCCATGTCCACATTGAAAGTTGTTATATATTGCGTAACGATCGCAGTAGCTCTGTTCTTCGCGTTTTGGGAAGCTAGGCTAAAGCGACAATTGACGGACGAAGCTCCACAACCTCCGGTGAGTGTAAGCGATATGGGAGTTATAAATAATCTTAAGGAAATGATAAAACGTGAGCAATACTTAAATTGTTTGCCTAAGAAAGCGACTGTCAAATACAGAAGGGCCGCTATGCTCAAGCTTCTGTTTGTCGCGATCTTGATCGCTGAAGTGATTTTTCTTCAAAAGTAAAGGTAAAGAGACCAAATAATGCAGCTATCAATTCCGGTAATAATAGCACTTGCTTGAACCGGGCCGAAATCACCCTCCCGGTGTTACAGTGGTCTCGTCCCCACTTTGCGCGCGGAGTCTCTTCTTGCTAGTCTTTCGACCGCTGATCGTGGTTCTTATCGCGCTTCCCGCAGTCGTCCACGCGGCGGCTCGCGTGCAGACCGCGCCGGTTCCGCCGGAGATGCGCTCGACAGCCTTCACCGTCCGCGTGAACGGCCAGCCCGTGGAGGTGGCGCACGCCGCGGCGAATTACGAATATGTCAGCTTCGACGCGAACGGCCCCGTGAATGTGGAGATTACTGCCGAGGAGGCGGGCTTCTGGGACAAGGGCGTGGACATTCAGCCCTGGCGGCTGGGTCTGCATCCGGTGCGCGACGGCCAGACGATTCGCTTCTGGCTCAACGGGCCGGCCAAGCTCTCCATCTCCCGGCCGGGCGATTTTCTGCAGTATGCGAAAATGCTGTTTCTCTTTTTCGGAACGCCGCCGCCGCCGATGCCGCGCAACCCCAAGATTCGCGTTTATCAGCCGGGGGTTTATCACGAGAGCCTGAACCCCAAGAGCGGAGAGACCATTTATCTGGCTCCGGGCTCGTACTTTTTCGGCAGCCTGAATCTATGGAAGGTTGAGAATGTAAAAGTCTATGGGCGGGGAACCATTGTCTACGACGGACCCCAGGACCCCAACAGCGACGAAGGCTGGATGCAGAAGCCGGACTGGCACTGCGTGGGCGCGATGGAGGCCCACAACATCGAGATCTACGGGCTGACCTGCATTGTGAGGTCGAGGACATGGTCGATCCAGATGAAGGATTCGACAGGATTTTTTTATGACGATCTGCGCGTAATCGGCGGCAACCCGGGCAACGCCAACCAGGACGGCATGGACTGGCTGGGCGGCGGCGAAACGTTGGTGCGCAACGCATTTATCCGCTCCTCGGACGACGATTTGGTCCTGCAGGGAAACTGGGATGGATACAGCGACGTGGCGATGCTGACCCCCGGCCACGATGTGCACGACATTCTTATCGAAAAGAGCGAGCTTTCCACCAGCATCTCAAACATTGTGCGCACCGGGTGGCCGCGCAAGACCTTCAACTCGAGCAACTTTACATTGCGCGACAGCGACATTCTGCACGGCGGCATCGGGGCGTGCGGGCAGACCTATGCACTGTTCGGGATGTGGGGCGTAAACGGAGCCAAGGGAATTCACTCCAACTACAAATTTGAAAATCTCTTTCTGGACAACTGGTACTCGCTGGCGCAGATGGAGCAGGCTTACCCGGGCTTGAAGGAGATCACCTTTCGCAACATCTGGGCGCTGGACCAACCGCCGCTCGCTGATTCCACGATAACTGGTGACGTGGCGGGCGTGACCTTTGACAATGTGAAGTATGGGCAGACACGCGCGGCAGCGGATGCCGATCTGCCGCTGGTGACAGGCGACGGCGCGCAGAAGGCGCATTTTACGGAGCGGCATGGCGCGATGGCGGCGTTCACCGTGGAGCCTCCGGTCTTTGCGCCGGGAGAGCAGATCACCTTTACCGCGCAATCCTCGTCCGGCGCGCATTACACATGGCTCTTCGGCGACGGGACGCAAGCCAGCGGACGCATCGTGCGCCATCGATTTGCGGACGCCGAGGGAACCCAGTTGGATGGGGGAGCAAACGGCGCCGGGCGCTTCAGGGTTTTGCTGCACGTGGTGGGGCGCGCGGATCAACCTGATATAGGCGGCGAGGACTGGGCGGCACAGGGAGTAGTGGCCGTGGCCAAATGGCACGAGGCCGCAAACATCATCGGCCCCACAGTAGCCGGCCTTGCGTGGCAGATTTATCCCGGCGAGTGGACCCAGCTACCGAACCTCGCCAAAGAACTTATGGTTTTTACCGGTGAAGGGCCCGGCCTGAGAGCGAACGCGCAGGGATTTACGCATTATGCCGCTGTGTGGAACGGCTTTATCGACATTCCCGCTGACGGCGGTTATACCTTTTATCTGCTGGCTCGCGACGGCGCGCGGCTGGTGATCGACGGCGTGGAAGTGGCCAAAACCGGTTCTTCTTTTGCCCAGGTTTGCGGCTCGCCGGGAAACGCGATGCGCTACGATCAAGGCTCGCTGGGTCTGCGCGCAGGCAAGCATGTGTTTCACCTTGAAGGGCTGCACTCGGCCAGCGAGGGTGCGCCACGACTGCTGTGGGAAGGCCCCGCGTTGCCGCTGACTGAAGTGCCGCCGGCGGCATACAGCCATCCGAAGCTGGATGTGGTAAAAGCGATAAATAGAGAACAGGGAAAAGGGAATCAATCGCAGAGATGAAGATTAGGTGGATTTCCGGTTGTGTTGTGGCGTTGTGCATGGCTTCGCTGGCGCAGGCTCAGAGCAAGCATCCGGCTGCACTGCGCACGTCGACGCAGATTCTTGTTGTTACAACGCAGGATTGGGATAGTGTCGATGGAACTTTGCAGATGTACGAGCGGCCCCAGGCGCGCAAGAAGTGGAAAGCTGCCGGAGCTCCTATCCCCGTTGTGGTGGGCAAGAAGGGTCTTGGATGGGGCGCGGGAGTGGCGTCGGCGCGGGATGCCGGACGGCGGGCAGCGAGCGGGCCAGTCAAAAAAGAAGGCGACGGAAAATCACCAGCGGGAATCTTTCGCCTGAGCACGGCCTTCGGCTATGCCGCGCAGGAACCATCGGGATGGAAGATGCCCTACATGAGTCTCACGCCATCGGTGGAATGCGTGGACGATGTGTGCTCCAAGTTCTACAACCACGTGCTGAATCGCGCGACGGTTGCGCCCGACTGGTCGAGCTCCGAGCAGATGTTGCGCCCCGATGGGCTGTACCGCTGGGGGATAATGGTAGATCACAACGCGGAGCCGGTGATCGCTGGCGGAGGATCATGCATCTTCCTGCACATCTGGCTGGGGCCGAGCCAGGGAACCACGGGTTGCACGGCCATGGCGCAGGAGCAGCTTGAAGGCGTGTTGGCGAGACTCGATCCGACGAGAAGGCCTATGCTGGTGCAGTTGCCGCGTCCGCAGTACAAGAAGCTGAAGAGGCGGTGGAAGCTGCCTGGGCTGCCCAAGCATTGATAAAGTAGACCTGTGCGGGAGTGAGCAACGCGCATGGATGACCAAAGAAAATTGGTGAGACATTTTCTGGCGGCGCTGGCCTACAGGACGCAGAAGGCGTTGCGCGGCGCTCCGCCGGAGTTTGCCGCGTTTCGCGTTGCGCCGCTGGTGCGTACGCCTCATGAGCTGATTCGACACATGGACGGCGTGATGGGAAGCGCACGCAGTTACTTCACCGGGGTCAGATCCGAGGTGCCTTTCTTTCCGGAGTTCTCCGCGGCGGTTGCACATTTTCATGAAACGCTGGCGGATTTGGCGCGCCATCTTGAGCAAGGCACGGAGTTGCACGGCATTAGTTTAGAGAATCTGTTGCAGGGTCCATGTTCCGATGCGATGAGCCACGCCGGGCAGTTGGCGATGCTTAGACGGCTGACGGGAAGTCCTGTTCCACCGGAAAACTTTATTTTTGCCGCGATCAGTGCAGACAATCTTGGCCCCGAGCAGCCGCCTCCAGCTTGTCCCGATAAGGATTGGCCGGAGAGGCCGTGAGGGATGATACCGAACCGCCTTCAGCTATTTGAAACGTGATTTATTGAAGCGAAAATGCTGGACTATTGATTCTCACTCTTAGAGTCCGAACGCATCCGGGTAGCGGACCTTGCCGCGAATGCCTTCGAGCGCATGGGGCTTGAGTTCAAGCGCCATAAAGGATTTTGGGTTGAACGGGCTCTCGATGAAACTAGCTTTTTCGATCGAGAAGCCAAAGCGCTGATAATAATCCGAAGGGCCGAGAACGAGAACAATCTGCTCGCTTTGCGCACGCAGCCAATCAAGACCGTGAGCCGTCAACAACGTTCCAATGCCCTGACGCTGAAACTTCGGCATTACCGCCAGGGGAGCCAGGGCCACCGCCTCAACGGATTTACCGGTTGTCTCAATCGACATCCGGCTGAAGAGGATATGCCCAACGATCAGGCTTTCAACCTCGGCAACAAACGACGCGAGTACGACTCCCTGAACGCGCAATCGATCAACGAGATCAGCCTCATCGCGCCGGCCAAATGCCTCTTCGTTGACGAGACGGATCGCGGCACGATCTTCAGGTCTCTCACTTCGGACGATCAGATTGTTCTTCATGCCCAACAGCTCGCTGCTATTTCGGCAACTGGCTTGCATCCCAACCGCCGCCAAGAGCGCGGACCAAGCCGACGCTCGAAACAAACTGGCGAGTCTGGATGCTGATGGCGGTGCGCTGGTTCTGGAGCAGGGCGGCCTCTGCCGTCAGCACCTCAAGGTAGCTGGTGACGCCGCCCTTGTAGCGCTGGCTGGAAATTTCGTAGGAGTGCTGAGCCGACTCGACGGCGCGCTGCTCTACAGTAGACTCCTGTTCAAGAATCCGCAGGCTGGAGAGCTGGTCTTCGACGTCGTTGAAGGCTGCCAGAACGGTGCTCCGGTAAGCGGCGGCCTGGGCTTCGTAGGTGTGACGTGCAGCGTCGGTGAGGGCGCGACGCTGGCCGGCGTCGAAGAGGAGTTCCGCTGCCTGAGCCCCCAGGCTCCACAGAGCGCTCGGCCCCTGAAGCCAGGTGCCGGCGTTCATACTCTCAAAGCCGCCGGTGCCATTCAGAGTGATGTTGGGATAGAAGGCGCTTTTGGCGATGCCGATCTGGGCGTTGGCGGCTGCTGCGCGGCGCTCGGCGGCGGCGATGTCGGGACGGCGCTCGAGCAGTTGCGAAGGCACACCGAGGGGAATCTTGGGCAGAGTCAAGTCCTGAGACTGGGCAGGAGAGAGGACAAGCGGCGAGAAAGGAATATTGAATTCAGAGAGATTGTAATTGGCGAGGGTTCCAATAGCATGTTCGTATTGGGCGCGGGCGACGCCGAGGTCGATCAGTTGGGCGCGAACGGTCTCGAGCTGTGTTTTGGCCTGCGCAACGTCGGCCTCGGTGCCAATGCCCCCTGCGAGACGGCGCTTTGTGAGATCGAGTTGGTCTTGAAGATCCGCTATGGTGGCCGCAAACAGCCTGAGCTGGGCGTCGAGACCGCGCAGTTGGAAGTAGTCGGCGGCCATCTCGGCATGAAGGCTGAGGTCGATATTTGCCTGGTCTGCCGCGCTGGCCTGGGCGTTGGAGCGGGCAGCCTCGACAGTGCGGCGGATGCGGCCCCAGAAGTCGGGCTCCCAACTTGCCTGGCCGGTCAGCACAAAATCGCTGTAAGTGGTGGGTTTGGTAGGTGCATAAGAGGGCCCGTTGGCCGAGATTTTCTCGCGCTGGGCGGAAGTTCCGGCAGAAAACGTAGGGAAAAAACCGGCGCGCGCCGCGATGACCTGATCACGGGCGGCAAGATACGTTTCCAGAGCCTGGCGGAGGGTCTGGTTGTTGGCGACGATGCGCTCTTCCAGTTGGTTGAGCTGCGGGTCCTGGTAGATCTCCCACCATTTGCCGCGGAGCAGGCCGTCAGAGGGATTTGCAGATTGCCATGTGCCGCCAGCGGGAGCGGGAGGCGGCTGGAGCACAGAGGTTGCGCCGGTTTCCTTGTAGGCCGGCGGAGCTTCGTAGCCGGGGCGATTGTAGTTGGGACCAACGGGCTTACAGCCGGCGAGAAAGATAGCAGCAACGAAGATCAACCCCAGCCACAATGTAGCACGATGCCGCTCCTTCGACTTCGCTGTATTTCGCTCAGGATGACAGGCAAAAGCGTAGCGGCCGACTTTGTTAAGAATGCTCATTTACTTACAGCGCCTCGTTCATATTGTTCTCGCGTGATTTGATCCCCAAATTGAATGGCATCATTGAACAAACGGTTATCGTGGGCCACAGGATCAGGAGACTCATCTTCACCATAGAACCGCCGATAGACTTTCATCGCTCCATGATCCCATCGAAACATGACCTCCTCGAAAGGGTAGTCGATGTAAACGTCGCCTCTGGCAAAGAGTTCTCCTTTTCCTTCCTTCATCGACAACCCTCATCAATCTCATCTATCGATACACTGGCAGCAATGAGGCCGTAAATAAAATCCTGGGAAGAGCATCTCTCGGGGCTAAGCATGCTAATTGCCTCCCCCGCTGGTTTTGGTGCCGGGGCTCACCACCTGGACTTTTTCGCCATCGATGAGGGAGTCGGGCGGGTCCTGGATCACCTGGTCACCGATGCTGAGCCCGGAGATGATTTGCACGTTGGCTCCGTCGTCTTCGCCGATGACTACCGGAGCCAGACGCGCAGTGTTGCCGTTGACGACAACGCCCACACGCAGACCCTCCCTGCGGAAGATGAGCGCCGCAGTGGGCACAATGAGGGCGGGTTGAGCGGTGGGCGTCTTGAAGTGAACCTGGGCGAGCGAGCCGGGCAGAAGTTCGCCGGCGTGGTTGTCCACGTCGATCTCAACCAATAAAGTGCGGCTGACGGGGTCGATGGCGTCGGCGGTGCGGACCAGCGTGCCCTGATAAATCTTTCCCGCGTGCTCGGCGAAGGTCAGGTCGATCTTGGCGCCCGGCTTGACGTTGGCAGAGTAAACCTGCGGCAGGTTGGCGTAGACGCGCAGGGTCTGAAGAGCTTGCAGGTGAAAAAGCTCCTTGCCCGCGCCGGGGTCGATAAGCTGGCCAGTGTCGATGTTGCGCGCGGTGATGACGCCGTCGAAGGGCGCGTAAATCTTTTCGAAGGCTTGCAACTGGCGCAGCCGCTCGACATTAGCCTGGGCGGATTTGACCTGCGCCGCGGTGGACGCGGCCTGGTTGACATAAGTGTCAGTGTCCTGTCGGGAGACGGCGTCGGATTGGACGAGGCCGGTATAGCGCTCGGCCTGGATGCGGGCGTTGTTGGCGTTGGCCTGGGCGGTATTCAGATCAGCCTCGGCCTGGGCCAGTTGCTGGTCCACTTCTGGAGTGGCAATCTCGGCCAGCAGAGCGCCCTTCTTCACTTTGGCGCCGATGTCGAAGTACCATTTCGTCAAATAACCGGAGGTGCGCGCGTAGATGGGCGAATCGGTGAAAGAGGTCACGTTGCCGGGGAGCACGAAGCTGTCAACGGGCGTGCCTGCTTTGGGAGCGGCTACGATCACCGTGGGAGCGGCCAACTGGTTGGTCATATCAACAAGATGCCTATCGGCGCGGATGCGGTTCCAGATGCCATAGCCCGCCAGGAGACACGTGACGACAACTACGACGGCCACGCCCGCGAGAGCCTTGCTGGGCGAGACAGCCGCTTCCCGAGGCGCGGACTCGACCTCGTAAACCGGTTGCTGGTTCGGATTGGATTCATCGGTCATGAATTACTACTCCGGTATCTCGTCAAACTCGTCCATTCCTCCGGCCGGTTGAACGCCGTGGGCCGTCCTGCGGCGGCTTTCGAGCCAGCCGTGAACGACGGAGAAAAATGCGGGAACAAAAAACAGAGTGGCCACGGTGGCCAGCAGCAGGCCGCCGATGACGGCGCGGCCCAGAGGGGCGTTCTGCTCACCACCGTCGCCCAGGCCCAGTGCCATGGGCACCATGCCGATGATCATAGCCAGGGCGGTCATCAGCACCGGGCGCAGGCGGACAAAGCCGGCGTTGAGCGCCGCGGTGCGCGCGTCGCCGACCAGAATCTCTAACTGCTCGCGGGCAAAGCTCACCACTAGGATGGAGTTGGCCGTGGCTACGCCCATGCACATGATGGCGCCGGTCAGCGCCGGCACGCTGAGCCGGGTATTGGTTAGGAATAGAAACCAAACGATTCCTGCTAAAGCCGCGGGCAGCGCCGCGATGATGATGAAGGGATCAAGCCAGGATTGGAAGTTAACGACGATGAGCAGATAGACGAGAAGGATGGAAAAGGCCAGTCCGCCCAGCAGACCCGCGTAGGAGCTCTTCATGGTCTCGCTCTGGCCGCGCAAGGTGAAGTGGGAACCGCGAGGCAGCTCGGCCTGGTATTGGTCGATGATCTTTTCCATCTTGCGCGTCACACTGCCCAGGTCGGTTCCATCCACGTTGGCGTAGATGTCGATGACCGGTTGCACGTCGTAGTGGCTGACGGTGCCCAGTTCGGCTCCAGGAGTAATGGTGGCCAGGTTACCGAGAACCTGCTCGGTGCGCGGAGCTCCGGGCGATGTGGCGGAGCTGTTGGCTGGTTGAGCCGCGGCGGTGCTGTTGACTGGCAGGCTTTGCAGCGCGGCCAGTGAGTCGAGCTTGTATTGCGGGGCCTGAATGGCAACGTTGTAGGTGATTCCGGTCTTAGGGTCGAGATAGAAGCTGGGAGCGGTCTGGAAGCTGCCGCTGAGAGCCACCAGCAGGCTTTGCGCCACGTCTTTCTGCGTCAGGCCGATCTGCTGGGCGCGAGTGCGGTCCACATCCACCGTCATATTGGGATAGTTGAAGGGCTGCTGGATGCGTGCGTCGGCGGCGCCGGGAACATAGCGGATCTCATTGAGAATCTTGTCGGCGAGGGCGCGGTTTCCGTACAAATCGGGGCCGACGATCTGAATGTCAATGGGAGCAGAGAGGCCGAAGTTGAGTATCTGCGTGACGATGTCCACCGGCAGCACGTAGAAGGTGACGCCGGGATACTGTCTAGCCAACACTGTGCGCAGCCGTTCGACATAGGCCACCGTGGGATGGTGATCTTTGCTCAACTGGACCTGAATGTCGGCGTCGGCGGGACCGATGGGCGCGGAGGTCGAGTAGGAGAGATTGAGCCCGGAGTATGGCAGGCCGATGTTATCGACGATGGTGACGATTTCCTTGGCGGGAACTTCGGCGCGGATGGTGGAGTCGATGTGATCGCAGAGCGCGGCGGTCTCTTCAATGCGCGTGCCGGTGCGGGCGCGGACGTGAATCTTGAACTGGCCGGAATCGACAGAAGGAAAGAAGTCCTGGCCAAGAAATGGCGCAAGCAGCCCCACCGATCCCGCGGCAAACAAGAGAAAAAGAACAAGAAAAACTGCTGCATGGTCCACGCATAAAGTCAGCAAGCGCAGGTAGCCGTGGCGAAAGCTCTCAAAGCCGGACTCGAAGCCCTGCTGAAAGCGAATGAAGGGGTTGCGGCTGGAGCGCTTCCTCTGGCTCTCGGCATCGTCATGTTCCTTGAGCAGGTACTTGGCCATGGTCGGCACCAGCGTCCGCGAGAGGAAGTAGCTGGCCAGCATGGCGAAGACGACGGCCTCGGCCATGGGGACGAAAAGGTATTTGGCCACGCCGCCGAGGAAGAACATGGGCACGAAGACGATGCAGATAGCCAGCGTGGAGACCAGAGCGGGAACGGCGATCTGCGCCGAACCGTCGAGGATGGATTGCTCCAGTTCCTTGCCTGCTTCAAGGTTGCGGTTGATGTTTTCGATGGCCACGGTAGCGTCATCGACCAGAATGCCGACGGCCAGAGCCATGCCTCCCAGGGTCATGATGTTGATGGTCTCGTGCAGCATGGAGAGCACGCTGAGCGAGCAGAGAATGGAAAGCGGAATGGAGACGGCAATGATGATGGTGGAGCGGAAGCTGCCCAGAAAGACCAGGATCATGATGGCGGTGAGGCAGGCGGCGATGATGGCCTCGCGGACGACGCCGTCGATGGCGCCGCGGACGAAGATCGACTGATCGGAGAGGGTGTTGATCTGCAACTGCGGCGGTAACTGGCCGCGGATTTCGATGAGTTTCTTCTGCACGCCGGCGATGATGTCCAGCGTGGAGGCCGAACCGATCTTCATGATGGCCATCAGGGCGGAACGCTGCCCGTCCACGCGCACGATGTTGGTCTGCGGCGGATTGCCGTCGCGCACGTGGGCCACGTCGCGGATGTAGATGACCGCGCCGTTCACCGCTTTGATGGGCAAATCGTTCAGCTTGTCGACGACCGACGGGGCGGAGTTGGTCTCGATGGCGTACTCGTAGCGGTCGATCTTCATGGTGCCGGAGGGCGCGATCAGGTTCTGCGCGGAGACGGCGTTGACAACATCGGCGGGTGAAAGCCCCTTGGCCTGAAGGGCCAACAAATCAAGATCGACCTGAATCTGGCGCTGCTTGCCGCCGTAGGGAAAGGGCGTGTAGGCGCCCTCGACGGTGGCCATTTGCACTCGGATAGTGTTCTGGCCCAGGTCGTTCAACTGCTGCTCGTTGAGTCCCTGGCCGGAGAGGCCTAGCATCAAAATAGGCACGCTGGAGGCGTTGTACTGGATGATGAAGGGGGGCGTGGTGCCCGGCGGCATGGCGCGTAATATCGCCTGATTGACGGCGGTCACCTGGGCCACCGCGTTGCCGATATTCACATGCGGCTGGAAAAAGAGCTTGATGATACCGATGCCGTTGAGCGACTGCGACTCCATGTGCTCGATGTCGTTGACCGTGGAGGTCATGACGCGCTCGCTGGGAGTGACGAGGCGGGTGGACATCTCCTGCGCCGAGAGGCCGTTGTAGCCCCAGATCACCGTCACCACCGGGATGTCGATGTTGGGAAAGATGTCCGTAGGCATCGTCAGAATGCTGAAGACGCCGAGAATCAGGATTAAAAGCGCAAATACGACGAAGGTGTAAGGCCGCCGCAGCGCAAGCCGGACAATCCACATAGGGCAGGTACTCGCTCGCTTTGAGCCGGGTCATTCGCAATCAGGCCATCCCAGAACTGCTTGACGAGAGTCCTGATCAGGCCATCGCCGGCTCACCGGATTCGGGGCCGGACGGCGCTCAACCTCCCGGTCCATTCCAACAACCTGTTGAAATTACTATGGTAGACGAAGCAGCGCAGTCATGGCGCATGGGCTGCAAAAGAGACCGTCTGTACACCTTTTAGGACGCTCCAGCGAGCGTAAAAGATGCCCTGAGCGGGCGGCATTGCTCCAAGGCCGCTCGATTCGCTTACAATGGTTGCGTCTTGCATCCATGGGGAATACGTATCCGGGTTGGGAGGAGGCGAGTTTCCGCACGGGATGCGCATGGGCGCGCGAAACCTTTGAGGAAATTCAAGCGTCCCTAGAAACGAGCACGGGCAGAGGGTCTTCCGCCCGGAACTGTAATCTTTATGCCCATTTAACGGGTATTCACTCAAGAGAAAACGGCGGGAATCGATACCATGTCCTTTGAAGACGCTCCGGAGACCAATCTGGCCTCATCCGGCATCGAGCAACAACCCTCCGCGCCCAGAGGTTCCTGGGTGCGCATCGTCATTTATCTGGTGCTGGCCATCGCTGCGGGTTTGGTTGTGTGGAAGATTTACCAGAACCAGCAAGCGACCAAGAAACAGAACGCCAGTCAGGCTGCCGCGCTGCAGAACCGGCCGGTTCCGGTGCAGGTGGCAGCTACCGAGCAGAAGCCGATGCCGATCTTCCTGACCGCGCTGGGCACGGTGACGCCCTACATGAGCGTTACGGTGAAGGCAAGAGTCAGCGGAGAGCTCGAACCGGTCAAGTTTACCGAGGGTCAGCAGGTGAAGCAGGGCCAGACGATCCTGATGATCGACCCCAGGCCCTACCAAGCCGCGCTGGACCAGGCCAAGGGCACCCTGGCTCACGATGAAGCGCTGCTCAAAAACGCCCAGGCGGAGTTTGCCCGCTATAAGGCGCTTTACGATGCCGGCGTGACCTCCAAGGAGGTCATGCAGACCGATGAGGCTGCGCAGGGCCAATATGAAGGCGCCATCGAGGCCGACAAGGCAGCCGTCGAGACCGCCCAGTTGCAGCTCGAATGGTGCACCATCAAGTCTCCTATCAACGGCAAAATCGGCTTGCGCCTAGTGGACCCCGGCAACATTATTACCGCCAACACCACGAACCTGGTGATTATCAACCAGCTCCAGCCCATCGCCGTTTACTTTACGCTGCCGGAAAACCAGCTTCCCCAGGTGCTGCGCAAGCTGGCGGCAGAAAAACGCCTGGCCGTGGACGCCTACGACCAGGACGACCTGCAGAAGCTAGCCACAGGCTACCTGCTCACCACTGACAACCAGATTGATACCACCACCGGCACCGGCAAACTGAAGGCGGTCTTTGACAACAAAGACCAGGCGCTCTTTCCTAACCAGTTCGTCAACATTCACCTGGTGATGGAAGATCGGCCCAACGCGCTGGTGGTGCCCTCGGCAGCCATCCAAACCGGCACCCAGGGTTCGTATGTGTGGGTCGTCGATCATGCCGATGCTCAGGGGAACGGAACTGCCAAAATCCAGACTGTGAAAGTGGCTTTGGCCGAGGGGCAGGTAACCATTCTGGATGAAGGTCTGCAAGCGGGCCAGAACGTTGTGGTGGATGGCGCGGACCGGTTGAAGGCCGGACAGGCAGTGACCGCCAGCCAAGCTCGCCAGCGCGGCGGGGGCGGACAGGTAGCGGGACAAGGCCCGAAGGCGCAAAACGCAAGCCCGAGTGGCGGCGGCCCGTTCGCAGCCCCCAACGCGACTCCCGGCTCCGGCGCGCCGGTTGGGTCAGGCCAGGGCAAACCCAATAAGGGGAACAAGCCGTGAGCCTGAGTCCTTCCCGGCCATTCATTCTGCGCCCGGTAGCGACCTCGCTGCTGATGGCGGCCATTCTGTTGGCGGGCTTTGTGGGCTACCAGCAGTTGCCGGTCTCCGCCCTGCCTGAAGTGGATTACCCGATTATCCAGGTGCTCACGTTCTATCCCGGCGGCGGGCCGGAGGTGATGGCCTCGTCGGTGACCGCGCCCCTGGAGCGGCAGTTCGGCCAGATGCCGGGACTCAAGCAGATGACCTCGGTCAGCTCGGGCGGCGGTTCGGTGATCACTCTCGAGTTCAACCTCGACGAGAATATCGACGTGGCCGAGCAGGAGGTTCAGGCGGCCATCAACGCGGCCACCAGCTTTTTGCCCGCCGATCTGCCCAACCCGCCTATCTACAGCAAGGTGAACCCCGCCGACGCGCCCATCCTGACGCTGGCGCTGACCTCCGACTCGCTGCCCCTGGACAAGATTGAGGACGCGGCCGACACCAATCTCGCCCAGAAGATTTCGCAGGTTACCGGCGTTGGACTTGTTTCCATCGCCGGCGGGCAGAAGCCCTCGGTGCGCATTCAGGCCAACCCGACCCAGCTGGCCGCCTATAACCTGAGCATGGAGGATCTGCGCAACGCACTGGCGGCGGCTAACGTGGACCAGGCCAAGGGTACGCTGAACGGCAACCGCCAGTCCTACACCATCAATGCCAACGATCAGCTGCTTTCCAGCGATGACTACAAGCCGGTGATCGTGGCCTATCGCAACGGGGCCGCGGTGCGCGCCTCCGATGTGGCGGTGATCGTCGATGCCGCCGAAAACTCTCAGCAGGCCGCCTGGATGGGTCGCCAGCCCGCAGTCATCGTAAACATCCAGCGCCAGCCGGGCGCCAACATCATCGCCGTAGTAGACCGCATCAAGCTGCTACTGCCGCAGTTGAAGACGGCTCTGCCAGCGTCCGTGCAGGTGAAGGTGCTCACCGACCGCACCACCACTATCCGCGCCTCGGTCAGGGACGTGGAACTCGAGCTCATGCTCACCATCGTCCTGGTGGTGATTGTCATCTTCCTTTTCCTGCGCTCATGGCGAGCCACCCTCATTCCATTCCTCGCGGTGCCGCTGTCGATTGTGGGCACCTTCGGCGTAATGTACCTGCTGGGCTATAGCCTGAACAACCTTACCCTCATGGCGCTCACCATCTCCACCGGCTTTGTGGTGGACGACGCCATCGTGATGATCGAGAACATCTCGCGCTTCATCGAGGAGGGCTTGAGCCCGATGAAGGCGGCGCTCAAGGGCAGCGAGCAGATCGGCTTTACCATCATGTCGCTGACTGTCTCGCTGATCGCCGTGCTGATTCCGCTGCTCTTTATGAGCGACGTGGTGGGGCGTCTCTTCCGCGAGTTCGCCATCACCCTGGCAGTCACCATCCTGGTCTCCGCCGCAGTCTCGCTGACGCTGACGCCCATGATGTGCTCGCGCATCCTGCAGGACAAGGCCACCGCAATACAAACGCGCTTCTACTACTGGTCGGAAAAAGTCTTCAACTCCATCATCGCCGCGTATGGCCGCACTCTTGAGGTCGTTCTGCGCCACCGCTTCATCACCCTGCTGGTCACCATTGGCACGCTGGTGGGCACGCTGCTGCTCTACGTAGTGGTTCCCAAAGGCTTCTTCCCGGTGCAGGATACAGGCGTGATCCTGGGCATCAGCGAGGCTCCGCAGTCGGTCAGCTTCACTTCCATGGCCGAGCGCCAGCAAAAGCTTGTCGAACTGCTCCTGCAAGATCCCGCCGTCGATAATATCTCTTCCTTCATCGGCGTGGACGGAACCAACACCACGCTCAACTCGGGACGCATCCAGATCACACTGAAGCCGCTGGAGGAACGCAAAATCTCCGCCACCGAGGTGATTCGCCGCCTGCAGCCCAAGTTGGCGAGCGTTGAAGGCATCCAGCTCTTTCTGCAGCCTCTCCAGGATCTGACGGTGGAAGACCGCGTCAGCCGGACGGAGTTTCAATACTCGCTGGAAGACCCCGATCAGGTGGAGCTGGCCAAGTACACCCGGATGATGGTCACCGAGTTGAGCAAAGAGTCCGTAGTCACCGACGTGGCCAGCGATCTGCAGGACCAGGGCCTGGGCGCAAAGCTGGTGATCGACCGCGACACCGCGGCGCGGCTGGGCATCGCCATGGCCGACGTGGACAACACTCTCTACGACGCCTTCGGGCAGCGCCAGGTCTCCACCATCTTTACCCAGCTCAACCAGTACCACGTGGTGATGGAGGTGGGGCAGGGCTTCCAGACCGATCCCACGGTTCTCAACAATCTCTACGTCAAGTCGGGCAACGGCACGCAGGTTCCGCTGGGGATGGTAGCCCACTGGGAGCAGACCACCGCGCAGCTGTCCATTGGCCACCAGGGACAGTTCCCCTCCACCGTAATCAGCTTCAACCTGGCGCCGGGCAAGGCGCTGGGCGATGCCGTCAAGGCCGTCAACGCCATCGAGAAGAACATCCAGATGCCGGCCGCCATCAATGCCAGCTTCCAGGGCACGGCCGCCGCCTTCCAGACTTCTCTCTCCAACGAGCCGCTGCTGATACTGGCCGCGCTGGTCACGGTCTACATCGTGCTGGGCGTACTTTACGAGAGCTACATCCACCCCATCACCATCATCTCCTCGCTGCCCTCGGCCGGAGTGGGTGCACTGCTGGCCCTGCTCATCACACACGTTGAGTTCAGCGTGATTGCTCTTATCGGCATCATCCTGCTGATCGGCATCGTGCAGAAGAACGCCATCATGATGATCGACTTTGCCTTGCAGGCCGAGCGCCTCGAAGGCAAAACCGCCGATGCCGCCATCTTCCAGGCCTGCCAGTTGCGCTTCAGGCCCATCATCATGACCACCATGGCCGCCATGCTGGGCGGATTGCCGCTATGGCTGGGCGGAGGCGTGGGCGCCGAGCTACGCCAGCCGCTGGGCATCACCATAGTCGGCGGACTGATCTTTTCGCAGATGCTCACTCTCTATACCGTGCCGGTCATCTATCTCTACTTTGACAAGCTGGCACAGCGCATGAAGCCGCGCGAAATCAGGGATCAGGAAACAGGGATCAGGGAACAGCTTCCCGAGCCTGGTCATTAGCACTAATCAGGGTTCCCAAGATCTCGATTTTGAGACCTGGGATACATCGAACTCAACTTTTGTATAACTCGCTGGATAGCTCATTTTTCAAGGAGGCAACAATGGCGGCAGAAGTTCAGCAACTTGAATCCTTCGTCAAGGAAGCGCTTCAATCCGGCAGCACAAAAAACGATATTGCAAAAGCACTGGAAGGTGCAGGATGGCCCGCAGCTCAAATCACCAGCGCGCTGGATGCCTTTGCGGATGCGGCATTTCCGGTGCCCGTGCCGAAGCCGCGGCCCTCGCTCTCCGCGCGGGACGCCTTTCTCTATCTGGTAATGTTCAGCACTTTATATTTTGGCGCCTGGAACTTAGGCAGCTTGTTATTCAGTTTTATTGACCGCGCCTTTCCCGATCCTGCCACAGGCAATTATGGTTGGTACTTTGATGCGCAGCGCTGGTCTACGGCCGCAGTCATTATTGCCTTCCCGGTTTTTTTCTTTTTGGCGCGTTACGTCAGCCAGCAAATCCAGCGGAATCCCTTCAAGCGCCTTTCGCCTGCCCGCCGATGGCTCACCTATCTCACCCTATTCATTGCCTCCTCCTCCTTGCTTGGAGACACAACTACGTTGATCTACAATCTGCTCGGCGGCGATATTACTATCAGGTTTATTTTGAAGGTCCTGGTTGTTGCTGCTATAGCTGGAGCAGCGTTTACATACTACCTTCTTGACTTGCGCAAGGAGGAAAAGGAATGAAATCTCTTTTCAGCAATGGTAAGTTCCTGGCAGTTCTTGCAGGGATTATCGCAATCGCGGCCGTTGTTACATCAATATGGCTAAACCCTCCTTCCGAGATCAGAGCTCGGAAACTCGATCAGGTGCGTCTGAGCGGTTTGCAATTTACTGAAAATGCCATAGCGATGTACTATCGTGCCCACCATGCTTTGCCCGCCGGGCTTAATGTGCTGGACAGTGAAAATCGATGGCTCAATTACAAGAATTGGCACGATCCTGAAACACAGCATCCATTTGAATACGAAATTGTCAACGAAACATCTTACAAGATATGCGCTGTTTTTTCCCGCAGTTCCGACAAGGAGGATAATTACTACAATTATTCGTTCAGAAAGCACAGCGCGGGCCGAGATTGTTTTCAACAAAGCGTAAATCAGAACGGACAACAATGAAAGGCTAACCAGGCGTTCCAGGTATCGATTTTGAGACCTGGGACACCTCAAACCTCAATCAACCTCCAGCTGATAGCTAAAAGCTAGAAGCTGAAAGCCAAGGGCCATGCATCTATCCGCACCCTTTATTCAGCGCCCGGTGGCCACCTCGCTGCTCTCGCTGGCCCTGCTGCTGGCCGGCTCGGTGGCCTATTCCCTGCTGCCGGTGGCCTCGCTGCCCAATGTGGATTACCCGGTGATCGGCGTGGGTGCGGGACTTCCTGGTGGCAGCCCAGAGACCATGGCCTCGTCGGTGGCCACCCCGCTGGAGCGGCAGTTCGGGCGCATTGCCGGCGTCAATCAGATGACTTCGTCGAGTTCACTGGGCTCTGCCTCGGTGACCATGCAGTTCGACCTCAATCGCAACATCAACGCCGCTGCCCGCGATGTGCAGGCCAGCATCAACGCGGCGCGCAGCCAGTTGCCCGCGTATCTGCCGCAGAATCCCAGCTATCGCAAGGTCAATCCGGCCGAATCACCGATTCTCATCCTCACGCTGACCTCCGACGTGGTGCCCAAGCGGCAGATGTACGACCTGGCTGACTCCATCCTGTCGCAAAAGATCTCCCAGATTGATGGCGTAGGCCAGGTCTTCGTGGGCGGCAGCTCCAGCCCCGCTGTGCGCGTCGAGTTGAATCCCATGCAGTTGGGTGCAAACGGCGTCGGCCTGGAGGCGGTGCGCACCGCGCTCGCCGGAGCCAACGCCAACCGCCCCAAGGGAGCCTTTCAGGACGCGAACCATCGCTGGCAGATCAGCGACAACGACCAGATCTTCAACGCCAGCGACTACGCGCCCATCATCGCCGGCTATAACCGGCAAACCGGCGCGCCTGTGCGCGTCTCCGACCTGGGAACCATTTCAGACAGCGTCGCCAATATCCTCACCGCCGGTGTAAGCGGTATCAACCCGGACAAAGGCCCTCCCGGCCAGCTCAAAGACGCCATCCTGATCGTCATCTTCAAGATTCCCGGCGCCAATGTCATCTCCACCGTGGACAACGTGATGGCCGAGATGCCGCGCCTCAAGGCCTCCATCCCGCCCACCATCCAGATCAATGTGGCTGTCGACCGCACCATCACCATCCGCTCCAGCGTGCGCGACGTGGAGATCTCGCTCTGTATCAGCGTCTTGCTGGTGGTGCTGGTGGTCTTCCTCTTTCTGCGCGAGGTGTGGGCTACCATTATTCCGTCGATAGCCGTGCCGTTGTCGCTGGTGGGCACCTTCGGCGTCATGTATCTGCTGGGCTACACCATCGACAATCTCTCGCTGATGGCGCTCACCATCGCCACGGGCTTCGTGGTAGATGACGCCATCGTGGTAATCGAGAACATCACCCGCTACCTGGAGATGGGAGACAAACCCTTCGAAGCGGCCATGAAGGGCTCCAAGGAGATCGGCTTTACGGTGCTGTCGATGAGCACCTCGCTGATCGCTGTTTTCATTCCCATTCTGCTCATGGGCGGCATCGTGGGCAAGCTCTTCCGCGAGTTCGCCGTCACCCTGTCGGTGGCCATCGCCGTCTCCATGCTGGTCTCGCTCACCACCACCCCCATGCTCTGCGCCAAGTTTCTCAAGTCGCGCGACGAGAGCCGCCATGGGCGCATTTATCGCGCCAGTGAGAGCGCCTTCCAGTGGATGCACAACGAGTATGCAGCCGGCCTGCGCTGGGTGCTGCGCCATCAATGGCTGATCCTGGGCGTGGTCATCAGCACCGTGATCCTCACTGTGGTCCTCTTCATCATTGCGCCCTTCGGCTTCTTTCCGCAGCAGGATACAGGACGCCTCACCGGCCGTACCATAGCCGCGCAGGACATCAGCTTCTCTGCCATGCGCAACAAACAACGCGAGCTGGCGCAGATGGTGCTCGATGATCCCGCCATTGCCACCGTCACCGCCTTCGCGGGCGGCGCAGGTCCGGGCGGAGGCAGCAACAATACTGGCTTCATGTTTATTTCCCTCAAGCCGCTCAACCAGCGTCCGGGACGCGTATCCGCCGACCTGGTCGTAAATCGCCTGCGTCGTCAGCTCACCAGCGTCCCCGGAGCCATTCTTTACCTTCAGGTTCAGCAGGAACTCTCGACTGGCGCGCGCGGGGCTGCATTGCAATACCAATACACTCTTTCGGACGAAGACCTGAAAGAGCTCAACACCTGGGCGCCGCAATTGCAGGCACGAATGGCCAAAATGCCTGAGTTGACCGGCGTCTCCACCGACCAGCAGGACCAGGGCCTGGCCGCCAATCTTGTCATCGACCGCGACGCCGCATCGCGGCTGGGCATCACCGCCAGCGCTATCGACCAGGTGCTCTACGATGCCTTCGGCCAGCGCGAGGTCTCCACCATGTACACCGCGCTCAACCAGTACTTCGTGGTGATGGAGGTTGATCCCCAATACCAGCGCAGCCCGGACGCGCTCAACGGCATCTTCATCAAGTCCTCCACCGGCTCCATGGTTCCTCTGGCCGCCATCGCGCACTTTGAGCAGCAGCGCACCGCCCTGCAGGTCAACCACCAGGGCCAGTATCCGGCTGTTACGCTCAGCTTTAACCTGGCGCCCAACGTGGCTCTGGGCGACGCTGTTACCGCTCTGGAACAGGTCCAGCGCGAGATGAATATGCCCACATCCATCCACTACTCCTTCCAGGGAACCGCGCAGGACTTTCAGACCGCAAAGAAGAATATGCCGTGGCTTATTCTGGCGGCGGTATTGGCTGTCTACATTGTGCTCGGCATTCTCTATGAGAGCCTGATTCATCCGTTGACAATTCTATCCACCATTCCGCCGGCCGGCGTGGGCGCACTTCTGGCATTGAGGCTGACCAATACCGATTTGAGCATCATCGCGCTGATTGGCGTCATCCTGCTCATCGGCATTGTCAAGAAGAACGCCATCATGATGATCGACTTTGCCCTGCAGGCCGAGCGCGACCAGGGATTGCCGCCAGTCGAAGCTATCTATCAGGCCTGTTTGCTGCGCTTCCGCCCCATCATGATGACGACGATGGCCGCTCTCTTCGGCGGGCTCCCGCTGGCCATCGGCATGGGCGTCGGCTCGGAGCTGCGCAAGCCTCTGGGCATCGCCATCGTCGGCGGACTGATCGTTTCCCAGATGCTCACCCTGTTCACGACTCCTGTTGTTTATCTATTCTTCGACCGCCTGCAATGGCGCGTGATGAAACTGCACAAGATCGGCGCGGAACTGGAAGGTTCGGCGGCGGACTGAAACCATCCCTTCGGCCTCCAAGCGCAAAGCGGGCCGGTTGCAGGCACTTCAATCGCTGCTGAACCGGAAACCAAAATGAAGGAGTGTGTCAACGTGACGTGTCATTTGCGTAAAACGCCGGGAGGATACGAAGCGGCTGCGGGCGATGTTGTAACTCTGTTCGCTGAGCACTACGATTCCCGGGCTCAGGGGTTGCCGACAGATTACTGGAGTAATGACAGCGATTCTTCATTCAAGTTTGCGGCTCACCCGAAAAAGGGCAGAATGCTGCCATGCCTGAATGCGACGTACGGGGGCAAGGAAATCATCCGGCATCCTAACGCAGCAGATAAAATTCAATTCACAGTTCAGCCGGGGAGACAGACGCTAAGATTGCTTTTTAGCGTTGGAAACAGCCCGTACTCATCGGGGAAACTGGTTGAAGATTGCGGGGAGGGCAACACGAACGCGATATGCGGAATGAGCGCCGAGTATCCGGTAGTGGAGATTACCATCGAAGGCAAGCCATAACTCAATCGTCTCACTCTGTGGACTCTCTGTAAAAGCATCTTTCCGCACTTAGGCCGGCTAGATCAGCTTCTCTGGGAAGTAGGCGTTACGGGTGTACTGCTTCACCATGCGGTTGGTGTTGAAGAAGGAGCCATTGAAGGCCAGCGTGGTGCGCATCAGGCGGGCCCACTTCTCCGGCGCATCGAGGAAGAGCGGAACCACGGCGGATTCAAGTTTGCGATAAAGCGCATCGGCTTCGGCGGCATCATCGGCGCCGTCTTCGATGGCCCAGCCGGTGAATCCCTCGATGCAGCCCTCGATCCACCATCCATCCAGAATGGACAGGCTGGGGACGCCGTTCAGCGCGGCCTTCATGCCGCTGGTGCCCGAGGCCTCATAGGGCCGCTTCGGCGTGTTCACCCACACATCCACGCCTGCATTGAGCAATGCGCCCAGCTCCCAGTTGTAGTTTTCCAGATAAACGATACGCAGCACGTCGTTCGACAACCTGGCTGCTTCCGCGACGACCTGCTGAATCATGTCCTTGCCGGGTCTGTCCTGGGGATGAGCCTTGCCGGCATAAATAATCTGCAAGCCGCCGGCTTTGGTGGCAATCTCCGAGAGGCGCCCTGGATTAGTAAGCAAAAGAGTAGCCCGCTTGTAGGTGGCGGCCCGCCGCGCAAAGCCCAGGGTGAGCACCCTGGGATCGAGGGCCAGATTGGCAGGCACACAGCGGTGCGAGGCAACTTCAGCGAGCAACGCCTCCTTGTTGCGGGCATGAGCCGAGATAATCTCTTCCTCTGGCAGGTCTATGGCGTAGCGCAGATAGAGATTGTCGCGCCGCCACGAGGAAAAGTGAGCGTCCATCATCTGCTGGAACGGCTCTGAAACCCAAGTAGGCGCGTGTACGCCGTTGGTTATCGAGTCGATTGGAAACTTCGGGAACATCCCGCGGGAGACCTTTGCGTGTTTCATTGCCACGCCGTTGGCATAACGCGAGAAGTGCAGCGCCAGCAATGTCATGTTCAGAATTCCATTGTCAAGGTAACCCAACTGATCCAGGCACCTTGTCCGGTCCTTACCCAGGATGCGGTTAGCCTGCTCGGTAGAGAAGCGATCATTGCCGGCCGGAACTGGGGTGTGGGTAGTGAAGACGCATTTCTTCCGCACCTGCTCGATGTCGGCTTCCGTGGCCGCGCCCAGCGCTCCGCCGCCCAACTCGCTCTCCAACAGCGCCAGCGTCAGCAACGCGGCGTGGCCTTCGTTCATGTGGTGGACACTGACCTGGTAGCCCAGCGCGTGCGCCATACGCACTCCGCCCATACCCAGCACTATCTCCTGCTGCAAGCGATAGTTCTCGTCGCCGCCATAGAGGTGATCGGTCAGGGCGCGATCGTCCCCTGTGTTTTTCTCCAGATCGGTGTCCAGCAGATAGATCGGCACCACATGCCCGTGGCGGCCCACCATGTCATAGCGCCAACAGCACACCGTCACGACGCGATTTTCGATGGAGACCGTAACCCGCGCCTTCTCCAGGATGCAAAATTTTGCAGGATTCCACTCGTCGATCTCCTCGGTTTGCACCCCGGCCGTGTCCAGTTTCTGCTTGAAGAAGCCCTTGTGATACACCAGTGAAAAGGCAACCACGGGAACGCCCAAATCAGCCATGGAGCGCAGCGTATCTCCGGCAAGAACGCCCAAGCCACCTGAGTATGTGGGTATGTCAGGCTTGATCGCAATCTCCATTGAGAAGTACGCGACCTGGCTGGAGTTGGGGCCAGAACCGGAAAAGGTATCGTAGGGAAATGTCTCGGACGATGTGGCTTGCATGTCTTTCGTGTCTCCACGGCGCTCCAAACAGAGAAGCGACGTACGGGGAATGTAAAGTACTGCTCCGTCGGATGGGCGTAAGCGATCTTGCCCGGCCGTTACCTAAAGCGGTTCCACAATACGCGTACCCTCTCTGGCTTCGTGCAGGGTAGCATTTTCTTGAGGAAAATGCCACTTGAGTGAAGTGGTTTCGGAATACAGCAATTGTGGAACCGCTGTAGGCAAACTCCTATTGATTTTAGCAAGGAAGGCTTCTGAGGACCGGTGAATTACCGTGTTTTCTTCGCCGGGATTCATGCCGACTGAATGTTACCAATGGGGCGAATCAAGGATGCGATGGTTTTTCTCCGCCTCTCCAATTTATTTGTACGTGCCACTTCGCTACTCTCCCATCACCTCCGCGCAACTCGCGGTCAGCCGCTCCCAGATGCGATCCATCCATGCCTCATGCTCGGGCTTCATCAGCACCGAGCGCAGGCATGTGACCGTCTCGGTGGCGATTGCCGATTCAGAGCCGGATGCAGGCTCAAACCACGCGATTGGCAATTGCACCAGCGCCAGATGCAGATCGCGCGCGGCGCAGGCGGAGAAGATCTTTTGAGCCAGCTCGGAAGACAGCTCTGATGTCTTGGCGTTCATTTTCCACACCACAATATCGAGCTCCGGAGCTCCGGCTGCAAGCGGCTGGAAACATCCAGACTTATCCTGGCGCAGCCGCCAGTCGAGATCCAGAGCGGCGGAGCGTCCGCGAACGAGACATTGGGCAAACTCGCCTTCCGGCACAAGCGGCAAAAGCCTCTGCGTGGCCCACAAAGCCACTGCCGAGGCACCAGCCCGCGAACACTCCAGGCTGATCTCGCCAAGGTGCAACTGCTTTGAGGTGAAGTAGGTATAGGGGGAATCATGCTTGTAGAAGCGCCCCACCGCCGGATCGCGAAAGAGCACGCATCCGCAGCCGTAAGGCTGAAGGCCGTGCTTATGCGGATCGATCACGATGGAGTCGGCTTGACTGATCGCATCAAAGGCTTTGCGCGCCGGGGCATCCAGAGAATTGGAGATTAGCCGGAAATAGCCGCCATAGGCCGCGTCTACATGAACGCGAAAGTTGTAGCGCGAACGCAGCTCAAGAATCTCGTCCAGAGGGTCCACTGCGCCAATGGCCGTAGTGCCCAGCGTTACCACCACCGCGCCGACATCGCCTTTGCGCAGCTCGGCTTCCAAAGCTTCAACATTCATGCGTCCGCGACGATCGGTTGCAATCGATGCATACTCCAGCTTCAGCACAGCGGAGATGCGCCGGTGAGTATAGTGCGCCTGCTCGGAGCCCACAATCCGCTTGCCGGGAGCGAGTTGTCCGGCCACCCACAGCGCTTCGAGATTGGCCAGAGTGCCGCTGGAGGACAGGTGGCCCAGGAATTCCGTCCAGCCGAAGATTCCGGCAATTTCGCGGACAGCCTCAATCTCCATCTCCGAGCTTGCCCGGCCACCGTCGCGCGCGTGGTTATTGGGGTTGATGATCATGGCCAGCGCATAGGCGGCCCGGGCCACCGGATGCGGCGGCTTGAGCATTTGCCCGGCATAGAGCGGATGGAAGTAGGGATAGTTGTCGCCCATCCGGCGCGCCACCTCCTCCAAAACCCGCGCCATCTCCGCCGGATCGGCTGCGGCGACAAAGTCGGGCAAAGCCGCAAACTGCTTGTTCATCAGTTCGGTAGCGTGGGATAACAGGCCGGGAACAGGATCCTGGGGCATAGTAACCTTTCACAGTAACACAACAAGGGTACGACGTTAAGGCTTTCTAATTCAACAAGTTCCAAAACTAAAAACGAAAAAGATTTAGTTTAAATATACATTTTTTGCGCATTTATTTGAAAAGGGATGCTACACTGCACTCAGCGTTAGACCGAAGCGGGCGTGAGCAGTACTCGCCCTACCAGCAAGATTCTGCCAGTGGTCGCTCCGATTCATCCAGCGCAATTCAATTCAGGAAATACGAGCAATATGGAACAAGGTACTGTGAAGTGGTTCAACGACGCGAAGGGCTTCGGCTTTATCTCGCGCCAGAACGGCGAAGACGTATTCGTGCATTACTCTGCAATCACCTCCAGTGGTTTCAAGAGTTTGCAGGAAGGTCAAGCCGTGCAATTCAACGTGGTGAAGGGGCCCAAGGGGTGGCAGGCTGCGGACGTGCAGCCGCTGTGAACCCACCGGCCGGATTCCGGCAGAATCTAGCAAACACAAGCGAGGGCTGGGAACGATCCCATCCCTCGTTTGTTTTTTGTGGCTGATCATCGCGATCGACTGATTATTTAGCAGGAAGGGATCGATTCCCCGCGTGAAAGACGGCTCGGCGATCATCATCGGAGCAGGCCCGGCGGGACTGACGGCCGCCATCGAGTTGCAGCGCAATTCGGCAATCAAGCCTATTTTGATCGAGGCCGGCCAGCAGGTCGGTGGCATCTCGCGCACTATCCGCTACAAGGGCAACCGCATGGACATCGGCGGACATCGCTTCTTTTCGAAATCTGACCGGGTGATGCGCTGGTGGCTGGAGCTGATACCGGTTGAGGCCGGCTCAGGTGCAAACGGTGAACTGCGTTATCAGGGACAGCAACGCGATCTTCCCGCGGCGGCTGGAAAACACGATCCGAAAACGGAAGACCTGGTGATGCTGGTTCGCCAACGCAAGAGCCGTATCTATTTTCTGCGCCGCTTCTTCGACTATCCCATCAGCCTGACCGCGGCAACCTTCAGAAATCTCGGCTTGGTTCGCACCTTTCGCTGCGGATTCAGCTATCTGCGCTCGGCGCTGCTGCCCCAGCGCGAAGAGAAATCCCTGGAGGATTTCATCATCAACAGATTTGGCAAGCAGCTCTACCTGACATTTTTCAAGTCGTATACCGAAAAGGTCTGGGGCGTGCCCTGCAACCAGATCAGCGCGGAATGGGGTGCGCAACGCATCAAGGGCCTCTCGCTCAAAGGTGTCGTAATTCACTTTCTCAAGAAGACCTTTGTTCGAGGGCGTTCTGGCGATATCGCGCAAAAGAAGACAGAGACCTCGTTGATCGAGAGGTTTCTCTATCCCAAGCTCGGCCCCGGCCAGCTTTGGGAACATGCGGCCGACCTGGTTTGCAAGAGCGGCGGCGAGATTCACTTCGGAATTCAGATTGACCGCATCCGCGTGGAAGGTAACAAGGTGGTTTCGGTGGAGGGCCGCAACGAGGCGGGAGAGCGGGTCACGTATGCGGGAGATTACTTCTTCTCCACCATGCCCATCCGCGACCTGGTGCGCGGCCTCTCCGCGCCTGTACCCGCAGAGGTGAGCAACGTCGCTGAGGGACTGATGTATCGCGACTTCATTACTGTGGGTTTGCTCGCCAGCAAGCTGACCGTAACGGAAAAGAACGGCGAGCAGCTCAAGGATAACTGGATATACATTCAGGAGCCCGAGGTGATGGCCGGGAGGCTGCAGATCTTCAATAACTGGAGTCCTTGGCTGGTTGGCACTCCCGGCAAGATCTGGATCGGCCTGGAGTATTTTTGCAATGACACCGACCCGCTGTGGAAGCTCTCCGATGGGGAGATGGCTAAGTTCGCCATCGCGGAAATTGCCAGAATCGGGATTCTCAAGGCGGAAGATGTCGAAGACTCCCACGTTGTACGAGTTCCCAAAACGTATCCCGCTTACTTTGGCAGCTACGACCGCTTCGATGTCGTCCGCAATTATCTAGATAACTTCGAAAACCTTTACCTCGTGGGCCGCAACGGCATGCATAAATACAACAACCAGGACCACTCCATGCTGACTGCCATGACCGCCGTGAAAAACATCGTCAACGGAGTTACTGCCAAGGACAACATTTGGGCCATCAACACCGAGATGGAGTATCACGAGGAGAAGTAAGTTTCGCACCGGTGCGGCTTTAGTTCAGCCGCCAGAAGGCCGCGTTCAGCACGGTGGCAAAGGTGACCCAGGCCCAGTAAAGCGCTATCAGCCATGCTGCTGCCTGCGAAACCCTGCCAAAAACCAGCGTTGTGGCACCAATGGCCGCCCACAGTGCCACGACCTCAACCAATGCTGCTCCGATAGCGTGATGGCGGAAGAAAATTAACGACCAGGCGAAATTCAGTAGCAACTGAACGAGAAACAGGGCAAGTCCCCATGTGCGCAGCGGCGAGGCGGGCGACTCCCAGACCCGCCACGCGGCAATCGCCATCAGGGCGTAGAGCAGCGTCCATACCGGCCCAAAGACCCAGTCCGGTGGAGCGATGGATGGCCTCGCCAGCGTCCGGTACCATCCCGGAACCTCGCTCGCCGTCCACGAGCCGCTGACGCCTGCTACTGCAAAACAAATCCCTATCCAGCAAATCAACGAAATCCAGCGCATCTCGGCCTTCCTTGTCCCTCAAGAGAAAGGATACCGCTTGAGGGACAAAGACTCGCAGAAACTTCAGTTCTTAATGCGCTGCAGGCGGCTGCGCGACTGGCTGCTCGGGCGCTTTCTCGAAGAGTTCCAGGTTTTCGCCCTTCCATACCATCGCGGAGTAGATGCGGTCATAACCGCTGGGGTGGTCAAAGAAGATCCGCTCTTCCCATTTACCGGGGCGCATCTTGCGATACTCGCTCAGATGAATCGCGGCCTGGGCAAAGCCGTCCGGCTGGCGGGAGGCGTTCAGGCCGAACATATCGGCCTCTTTCTCGTGTGTGCGGGTTTCTGTAATCATCACCGGGGTGAGCACGAAGAAAAAGATACCGGCCAGCAAAAAGACCAGCGGTAGCACCGCGGGGTCGCCAACGCCGCGAATCTGCCAGCGTTCTCCCCAGCGCTTGAGCGTCCATTGCAGCCCCCAAAACAGGCAGGCAAAGAAAAGCAGATTCACAACCGAGTCAAAGAAAATGCTCTTGGGAATGTGGTGCATCACGTAGTGACCCATCTCGTGACCCATTATCGCCTGAATCTCCTCGGGCGAGCCGCGGCGCAGCAGGTTGTCGTTGAGCGTGATGCGCGTGGTGTTGGCAAAGCCGCTCACGTTGGCGCTCATTTTTGTGGTCTGGCGGCTGGCGTCAATCTGGTAGACATCGTTGGTGGGAATCCCGTTGGCGTGGGCCATGCGCAGAATCGGAACTGTAACCTTGGGATCGTTCAGCCGGGTAACCTTGTTGTAAAGCGGCAGAATATAGACCGGGTAGATCGCTGCCTGCACGATTGTCAGGCCAGACATCGCTACAGCGCCCCAGAGCCACCAGCTGCGGGGCAACCGGCGCACAATGGCGAATAGCAACATGACCACCAGGGCGCCAAAGATCATGCCAAGCAGCAGGTCCTTGCCCTGATCGCCCATCCAGGGCCAGAAGCTCTGCGTGGCCAGGCCATACTTATGCTCCCTCACGTAGCCCTCGTAAAAACCGAGCGGAAAGCTCAGCACCGTGGTCAGCACAAGATATTGTCCCCAGTAAAGCGCGTCCTGCAGCCAGCGGAAGCGCGTGATGCGCTCGGTCAGGTCGCGCATCTTTGCCGACCAGCGCAGGTTCAGCAACAGGAGGGCAATAGCTGAGGCATACAGAAAATCCCATAGCATCAGCCAGTAACCGCCTTCGAAGTAGGCGTTGGAACGAGCCGTTGCCTCGGGCGGAATCATGGCCATATACGCTTCTGTGGCGGCATCAGCGTCAAAGTGTGCCGAGGGCTGGGCCGCGGCTGGAACCTTGGTGATATCCACCGTGGGTTGAATGGCAGGCTGTGCCTGAATTGAGCTTAGGCATAAAACCGCAAACACGAGAAGGAGCACGAAGCTCCGCAAACGCCAGACCATATTGAACCTCTCTCTCGAAGATTGTATTTCAGCCCCGAACCGGGAAGACGCAAGGGCCACTCCATCCAAGATAAGCCATGAAAAACAGTTACGCGCATCGGAGGCGGGTTGTTCCGGCGCTCTTCGGTATATTCTGAAGAGTAAACACGCAACCAAGCCACACCGTGGCCGGAATCTCAGGACCCCCTATGCTTATGAACGCAAAGACCATTGCCGTACACCTGCCCGACGGGGCTATTCGTGAAGTGCCCGCCGGGACGACGCCTCTTGAAATTGCCAACTCGATTTCGCCACGGCTGGCAGCGGCTGCACTGGCTGCGCGGCTGACTCCTGTCGGCGCCGCCGTGAAGCAAAACGCTGCCGCTGATGAGAACGCCTCGGAAGCGGCCATGTATGCCAAAGAGGATGCGGCCGGCCCGCGCCTGGTGGATCTGGCCACGCCTCTGACCGCCGACACCCGCCTGGAGTTGTTGACCGAGAAGGATCCCGAGGCGATCAAAGTGCTGCGCCACTCTGCCGCGCACGTGCTGGCCACGGCAGTGCTGGAACTCTTTCCCGAGACCAAGCTGGGACACGGTCCGGCGACTGACTCCGGATTCTTTTACGACTTCCATCGCGAAAAACCCTTCGTTCCGGAGGATCTGGCGCGGATTGAGGCGAAGATGGCCGAGGTGATTACGCGCGATGAGCCTTTCAAGCGCGAATCTGCCCCAAGAGAGAAAGCTCTGGAAGACTTCAAACGCGACGGCGACTTCATGAAGACTCACTTCGTGACCAAATTTACCGCGCCCGGAGACCAGGTCAGCTTTTACCGCAACGGCAAGTTCGTGGACTTTTGCCGCGGGCCGCACGTGCCCTCGACGGGCCGCGTTAAAGCCGTCAAGATCACCAACCTGGCCGGCGCTTACTGGCTGGGCGACGAGAAGAATCCGCAGTTGCAGCGCATCTACGGCACCGCGTTTTTCTCTCAGAAGGCCCTGGACGAGCACTTTGCCCGCCTGGAAGAAGCGGCCAAGCGCGACCATCGCCTGCTGGGCAAGCAACTGGACCTGTTCAGCATTCAGGAGCTGGCCGGCGCGGGACTCATCTTCTGGCATCCCAAGGGCGGCATCGTCCGCAAGGTGATGGAAGACTGGATGCGCGAGGAATGCCTGCGGCGCGGCTACTCGATCGTTTTTACGCCCCACGTCATGCGCCGCGAGCTGTGGAAGATCAGCGGCCATGAGGGTTTTTACGCGGGCAACATGTACACTCCCATGGAGCTGGATGACGCCGAGTACCGGCTGAAGCCGATGAACTGCCCCGGACATATTCTGATTTACAAAAACTCGCCGCGCAGTTACCGCGACCTGCCGGTGCGGCTGGCCGAGCTGGGCAACGTTTACCGCTATGAGCGCTCCGGCACCATGCACGGCCTGTTGCGCGTGCGCGGCTTTACGCAGGACGACGCGCACATCTTCTGCACTCCCGGCCAGATCGAGGACGAGGTGGTGGCCTGCATCGACTTTGCCGAAGCGGTGATGAAGACCTTCGGCTTCCACGAATTTATCGTTGAGCTGTCCACCTGGGACCCCAACGACCGCGCCCACTATGCCGGCTCGGATGACAATTGGAACCTGGCGGTTGGCTCATTGCAGCGCGCCCTCAGCCGCAAGGGCATCGCCTACAAAACGATCTCCGGTGAAGCAGCATTCTATGGCCCCAAGATCGACATCAAGCTGGTGGACGTGCTGGGCCGACTGTGGCAGCTCTCCACGGTGCAGTTTGACTTCAACCTGCCGGCGCGCTTCGAGTTGGAGTACGTGGGCGAGGACGGCGAGCGCCATCAGCCGGTGATGGTTCACCGCGCGCTGTTCGGCTCGGTCGAGCGCTTCTTCGGCGTGCTCATCGAGCACTACGCCGGGGCCTTCCCGCTGTGGCTCGCGCCGGTGCAAATCGGCCTTGTTCCCATCAGCGAGCGGCATCATGAATACGCGAAGAAGGTCGAGGCCGAACTGAAAGCTGCGGGCTTCCGCGTGGAGACCGACGACCGCAATGAGAAGATGAACGGCAAGATTCGCGACTTCGCCAACCAGAAGACGCCCTACATCCTGGTCTTCGGCGACAAGGAGCAGGAGTCCAACGCGGTCAGCGTGCGCACCCGCGGCAAAGGCGACCAGGGCTCCACGCCGTTGGCCGAGTTTATCGCCAAAGCCAGGGCGCTGGTTCAGAGCCAGTCGACGGAACTATAACCGGCCGCCTGGAAGCAGAGGGTTTGCGGTTGAGTCAAAGCCGCGGTGCGCCCAATTGCTCTTTGAGACCCTGAATCCATCTTTCAAGGAAAAGCTCTTTCCCTGACTCAACGCACTACGCTACAATTTTGAAACCCAGGAGATAACTTATGCCTACTTGCGCGCGGTGCGGTACATGGAATCAGGATGGGACAACAAAATGTGATAAGTGCGGGGCAGCCATTACGGCGGCGGGGCCGGCTGGAGCGGTTAGCCCAACGGTACCTTCACCTGTGCAACCAGCAGTGAGTGCCCCTAAACCGGGGTTCTCCGAGTGGCGCCGGACGCATTTCTTTCAGTTAGCGGCTTTGCTGGTTATCTTGCTGGTTGCCGGGATGCTGCTGGGCAAGAGCGCGTTCGACAAACACGATTCCTCCGAAGTGGGCACGCTCGACACCAATTACACGGTGCAAACCGAGACGCGCAACGGTGTCGTCGAGAGCGTCAAATACGTCGTGACGTACAACTTCGAGGTGAATGGCAAGCAATACACAGGGAAGGATACCATCAGCACAGAACCAACCGTTCCCGAGGTTACGGTCTACTACATGAAGGACGATCCGCAAGAGAATGCTTTGAGCCAGGGCCGCGTCAAGACATTCAATCTTGTTTCTGCAGGAGTTGCTTTTCTGATTGCCCTGATCGCATATGGGATGCTTTGGAGGAGAAACCGTTTTGGGGCAGGAACGATCCCGCAGGCTGCTGTTGGCGTCGGAGACCCGGGGAATGAATACTTCCGGATGAAGCGCGGAAAGTACAACGCGTGGATTCATGTTCACATTGCGTTCTTCGTGCAGGCAGCCCTGGTGACGTCCCTTGTCGCGTTGGTACTTGCGGAGGTTTTTCACGCTGATGCGTTGAGCTACACGATTCTGGGCGTTGCAACGTTTTTGGCCATTGTCGCAACGCTGTGGATCTATACCGACCGCTGGAGCTGCATTGAGGCATTCTCAAGCAGGTTCTGCTCGGGCGTAGCAAATCTCTCGATTCTTTATGTGCCGGTGATTGTGTTCGTCTATGCCAACTATCGCGGCCTGAAAAAACTGAGAGGGCGATAAAGGAATTCAGGCCAACTCAAACGGCTGGCTCCTTGAGGTAAATCTCCGTGTAGTCAATGTAGTTCTGGGCATATTCGATGATTTTGGCGCGGTAGGCTTCGCTGAGTTCGCGGCGAAGTTTGGCGGGGACGCCGGCCCAGAGCGTTCGCGGAGGGACATGCGTTCCCTCGGGAACCACGGCGCCTGCGGCGATGATGGAACCTTCGCCGATGCGGCAGCCGTTCAGAACCCTGGCCCCGATGCCGATGAGAACCGCGTCCTCGAGCAAGCATCCGTGCACCGTGGCGTTGTGGCCGATGGTAACCCAGTCGCCCACAATGACCGGATAAAGATTTAGCTGGCCGTGGAGAACGGCACAATCCTGCACGTTGGAGTTGGAGCCGATGCGGATGGAGTGGACGTCGCCGCGCAGGACGGCGTTCATCCACACCGAGGAGCGCTCGCCGAGTGTTACGTCGCCGATAATCTGCGCGGAAGGGTCAATGTAGCAACTAGCGGGGATCAGGGGCAGCCGCCCCTGGTAGCTACGTATCATGGTTTCAGGACCTCCTGGTCAAGTTTAAGGTATGGTGCACAACAGGATAGGCGAGCGCCAGCCTGCCCCGGGACGCCGGAATAAGCCTGCCAGAGCCAAAAAGCCTTACTAAATCGGAAACTGCAGGGGTGTGGATGCAGTTTGAGAGTCATTTAATGACTTTCCAGAAGAATTTACCGGAATAGGCCTCTTCACTTGACCCGCAGCCTAATGTTTCCAGTATTATAGGAGATGCCAGATGGCGGGTTTGGAGGTGGAATTTTTTGGCTGAGGTTCGTATTCAGGAAGGCGAACCGCTGGAAAATGCGCTGCGCCGGTTCAAACGGAAGGTACAGCAGGAGGACATCATCAAGGAAGTCAAGCGTCACTCCTACTACCTGAAGCCCGGCGAAAAGAAACGCGTAAAGGCGGCTTTGGCGCGCAAGCGGAATCGCAAGAAGGCTCGTAAAGAGCAGGACTAGTTTCACCAAATTTGTGACTTACGCAGCCCCGGTACCCCCGCATGGAGATGCGGGCGGGAAACCAGAGATCGCAGGCAAGGCCGGGGCGGTATGTCGCGTTACTTTCATTGAACTCCAACTTTCTGCATGCAGATTGCTTGGAGGTTGTATCCAGGTCTTACCGGCTATGCCGGATAGACAATTCATTTGCCGCTGAACTTGTTGCGGCCCGGGCCCTGGTTGTTATCACAGCACGAAGCAGGGAAACGGGACCGGCAAGCTGATTGCGTTCATGGCCGATTTCAACCAATTCCCTTCTTTGGGGAAGCCGGCCATGGAATTTACCGACAGAGTTTTAAAGTGCAGCGACTGCGGAGCCGAGTTTGTATTCACAGCCGGCGAGCAGCTCTTTTTCCACGACAAGCAGTTTAAGAACGAGCCCAGGCACTGCAAGCAGTGCAAGGCGAAGCGTGTTCGCGGAGGCTCCAGGGTTCGCCCGGAGACGCGGACCAACTGTTCGCTATGCGGCGCGGAGACGACGGTTCCCTTTAAGCCCACCCAGGGCAGACCGGTTTTGTGCCGTTCCTGCTTCAAGCAGCAGATGCCGAAAAACGGGGCCGCTCCAACCTCGAAGTCACGCCCCGAACCAAGTCCGGAGCCGCAACGCAAGGAAGAGGACTAGAGCGCCTACTTCGCGGAGATGCCACTGCTGACTGGCGCGCATACCGCACCCTATACTGATGCGTGGTGGTCCGGCGCTTTTCGTGCCGGTTAGCGGGAGTGTGGCGCCATGGTGCAGACTCGGATCAAACCATACTTTCAGGAAGTTGCCGAGAAAGATCGGCGCCTGGAGCAACGGCGAGTATTCCGGCGCAACCAGGTCTTTGGGCTGGTGCTGGTAGCCGCTGCGATTCTGATCTTCTGGCTCCTGCGCACCAATCCCAGGTGGATTTTTCCGCCGGGGTGGTGGCGGCCGTGACTCCTTCGCGGAGGGCGAATGGCGGCTTCGCCGCAGCTGAACCGCTCGCAGTTCTGCTGCTCGGTCCTACCGGCAGCGGCAAGACGGCGCTTTCGATCCAATTAGGTGAGCGCTTCGGCGGCGAGATCGTCAGTTGCGACTCGGTGGCCGTCTATCGCGGCATGGACCTGGGCACAGCCAAACCCACAAAAGAAGAACGCGCACGGTTGCCGCATCACCTTATCGACGTGGCCGATCCGGACCAGCCTTTTACTGCGGGTGAGTACAGCCGGCAGGCGCGTACGGCTTTGCGTGAGATTGCAGCGCGGGGCCGTCTGCCCATCGTAACCGGTGGAACCGGCCTCTATCTGCGCGCGTTGACCGAGGGGCTCTTTGCCGGACCGGAGCGTCAGCAGGCGTTGCGGGCTCGGTTACAACGCAGCCGCGAGAGGCACGGCGAAGGCTGGCTGCACCGGCTGCTCCGCAGGCTCGACCCAGCCTCAGCCGCGCGCATTCATGCGAATGACGCGGCCAAGCTGATTCGCGCCATCGAGATCTGCCTGGAGGCGCGCAGGCCGCTTTCTGAGATGCTAGGAAACCAGGAAATTGCTCGCGACCCGCTCACCGGCTTCCGGTTGTTGCGCATCGGCCTCAACCCGCCGCGCCAGGCGCTCCCGCCCCGCGAAGGCCTTTACGACCGGCTCAACCGGCGCTGTGCCGCGATGTTTGCTGCCGGCATTGTCGAAGAGACACGCGGCCTGCTCGAGCGCTATGGACCGGTGAAGGCGCTGGACTCGTTGGGTTACCGGCAGGCACTGGCCGTCCTGGCGGGGACCTTGAGTATTGAGGCTGCAATAGAAGCCACCCAGCAGGGCCATCGCAACTACGCCAAACGGCAGATGACCTGGTTCCGGCGCGAGCCGGAGGTGCATTGGATTGATGGTTTCGGCGACGAGCCGGAGGTGCTGCGCGAGGCAACTGAACTGGTGCTGAAGAATCTATAAAGAAGTAGATATGCACTTGTGTTCTGCGGCAGGACGGAAGCGAAACGGGACTTCGGAGCATCCATTAAACTGTACAGTGGCGTGCGGTGTTCGTGGCTCCTGAACAGCGCACTGGATTGGAGTTATTCGTGGAAAAAGCCTTGGCAGAGACGATCTACGATGTGGCGATTATAGGCGGCGGACCGGCCGGCTACACGGCGGCCATTCGCGCGGCGGAGTATGGGCTGAAGGTCGCGCTGATTGAGAAGTCCGACAAGCTGGGCGGAACCTGCCTGCACGTGGGCTGCATCCCCACCAAGGCGCTGCTCTTCAACGCTGAGATCTGGGATCACCTGAAGCACACCGCCGAATTTGGCATTGAGGGCATTGGCACTCCTACGCTCAACTGGGCTACGGTGCTGCAGCGCAAAAACGCCATCATCGCCAAGCACGTCAAGGGCCTCGACTTCCTGATGAAGAAGCACAAGATCACGCGCATCGAGGGCCATGGGCGCCAGACCGGACCTGCGCGCGACGGCGTACATACAGTTGAGGTCAAGACGGCCAGTGGCAAAGTGAGCCAGGTCAAGGCAAAGAACGTGATATTGGCCACCGGCTCCGAGGCCAAAATGTTGCCGGGACTCAAGGTCGACGACCGCATCCTGACCAACATCGAAATTCTGGCCATGGAGCAGGCGCCCAAGTCGTTGATTGTCATCGGCGCAGGCGCGGTGGGAATGGAATTCGCATCCCTCTTCCGCACCTTTGGAACCGAAGTCACGATTCTCGAGTTTCTGCCGCGCGTGGTTCCGGTGGAGGACGAGGAAATCTCCAAAGAGATCACGCGCCTCTTCAAGAAACGCGGCATCGATGTGAATACGGGCGCAAAGGTCGAGAAAGTCGAAAAGACCGCGACCGGAGTGAAGGTCACCTATATTGATCAGAATGGAAACCCAAAAACGAAAGAGAGCGAGAAGCTCCTGGTGGCTGTGGGACGGGCCGGGAGAACGGGCGATCTTGGCCTGGAGAAGACGCGCATCGAGCTTGATCGTGGGCTGATTAAAGTCAACGAGGCGCAAGAAACCGCCGAGCCGGGCGTCTTCGCCATCGGAGACATTGTGGCGGGGTTGCCGCAACTGGCGCATGTGGGCGCGATGAGCGGCATGATCGCCGCAGCCAAAATCGCCGGCCGGCAATTTCGCCCGGTGCGCCGCGACCGCATCCCCGGCTGCACCTACACTGAGCCGCAGATTGGGTCGGTGGGGCTGACCGAGACGCAGGCCAAGGAAAAAGGCTACGTGGTGAAGGTGGGCAAGTTCCCCTTTGCGGGCAACCCTAAGGCCACCATCCTGGGTAGCCACGACGGCTTCGTGAAGGTGGTCGCCGAGGCCAAGTACGGCGAGATTCTGGGCGTGCACATCCTCGGGCCGCAGGCCACGGAGCTTATCGCCGAGGCGGTCGCCGTGCTGGACCTGGAAGGCACGGTGGAGGAGCTGATGTTTACCATCCACGCGCATCCCACTCTGGCCGAGTCCCTGCTGGACGCCTACGGGGCTGCGGAGGGAATGGCGATCAACGCGTGAAAAGTTTCGACGCTGGAAAAACGCATTAGTTCTGATCGACAGTTTGGCTTGTTCATCACCCTCGTGGGACAACAGCATCGCTGCGTAGTCATTCACAAAAAAGGAGATTCCGGATGAATCCAAAGGTTGATGTTTTTATGCGGAAAGCCAAAAAGTGGCGGAAAGAATCGGAAAAATTAAGAAAAATCCTTATTGGCTGCCCGCTGACCGAAGAATTGAAGTGGGGGCAACCTTGTTACACGCATCAGGGGAAAAACGTTGTTTTGATTGGTGCATTTAAAGAATATTGTTCGCTTTTGTTTTTCAAAGGCGCCTTGCTAAAAGATGCCCATGGCATCCTGGTTGCACCGGGGAAATTGCAGTCGGGGCGCCAGATCCGGCTCGCCAGTGTGCAACAAATCCTTGAGATGGAACCTATCTTGAAAGCCTATATTTATGAAGCCATTGAAGTGGAAAAAGCCGGATTGAAAGTGAAATTAAAAAAGCATTCTGAATACATCATTCCGGAAGAACTGCAAAAGAAATTAGATGAAATCCCTGCCTTGAAATCTGCTTTTGAGGCACTGACACCGGGACGGCAAAGAGGCTACTTCTTTCATATTTCCGCGCCCAAACAATCCAAAACGCGGGAGTCAAGGGTTGAAAAGTGCATGAAGCTCATTCTCAAGGGCAAGGGATTAAACGATTAGAGAAGTTGCTCCACCGGAAACCGTGAGAGGTTGTCGGCAGCGTTTCATCAGTCAGTGCGGGAGGGACGGGTGCGTCAAGGCACGCTGAAGCGTAGAGCGCGGGTTGAATCCATGTTGCTGGATGCTCTTCAGACGAAGGAACTGGTGGTCACGCCGGAAGAGTTGACTCGCCGCAGTCTGGTCTCAGTGTTGAAGGAGAAGATCGTCAGGGAGATTTCCGGATGACAGTAACAAATTTCTGCGTTAGACTGGCGGCATGAATTTTACAATATTGGCTCGTGTTCTTTGTTATGCAGCGTTGACCTATATGTCAGTTGCTGTAAACGGGCAATCACCGGAAATGAGCGCGAAAGCTGTTGTACTTGCTCACTCACGTGCGCATGAGTTGCTTGGCTTTCTGCTGCGTCAGGACCGCAAGGCAGTTGAAGCCGCGTTAGGAAAGCCATTTCGTGAAGATAAAACCTCAAGCGACAAACACTGGGGTGCATATCACGTACCTGATTCCAAGACGAATTATTTGGTCGTGTTTTACTACACAGGCAAGGATCCAAATTTAAAGGACAGGATTATTGAAATGGAGTTGACCGGGAAGGATCCATCCGGTCCTACTGGCTTCTTCGGTTTGCAGTTGGGCGATTCCGCTGAAAAAACAGAAGCTACACTCGGCAAGCCAACAGAAATACGTCATGAAGATGATGTAAACGTTGATCTTTGGGATTATGAGAAAAACAATTACAGCCTGGAATTCACTCCAGATCATAAACTGTATAGCATACAAATAGTGGACCAGAGTGGGGAGGATTCTCTTGGCTTTGCAGGTAGCGATGAAGTTCGCTTATTTGCAGAAACAGTTCAAGCGCACGACATCGATAAGCTAATGGAATTATCCTCAGGGCAGATAGAGTGCTCTCATCCTAATGACTTTTACAACCTTCTGTCTGGTCCAGCAAGAGGCGTTCTTTCGAACCGGAAGAGCGGAATTTCTATCTGCCTTCTGCGCGCGGCGAAGGCGATTCTGGCGCTGGGGCCAGAAATGAAGGGAACCGAGGATATGATTCGTACTTATACCGATGCCGATCCAGGGACAGTGACCAAGTTTCCAGCCACTAGCCCACTTAAAGAAGTTGTCTTTGCCCAGGAGGCGGGCGCCTTTCGGGTCTATGAAGTGACATTTCGGTAAACTTACCAACTCCATTTAGACTAAAGAGGTTATGAGCACCCTTAAAGCCGTTCGCGGGACCCGCGATCTGTTGCCGCCTGAGACCGCCCTTTGGAACCGCATCGAGGCCACAGCGCGGGATGTCTTTGCGCGCTACAACTTCGGCGAGATTCGCACCCCTGTCTTCGAGGAGACGGCCCTGTTTGCCCGCAGCGTAGGCGAGGAGACTGACATCGTCTCGAAAGAAATGTACACGTGGGAGGACCGGGCACGGGCGCAATCGGAGAAGACGCAGTCGCTGACCCTGCGCCCGGAGAACACCGCCGGGGTGGTGCGCGCGGCCATCGAGCACAATCTCTTTGAGAGCGGCCAGTTGCAGAAGCTCTACTACATAGGGCCGCAGTTCCGCCGCGAGCGGCCGCAGAAGGGACGCTACCGTCAGTTTTCGCAGATTGGCGCAGAGGTAATCGGGCCGCCTTCGTCGGGGAGCGAAAGCCCTCTGCGTGACGCGGAAATCCTGGAGATGCTGGCCACGCTGCTGGACGAGCTGGGCATTACCGGATGGAAACTGGAGCTGAACTCCGTTGGCTCGGCAGCAGATCGCGAACGTTACAACCAGGCACTTCGGGCCGCATTGGTCCCCGTGGTTTCGCAGATGTGCGCGGACTGCCAGCGCCGCACCCAGACCAACCCGCTTCGCGTGCTGGACTGCAAGATTCCAGCCGACCAGCCCATCATCGAGAAATTGCCGGTGATTGCCGATTCGCTGGACGAGGCCTCGCGAGCTCATTTTGCCGCAGTCACGACAGCTCTGGATGCGGCGGGCGTGCCTTACAAACTGAATCATCGTCTGGTTCGCGGCCTGGACTACTACACCCGCACCACCTTCGAGTTCACCCATGGAGGGTTAGGTGCCCAAAACGCCCTGCTTGGCGGAGGCCGCTACGACGGCCTGAGCGAAATGCTGGGCGGGCCCCGCGCGCCGGGCATCGGCTTCGCCATGGGCGAGGACCGGCTGGTGCTGACTCTACTGGCGCAGCTCGGCCAAAAGGCTGCCCCACCGCAAGTGGATGCTTTCATTGCCCCAATCGGTGAAAGCCTTAACGCCTCCGCCCTGGTCCTGGCTCGCGAATTACGCCACCAGGGATTGTGGATCGAGCTGGGCGAAGGCAGCTTCCGCCTGAAGAAATCCTTTGAAACGGCAGATAAAATCGCCCGCCACATCGTCATTCTTGGCGAAGATGAGCTGAAATCCGGTATTCTGACGGTGAAGAACTTCTCCACAGGCATACAGACCAAGGTTCCCCGCGCGGAGCTGGCCGTCTTTCTATCCACACCCGCAAGCGAATAGAGGGCAAAGATAGTGCTGGATTTTCTGGGAAATCTCGAACGGACGCATTATTGCGGCGAGCTGCGCGCAGCCCACGCCGGCCAGAAGGTTGTTGTGATGGGCTGGGTAAACCGGCGGCGCGATCACGGCAACCTGATCTTCCTTGACCTGCGCGACCGCACCGGCATCAGCCAGATTGTGCTGGACAAGGAGCTGACGCCCGACGGCCACGCCAAAGGCGAGCAGGTTCGCCCGGAGTACGTTGTCGCCGCCGCGGGCAAGGTGCGCCTGCGTGATAAAGATTCGATCAACCCCAAAATGGCAACCGGCGAAGTCGAGATCGAAGCTACGCAACTACTCGTGCTGAATGACACTCGCCTGGCGCCGTTTTCGCCCTCCGAAGAAGCTATCCAGAACGAAGAGGTTCGCCTCAAATACCGCTATGTTGACCTGCGCCGACAGGAGATGCAGCGCAATTTTCGACTCAGACACGACATCACACTGGCCATTCGCGACAATCTCAGCCAGCAGGGATTTCTGGAGATTGAAACGCCCATCCTCACCAAGTCGACGCCCGAGGGAGCGCGCGATTTTCTGGTGCCCAGCCGCGTGCATCCCGGCGAATTTTACGCGCTGCCGCAGTCGCCGCAGATTTTCAAACAGATTTTGATGATCTCCGGCTTCGACAAATACTTCCAGATTGCACGCTGCTTCCGCGACGAGGACCTGAGAGCCGACCGCCAGCTTGAATTCACGCAGGTTGATTTGGAGATGAGCTTTCCGCGCCAGGAGACGGTCTTTGCCGTGGTGGAGCGGTTTATGGCGGCGGCCTTTGCGGCGGCCGGGGTCAGTTTGCCCACGCCATTCCCCATCATTACTTACGATGAGTCGATGCGGCGGTTCGGCTCCGACAAGCCGGACCTGCGCCTGCCCGGACTTGCCGATGTGCGCCCGGCTTTTACAGATGAAGCGCTGACTACGCTGCAAATCGATCCCGCGCTGCCCGTAGTCGCGTTTCGCATTCCCGGCGTGGGCGAGCTGAGCCGCAAGGAGCGCGAGGACAACCACCCGCTCTTTGATTTGAAAAAGGGCGCCAAGTTCATTGATGATTTCAAGCGTCTGGCCAAGAGCTTTCCTGAGGCTGCAGTCAAGGTGCGCGAACTGGTGGGCGCTGCCGAGGCTGACTTCGTCATCATCGTCGCCGGCGACCCGGCCCACCCGGTCAAGGCCAGCGACACTAAGTTTGCCGGGCGGCTCTCGGAGCGCGAGATCAACGTCTACTCCGCCGCAGGCAACTTCCGCACCGAGCTGGCCAAGAAATACGCCGACCGGCACGGTGCGTTTGCAGTCACGGAAAAAACCGTCCAGGATGCAAACGATCAGAGTGGCGGAAAGTGTGTCGACGGCTCTGAAGCTTTCCGGCCCATATGGGTCACGGACTTTCCCATGTTCGAGTACGATGTGTCAACCGCGAAATGGGTACCGGCGCACCATCCGTTTACCGCGCCATTCGAGACGGACATGAAGAATCTGGTCGCCGACCCGGCCAGTGTGCGCGCGAACTGTTATGACCTGGCTCTGAATGGCCTGGAGCTTGGGTCGGGCTCCATCCGCATCCACCGCAAAGACGTACAGCAGCAGATCTTCCAGTCGTTGGGAATTTCAGACGAAGAGGCTCGCGCGCGCTTTGGCTTTTTCCTCGATGCTCTGGAGTATGGCACGCCACCCCACGGCGGCATTGCGCTCGGACTGGACCGCATCGTCATGCTGCTGGCCGGCGCTCCCAGCTTGCGCGAGGTGATTGCCTTTCCCAAGACTGCCAAGGCAGTCGACTTGATGGTTGACGCCCCCACCACGGCGACCGAGCAGCAGTTGAATGAACTGCACATCCGCGTGGCGCTCAAGAGCTAGGGCGATTCGACCACACAAGAAAAGGCCCGGACTCGTGAGTCCGGGCCATTTCTTGTTGAGCGTTGACGCGTGTTATTTTTCGGTCACCAGGGCATTGATCAGACCTTGACCGTTCGGACTACCCCAGCCGGTCACCAGATCGTAGCCCTTCACGGCAGAGTAGCTGCCCGAAGTTCCGCTGGTGATGTCGTGGAAGTCAGTGCCGTAGCTGGAGCTCACGCCGAATGCATAGAGATAGGGGTTGATGAAACCGAGAGGCTTGTAGCCGTCGGTGGCCAGTTGTTGATTGACCAGGGCCATGTATGCAGCCCACATGGGAGCGGCAAAGCTGGTCCCGCCATATACGTTGGCCAGGCAGGCGACCTGGTCGGAGCAGGTGTAGAAGGTGAAGTTGGCATTGGCCGAAACATCCGGGCCGTTGCGATAGGTAGTCGAGCCCTTGTTAGACGAGTTGATCACGCCAGAAAGCTTTTGCCATGCAGGGATGGCGATCTTATCCGGCGAGATTCCGCCGCCTGAATCCGCCCATGCGGTTTCCGATTTCCATGCGCCGCCGGCGCCGGTGGTGATCAAGTCTGTGCCGCCGACAGAAACCACATTCGCATCATCTGCCGGCCAGGCCTCAACCCTCCTTGACCAAGTGGAGCTGTCTCCCGAAGCCGCAAAGAAGTTCTGGCCCTGAGCCGCCATCTTCTGGAAGTAGGGGTCAAGCGTGGTTGTATCCGCCGGCGTCCAGCCCCATGAGCAGCCAATTGTGGTGGGCAGCGGGTTGTGGGTAGTCATGGCGCTGATGATGGCTGTGTCGGTCGAGCCGATGTACATCACCAGGCTGGCCAGCCCCGGAGCCATGCCGAGAGCCTGCGTCATATCGAGGGTCTGTTCGGTGTCGTCGCAGCCCCTGGTGCATGCGTACTCGGAGGAACTGTATCTCTGGCAGGTGCAACTGGTGCTTGTGCCATCGGTGGACAGCAGGGTGATCGGCACATTGTTGGTTTGCCCGACGTTCTTGAAATAGGTGTTCAGGTCAGCCAGGTCGGTGCCGTAATACTCAAGCAGCCCAAGGTTCTGGCCGGCGCCGGTCAGAGTTGTTCCGCCGTAGTAAGCCGCGCGCATGTCGCTGCCTAAAAACGAAGCCGAAGGACCGGAGCCGGTGGTGGCATGGTTCACGGCCTCCTTCGCATTTATGCCACGGGCCGCCGCGTAGACGTCCCTGTTGACCAGCATGGGCTTCGGAATCGAGTAGTTATCCAAGCCAGAGATATGCCACAACTGGAAGGGCAGGTCCACAGTGGGCTCACGGTCCGCAGAATAAAAGACGCGGTCCTCGGTGGGGTGCTGGAAGGTCTGCAGGTTGATGTGGAAGGCGGCTTCGATAGCCGCAACAGAACCTGTGACCTGCACATCCATCCCATCGCGCGAGCCACCAACAACCTTAAGTCCGTTTGCCTTCGCAAAAGCGAGCACGGCGTCATACTGTTCCTGGGTGGGGCCAAAGCGCGCTGTAAACTCCTGCGGCGTAAGGAACTGGCGATAGGAGACGCTGGCCGGATTGTTGAGATCGATCAGGAACTGATCCAGGCCGGCCTGGTCGCTGAGCGGCAAAACGAGATCCAATTGAATCTGCTGGGTTGAGGGCAGGCGGCCAAGCAATTGCGCTTGTCCGTTGAGAACTGCATCGCGCACATGGCGCGTCATCAGCGATTGCGCATGGCCGGCCAAAGATCCAGCTGCTAGAATCGCCGCGATAGTCAACACGAATACACTGACTTTTTTGTTCACGATACCTCCTGTCGGGACTTGCTTGTTAGCGGGGGAGTTACTGATCCGCCTTCAAGGAGACTATTAGTCAATTGTGCGCAAGCACACCTTAGCTGTCAACAATTGTACCTCCCTTTTAGTAACACCTTCTATATAAAAAAGTCTCTTTGGGATGAAAAGAAAAGATGAATAGGCTTTCGGGGCCGGGCAAGCATATCTTCTATCCAGGATGCGCCTGAAGCAGGGCGGCTACCCCGCAACAACCTGGACTCTGCTACACTTATTTCAGCGTAATCATGGGGCATAAGCGCCAGGCCGCGCCTCAAGAATGCGTTTCTGCAACCCAAGTTCGGGGAGTGGCTCAGCCTGGTAGAGCACCTGGTTCGGGACCAGGGGGTCGGAGGTTCAAATCCTCTCTCCCCGACCATATTTTTCAATAACTTACAGACGCTTTTTCCCGATTAAGAAATCCAGTGTAGACGATTTTGTAGCGGTGATTGCCTCCAAAGTCAACAAGGTGATTTACAAATGGCCGTTTTGACGGCGACCATGAGGCGCAATACAGCAAATTCCGTGATTTTCTCGCAAACGATTCCCGCCCGGGTCGCTAGTTGCGACATCGCTTTAGGGGGGAGTAGTAAATCCAATGTCGCGTGGCTTAAAATCGCCACTACATGCCAGAGAACCTACCAAACAAATGGGTGACGACAACATTAGCCGAAGTGTGCCTTCCAGTCTCAAGTATCCGACCAGAAGACGACCCCGAAACCGAGTTCACATATTTTGATATCGGCGGCATCGACAACAAAAGGAACATCATAGCAGAGACAAAAACCGTCATAGGTAGGAACGCGCCCAGCCGCGCTCGCCAAGCACTGCGCAAGGGTGACATCCTATTTTCCACCGTTCGAACGTATCTGCGAAAAATAGCCCGTGTGGAGCATGATTACCCAAATCCGGTTGGTTCGACCGGATTCGCAGTCATTCGCGCCGCCGAAGGCGTATCCTCGCTACTTTTATTCTTCCAGGTTTTGTCAGAGGATTTCTTGCAGCCGCTTCACGCGCTTCAATCCGGCTCAAGCTATCCGGCGGTTCGGGCACGGGATGTTTTTGTTCAACAGATTGTGCTCCCACCTACCCGTGAACAGGAAAGAATTGTTGTAAAACTGAACGCCACTTTTTCCGCCGTACAGCGCGCCGAAATCGCAGCGGTCCGGGCACTCGACAGATTGCAGCGATATCGTTCAGGCGTCCTTCGCTCTGCCGTTACCGGCGCACTCACCCGTAACTGGAGCAATGCACAACGGAAGGACAGTGGGTCAGCCATCGCAACTGGAGGGGCACTCTTGCAGCGTGTTCTCGCAGCCCGAAACAAGAGCTGGCAAGAGGCGGAGCTGAAGCGCCTAGGAACTGCTGGCAAAGAACCAAATGACGGCAAGTGGAGATCTCGCTACCGTCCACCCGTTGGACCGCGCGTTGAAGCCCTGCCAGAACTTCCTCAGGGTTGGTCTTGGGCATCCGTAGACCAATTGGCAGCCCATGAGGAACGATCCATTACGGACGGCCCGTTCGGCTCGAATCTCAAGACAAGCGATTACACCGATTCAGGCCCACGTGTTGTTCGCCTTCAGAATATTGGAGATGGGGTGTTCATCGATGAAAAGGCGCATATCGGTCGAAAACACTATCAGGCGCTGAAGGACTATGCGGTTTTCGCAGGTGATTTAGTCATCCGGGCGCTCGGAACGCCGGTACCACGCGCCTGTAAAATCCCCGATTTGCTTGGTCCCGCCATCGTCAAGGCAGACTGCATTAGGTTCAAGGTCGCGTCAGAATTCATCTCCCCTGATTACATCATGTGGGCACTGAACTCTCCACCTGTTCAGGAGCGTACTGGCCAGATGATTCACGGCATTGGACGGCCGCGTTTGAAATTGGGCGAGATCAAGTCCATCGCGCTTCCCCTTCCGCCATTCGAGGAGCAATCCGAAATCGTGCGTGAAGTGGAGCGTCGTCTCGCGGCGGCGGATCGACTCGCTGCGACGTTAAAGCAGCAATTGATCCGCGCGGGTGCAACGCGCCAGTCCCTACTTCGTGAAGCCTTCGCAGGTCGCCTTGTCCCCCAAGACCCGAACGACGAACCTGCTTCATTCTTGCTTGAGCGCATCCGTGCCACTTGTGAGGCTGAGGCTCAGAAATCGAAAGGCAAGCGTATGTCAAAATCAAGAGCTAAAATGAATACCGCAGAACGCAAAGACTTATTCTCAATTCTCAAGAAGAACGATGGTCCAATGACGCCGGAGCAGCTTTTTCAAGCGGCGGGTTTCAAACCTTCGCAAGTGGACCAATTTTATCGCGAACTGGCTTCGATTCGTGACAAAGTGCGAGAACAGAAACCAGAAGGTGCCGAGGCAAAGTCATGGCCTCTGCGTGCACATGTTTTCCTACAGCTCAAAAAGGGAGCCGTGAAATGAGAATCGACCGGCTTGCACTCCCGGATTTTAGAAACCTTGTCGATTTCGAAGTCGATTTTGACGAAACGAGCAACCGTCAGGTCGTAGTTGGACGAAATGGTGTTGGGAAGTCGAATCTACTAGAGGCCTTGACGTGGATATTTCGCGATCTCGATTTGGAGGAAGATTCTGAATTTGGCTATGAGATCGAATATCTGTGCAATCGTCACTTTGTAAAGGTGAGATCTTTCCAGACGAATAAGAAGGAATGCAAAGGGAATCCAAACATTCCGCCACAGTTTAAGCGCCAGTATTGGGTTGCAGGCGAAGAGGAGAGTACAAGCGTTGCTGCTGGAGCGCCCCGCCCCTATGACCAAATTACGGAGAGCGACTTCTTCCGGAGAAATCGCCCGTTAAACCAGCAGCCCAATCCTGGCCGCATCTTACCCCTTTACGTATTTGGTTACTATTCAGGTGTGATTCCACGGTTTGCCAAAATTTTCGAGAAGCACGAAGAGAGGTATTACAAGGAACAGGTCGCAGGTGAGGAAGCTCCTTTGCGCCCGGTGTTTCAAGCCAAAGCAAATCACAGTCAGTTTGCGCTTCTAGCCTTCTATGCCACCCATGACTCTGCCGCGCAGAAGTTTTTGGAAAACGAGTTCCGCATTTTGGGCTTCGACTCCGTACTCTTCTCGCTAAGAGAACCGTACTGGCGACAGACCAGACCAACTAAAGGTCGCCGGAACTCGGGCGATTCCAGATTCTGGCTCGCTGGCGGCAAAGTTGCGCCGTTTTTGGATTCCTTATTTGCGCACTCATTTGCCCCCATGAGCGGAGACGAACGTATCCGGATTTCAATCGGACAGGAGAAGACAAAAGAACGGCGATACTGCTTTGTACCCGATCAGGCGTCGTTGCAGGCCATCGCAGAGGGTCTAAGCAATAAAGAGTTTTTTGCGAGACTCGAAAGCCTTGTCTTCAGCGATTTAGTGGACGGGAGCGGGGCGGATGTGCGGATCTGGGTACGACTAAAAGGCTGCAAGGCCCCAGCGACATTCCAGGATCTCGCAGAGGGTGAGCGTCAGTTGCTGACAGTTCTCGGGTTGATGCGATTCACGGCAGAGAAGGAAGCTTTATTTCTTCTCGATGAGCCTGACACACATCTAAACCCTGCGTGGTGTTTGGACTATCTTGACAATTTGCGGAAGTATGGCGCGGAGCCTCCGAATAGCCAGATCATCATGACCACACACAGTCCGCTGACATTTGCGGGCATGGACAAAAACGAAGTAGTGGTTATGGAACGAAGAACCGACGGAAAAATCTTCGCAGAGCACCCCACTAGCGCACCAAAGGGTATGGGTTTCGCGGCAATACTGACCAGCGACTTCTTTGGTCTACGGTCTACACTGGACAAGGTGACACTCAAGAAGATTGATGACAAACGCGAGCTGGCGTTAAAACACGACAAAACGGACGACGACCGGAAAAAGTTAGCAGAAATGAATGACGAACTTGGTAAGCTCGACTTCTCGCATACAGTCCGGGATCCCTTATACGAGGAATTCATCCGTGCAATCACTGCTGCAACAAAGGGAGATCCGGAACTGAATAAGCCAGCACCGCAATCGGACATATGGCGGAAGAGGCAGGCAATTGCAAGGGACATCGCGGTGCGGTTGCTAAAAACCGGTGCAAAGCCATGAGGCCAATCGACCATCAACACCTGCGAAGAGCAGCTAATCTCACGGATCTCAATGCATCGAATATAGCCATCGCCGCGTTAGCTCCGGGCGACCGAGGGGCATTCATTAACCAGCATGAGGCCGAGTGCAGTGCTCTTCGTGGCCCACTCTGGGGAATCGGCCATATGAAATGTTGGTATTCCGAGGCCTCTCTTCAAGAATGCGAGGGGCAAGTTGAACACTACCGACCAAAGAAAAGACTCTCTGGAGCGGGACATGAAGGGTATTGGTGGAGAGCTTTCGACTGGAATAATCTCAGACTTGCACACCCTACCGTGAATCGGCGAAAGACGGACTACCTGACCGGGAAACTTGTCGGAAAGGGATCATATTTCCCGTTACGTCAGGAAGCGCACCGCGCCCGGAGTCTTGCGGAAGAAGCAAATGAAGAGCCGATACTGCTCGACCCAGTTGTTCCCGCAGACACTCTCTTGTTGTGTTTCTCTGAGGAATCGGGTGCGCCCTGTCCGAGGTACACGAAGGAAAAAAACGAATGGCTTCATCGACGAGCTGAGGAATCTATCGATTATTACCATCTCGATGAGGCTAGCTGGAATGTTAAGCGTGCAGACTTGATGGCCGAGGTGAAGAAGCTCTGCGAGCAGCTTGAAGCTCTTTCTGTTCAACAGCCGCGGGATGATGCAGCCTACAGTGCAAAGATTGACGAAATCATTGCCTATATCAGTCCCTTCGCGGAATTCTCATCGGCGTGTCTTCAAGTAGTCAACGAGAAGGGACTCCTGGATCATTTCGTCCCCGGTTTGTCGTGAAAGGTTCTCTTACAATGAATGCAATACGGTCATCAACAATAGTTCAAAAGGTCTGGAACTATGCCCACGTCCTCAAGGACGACGGGCTTGCGTTCATGGATTACACGGAACAGATTACCTATTTGCTTTTTCTAAAAATGGCATGGGAACAGCGACGCCCAGGTGCTAGCGAGATTCCATCGCGTTACTCTTGGGGTGCACTGAAGAGTATCACCGATAAATCGAAGCTATTGGAACGGTATCATCAAGGCTTGCATAAATTGAGCGAGCGTCCAGGTTTGATAGGTCTTATTTTTACGAAACCGCAGAGCAAGATTACCGACCCGGCTAAACTTCGTCTCCTCATTCAAATGATCGATAGTGAGGATTGGTCGGCGCTCGATCAGGACGTAAAAGGCGAAGTTTACGAGGGATTACTAGCCAGAAATGCAGAGGATGTGCGAGGCGGTGCCGGACAATACTTCACGCCACGGCCGGTAGTTCGTGCAATCGTGGAGGTTATGCGGCCTGAGCCCATGATGCAGATTTCCGACCCGGCATGTGGTACTGGCGGCTTTCTGTTGGCAGCGTTCGAGTATCTTAACTCCAGAACGAGGGGTGTGAAGGAGGCTACACACCTTCGGACTAGGGCTCTACATGGAATCGATCTCGTTCCGAACGTTGCACGCCTGTGCGCGATGAACCTATTTCTTCACGGTATTGGTACGGATCATAAACATCCGGTCGTCTCGATTTGTGACAGCCTGGAGTCGAGCTCCGAACCTGTAGACATGGTTCTCACGAACCCCCCGTTTGGAAAGAAAAGTAGCTTCACTATAATCGGCGCTGATGGACGAAGCCAGACGGATAAGATTTCGTACATGCGACCGGACTTTTGGGCTACAACCAGCAATAAGCAGCTAAACTTCGTCCAGCACGTTTATTCAATGCTCACAGAACACGGCCGCGCGGCAGTGGTAGTCCCGGACAATGTACTATTTGAAGGCGGCGCAGGCGAGCGAATTCGTAGGACTTTACTGGAGCGGTGTGATGTTCACACTTTGTTGCGACTGCCAACCGGCATATGGTATTCGTCTGGCGTAAGAGTTAACGTAATGTTCTTCGACAAAAAGCCGGCCTCGAAAACTCATGCGACGAAGGAACTCTGGGTATATGACTTACGTTCAAATCGGAATTTTTCTCTCAGACATAATCCAATTCGTCCTGCCGATCTGATGGACTTCATCCATTCCTACAACTCCAAGGATCGCTCCATACGAAGAGAAACCGATAACTTTCGGCGGTTTGCGTACTCAGATATTGTGGCACGTGACAACGCCAATCTAGATATTCAATGGAGGAACGAGCCACATAACGTCATTCTTGATCAAGGCCCTCAAGCACTAATGAAAGAGATTCAGAGAGATATAGAAGAAGCGCTAAGAGAATTTGCGACTGCTGAATTGGAAATTGAAGACTAGATTCCGGCATTAGTTCAGACTGCGGTCGCTTCAAGATAACCGGCAGCAAGCCATCTCGTCAGTTGTACGAGGGCCGCCGGGGGGTGGTTATCGATAGGCTGACTCATCATCTACTTCTTTGCTGTCTCGACGAGAAAAAGCGCGATGCTTCCCGCCAGGTTCACGGCGAGTTCCGCATGGCGCGGTGCCGGTTGCACTCCACCTTTGCCTCGGCCATGAGCATCACCCAGGCGATTGCGTAGAGACCCCAATTCATTCACTACAGAAGTAACGCCGCCCAGGATTCGTTTGAAGTTCTCCTCCGTGTGTTGATCGGGTGCGAGGTTCAGTTCCTTCGCAACGAGCCTGTAGAGTTCAGGAAGATCAGCCTTTTCGGAGTAGGCCAGTTTCCGTTCATCCAGAATGTGTTTGAGGACCGACTCCAGAAGGCTCTTCGCAAGGGTGATCGCACCCTCAGGATCGGAGCTCATCCGCTCAAGGGCCTTTCTCCAAAGGTCGCTGACGCCGCCTTCACTGAAATCCAGCAGTTCCGCGTCGATGGTGGCAACAGCAGGGGCCTCGCCCTTTTCGAGGAATGCCAATAATGGGCCAAACTCCGTCCAGATGAACTCACGCCGCTCGGAATAGTGGTCGAATTTCCGCTTAATGAACGGCCAGAACTGTTCGAGGCTCCGGCAGGTTCGCAGCCAATTCGGAACCAACGTCTGAAGGGTAGAGTCCGCAAGGAAATGGCTCCGAAACGTCTTGAACCCACGCTCATCTCTTTCTCCTCCCGTTGCAGCAGAGACGAGAAGGTTCACGAGATACTCGGCGCGTTCGAAATCTGTTCTCAATTCGTCCATGTTCATTGATGCATTACAACGAAATGACGGTATTTGTGGTCAAAAAAGCGCTTGACTCTTTACAGTTCACCGGCGAAGGCTTTTGACAGGACTGACGGCAAGAGCGCGTCTAGTTCAGTGGAGGTCTCAGCTTGGAGATGCTCTAGCGCATCTACCTCCGCCTTCAGCGCATTGAGTTCGGCAACAATGTGTCTCTGCTCTGGCTCAGTCGCAATCGGAACTTTCAATTTTGCAAGCTTCGATCCGTTGAGGTTTGGTTGTCCAGTCCCACTCTTCTCATCAGCAATTTGTTCCCAATAAGACGCGCTTTGAAAATAGCGATACAAATAATCAATGGAGACATCGCTTCGCACACGCAAACGAATTAGGTAAGAAGCAAAAACTGCAAGTGGGCAATCTTGAATCAGAAAACTCTTGCCGGTCGTCGCTCCAGTACGGGCAAAAACTAGATCGTTCCGTTGAAGCAAATACTTAGCTGGATCGGGACAGTGACAATACGGCACACGATCCCAATCGACACGTCCCTCTTGAATGTCTGTTATGCGGAGGAGGTGGGGTCCCACCGGTTGGTCGGTGGATGTCGCCGTGTAGCCATATTGGGGAGGATCACAGAATTCTCCAACAGTCTTCGTATTCCACCCGGCCTTTGGCTCAAACAGCCTCTGGCTGGTAGAAGCTAAGAGGGAGTGAGCTTCCTCGCTTGCCTGACGACGAAGGTTTTTGGCCTCATGAATCTTGGCGATCAACTCTTCAATCCGCGCTACTAACCGTCTCTGTTCCGTCAATGTCGGAAGCATTATTTCTTGCGCTAGAAAAGCATCCTCTTGGAGGTAGCGGCGGTTAGTCGTGCCTTCACTTGCTCGAACGCAAAACTCGATAAACATCCGCGTCTTGGTAAGTGCGTCTATGTATTCAGGAAGAAGGCGCCCAGAGTCTGCATCAAATGCCCAAAAATTGCCGGTGATAATAGCGTTATCGCAATCTGTCGGGAGAATGCCAAATGCCCCGTTTCTGGCGTCAATCTTTGATAAGACTAGCTGCCCAGCGCGCGCGATGAACTGTCTCTTTGTCCCTATTTGGTGGCCTAGAATCCGATCACGCTGCACGATTCCTCTGCCGTTCATTCGAATAGTGAGACGCGCATAGGTCTCGGAATTTTGAATGAGGACTTCGTCTTTCACGCGTCTGAGCACGTCGCCGAGTTTCGTCTGTGGCCACTGTCTACTCATGCGTTGTCTTCTTGAGAAGGTTTTGGATGTTGTTCACGATCTCCGCTATTCTGTGTTCCTTCTTCAGGATGCTAACAGCCAATTGGTCGGGTGGTAAATGGGTGATGTCTTCCTTAGCGCAAGGGTTTTTTCGGTCTAGGTTGCACCCGTTGGCGAGCAGCTCCATTGCAGAAACCTTCCAGGCGTGGTCGTTCTCCTCGCGCTTCTTCCACCAAGCAAGGCAATCCGCAAATTCTTCATACTGAATCGGTGCGGTTTTTGTGTAGTTCTTTCGTCCTTCCGGTAATGGCTGTTCGTAGTACCAAACCTCCTTTGTCGATCCGGTGCGGTCAAAGAATAGGAGGTTCGTTGGGATGCCGGTGTATGGGGCAAAGACACCATTGGGCAGTCGAACGATAGTGTGAAGATTAAACTCCTTCAGGAGCTCTTCTTTGATCCGGGCGCAGATGCCATCTCCAAAGAGAACACCGTTGGGCACGACCATGCCGCATCGGCCTCCTTTGGCCCCACCCACCGGACGACGAAGCTTACGCATGATGAGTTGCAGGAAGAGAAGCGCGGTCTCAGCTGTCTGCTTATCATCGGGGAAATTCGAGAGGATACCACGCTCTTCTTCGCCGCCGAAGGGCGGATTGGTCATGATGACATCAACCCGGTCTCGGTCCCCAATCTCCCGTAGCGGGAACCGCAGCGCATTGCCGGAATCAATTTCGGGGTACTCCATGCCGTGTAGCAAGAGGTTCATCTCACACAGGAGGTAGGGAAGCGGCTTGGCCTCCACGCCATACAACGTGCTTCGCTGCAATAAGCGGTAATCTTCCGTCCGCTTGGCCTGTTTCTGGAGATGCTCGAAAGCCTCGACGAGAAAGCCGCCCGTGCCGGCGGCAGGATCGAGTACGGTTTCTCCCAGTCGTGGATTTACCGCTGCCACGATGAATTTCACTACCGGGCGTGGTGTGTAGAACTCGCCGGAATCGCCTGCCGCGTCGCGCATCTCCCGCAGCATGGATTCGTAGAGATGGCCGAGGGTGTGTATCTCATCCTTGGAGGTAAAGTGAATTCCGTCGATCTTGTTGATTACATCGCGCAGCAGGTAGCCGTTCACCATCCTGTTTACGACGCCCTGAAAGACGCGGGCGATGACATCGCGCCGGTCGCCGTTCGCACTTTGGAGGGAGCGCAGATAGGCAAACAGCCCCGCCCCTCGTTTGCCGTCTGGCCGGATTGCCTCGTCCTGGTTCACAAAGGCAATCAACTCCGGGCCGGTAATGCCGTCCGGTTTCGCAGCCCAGTCTCGCCAGCGATAGGGCGCTTCGATTCCGGGGCGGAATCGCTTTCCAGCGAGCTTGTACTCTTCTTCCCGGATAGTCTCCATATCGTCAAGGAACTTGAGGAACATGACCCAGGTGAGCATCGGCAAACGGTCGATGTCGCCGTTAAGCCCCTTGTCCTTACGCATGATGTCTCGGCAAGACTTGACGATTGATCCGAGCTGCTGTGCGCTGGATTGAGGTGCTTCTATTCTTTTTTTCTTAGTTCCTTTGGGCATGGTTTTCCTTTATGCGACGTACAACAATCGTTGCAATTCCTCGACCGCAACCCGCAGCTTATCTGCGCCGCCAAACAAGGCGGAAATCTCAATGACATTGCCGTGCTGCGAGATCGGCGGCACTTTCAAGGCATCGGGGATTTGAAATTGCGCAGCTCCAAATTCGACGTACTTTTCAAGAAGTTCTTCCAACACCTTCCGTGATCCATCAGTGAATGCATCGAAAAACGCTTTCCCATCGGTACGGGCTGTTTTTGCCCGCTCTCGGCGGGTGCGGATTGGTGCACTGTAGGCGACGTGGCAAAGCAGGTCAAAGGGATCGGCGTCCGGCTGTTTTGCGGCTTCCGCCAATTCCTCAAAGGTAATACCGCGCTCGCTAAGGGCTTCAATAATTGCCGCTCGTTCCTCTCCATTACTCCATTTGGCGCGTAGCTCAGCCGCAGATGGATACATGTTCCGCACTTTCTCGCCGGTGTAGTCGGTGAACTTCTTAACCTGGAGTCGCTTTCCATCGGCGTCGAGGTCGTACACGAGGTGCGTGGCAATTTCCACCACCCCGCCATCCACATAGAATTTACGTGGCGCGGTTGCTCCTTCGTCCTCCTCGGGTGGCAAGGTCGTAACCTCGCCTTCCTCGATTTCTTCGGGAGTGGCTTCTTGTTCTTCCACTACCTCAGGTGTTCCCACCGTATCGCCGGATTCGTCCATCTTGGATTCCGTTACAAGAGCGGGATCGCCGTCAAAATCCTTATCGGCAAACAGGCGAGTGGCGCTGCCGGTGTAATCCAGGATGTCGAAGAACATTTTGTCGTAATCGTCGCGGACGCGCGTACCACGACCAATGATCTGCTTGAAGTCGGTCATGGAGTTGATGGTGCGTACCAGGACAATATTCTTGCAGGTCTGCACGTCTACGCCGGTGGTGAGCATCTGCGAGGTGGTAACGATGGTAGGCGTAGTGGTTTCCAGTTCCATGAAGCGGCTCAGGTAGCCCCGTCCAATGTCGCCCTCATCGGAGACTATTCGCACCACATAGTCGGGGTATTGCTGTACGAGGTCGCTGTTGCAGTTGTTCAGTTCCTTACGCATCTCCTCAGCATGTTCCTGATCCACACAGAACACAATCGTTTTCGCAAAATGGTCCGTCTTCTTCATGAACTCAGTGAGATTCCGAGCAATTGCTTGCGTGCGCGCTTTGAGTGCGATGATGCGATCAAACTCCGGCGTTCCGTAGAGTTCATCCGGAATCTCCCGACCGTAACGGTCGAGTTGCCCAGGAGTAGGGCGCCAGCCAGCCGCATCCACGGTGGAGACGATGCGATGCACTCGATAGGGCGCAAGAAAACCATCGTCAATCCCTTGACGCAAGCTATAGGTGTAGATGGGGTTGCCAAAGTAGCGATAGGTGTCCCGGTTATCCTCTCGCAACGGCGTGGCGGTCATTCCGACCTGGAAGGCATCCTCAAAATATTCCAGAATCTCGCGCCAGTTGCTTTCGTCGCGGGCGCTGCCGCGATGGCATTCGTCCACAATAATCAAGTCAAAGAAGTCGCGGGGGTACTCACGATAAAGGCCTGGGCGGTTGCTGTCGCTTGCAATTCCCTGGTAGATCGCGAAGTACATTTCCCGACTCTTTATCGCTTCCCCTTCAATCTTGCACCGGGCATCACCGAAGGGCGCAAAAATCTTGTCCTTTGGTTCGTCCACGAGAACGTTACGATCTGCGAGGTACAGAATCCTCGGGCGGCGATATTCTCCCTTTCGATTCCACCGAGAATTCCACAGCTTCCAGCAAATCTGAAAGGCAACAACGGTCTTTCCCGTGCCTGTGGCAAGGGTCAGGAGCACGCGCTTCTTTCCCTGAAGAATTGCTTGCACTGTGCGATTGATCGCGATTCCCTGGTAGTAGCGCGGCGACTTTCCAGAAAGGTGATAGTAGGGAGCAAGCAACCGGCTTGCGGTTTCTTCACCAATACCTTCCGCAGCCCTTTGCCTCTGCCAAAGTTCGTCCGGGCTCGGAAAACCGTCGCGATCCATCTCTTTACCGGAGAGGAAGTCGTGCTCCACAATGCCGTGCCCGTTCGTGGAGTAGGCGAATTTAAGACCTAGAATGAGAGCGTACTCTTTGGCCTGCTGTAAGCCATCACCAGGCTTCTTGTATGCCGCCTTTGCCTCTACCACCGCAATGGGAAAATCCCGCCGGTAGCGTAGAAGATAATCGGCACGCTTTTGCGGACGGCGAAGGGGTCGCTTTCCGGCGATCACGATTCGCCCGTCAGTGAAGGTACGCTGTTCGTTTATTTGCTCGTCGGTCCAGTCTGCCGCGTAAAGCTTCGGTAGGACGTATTTTCGACAGGTATCCGCTTCATTCATAGGGAGATCGATGAATTCTGTGTCCCCTTCATAGTAGCCCGATACGGCTCATTCGTCCATTTTTGAGATTCGAGATAGGACTAATCAACAACCCGTAATTGGGAACGATTGGAACACAAACCGCATTCGACGCAATTCATCCCGTTTATGAAGCCCTTTCGTCGCTTCCTCTTGGATTGACGGACCGTGATTACGGTCTATGCGTCAACGAGGAAGCGGCGAAAAGGCTCTATCATTGCGATTGTCGCTCATGGCCTCCTGCGTAAAGTAAGCGATCCCAATCGCAACCGCGTCGAAAATGCTCATGGAGTATTTCTCGGCTTCCCAAAACTTACGCCGAGGTCCTAAGCGTGGCGAAAGTTCTGGATAGCGCTTGGCGATTACTGAGGCGATTTGATATTTGTTGTGATTCTGATCTGGGAACACTCTCCGCACCGTGGCGCCTGAGATGCGTCGTACCGGAATCCGACGGCGCTGTGCCAGATTCGAAATCGCACGAGCTATTGTCTTGCGTGCCTCAGTCCTTGGTTCCTTGAATACGACAGTGTCCGGTTCGTACTGATCGAGTATCAAGGCCAGTTTCACATGCAGGGGTACCTTCACCGCATTTACGCCATGCCGAAAGTTCTTAATTCCCCAATCGATCAGTTCATCCGGCCCATAAAACATAGCAAAACCGAAGCTAAGGGGGTGAATGTCTAGCGCCAATACTCTTTCGTGTACGATTCCGTTCATTGCCTTTGGTTTTCGTTGCTTTGTGCGTGACCGTGATGATCGTCCAACCACTGCAACTGCCTGGACGCCAAAGCAGGCACTCGACGAGGGCAATGCTTCTCTTCAATTTCGGATCGCAATACCGTGATTCGCTCCGCGATATTTCTCTGTATTTCATGTTGCGTACTGCTGAACAGGGTGGAAATGGACACGTCAAGAATGAATGCAAGCGCGATAGCCGTGCGAAGCGAGGGGAGTCGGTGGCCTTGCTCAATTCGGCACACGTTCCCGCGCCCCTTACATCCCAACAAAAAGGCTACGTCTTGTTGGCCTAGGCTTGATCGTTTCCGATATGTCCGAACAGAGTTGTGGAGCCTTGAAGACATGGTAGTTGCGCAAATGAATTTGCAACTGCGACTGTATGCCCCTCAGCGTATAAAAAGCCACCGTTCAAAAATAGACGGGAGAAATTGCCGCAAGCGACAACAAACAGATGCCCAGCAACCCAAATGGCGCTTGTTGCAACACTGTGTCCACGCTCTAAAATGTGCGGCTTTGCACCCTCCTTAAACTACTGTTCGGCGTACTTGTCAAGGGCCCCTTTAGCGATGGAGCTGAGGTTGCTTTTGATTCTACGGCGGATCAGTTTCTCGGTTGGTTGTCGCTTTATGCAATTAGTCCTCCCTTCTCGATAATGTGGCACAGAAATAGGGTGTACTGCATGAATACAGAGCACCTGCGATCCCTGTATCCAAACCTTTCAGAAAATGAACTCGAAGCGGCGAGGCACAACCTTGAGGAATTTGTGTTGTTCGTCGCAGAAATGTGCGAACTTCGAGAAGCAAAAGCTAAACAAGAATTAAGAACACGCGACTTTGACAGCAAGCAGATCGAGCAATAGGATTGAAGTAAAGGTCGATTCCCCAAAGCTAACTACTTACTGCGATAAACAACTTCACAAATTATTGCGGTTACATCAGAGTCTCTACCGCACGGCAGGGAGAGGGTGTTTCCTTGCTCGAACAGAAGGCTGCGATTGAGCGATATGCGACTCGCTTCAATTTAACGATCTCGGATTGGTTTGAAGAACAGCAGACAGCCGCAAAACGAGGCAGGCCGGTCTGGGCAAGGATGTTGAAACTCCTTCGGAGCGGGCGAGTTTCCGGAGTGATTATGCACAAGATCGACCGGAGTGCGAGGAACCTGAAAGACTGGGCGGACCTCGGCGAAATCATAGATCGCGGGATTGAAGTGCACTTCGCCAATGAATCGCTGGATCTCAATTCGCGAGGTGGGCGTCTTTCCGCAGACATCCAAGCCGTCGTTGCTGCCGACTACATTCGGAACCTTAGAGAAGAAGCGAAAAAAGGCATTTACGGAAGATTGAAACAGGGCTTCTTGCCGTCAGGCGCTCCCGTGGGATATCTCAATCATGGTGGCGGAAAGCAAAAGACAATCGATCCGCAAAAAGGACCATTGGTCCGCAAGGCCTTCTTGCTCTATGCGACTGGCAACCACACTCTTCAGACATTAGGCGATGAACTCTTCCGAATGGGACTCCGCAATCGGGCCGGTGGCAGGATCACTCGTAACGGAATCTCTATAATGCTCAACAATTCCTTTTATACGGGAATCATTCGCATTAGAAGCAACGGGCAGATGTTCCAAGGCAACCATGAGCCGTTGATCTCAAAGCACCTCTTTGATCAGGTTCAAGACGTTCTGACTGGCCATTTCAACGCACGCACGAATACGCACGACCTTCTCTTTCGAAAGTGCGTAAGGTGCAAAGTATGCGAATATTCCTTAATCGGAGAGGTGCAGAAGGGACATGTGTACTATCGGTGTCATACGAGGGATTGCCCTACAACCATCATTCGAGAGGAGTCGATTAGTGAACGGATCGTTTCAGAACTTCACAAGCTACACTTTACGGGACCGGAACGCGAATGCCTACTCGACCTATTGAAAGAGAAGAAAGAAGAATGGACAAAAAGCCAGGAGCAGGAAGTCGCCGCACTGAGTGCCAAATGTCAGCAAGCGACGGAGCGGTTGAACCGACTCACAGATGCGTACCTTGATGGGTCAATTGAGCGCGATCTCTTTGATGAAAGGAAGAAGGCGTTGCTCTTCGAGCGGGCGGCTATGAACGACAGACTGAAGGAGATGAAAGATAATCCGGTCGTTATTCCAGCACGGCTACAGAAATTCCTCGAACTCGCGGAAGCCTCGTATTCCTTATATAAAGAAGGAAATTTGGATCAGAAACGCAGAATGGTGAAAATGTTCACATCGAACCTCTACGCTGATGGAAAAACCCTTGATTTTGCTTTCGTAACTCCATTTAACGAGATAGCAAACCGCGTCGCGTATACAAGTGGTAGACCGTCGAAGGAACTACATCGAACTTTGCGCGATCTTCTCTCTTCGCTCACAGCCAAAATAGAAGCGTTGCCATTTTCGTTTGACGCTATCGAAAGCACCAATCCCGATTGATTGCGCTTTTCACTCTAGTGAATTATTTCCACGGGGATCAGTATAGCGTTTTAATCTCGCTTTAATAGACGGGCGGAATTGTCGTGGGCGACAATAAGGCGATGGCACACACTTCCATTGAATGATATGACCGAAAAAGTTGTCCCCAGAAGAGCATTTGAGAAATTATCCTTTTTGTTACATGATGAAGGCAATAGTGAAGTCGGTGTGGGATTGAACCCCTGATAAACTAAACCGATAATACTTATCTGATGTTCTCGCATCTAAAAAGATTGCAGGGGAATGGCAAGGATATTTTGCGGCGCGCCGGTACCGGGGGGATTCGGCAGCTTCTTATTCTCAGCAACTGCAGATAGGAACGCCTCCATCGGTTATTAGTAGTGCGTCAAAGACGGCTCTTTCTCAGGGCAATTCTTCTCCTTCGAACTATGGTGGTGGACAGACATATAATTCCGGCGGATCACCGCTAGGGCATATATTATCGAGTCTCTCCAATCTTCTTTCACAATTGAACGCAATCATTTCTTCATTAGGTCGAAAATAATATACAATACATATATTCATGGTTATATTTGAAATAACATTATTTGCAGTAGCGACAATTTTCACTGTCATTGCATTAATTAAGAATACCAACATGTGGGCCGTTGCCCTACAGCAATACGTTATCCGAGGAGCGGAGAGAGCGTTTGGGAACAGTGAAGATTGGAGACAGCCATGGATACTTGTATTAAGTAAAATTTTAGTAATCTGGTTCGGCCTCATGTTTATAGTTGTAGTATTCTATTTTTGCTTCGGTACCATACACCTCAATTATGGAAAATAACGGCGTGGCAAATAAATCTAAGAGCGGCGATATCCGGCCTTTCCTCGGGTCTGGGGAACATGAATGCGGTAGGCGAATCTCTACAATTGCAAGTACAAGTGTTGCAATTACAATTGCAGGTCGCACAGTCAACGCAATCTAAGGCAGGCAAATAAACCATTTCACACTTTATGTTGTCCTATATATTGATTCTCATATTGATAGGCCTATCCGTGTATTTGTGGCGTAGGGAGGGAGCTTTTTATATAGTTCCCCCTATGATACTCTCTATCGGAATCGCCATTCGTGCTCTTTCGCAAGCCCCCATAAATCCAGCACCTTCACTCCATATTGGGGGTCATCCGCGACATTGGGCAGTTTCGGTGTCTTTGGATTTCCACTCCGCGTCTCTTGGCTGATGAGTATCAGCCCACGGATCTTTGCCTGGGCGATCAGCCATGGATCGGCGTGTGCGTCGCTAGGCTTCCCGTAATTGTTAACAAACTCACCGTACTTCCCTGACATCGTCCCGATGAGCTTGCACTCCTCTTCATCGTACGGCTTGAATATCGTCACATTGGAATTCGCCCAGTTAAATAGTTCCTCTCCTTTCGCGCCATCCTTTTTGATCTCAGAGAGAACCTCGGCGTGCGAAATGATAACGCCGTCATTGATGAGGTCCACAATTCGCTCCCACAAGCCTGGTGTGGTTGACTTCGAAGTCCATGGCTCATCATTAAATATGGCCATCAGCGCACAGCTATCGATGGTATATTCGGCACTCTTCGTGAATAGTCCGACTTGCTCCATCTAAGCAATTAGCTTCTCCATCGCGGAGATATGCTTCCCTCTTATGCCAAGATAATCAGCGACGCCTGCGTACGACAGCTTTTTCTTCCTGTATGCCTCAAAGACCAACGAACTAAATGCGCGGCCATTCATTTTGAACGGAGTCACCAACGAAAATCGTCCTCCGCTTCGCGGGTGAGTCTCATCGCTCCACCGCTCTGTTGCTTCTCTATAGAGCTGAAGGGAAATCTTCTCCAGGGCCAACAGTCTCCGTGCAATCACAAATCGGCTTACCTTGAATTCTTTCGCTAATACCTCCGCAATCTTTCCGAGTGCTTCTTCGTCAATCCAGTCCTGTCGCCCGATCAGCGAGTGGAGAACAAGATCGTCGTATGGAACAAGCAAATGAGCTGCAAATTCATTACAAAATACCTCGACCTCGCTTACAGTTCTGCTCGGTCTGAGCGCTTTGAAGTTGTTGCAAATCGCTGGCTGTCTGAGTAAGATGTGCCCAAATTCATGTGCGAGCGAAAAATTCTTCGCCCCCTCGTAATCCTTATTGTTGACCAGAATGACGAATGGCAACTGATCTACGAATGAGAAGGCACGACAATCGGCGATCGGGAAACTATCGTGCAAGCCGCTCTTCAGCGTCAAGACACCGGCGCTTTCGAATTTGCTTCGGAGAGCTTCAAAGAAGTCTTCGTAGGTGCGAGACCGCCGCTGTTCTTCTGTCGTAATACCCAAGTCCTTCCGGATATACTCTGCTATTGCTGCGGGGTCATCTTGCGGCGTGTACGCCCTATATTTGAACGAGGGGGATTCACCGAGGTCGAAGGCTAGGCTTGCCGCAAGGTCCTGTACTCGACGGGCCTTGCGGATTGCCAACAAAGCTTCAGGGGAAAGATTCCTATTGTCGCGGGAGCCGATTGTTCTCGCGTCCGGAGGGTTTTCTCTTTCTCGAGGAGGCGTTGAAAGAAAGAATATGGCAAGGGGTCTTCGATAGAGCTTTGCTAGGTGTTTGACCTGCGAAAAGTTGGGACGAGTGGTGCCCTTTTCCCATTCAGCAACAAGGGCCGTCGAAATCTCGGTGAGCGAGGCGGGGATATTCTCAGCAAGGGTTGCCAAACGCGGACCGAAGGCCTTCTGCCGAGCCCACGTTAATACTTCCGGCTCAAACGGGAAATCCCTCATAGCTAAAGTATAACTCTTAGATGAAAAAGCGTTTTCCCCAACATCTCCCGCCGCTACATATACGCCCTAGGTCCTCATATATTTGAACGGTGTGACAAAATTGGAATCAGAGTTATACTTCAGACATGGCTAAAGCAGAATCAGTCATTTGGGGTATCCACGGCGGAAAAACCGGCGACGCAGACAGCCTTTTTCTCAAACACAATCACATCGCGGTCGGGTGGGCAGAGGCTGGAGACCTCTCCGAATTGAAACCAGATCGAGATGCGTTCCGGGCCAGAGTGATCGCCACATATCCAGACAAGACGCCGCCTGCGGTTGCAAACAGCGCGGGCCAGTTGTTCCGCTTCGTCCACGAAATGAAGCCGGGCGATCTCGTCGTCTATCCATCGAAACGTGACCGCGAGGTCCACATCGGCCAGGTCGAGGGTCCGTATCAGTACGACCCGTCCAAGGAGCAATCATACCCGAATATTCGGCCAGTCAAATGGCTTAAGGCACTACCGAGGACCCGGTTCTCGCAGGGTGCCCTCTATGAAGTCGGGTCTGCGATGAGTTTATTCCAGGTTAAGAACTACGCAGATGAATTCAGAACGGCTCTTGAAAAGGAATCAGAATCACCGGTACCGGTCAGCAAGGATGAGACCGTAGCTGCCGTTGTGGAAGACATCGAGACAACCACGCGAGACTTCATTATCAAGACTCTAGCCCAAGAACTCAAAGGGCATCCTTTTGCCCACTTCATTGGCCATCTCCTCGGCGCGATGGGCTATCGTTGTAGGCTCTCACCGGAGGGTACTGATGGTGGCGTGGACATTATTGCGCACAAGGATGAATTGGGGTTTGAGCCCCCGATCATTAAGGTTCAGGTGAAAAGCAGTGAGGCCGCTATCGGCGATCCGGTCGTGTCGGCGCTCTATGGGAAAGTGGGCCAAGGAGAATTCGGGCTCGTCGTGACTTTGGGCTCCTTCACGCCACCAGCAAAGAACTTCGCGCGGAGCAAGACGAACTTGCGGCTCATCGATGGCGAGGAACTAATACTTCTAATCTTGCAGTACTATGATCGGTTCGATTCGAAATACAAAGGATTGTTGCCTCTGAAGCGAGTTTATGTGCCAGAGTCGCTCGAGGACACCTCAGAGTAATGTCCACCGATAGGTATAGGTCCTCCGATAGGATGACGCGTAATCAAATGGTATTGGAATGATCTACAAGCTTGATTTCACGCCGATTTCACCGCTCGCCTCGCCGTCGGTCACCGGGTCGGGTTCGGTCGGGGATATCGTGCGGTTCGTGCCGTGGCAGCCGAGTTCATGGCCGCTCGCGCCCGCCGACCACGGCGAGTTTGCCTTTGTACTGAAGCATATCTTCGAACAGTCGATGCTCATGGAGATCAACAACGTTATTGATGACGCTACCGCCCAATATGGCAGCCTCGAACACCGAGGACACGTGGTTGCCATATCGATGTTGTGCGCATTGGATGCGATTTCTTCCTATGGGTACGGCAGGCAGAATGGAAATCAAATCCCTCCTTTCATCCGTGCCCATTTTCCTGGCCAATATAGTCCATTCGCGGATGACGTGCTGAAAATATACAGGCATTCGATGATCCATAGCTGGAATTTGTTCGAAGCTGCGATCACCCCCGGCAACGAGGGCATCGTCGCCCATGGCAATACCATCTCATTCGGCCTAATCAATTTCTTTGAGGCGTTAAAACAGGCGACTGAGAACTTTCTTGAGCAGCTCACAGGCGACGCAACACTTCAGACAATGGCGCGCGAGCGGTACGACTCACTGAGGAAGGACGCAAAACCAGCGTAAGCATCGGCACGGCATTTATGAAATCCTGCCCATTGTTTGATGTGCGGCTTTTGCCGACCGAGATAGAAACCCAATCGCTATGAACGAGCAAGTGATGATTCAGATCGTGCGTCTCGGTGAGCGGTATAAAAGGGAATTTCTCGCTTCCCGATGGAAGGATTCTCTTGAAGCCGATTGGTACGGCGGCCTATCACTTCTTCTTTCACATTCTTTTTATCAGGGGCGAACGGATGAAGTATCGGCCATGGTTGAGAAAGCGGCAATGTCCGTGCTTAATGTCCGCTTTAAAACAGCCAACTTCACCGCGCTCGAGAATTGTGATTTTAACGCGCTTTGGTCTGATCTTTCCGCAGTCATCGGCAAAGGGAAAATAGGGAAGGCGCGGGATGTGCTGATGATCGTCGGAATCCTGAAATTCGTTGCCGGATTGCCCCAAGAAAACTTGGCCGGGTATAGCGTTGCGGAGATCAGGCATGGCAACATCCGGAAGCTATACGAAGACCTGATGGGCATCATACAAATCGGCCCTAAGATCGCTTCCCTCTATTTGAGGGACCTTGTTGACCTTTATGACCTGGAGGCCGTACTCCGACCGGAGGATTTACAGTTCCTCCAGCCGATTGATGTGTGGGTGCGCAGAGTAGCCTTCAAAATGAGCATCATCGACAACGAGGAACTGCCGGAAGACCGAATCCGGAGGAATATTATCATCGCCTGTCATGATAACGGAGTTTCAGCGCTCAGGTTCAACCAAGGAGCATGGTACCTTGGGCAATATTCTCTTGAGATTCTGATTGAGAACTTAGATGTTATTCACGCGTCGGGGGATTAGCGGGAACTTCACGCATAGTGACAGTAGCAACCCAACAGCGGAACCCCGTATCTACATGGTGCGGGGTCCTTTTCCGTCTGGATGCCTCAACCACATCAGATGCGCATTGCGCAACAAATCCCACCTAGCATTGAAAACCACTCGACGTACCATAGGGGCGGGCCGCTCGACGGGAGTCAGCCGCTGAGGAGCGAAGGCGGCTGTCACGCAATCCTTGAGAGGATTGCGGACTTTCGCCCCGTGCTCGGGAAGGACGATCGGCCCACTTTCCTTTAGGCTAGCCACAGTGTTTGCAGCATTAGATTCAGAAAAGAGATTGCCTCCGGCGACAACATCTCCCGTCTATGAAGTTTCTGCGCGCGCTATAGGATGACCTTACGCTCCGGGTATAAAGGTCGAACCGGAGCGATGGGTAGCCTGTACCCAGGAAGGAGTGAGGGACCCCGCAGCACCATGCTGCGGGGTCCCTTCTCTGTCAGAATTCACTGATAAACACTTGTCCATTCCGACAACATCTCCCGTCTATGTATTTTCCGCACCGGCGATAAGATGACCATACGCTTCGATCAGGGCCTCGGTCGAAGTGCGCAATAAGGGAAGGCCCACTCATCAATCCCCAAGGAACATGATTGGACCACTCTCGTATATTGGCGGGAAACGGACGCTGGCCAAGCGGGTGATTGCGCTCTTTTCGGAACACACGACGTATGTCGAAGCGTTCGCGGGAGGGGCGCAGGTGTTCTTTCATAAGGAACCCTCCAAGGTCGAAGTGTTGAATGACCTGGACGGCGAGATCGTGAACTTCTTCCGTGTTTGCCGGGAGCATTATGAGGAGTTGATTCGGTATTTCCACTTCTGGATGGTCAGCCGAAAAATGTTTGATCTCTTGAAGGCGACTGATCCGACGACCCTCACCGACATCCAGCGAGCGGCACGGTACATGTATCTCCTGAAAGGCTCCTTCGCAAGCCTCATCCGCAACCCAAACTACCATTGGCACGTGGTCCAGCCGCCGGGATTCAATCCCGAGAACCTTCCCAAGCTCATTGAAAACGCACATAAGCGATTGGCGCGCGTTCAGCTTGAATGCCTTCCGTATGAGGAAGTGTTGAAACGATACGACCGGCCCACAACGCTGTTCTACTTAGACCCGCCGTATTTCGGTCGGAACCTGTACCGCTACAACTTCAAGACGGAGGACTTTGAGAAACTTGCCGGGCGCCTGAGGCCGTTGCGCGGCAAATTTATCTTGTCGCTGAATGACGTTCCCGAAGTGCGCAGCATTTTCCGGGAGTTTCATATAAAGCGCGTAGAGACGCCATACACATCTCAAAAGAAATCCGGCCGCCGGTACGGTGAAGTGTTTATCACGAACTACTAAGGCTCTTTACAAAGCAACTGCAAAAACCTGTTCCGCAAGAACAAGTCTTTGTATTTCTGCGCCTTGGCGTCCCGCCGTGCCCGCATTGTCACCGATATTCTCACCCCTTGCGCCAGAATCCATAACATATGCTCGACTTCATCGAAAAACTCGTTGCTTCACTTTGGAACCGCACGCAAGGGCGGCGCGGCGTGAAGGCTGATGGCCACGGAGTGACGCTCGGGTTTCAAGTGGTGGAGGATGCGGTGACCCAGCGGCGCATCACTTTGAGTGAAACTCGCCGCACTATGCACCTCGTAATTCTTGGGAAGACAGGCAGTGGGAAAAGCGCTTGCATTCGCCTGATCGCCGAACAGGATATCCGAGCGGGACGCGGCTTCTTCTTCATTGACCAACACGGCGATGCCGCGCCGTTCCTTCTCAGTACCATTGCCGCACGCGAAATAAAACTCGGACAACAGCTCCATGAGCGCACGATCTACATCGCACCCGCCGACAAGGAGTTCTCTGTTGGTCTGAACCCCCTTGAGGCGGCTGAGGCGAGCTTCGTTCGCATTGCAGAGTTCTCGCAGATATTGAAACGCCGCTGGGGACTGGACCACTTCGGCGCGCGTACGGACGAACTGCTGCGAAATTCATTGTACGTGCTCTCCGCGAACGGCCTCACGCTTTTGGAACTCGCGCCGCTCCTAACGCACTCAGGTTTCCGTGCCAAGTGCCTCACGAAGACGCCGAACCCAGAAGTCCGCCAATATTTCGAGAGCCGTTACGACAAGGCGAGCGAGGCAATGCAGGCGACGATGCGGGAGCCGATCTTGAACAAGACATCGGCCTTCACCGCCGATCCGAGCTTCCGTCACATTGTGGGGCAAAAACAATCCACGTTCTCGATCACGGAGGCGATGGACAAGGGGTATTGGATCATCGCCAATCTGGAAAAAGGCAAGTTGGGCGAGCAGTCGCTCACCTTGGGAAGTTTGCTCTTTACCGTCAACAAAAATGCGCTCTTCTCTCGCACGAAGCGGAGCCTCTTCACTGTCTATGTGGACGAAGTGCAGAACTTCCTTGCCTATGACACCGGCATCGAAACCATGCTCTCTGAGGCCCGCAAGTTCGGTGTCTCGGTGGTAAGCGCAAACCAGTACCTCGGTCAATACCCAGACGAGATGCGTGCGGCTATCCTCTCGGTCGGCACCCATGTGTTCTTCCAGTTGTCCCCCGGAGACGCCACACAGATTGCCCAGGCGCTCGACGGTGGGAAATCTCTCTCTGAGCGGCTGAAGAACCTTCGTCACCGGCATTTTGTTGTGAAGAGCGGCGCTGACCACTGGCAGGAGGGTTGCACCCCAACCATTCATGACCCGCAAACGGACGTTGCTGATCTCGTGAGTCGTGCCCGCGCCCATCATGGGCGTCCACGCGCTGAAGTCGAGGCTGAGATCGAAGAGCGCCACGCGGCGCTCATTCAAACCACTGACGAGGCGCTCCATGAATGGGAATAGCGGGATCATTCTCCAACCGCGCGACCTGCATCTGTTGCAGGAATTCTCCGTGATGCGCGTCCTGGACCGCGAGCAGGCAAAGATCGTTGCCGGCTTCCATTCCACCACGCGGGCCAACGCCCGGCTGCTCGCACTCACCCGCGCCGGGTTGCTCCGCCGTTTCTTTCTCGGCTCCGGCGGCGGCAGGAAAGCGCTCTATGCCCTCTCTCCGAAAGGCGCATTGGTGGCCGACGTACCCTGTCGTGGTCCGCGGCGTCCGCAGAATGCTCTCCTCGTTGCCGACTACTTCGTAGGTCATCAACTCGCCGTGAACGGCATTTACTGCACGTTAAAGTACGGAGCCATCCCGGTTCCGCAGGTCTCCTTCATTAGCTGGCTAACATTCCACGAGCCGGTGGTTTCCGGAATAAGCCTCATCCCCGATGGCTATGTGGAGTTTACGACTGCCGCCGGTATAGCCGCGTGCTTCCTTGAAGTCGATCTCGGCCATGAGTCGCTCGCGGTCTGGAAAGGAAAGACCGAGCACTATTTGCAACTCGCAATCTCTGGAAAATATCGGGAGCAATTCAAGCATGAACGCTTTCGGGTGCTCGTCGTTGCAAACTCCGAACGCCGGTTGCATTCGATCCGGAAGGCGGTTGCAAAGATTACGCAAAAGATCTTCTGGTTCGCCACGCTTGAAGCCGTGCGCGGCAAGAATTTCTTTGCTCCAGTGTGGTTCCGGCCAATCGACAACCAACCAACAACACTCATCGAGACGACACCATGAAGTATTGCTACCAATGCGGACGCATGACGAACGGAGACCCGATGTTCTGCAACCATTGCGGTCGCAGTTACGACGTGAAGCTCTGCCCGCGATTGCACCAGAATCCGCGCGGGGCGGAGGTCTGTGCGAAGTGCGGCAGCCGCGAGCTGTCCACGCCGCAGCCGAAGATTCCGATGAGCTGGCGGCTGCTCGCCATCCTCGTGCGGCTGGGTATCGGTCTCGCGTTGTTCTATGCGTCCCTCTGTCTCGTTATCGCCCTCATCCGTACCCCAGAGGTACAGAGGGCATTGGTTGCCTTTGGGGTGCTTCTGTCCGGCCTCTGGTGGTTCTGGAGCAAGCTGCCCGACTGGTTTCAGGAATTGATCCGTGCGCTCTGGAAGCGGAAGGAGGACAAGGATGAGTGAGCGAGAGAGAGCATTGTCGGGTTTCGCGGAACGCGGAAACGCATTACAAATACGAGACTTTTCGCCCGCGAGCTACGGGCAGAACTGCCCGCAGCATTACCCGCAGACGGCGGAGTGCAACACCGAGCTATTGGGCGCGCCGCTTTCCATCCGCGAGGTTGCGCGATTGATCGGCTGCTCGGTCTGGACGGTGCGCCAAAGCTACTTGCCGCAGGGATTGCCGCACCTGCGCTCCGGTCCGCGCAGCAAGCTGATCTTCTTCCGCGATCAGGTCGTCCGCTGGATTCTTGAACACCAACAGAAAGGAGGAAAACACAAATGAGTCTCTACAAGCGAGGCAACGTGTACTGGTCGGCGATCTGGATCAACGGCGAGCGTACGATGCGCTCGCTAGAGACTTCGAACCGCCGCCAGGCCGAGACGTTGGAACAGCGATTGCGCGACGAGTTACATGCGAAGCGGTTCCAACTCCCGAACTACAAACCCGAGATGCCCTTCGGTGAACTCTATGCGCGATTCCTCGCCGAGGGAGAAGTCAAGGCCTACCACCGGGACCGCGCGAAGCTACTTATGCCGTTTTTCGCCGAGACGCCGATCGGGACGATTACGAAGAACGACATCGTGCGATACCGCAAGTACCGCCATGAAGAGCATCGGCGGAAATCAAAGGAGGAGGACACGAAGCCACTCTCTGAAACGACCGTCAACCGGGACATCGAAGTCATCCGTCATCTGCTCTTTTGGGCGGCTGATGAAGGATTCATCCCCATGAACCCCATCGCCCACATTCGCATGGTGCGGGAACGCGGTAAGCGCCGCCCGGTAATGTCGGTGGCCGAGGAGATCAAACTCCTCGCTGCCTGCTCCGAGCATCTTTGGCCCATCGTCGTCGCCGCGCTCGACACCGGGATGCGGCGGGGAGAATTGCTCGCTCAGCTATGGGAGCACGTGGACTTCGACCGCAATCTACTCTCGGTAAGCCACTCGAAGACTGCCGAGGGGGAGCACAGGCCGATCCCGTTGACGAACCGCGTCCGCGCCATGCTCGTCGAGCATCGTAAGCCGTCGGGGTTGATCTTCACCTACGAAGGCCATCCCATCCGCCGTCCGAAAACGGGCTGGACAGGTGCGTTACGCCGGGCCGGACTGCCGCACTTCCGCTTCCACGATCTCCGCCATACCTTTAACTCGCGTTTGGTCGAGGCGGGCGTAATCTCGGACGTTCGCAAAGAACTGATGGGACATAGCCGGGGCGGGGATGTGCATTCGATCTACACCCACATCGACATTCCCGTGCTACGCGAGGCGATTCACCGCCTCGATCAGTGGTACGCGGAGAAGGTGCATTCGCTCAGCGCACCTCAGAACCACGGGGAGCAATCTTCTCTTCCCGACAATGAACAACCAACTGAATCGAAGGATGGACAACATGACAAAAACCAACAACCAGCCCCAGCCGCATGAGCTCGATGATGCAATCCGTGATCGCATCATCGAGCGGGCCAAGGCTATTAACACGAAGCTCTTGGCCCGGCTCGGGACAGTGGCGGACGACCTCGATGTTGGGGGCTATCGTGCCGCGCTCGGCGGACTCGATGGCATCGAACGTCAGATCGATACCATGCGCAGTCTCCTGCTCCTGCTTCCGTAGGAGCTCAGTTCTTTCACATGTCAACCCATAACCCAAAGGAGGGTTTATGAGCGCACAGAATGCCACATCAACCGCAGCATCGGATACGGGTCGAAAGGCCTGGGTCAAGAAGACTCCGGTCGAGATTGTCCTTGAACAGATTGGCAAGCAGGAAACGAAAGTTGCCGAAATGCGCAAGGAACTCGCCCAGGAAGAACGCGAGCTTGCCAAACTGCAACAGGCTCGCAAGGTGCTCGAAGCGCAGTAACCAACAAGGGAGTTGTCCGTACCGGGCAACTCCCCCTTTTCATACACACACGGAGGAAACTATGACAAATACCATTCGCAATCTGCACCAAGGCAAGCTAAAGCCGCGCCAGCTTGAGGCGTTGGCTTTCTACCTCGGCGCGCATGACAACGATCCTGCGCCGGTGCTCAATGAGATCGAAGCGCGGTTCGCCCAGGATACATCGGAGGAGAAACAGGAACCTTTGCGCAAACTTCATGCCCTTGAGGCCAAACTTCAGCAGGTGCGCAAGGAAAAACCCGAGGCCGAGGCCCTCTGGCAACGTATCCGAAAGGAACACGGCGATACGCCGCCGCCCTACTTCCAGGCTTTCGTGCTGGCCTGTTGCGCGTTCTTTGCGCTCGCGCTCGACACGCTGTTTCTTGCGCCGACGATGGACATCTTGAACATCGCCCATCCCGTGCTCCAACTCCTTGCTGCTGCGGGATTCGCGGCGCTTTGCACCATCTACTTCGAGTTGGCCGGTCTCCTCTACTTGGGAGCGAAGAACTCTAAGCCACAACGACTTACGGCCATCGCTATTGGGGTCATCGGTGCATTAAGTCTCATCGCTTGGGGACTCCTGCGCGGGTATCAGCTCAGGTTTGCCGCCGTGCTTGCCGGTAATCCCCTGGGGCAGTTCCTTACCGCGCATCCGCTTCTCGCGGCGGTCTTCTACATCTTCATCACGCTTGTGACACCGATAATCGGCGCGACGGCGTTGCTCTTCGGATGGCAGGAACTATCGCGCGCCCGGACGTGGCGGAAGGTGCGACAACGGTTTGAAACGCTCCGCAGCGCTGAAATTCAGCTTGCCCGTGAGGTCCAGACCGAACAGGAACATCTCAGCGAATTCGACAAGCGGAAACAAGCGCAATGCTTGGAGTGGCGGGCCATTTTCGCCCAGTTCTATGAACGCGGCAGAAGAAACGGCGCTTGCAAGGAAACACTGTGGTCGGTACTACGCAAGAGCTTGCTCGGCGTATTGTGCACGGTGCCGCTCGCATTCGTTTTGCCCTTGGCCTGGCTACCGGCGCTCGTGGCCATACCCGGCCTCGGCTTCTTCGTCTATTTCAACCACCTCCGCCACCATCCGAGCCATGAACGCTACCTCAAACAGGAGAACACCCGTTTTGCGGTGATTCCCGACGCACCCCAACCGCGTGAATTGCACGCGCCACAGCAACGCCTCTTAACGAAAGGAGACAAAGAAAATGACCTCAATTAGCTTCATACGTTATGCCACTGTCGCCACATTGTTCCTGCTGGCAGGGTGTTCCCACCGTATTCCGCAAGGAACCGTGGAAGTCATCGACACCAGCCTCAGCATCACACCGCGTGCGGAAAAGGCCGCGCTCGATGCTGTTCATGACCAGATTGGTCATATGCAGCGGGGAGATCAGTTAGTCCTCATCCCCATCACCGGGGATGCCCAGAACGACGCCGGGGGGCGCGTACTGCGCCTCTCCGCGCCCACAGAGCGTGAGACCTACGATACCGACCTACACCGGTTCCAAGAGCAAGCCGGGAAGCAATTCGTGGCCTGGGTCGCGTCAATTGATAAGCATCAGACCCGGACGGACATTCTCGGTGCACTCGATGCCGCACGGCAGGAATTCGCCGTGCTGCCCAAAGAGAGCAACCGCAGACTTATTGTCGTTAGCGATTTCCTCGAAGACGACGGCACCTACCGCTTCGTCACGGCCGGTTGGCTAGCGAGTCCGGCGTGTGCCCGCCAACTTGCCGGGCGTCTCCGTGAGCAGCACGGCTTCGCGCTGCAAGGCGTACCTCTTTGCCTTGGCCGTTTAGAAAGCAGCGACTTCGCGCCTTTATCCGCGCAGCGTAAAGAGGCGGTCCGGGCATTTTGGACGGAGTATTTCGCGGCGGGGAGTCAACCAACCGAAATCCAATTCGATGGCACGGGGATTCTCGCTGACGCCGACCGTGGCTGTGCTGGCGGAAAACGATAACGCATTTTCAAGAAGAGAGGAGCGTCACAAGATGAGTGAGTCGAGCCTCATGCACGGCTGGATGAGTCTTTTAGGATCGCTCGCAACCATCGCTATCATTCTGACAGCGATTGGGCTCATGCTGGGCATCGTGAAGCCTGCCGATGCCCCAAAGCACATAGGAACCATTCTGGTTATGGCAGTCGGTCTTATGGTAGTGCCGGGCATCCTTGTGAGCGCTTGGTCGGCTATGTCCCTATGGCAGCAGATCGCTCTCATCGCGATTGGGGTATGCGTCATTCTGTGGCTACGACCGCGACGGCGGATACGAAAGAAGGAAAGGTAATAACACTTTTTGTTGAAACCGATTGCAGGCGCATCGTTAGTGTTCGATCACCACGTCCGCATTGAGCGAGTATTGCACTTCGTTGGAACTTGTCGGCTCCGAACGCAGAATGTTCGCGGGGTCTAGGTCGATACGATAATACGCAAAAAAACCTGCTAAGATCGCGCGGATTCGGCTTACTTGTTTTCGCACAGCTGTCCGAGTTGACCGCGCGCGGGCCAGTTGGAAGTAGAACAACTCATTATTGAGCCGCTCTTCGATTTGCTGTGCGTTCATTGGCAAACTATGACGCGCCAGTAGGTCAAGCAGAATCAGATGTGAGGTAGACAGCGGCAATCGGTAAGAACGTCCACCGTGAACCAACCATGCGGACAATATCTGCTCTCCAGGAATGCAGCGTCCAGGTAATCGTTGAGCCATGCGTTCGTGAACAATAACCAACCTGACCTTGCCGCGGCGTACCGATTCGATCTGATACATTGCGAGATCGTAATACAGCAACGCAATGTCGAGTTCGCTAGGCTGCATGGCGGCGTGCCTCCTTAGGGCGTGACCGACTCAATCACGCCGCAGCAAACAGGGGAAGGAATTGGGCACCTACATCGATCACACGCTTCGGAACGTCATCGAACCGAACGCGGTACGAGAGACCGAATACCAACTGAATTCCGCCGTGTCGGCGCTGATATTCGCAGACGGCCTTCAACTGCTGGAGTCTTTCGGGAATCTCGACTTCGTAGACGAATACGGCAGCAACATTCGACAGCAGCTCCGCTGACGGCAGAGCGAGTGAAGTGTAGATGCGGGGCTGTATGGACCGTCTATCGCGAAAGGCTGCAATCTGGCTATCGAGAGCAGCGTTGGAGCCGATCCACAGAATGGAGTAGACGACGGGCGGCGAATTGACGACAGAAGTTTTCAACGCGCACCTCCAGCCTGCAGGCTTGCGTTGAATCCTCGGCGCGGAAGTGGGATCGGTATCTCACGGCGAGCTTCAAGATCGAAGATGGCGACTTGATCCGAGCGAAGTCCAAGCTCCACTGCATCGTCGCGATCCCGGACTAGAACAACCACATCGAGACAGTGGATCAACTCGTAATCATTAAACCATGTACCGAGAGCGTGGTCTGGTTTCAGCAGAAGGTCCAGGTTCGCCTTGGCGAACTCGAACAACTCCTGCCAGCTCGGTTTTCCCCATAGCTCGATCTTGCGGGCCGGATAAATCGAGACTGCAAAGAGTTTCTTGCCCGCCATATTGCCGTCGATCAGACTGACGGTAGATCCATTTCCTCGATTATGCAGGAAATAGGAGGTGTCAACCGCACCTTCAATGCAGGAGACCATTGCGTCACAGATTGGCAGGACCAATCTCATCCGTTCAAGTTGTTCGTATGCCATTAGCCATCCCTCCAAATTCGGTTCAAGGAATTTGTCTAGGACTGGAGAGAAGGCTATTTCGCGATATTTGGCAATGAGACTCAGGCTCGCAAGACAGGCCCTTGTATCTCATTGACATCATGAAACTTCTGTGCTTCACTTTTCTTGTCGCCGCACAGAATACCATTTGAAAGAATGGTCCGCGAAACAGCGTTCATCAGCCATGTCCTGGTGAGCGCTCGCCGCGAGATTGTCGCGGTTAGACCCCAGGTGATGTCAGAGTCGCCTGGGGTATTTTGATATTGAGGATTAGCTCGAAATGCCACAATGACCGGGACCGGAATCATCCCTGAAAGGTGTCTGATTCATGCCTGACCTTACGGACGATCAACAGTTCAATGCAAACGACTTAAGCATTGACACAAAGCGCAAGAGCGCGACATATAAAGGCAAAAGTATTTATCTGTCAGGACCACTTCTTAAGATGCTGGCCTGCTTGCAAGCTTCCGCACCTGATCTAGTTGAGCGGGGAAAGATAATTGATGCTGTATGGGGGAACAAAAAGGAGAGCGTTAACGACACGAATTTCGACCATACATGTAGGCGTCTGAAAGCAAAGCTTCTTCCTTTTGGTCTTGAGATAAAGAATGAGCCTCGCTTGGGATACCGTCTTGATCGAACACGAGAAGGAGAACATCACACAATTGATATATCAGTTCTTGAAACAGTGCCGCACGAGACGACCCAGAATAAGCACTGCAAAAATCACAGCATTTTCACATCCAAGCTCCCAAACGTGAACTCCACGCTAATTGGCCGCAATAATGAGATCGACTTTCTCGACCGCGCCTGGACCACTCCCACAACAAATATGGTTCAAATCGTCGCAGCAGGCGGCACAGGGAAGACGGCGCTACTGGACAAATGGTTCCGCCGCCACATCGGGGAAGCGGCGATCTTTGGTTGGTCCTTTTACAGCCAAGGCGCATCAGTTGACCGCCAGACATCATCAGATCCCTTCTTTGAAGAGATACTATCTTGGTTGCACATTGATATAGCTCCGTCTGCTTCAATCTATGCCAAGGCCGAGTTAATTGCTGAACGGATGCGAGAACAACGAATGCTGCTGATTCTGGACGGAATTGAACCTCTCCAGGATCAGTCAGGCACGCTACGCGATGCCGCGCTGAAAGCACTTCTCCAGGAACTGGCGACCTCCAATCGCGGTCTTGTTGTTTGCACGACGCGGTTGCGAATAGACATCTACGACGAGGAGCCGCGCGTACAGTCATTGGATCTAGAAAATCTGACACCGGAACAGGGTTCAGAGTATTTGCGCACCATTGGAGTGGAGGGCGCAGAGGAGGAGCTACAGCGGGCGTCTGGGGAATACTGGAACCACGCTTTGGCGCTGACTCTGCTAGGCACCTATCTGGTTGCGTTTTGCGATAGGCTGGTGCGTCGTAGAGTTGAGATTCCTGTATTGATGATTGAAAGTGAGAAACAGGGACGCCACGCCCGCCGGGTTATTGCAGCATATGACCGTATGTTTACCGGAACGCCAGAATCCGACATCCTCCAGGCATTAGGTTACTTCGACCGTCCTGCCGATCCAGTAGCACTAAAGTTGATTCTGCCGACGATTGAGGATCGAATACATCTCAGCGCTCTTAATCGTCTCCGCATTGCCCGTCTCATTTTGACATCGGACCCCACACAGGCAATCGATTGCCATCCTCTTGTACGTGAGTATTTTGCGGATAAGACGACACGAGAAGGCCATGTGCTATTACACGATCACTATTCGGTGAGTGCACCTCATCGACCCGAACGGCTTGAACAAATGACACCGCTCTTTTATGCCGTTTATCACGGCTGTAAGGCTGGCTTACATCAGATCGTCCTTGATGAGATTTATCGTGAAAGGATACGTCGAGGCACTGAAGCCTACTTGACGAAGAAGCTTGGTGCCTTCGGCACAGATTTGTCTCTACTCGCCAGTTTCTGTGAATTGCCCTTTCGTCAGCCTGTCCAATCCCTCGCACCGGGTGACCGAGCGTGGGTAATTGGTCAAGCCGGATTCGATCACCGGGCTCTAGGCTATCTGTGGGATGCTGTGAAACTCATGAGCGCCGCTGCCCAGGTTTATGCAGAAATCGGCCCTTGGAAAGAAGCGGCGATAGGCTACGGAAATGTTAGCGAAATACATCTCGCACTCGGCAACATCCAAGACGCGATTCACGCAGCTCATCGCGCAGTCGAGTTCGCAGACAAGAGTGGGGACAAGTTTCAGAAAGTGAGAAAGCGTTCAGCTCTGGCCAATGCCTACCATGAAGCTGGCGAAATTCCAGAAGCCACCCGACTTTTTATCGAAGCCGAGAACTTAGAAGCGGAGTTCTTCCCGGAATACCCAATTCTCGATTCAGTTATGGGTTACTTCTATTGTGATCTTCTCCTTGAACAAGGTCAGTATGTGGAAGTCGTGAGTCGAGCAACTAAATGTTTAGCAATTGCTGAAGGTTGTTCAGACCCAATCTCAATCGGCCTCGCGCACCTATCACTCGGGGGCGCTCATTCTTTAGGCTCCCCAGAGTCTGCGCATCACCTTGATCAGGCCGTGGAGTTTTTGCGGAGCGCTGGAGCGCTCAATCACCTTCCAAGGGGGCTCCTCGCTCGCCGTAAGGTGCGGGACATGAATGAAGTATTTCGAATCGCCACCCGCTCTTCAATGCGGCTCTTCCTTGCTGACTATCACATCGCTAGCACGCAACTTGCCTTAGGCCGAAATGATCCTGCTGAAGCTCGTTCGCATTTCGCAAGGGCGGAGGCGATAGTCCGAGATACAGGTTATAGACGCCGGGCCTCGGAGCTTGAGAGGCTACGCAAGGAGATTGATAGGTAAAACTCAGAATCTTTCCAATCCTGATTAGCTGACACGAATGCCAGATTTAGAAGAATTGTCCTCTCCTGTGGCCTCCGGCAATCCGGGATTCTTGGAACGCCTATTCGTGATTCCCAAGACGCCCCGCCCGTCGATTGAATGCTGAGCCTCTACGATAGCACGCTTGACACTGGATGCAATGTCCTCTCCTAACAATCGCGTTCCTAAGTATGTTCCGACAAATACATCCCCCGCGCCAGTGACATCTACAAACTCTTTCTTTAGACAATCCCATCTACCGACCTCCCGTCCGTACTGATACACACAAACGGGATCGCTTCCTGTCGTAACTACCAACTCTTGTAAATCTTCGATCACGCGAATGCCTCGAAGTATCTCGAATTCGCGCCGGTTGACGAATACAAACCTTGAAAGGCCCATCCACCTGTTCACAAGTGGGATAATTTCTGCTGCACTGGTTGACACAAAATCCAGGCTAAATTGCAGATTTAGAGCCACCAGACGCTCTAGCAAGTACTGCGGAGAGAGAGGCTTTCGACAGCAGACGTGATAGTGTCCACCCCGAAACTGATAATTGCTAATTACTGAATCCAGCTTATTAGCCGCATTATAATAAGCGCTGGTTTTTAAGACATCCCCATTCTTGTCATATTCGATGAGAAAGCGACAAGTCTCCTCGTCTACAATCGATACTTGGTCCACATCGATAAAACGGCCGACTAACTCCAACATGGACTTAGCATCTCGCCCGGCCACGCTTAACAATGTTGTTATTGCACCTGCGTTTCCTGCTGCGAGGGCGACATTGAGGCCGCCTCCCCCCCAAAAGGTGGCGGTGGATTCTGGATAGATAACACTGTCATAGGAGACATTACCGACAATCACGATGTTATGATCTCTATCACTGTGCATTTGTCACGAACTCCACAATCGTCTTAAGAGGCATTGTGCTGGGAGTTATCTTGATGACTGGCACCATCTTGGCAACTAGTGCCATCTCGTGGTCATACTCTTCCATGAGCTGGGACAGCGTCTTCAGTGGAAGATCATCTTCCGTCGATTCTGTCTTTAGGCGATTGCGCAGAATCTCGATGTCATCCGTCACATACAAGACTCGAAAGTGATTGCCCTTTAGATTCTGAAGTAGGTTTTGATATGCGTTGATTGATAGTCGTGAACCTCCCCGCCGAACCTTTCCATAGACTGATTCCGAGATAAACGATCTATCAAATACAATCGGATCGATAGGGGTATTGAGCAAACTCTCATAGTGCTTTTCGATGTTCGAGTGACATCCCTTATAGTCGCAGTGAGCTACAAAATAGCCGCGCTTCTTTAGTAAATTGGCAATAGTCGTTTTTCCAGCTCTATCAGGCCCTTCTAGAATGATACGACTATTAAATGTCGGGTTTATCGAAAGGTTAAGCGAGGCTCTTTGTTTGATATAGCAACCTACGCCGTGGTTGTGATCGCTCATGCACCATTCTGGCAATCCGGTATTGCAGTATAGTCGCTTGAAATAAATGAGCACCAAATGCGCCCACCATGTTGGAGTTGAGTTATTCGGCATAACGAGATGAGAATATCCCGTCTGGCAGCGAAGAGCATGGTAGCACTCAGGGCTTTCTTCTAATACCTCTTGAATCTGTCTTCGCATGATTTCGTGTCCGATGGCACCAGAAGGAAGGCGGATACCCAAACAAGGAGCGAGGATATCCTTCATGCCCGAGTCTACGGGGAAGACCCCACAATGATACCCCTTGGCATAGAGTGTCGCGCACTGTGCAACCTTGTAACCCGCCCCATCTACGTTTCTGGCGATTTGTTCAATGATTGTGTCGTTCGAAAGTGTCATGAGGTCACGGGCTTCCTCGCCATCCAAGAACTTGGCTAGGGAATCCCGATACGCTTTGCGCGAGGCGAATAGTCCGAGGCTTCCGATAAGCAGTTCCAGGTCCGAGCTTGACAGCGCCACCACCGCCTGGTATCCGAGTTGGTCACACGCATCAACGACTGCCCGATACGAGGAAACCATGCTGTACGAAATCCGTGTACTCCATCCTGCAAGAAGCATTTTCAAACGCCAATCCTTAACCTTAATGGGCCACCACCTGTTGTCATCGTAATTCTGAAGAACCTCCAATCTGACATCAGGTAGCTTTGCGCACTCGGCCAGTGCGTCGAACAGCCTGGCACTCGAAAATGGTTGGTCTGAGAAATGTGGTTGCAATGGTTTCATTCTGGTCCTTGATTACTTTGTTTGAATATACAAGCGTCGTTAAGTTGTGCTGCAAGTGCGAGATTACTTGAAGTAACTAGACAATCCGGCGGAAGGAGAGGCGAAAGCTCCGCAACCGCATCAATTGTGTACATTGCGGTGCAACTGAGCAAAACACAGTCGCACTCTGACGAAAAGTTCTTCTGAACACTTTCCACAATAGCAGCGCTAGTAATATGTCTGATTTCATCCTTATATGGCAAGGAAATGGCCCTCAGCACATTGACGCCTCCCCGGTGCAGGATTGCCTTCTCTGCCGCCATCGTGAGGGTGTCATATGGTCCAACCAGCAAGATATTACGTGCGCCAACAGATTTCGCGGCATAAATGAGTGACTGAAGAGCCGTAAAGCATTTGCAGCCTTCTCGTTGGTTCACTTTGAAATCATAACGCGCCTCGGCTGAAGTGCAACCAAAGACAATAGCATCGAGGCGCAGACCATCAAACTCAGAAAGCGCACTAGGGATCGCGTCTAACATCGGTTTCAAATAAGACGGATCGTGACCATTTGAAGGAAGATGTTGTGGCCGCAGACGGGACCAATGTATGCCAATCGAGGGGTCAACGAGGAACGGTAGTTCCTCCTCCATGGCCGTATTGACCCAGGGTACAAGGGCACCGACTTGAAATGAACGCATCCAAGCACCTCCTTTATTATGTGAGTCTAGCGCTCAAATATTCGAGCGATCTCGCAAAGTTTCCCAGTTGGTCGTTAGAGTTGTTGTCGACCGACAGGACCGGTATTGGCAATGAAGCAGACAGCCTACCGTCCGGCCCTCCTTGGCAATTACGCCTTTCAAATACAAACGGATCTTTCGCATAGACCTCATTCATTGCCTCGTTTGATACGTAGTGCTCGCCATTGAGTTTTCTATCTATATTTCTACGCATCCTAACCAATCGATCAGCGGTCAGATGGATTATGACTGACGATTCTTTATCTATCTGGTGGTTTGCAGATATGAGAAAGCGAAATGCGCGGGGATATATATCACTTGCGTCAATATGAAAATGGTCAACATATTTGGCGTCATGTCCCCTCCCAAATTCAACGATATTCTTTGAAGAAGGGTTCAATCTAGCAACCGTCCGACTAAGAGCGTCGTCCCACACAGTGGGAACGAGAATATTATGGCCATTGTCAATTGTGCGGCTCGTTTCTAGCTGGAAAGAAAGTTGTCCTTGTTTCAACTGCGTGAGTCGAAGATCGCGCAAATCGGGCCAATATGAGATGGAAGCTAGTGTGTGAGCAAGCTGCTCCAGAGGAGTGGTAGAGGCTTTTGGTATGTACTCGCAGATTTGATCGTTGAGATAGAAGAGTTCCGTTAGCGCAAGCAAATCAGAGGTATTAATCAGTTTGGGGAATCGGCGACACACCTCTTTTGCGAACGTTGATTTGCCGGATGCTGCTGAGCCGACGATAAAGATCCAAGATAGCTCTGTCATGCTGTCATTCTTCACTCGCAGCGTCACTAACCAATTCCCCTTCAAGCAATCCAGAATCTAGCGATCTGATGATACGGACATCGTACTTTCCGTACGGTTCTAACGGCGGTCCATCAATGGCAACCTTAATAGAACATGAACCAAGTGTGCGGAGGAGATTTCGACCGCCGACGTACACGACTTCACGAAAATGCTTAAGCACGATGCCTGTCGGATACACTCTTTCTTGCATCGGGAGAATAAATGAGTCTATGATTTCTTGTTTCCAATCCTCATATTGGACGGAATTGTCCACCCGCGAGCCGAAACTGATTCCGTAAGGGCTCGTCAGACGGCGAAAAAAGAGACGCCTAGTCTGGAGGCCTTCAGAATACATCGCATGCAAGTATTCAAGATTGAATTTATGGGAATCCGGAGTTTGGCCTGGTAGTCCATAAATCAGATTAAGCCCAGGTAAGAACCTAGGAAATCCGTCTTTGCCTCGGATGCTTCCATGTTCATTGATAATTCGCGCTGCCTCGACTATTTGATCTGGACTGCCAGGCTTGTTGATTGCCTTGCGGACGGCGAGGTCAAAGGACTCAACGCCAAATGGGGCTACATTGCCTGATGTGCAGTATTTGATTATTAGGCGGGTGATTTGGTGGCCCTCTTCGGAGAGTACGCTTAACGGATTAACATTGTCGATATGTAAAGTCTCTATTTGTGGACAACACTCACGAATCCCGCTGAGCATTCGCTCCATCTTGTTGCAGTCTTGGTAGGCGTAGTAATAGAAGTTGGGTTGTCTGCCGAGTCTAAAATGCCGAACTCCCCCCTCGTATAGGGATTGGATTTGCTTCACAACTGAGGATGGAGAACGAAAAGTTGGGGGGAGAGGTCTAGCGCATTCTATGCAGAATGTGCAACTTTGAATATCGCAGCCGGAACCTGTTTCGATCTCAGCTAGTATTGGCAGGCGGAGCTGCGATAGGATAGGCGGCACTACGTCAGATATTTCGTCAAGGAGATCATACGCTGGTTCGCCAGCAATTAGTTCTGGCTTCCCATCAAGAATCAGCCTATATGTATTCCCGTATTCAACGCGATGGACAATCGAGTGTAGATCCGAGCGTTCAAAGTCGAGATTCTCTTGCGTGGGAATTCCGAGGACATAGAATAGAGTTATTTCTGCGCGCAGGCCATGTAAGAAATGGAAAACCTCATTGGCTGTAGGCGGTGCGGCAGAGAAATACTTATACTGAACAAAGCAACCCATGATTACAAAAATATGGGATGCAGCCTTCAATATATCTAGGGCGTTTTCACAGTTCTTGGTTCGATTAAGCGTTCTTATGTCAGTTTCCAACCCTGCGCTAGTTGTGTTATCCGAGGCATAGCGTAAATCGTCGATTGTCAAATAAATATGAGCTAATCCGCGGTATGCCAAGGCCTGAGAAAGATGTATCTGGTGCGTCCCCAAATATGGGCGGACCCCATAGCCGGAAGGTTCGTCGGTGTAGCAATCGAGAATTACAATTCCACCACTTGCTAAATCCATGGACACCTTCAATATGGGAAGTGTAGACGAAATTGTAGCGGTCAAAGCATCCTGGAACAATTTAGAACTACAACTTTCAACAATATAGCCGCAATATATTCATTCTAAACCAGTTAATTTCACGCAATTTCAACAAATTTCAATAATAGGCAAAAACTGGTTCGGGACCAGGGGGTCGGAGGTTCAAATCCTCTCTCCCCGACCATTATTATCAACATCTTACAGACTAGCAAGCCAGACCCTCTGGTATTGGCCCAGATGCCCTAGCGCCGGAAGGTGCGTAAACATTGGGTTTTTCGCCTAACCTTGGATGCAACACTATCTACAAAAACATCTACAGCCGGAAGAGATGATCCATGCTTTACGCCCAGACAGTCAAACTGAATCCGCACCCATCTGTTTGATTTAACAGCAGATCGGTATTTCGGCGAGAGACACCTCGGCTACCCAGACTGTTCCATCCGCGTATGCTACGTCATTGCTTGGAAGATCTGCGGTGCTACAATTTGGACTGTTTTCAGCATAGAGTGCCGGTAGAGCGAAGCAATTGTGCCGTCCTAGTTGCGCTTGCGGAGCTCGCCGGCACGAATGGAGGATGGCAGAATGGGCGGGTTAATACCGTTAGGCGATGCATCCCGGCATCCTGCGCGCATGCCTATCGTCACGGGCCTGATTATTCTCGTGAATGTCTTTGTCTTCCTGATGGAGCTGATGGGCGGCGACGCATTCGTGACAATGTGGTCCGCAATTCCAGCCCAGATTGTTACAGGCCACCAGTGGATTACGTTGATCACTTCGATGTTTATGCACGGCAGCTGGATGCACATCATCGGCAACATGATTTTTTTGTGGGCTTTTGGCCCGGAGATCGAAGACGCGATGGGCCATTGGCGATATCTTGTTTTCTACTTTGCCGGCGGGCTGGTGGCGATGATTGCCCAGGTTGCAACCGATCCCCATTCCGCGGTCCCAATCCTGGGCGCCAGCGGTGCAATTGCCGCGGTCATGGGTGCGTTTCTGGTTACATATCCCCGCGACCAAATTCGCTCGCTTCTGTTCATCTTCATGTTTGTTCGCACCACATTCGTCCCGGCAGCACTCCTGATCGGCTTCTGGTTTCTCGTTCAGCTATTCGATGCCGGCTCTGTGACAGCCGAGCAGACCGGTGGCGTAGCGTACCTGGCGCACGTCGGTGGCTTCATTTTTGGGGCTGTCACTGCACGCCTGCTCGAAGACCCGCGTCGAATTGCATGGCGAGGGGATGGGGAATGATTTTGATAGAACTTTCGGTTAACAGTCAACACAGAGATGGATTCCCTATCGTGACCTGATATGGTGACGATTCTATTTAACCTCAAGATATTGAGTCTGTTGTTTCAAAAGAAGAGATGACGGGACAGGACTACTGCGCAGTAAATTGCGAATCCGATAAGAATAAGGCCCAGAATTGCATTGGCGAGACGGAAAAAGGTCGCACCGATGTGATGAGGAATGAAACGAACGAAAAAGATGAGCGCAGTGAACCAGGCCATCAGACCAGCACCCGCCATCATGATCCCCCACGCGGGGGCTCTATAACCTAAGACTGAATAAGCAAGAGGTAGCCAACTGGAGGTAACGGCAACCCAATAGACCATGGTTAAGGGGTTGAAGATGGTAAAGGCAGCGCTCTGGGCGGCTTCCGCGGTCAGGCGCGCGGGGATGGAGCCTTCGTTCCAGCGCCGGCGAGCGCTTTTGTAGGCCCGGTGAGGATCCCTGATGGCGAGCGCAAAGAAATATATTCCCACCGGAAACAAAATGACTGCGCCGACGGCCAACAAGGAGAATTGAAGCTTCGGGTTGGACAGATTGGGCAGAAGGTAGCTCCCCCCAAGGAGGGCCACGGAGAAGAGAACCAGATCGCCGAAGACTGCGCCGATTCCGCAGGCAAGAGTATGGCGCCAACCGCCGGCCACTCCCCGGCGGATGGCCATCATGTTGACAGGACCCAATGGGGCGGCCGCCGCCAACCCCATCAAGAATGCCGCTGCAAATACGTGTATGTAGGAAACCAATATCATGTTGCGTGTCCTAAGGTCTACGGTCCCCTTCAAGCGTATTCCTGATATTTGTAAGCGCGGCCTGGAGATCGGAAACCGAACGGCCTACCGCGACCCTTCGAATAATTCCTCCCTTAAATCCAGCCAGGGACGACTGCTCTGAACCCAAGGCCATGATCAGGTAAAAGCCGGGATGCTTCGGATTGTCTCGGCCCCGTACGCAGAAGGAGAGGTCCAGTGCTGTTTCAAAGTAGTGGCTTGAGTAGAGCTGCTTTTCAGCGATGGCATAGGCCACATCATCGGCAGGGCTTCCGCGCATCGCTACCAAATGAATCACACGCCGTGTCGGCTTCAATCCGAATTTCACTTTTGCCCAATAGAACCGATCTTCAACATTCGCGGGTTTCGATTTGGGATAAGCAAGCAGGTAGCGGTAGAAATCCGGCAGTTGCTCCGGCAAGGCTTTGGTATAGCTGAGCATGTAGGCGAATTGTTGGGCCACTTCGGTGGGATCTTGCTTATCGTTGTAAACCCCAAGTGCCTGATTGCCTTCGCGCTGATATGCAAGCAGACGATTCAGCGCCTTGCGTTGTATGAATTGGTCGACTCGTTGGTTCATGTTTGGCGATGACCAATCGATCGACCGCTGAAGCTCTTCCATCGAGCTGCCGGGCAACTGAATCATGCAGTTGCCGGGATGACATTTTTGCAGGTCACGAACATCGTCACTGTCCAGCGAAAAGCCGTTCAAGTCATCGAGCCGCGGCGGATTCCCGAAGACTCCGAGAGCCTGGTAACCGGAAAGCTTGCGAAGGCGGTCGAAGTCCAGGACAAGTTGCAGGTAACTCTCGGGAGCAGCGTGAATGTAGACCGCGCCGAACAGAAATACCTCCTCCGGCGAACGGGGTGGAAGGGCTATAACTACAGGAGTTCCAATTCGGATGTCGTCGATCTGATCCTGGCTCAGCCCGATGTTCTCCCGGAAAAATGTCTGCAAGCGGGGATTCGACTGAGCGGGAACAGGATGAACAGCCGCGCCAATTGAGACTATCAACAAAAGAGCTGGAAAAACACTTCGCATCATGCCGGCCTCCTTTGTGACTGGGCGGCATCGACAGGATGTTCTGGACTCGAGCTGTTTTCCAGTGCCGCTTTCACGTCACTGCCGCTTACCGTTTCTTGCTTCAGCAGTTGCTGGGCCAATGTGTGATGCGCCTTGCTGTGGTCTTTCAGCAACGCCTGAACACGCACATACTGTTCGGTCACCAGACGCTGGATTTCCGCGTCGATTACTTGACGAGTCTCCGGACTAATCTGGCTATTGTCCTCGACCGATCCGCCCAGGTATTGGAGCTGTTGACCTGCATAACGCACCGAGCCGAGCTTTTCGCTCATGCCGAATTCCGTGACCATGCGGCGTGCCAACTCCGTTGCCCGCATAATATCGTCACTCGCTCCGGTGCTGATGATCCCAAATTCCACCATCTCGCCAGCACGTCCGCCCATCATAACGGCGATTCTGTCTTTCAGTTCGTCAATCGAGAGCAGGTAGCGGTCTTCCGTCGGCATCTGCATGGTGTAGCCCAGGGCGCCGCGGCTATGGGGAACGATGCTGATCTTGCTCACCGGTTCACCATGCGGCACAAGTTCAGCCACCAGCGCGTGCCCAGCCTCATGGTATGCCACCGTAGTTCGTTCCTGCACGTTCATCACTCGGCTCTTTTTCTCGGAACCAGCGATCACCCGTTCAATCGCAGCCTCGAAGTCGTTCAACGTAACCGCTGCGGCCTTATTCCGAGCAGCGAGTAATGCCGCCTCATTCATGGCATTCTCCAGATCGGCGCCGCTGAAACCAGCTGTGATCCGTGCGGCCTGCTCCAGGTCGAAATCTGCCGCCAGCTTTACGTTCTTGCTGTGTATCTTCAGGATTTGCACGCGGCCAATGAGATCCGGGTTGCCGATGGCGATCTGGCGATCAAAGCGGCCCGCGCGCAGTAGCGCCGGGTCGAGCACCTCCGGACGGTTGGTGGCGGCCATGATAATCACCGGCGCGCTGGCGTCGGTTTTGAAGCCGTCAATCTCGGCCAGCAACTGGTTGAGGGTCTGCTCGCGCTCGTCATTGCTGCCCAGGCGCGCCACGCCTCCCCGGCTCTGACCAATGGCATCGATCTCGTCAATGAAAACGATCGCGGGAGCCGCCTTGCGCGCCTGCTCGAAAAGGTCGCGGACGCGCGCCGCACCCACACCAACGAACATCTCCACAAACTCCGAGCCGCTGGTCTCGAAGAACGCGACCTGGGCCTCGCCGGCGGTTGCTTTGGCCAGCAGCGTCTTGCCGGTGCCCGGCGGCCCGACCAGCAACACGCCCTTGGGGATATGCCCGCCGAGTTGAGCGAATTGTTCCGGCGCTTTCAGAAACTGAATGATCTCCTGCAGTTCGACGATGGCTTCATCCGCCCCGCCCACATCTTTGTATGTGACCGTGACATCTTCGGGCTTGACCTCGATCGCTTTGCTCTTGCCTACCCCAAAGACACCGCCCATCCCTCCGCCGCCTGCACCGCCCGCTTGCCGGTAGGCCATGTACCAGAAACCGCCAAGCAGCACGAGCGGCAGAAGGTAATCCAACAGAATGCCGTTCATGGGGTTCGGCGGGTGCTCGAAGTGGTAAGTCACATTCGCGGTTTGTAACTCTTCAATCAGTTTTGGGTCGCCGGCAGGCGCGGGTATGGTATTGAAAGGAATGACCGCAGGAGTTCCGTCCGGTTTGGGGTTTTTCATCTCGCCAATAATGCTTCTTTGACCGACGATGGCATCTACAATTTGAGCATCAGCCAGTTTTTTCTTGAATTCGCTGTAGGGAATTTCAGTGTTCCGGGACAGCGGAGTCATAACAAGTAGCGGAAACAGCCACATAAGAATCAGGCTGGCGATAAGGTAGCTGATGCCGAAATGAAACCGTCGCCGGTTTTGCTCCTGGCGCTTCTTTTCATCCTCGTGATCGTGTTTTCCTGGTGACGATCCCGGTTCGTTCATAGTCCACCTCGCTTACCAAACTCAAATGCCATTCGCACTTCACTTTTTTTCAGTATGCTCAGGGCAAATAGCAGTACCGAAATGATAACGATAGCTGGGCCAACTGTCGATGTTTTGAGAATCAGCGTGTTGATTACAAATACGCTCCGGACTTAGAGGGACCCTGTAGCGTGTCAGGGGGCCAATGACGGTACGATAATCGGCCGTCTCCCTGCATGGCCCCGCTGCTTTACTTCACGCATTTCAGGTCACAGCTTACGAAGGTTGAGCGCCAGCGCGATCCAAGCCCCGCCGGCGAGAATTAGATCGATTCCGATAAACAAACCGATCGCCCAAAGCCCGGAAAGGGGCCATTGAGCCAGCAGAAGGATCCCCATCAATGACGAGATTACGCCGCTGAAGGCTTGCCATCCCCAGCCTGGTAGATGGGTCCAAATGGAGGCGATGAACTGGTAGAGCCCGCCGATGAGAAAGAACATCGACATGACGAGCGTCACGACTTCTGCGCTGATTAACGGCCTGATTATCAGCAGAACCCCGGTAACGACAAAGAGGATAGAGGCCAGCAGGTGCAGGAAGAAGCCTGCCCAGTGTCCCACCATGAATGCGTTGGCAAACTCGACGGCTCCAGCGAACACGAGCATCCATCCGAAGAACATCATTGAAACCACCGTGGCCGAGAAAGACCGGATCACAGCAGCACAGCCAAGCACCGCCAGCACGATTCCAAATGCGAGGAGCCATCCCCAGCTATGGATCATCTCCGGGGTGGCTTGAATGACAGTAAGTGAGTCCAACATGATTTTTTCTCCTTTTCAAGTAATTTGGGTTGATTTCCACAGTCGGCCAGCATGGGTGCCTTAACTCAGTACCTTTAGGGTTCTGCGGGCTGCCAGCGAATACATGAGCAGGGTGACGCCGGTCATGATGAGATTGACGCCCAGGATTATTCCGATGGCCCACGCTGAACTGGACGGCCAGGGCAACCAGATCACGACTGCCAGCAGGAGCGTGACAATGGCATCAAAAAGAATCCATCCCGAACCTGGTAAGGCGCGGAGCTGGATAAACCGGGCAGTCTCCAACGCGGCCTCAAAGAAAAAGATTACAGCCAGTACAACGGTGAGAGACTCCAGGGCGATTTGCGTGTGGAATGCAAGCCAGCCGCCGCCCACGATGTATACAATCCCTATCAGAATTCGCCAGATGATTGCTTTGGCGTTCTGGCCGGCAAATGCGGATGCCAGGCATGCAATGCCGCTCAGGACAATGAGCCACGCCACCAATGCGGAGATGACAATGCCCGTTGCCAGGGGAAGAACGATTGCCAGGAATCCCAGGATGATCATGACCACTGACCATCCGATGGATATCCCTGTGACTTCCTTGAATACGTTTTCTGTGTTGTGTACCATAATGATTCTCCTTTTTTCTGTTTGTGGGGTGAGAGATGCGTGAGGTTTTTGCTCTTTACAGAGTGTTAACTTAAACTCCTTGGTTTCCGGCCTATTGTGGGGGCGAGGATCTTTCCTGGTTTGCGGGATTCACGAACATCTCCTCGCCCTCTTCAGTCATAACAGCAGGCCTAATTCCACTCTGGCGACGAACACTGCGAGCATCTTCGTGCTTCAGTGTGCTTTCACCTTCGCTTCGATTTCCTTGACGGACTTTTCGAAATCGGCGATCAACACCGTGAGATCGTTTTTCACGACCTCCCAACGATCTTCACCCGACTTCTTCAATTCCTGCAATTTCCGATGGAGTACTTCCTTTCGGGGTAACAGGTCAGTTATTGCCTTGATTTCGGCGTTGGCCTTTGCGGCCTCAGCCCGGGCTTTCAGTGTGGCAAGCTTTGCCTCAGCAGACTTGATCTGAGCCTCGAGCTTGTCGTGGATTGCTTGCTTTGCCGCAGTTGCTTCGATGGTCATGGTATTTCTCCTTATGATGTGTCGAATTTTGGTTTGTTGCAATGGTTCTTGAAAACCTATCTTTTCCTAATGCAATGCAATGGCCAAACCTAAATCATTGAAATCATTAGATTAAGCGGATCACAAGGTCGCGATTTCTTCGCTAATTTGCGAAGCTGCGGAAATGGTCTTGTGGCATTACAGCTTCGCGTCCGGTAGCCGTGCTATTTACTGCACTGCCTTGGCCTTCAATACAAGCCGCGAATAAACAATGCGCTCTTTTGGGCATACACTTGCCGTGACCACAGTCGCATTGGAGATCGGTGTTTTCCACATCGTCAGCGTCCGAACAGTAGGCGCTGCAATACTCCTGCGCGAGTGGAACCAGGCACTGACACAGCTCGTGAGCGCACTTATTCAGGCTCTCTACATCCCGAGTGTTGTTCATCATGGATTCTCCTTCCCGGTCAAATGTGCATCCTCATTACGCCCAATTTGCTACAGGCGTACCGAGTAAAGAACGGATAAGCAGTGTCGAAGACAAATGTCAATATTCTGTCCATGACAGGATTGCTCCTTTCAACTTTGTCGTACGGCTCTATTGATGCAATTCAGTTGCCGATTGGTAAGCGCTTGAAAACGCTAGAGGGCACGCAACGCCGTATCGAAATCTCTTCGCGGATTCGCGAAGTTCCCTACAACCCCCAAATCTAGGCAGACTTCCGTTTACTCGGCTGAAGCATTTATCCGCAAGCAGTCATGCGATTAATGCAAAGGATTCTTCATGTAGTTCGCGAATTTGCGAGGGAATCGCGATTCATGAGTTAAAAATCGCGCACGTTTTCAATTAGTTAGATGTGGCAATCATATTGCTCTATGACAGGACGTGGCCGGAAGAAAGTCGCCAATATGGACAAGATGCTGGAGGCAGCTGCACCGGAAGAGGCGCCGTCTTGACCAGGACGGTGGTGCTGGCTAGCGGGCAAAAGTACGCGCGGAACGGCGCGGGGAAGCTTTGTTTGCTTATGGACCGAGTGGGAAATGAACTCATTTGGCCACAGAAAGGAGAAATAGAATGATGAGCGACTCGGATGTTCAAAAAAGTGTTCAGGAAGAACTCAAATGGGAGCCAGGTCTTGTGCATGCCTCAAAGATCGGAGTAGCTGTCAGAGACGGTGTGGTAACGCTGACTGGCACTGTGAACAGCTATTTTGAAAAATGGGTAGCAGAGCGGGCAGCAAAGCGAGTACATGGCGTAAATGCGCTGGCCATGGAGCTCGAAGTGGAGTTGCCCGATTCCACCAAGCGATCTGACGCAGATATCGCGCGAGCAGCCGAGAACGCATTGGGTTGGACCGTTCCGGTGCCGGCCGGACGCGTCAAGGTTTTAGTGGAGCACGGATGGCTGACCCTGCAGGGTAATGTTGACTCGGAACATCAAAGGTCGAACGCCGAAGTAGCAGTACGTGGACTGATTGGGGTTAAAGGGATTACCAATGAAATCAACATCAAGCCGGCTGCGACGCCCACGGAAGTCAAATCCAAGATTGACGCTGCCTTCAAGCGCAGTGCCATGTTGGACGCGAACTCTATCAACGTGCAAGTTAACCATGGAATGGTAACTCTGACCGGCAATGTACATTCCTGGGCGGAGCGTGAAGAGGCGGAGCATGTGGCCTGGGCGGCGCCCGGCGTCTCGGAAGTGAGAAACCTCATTCAGTTTGATTACGCCTCCAGTTTCGTTGATTAATTGCGGAAATCACGGTGTCGGCAGCTGCCGACTCCTTGACAAACTTACGTTTTGACGATCGCTCGATGAGCGGACTGGCGTTGCAACATTGGCCAGCAGATTTGCAATCAAGCCGGTGTTGATCGTTGACCGGGCACATGAAACTCAGATTGGCGTCCAACGTGTGCCCGGTCACATTTTTTGAGTCAGGAAATGAGTATTGTCTTCCAGTGATCATCCTCTCTCAATTTGTGATTTCCCCGTCAGTGTGGAATTGGATCCACGGCCTGGGCGGACCTGGGTTGATCCTGCTAGGTATCTCCGACAACACTCCTTTTATCTCTGCTCCGCCGGGAAGCGTTGACATATGCGTCATTTTGCTCGCGGCACACCGCCCGGAGTGGTGGGCCTATTACGCCTTCATGACTTTGGTGGGGGAAGTACTCGGGGGCTATCTGACCTACCGGCTGGCGGGAAAAGGCGGTGAACAGACTCTGGAAAGGAAAGTGGGGAAACGGCGCGCCCAGCTGGTTTACAAAGGCTTCGAGAAATTCGGGAGCATCACGGTGCTAGCGGGGTCAATTCTGCCACCGCCTTTCCCCTTCACAACCGTACTGCTGACCGCCGGGGTAATGCAGTATCCGCGCAAGAAGTTCTTGTCTGCGCTGGTAGTGGGGAGGGCCGTGCGTTTTTTTGCCGAGGCCTGGTTGGGTCGGATCTATGGCCAGCAGATAATAGGCTTCTTCTCGCGGAACTACCAAATGTTGATTTATATTCTGATTGCGAGTGCAGTTGCGGCCGGTATCGGCACCCTGATCTACTTTTTGTGGTATCGGCCCGCGAAGAAACGTAAAGAACGCTAACTAATGAGCAATTGTGAATTATTTGTACTTATTATGAGGGTCCCTTTCTTATGTTCTTTGAAGATGGGATTTGTGAGGCGTTCCAGCCACCTCCGAGAGCCTTGATAAGTTGGACCTCCGCGACATTCCGCTCCATTCGAAATGTCACGGCCATTTGCTGAGCATTCAGAAGTGCGGTCTGGGCAGCGATCACGTTCAGGTAAGGATCGAGTCCGGCTTTGTACCGGACAGTCGCTTCCTGGAGTGCTCTTGCGGCCGCTTCTGTAGCCGCGTTCTGCTGATCGATGTCCTGCTGCAGGATTCTCAGCGATGCGAGATTGTCTTCGACCTGCTGAAACGCCGTCAACACGGTTTGCCGATAGTTTGCCACGGTCTGGTCATATGCTGCGCGATATTGCTGCACGGTTGCCTTGCGCAGGCCTGCATCAAAAATCGCTTCGGCAAGACTCGGACCAACCGACCAAAAGCGGCTTGGCCAGATTAACCAGCTCGATGCCGAGGAATTTCCAAAGCCGCCGGCGGCGTTAAGCAGGATTTGCGGGTAATACGCAGCCTTGGCCACGCCAATCTCCGCATTCGCCTGAGCAACGGCGCGCTCCGCGGAGGCAATATCCGGTCGCCGTTCGAGAAGCTCCGATGGAATCCCCACGGGGACTGCGGGAAGGTCCGGTTCACGATCATTCACCGGCAGTGAGAATGTCGAAGGGGATTGGCCGATGAGAACGGCAATCGCATGCTCATATTGGGCGCGCAGGATTCCCAGGTTTGTATCCTGAGCCTGTGCCGCTTTGAGCTGTGCCTCGGCTTGCGCCACCGCTTCATCGGAAGTGAGGCCGGCGTTGTACTGGCTTTGCGTCAGCTCTAAGGATTGCTGATAGGCGTTAACCGTGGCATCGAACAGTTCTTTCATGGAGTCCTGCGCGCGAAGCTCATAGTAATCAACGGCAAGCTCAGCTTGTACGCCCAGGCGAACGTTTTCCAGATCGGCGGCGCTGGCCTGAGCGGCGTAAGTACTGACTTTCACACTGTTATGGATGCGCCCCCAAAAATCAGGCTCCCAGGAAGCATCGAAAGGCCGCGAATAATCAGTGAATGTTTGGACGGCGATTCCGGAAGATGAAGATCCACCTGTTTGCAATCCGCTGAACTGCGCGACCGATGGGCGCTCCCGGATGACGCTTGGGTTGGTCGTGAGAGTAGGAAAATATTGCGAGCGGGCCTGCCTGACCAATGCTCGCGCCGCAAGGAAGTTGTCCGCGGCAGCTGCTATCTGCTGATTCGAAGCGCTGGCCTTCTCTTCAAGTTCATCCAACTGCGGATCGTTGAATGCCTTCCACCACTTTCCTCGGGATGTGGCATCGTTCGGCTGTGCGATTTGCCATAGATTAGATGCACTGTCGACCGGTTGTGGTAGTTCCTTATAGGCCGGCGCGCTCTGAACCGGTGGGCGTGCGTACTCGGGACCAATGCTACACCCAGTCAGGAAGTAGAAAAGAACGAAGAGCGCAATCTGCACAAGGCACCAGCCAAGGATAACTTTGCGTTCCTCCGCATCATAGATTTGCCTGGGATCTGCCACGGTCTCGCAAGCAGGCTCCCGCCTGCCGCTAACGGCGATTGCCTGATTGTGGCTCTCCACGCGCTCATTCGCTGATGTATACATCGACCAGTTCCCCCGGATAAAGATTTACATTCGTGGATGGAGCAATCTTGAAAATTACGGGCAGAACCCTAACATCCACGCGCTCCTGGCGTTGGTCAGAGAGTTCGATTTTCGGAGAGACGTAGGGCTGCACCCGAACGAATTGCAACGGGAGCTTGACATTCGAACCGCGTATCGACATTTGGGCTATCATTTTGGAACCCATAGGCAAGCGCGGGACCAGGATTTCGTCCACATAGCAGCGCACGTTCAGTGTGGCCGGCGAAGATCCTAATGTAATAACCGGGACAGCGCCCTGCGTGTATGTATCGTAAGAGCCCTGTGGCGATGCGTAATTTCCGGCGATGGTGTTGATGGAGAGCACCACGCCATCACGCGGGGCGTGCAGAGTGTACTTGCCGAGCAGCGCGCGGGAAGCCGCATGTGCCTGCTCCAGCGCGGCTACCTGCCGCTTCTGATTTTGAATGTCATAGACCCAGGCACCAGCTTTCGTCAATTCATACTGCTTCCTTGCCACTTCAAGATTGGCGTTTGCAACTTTGGCGGCATTGGCCGCGCTATCCAAAGCGTCCTTACTCACAGAGCGCGGGTCCATCTGGTAAGCGGCTTGGTCTTTCTGCAAAGTGTCCTGCGCGGTTTTCAATGCAGCTTCCGCTGAAACCACTTGCGCGGCGGCCACATCAAGAACCTCTTTTCTCGGCTGCGCCTTCAACTCGTTGAGCAGCGCTCTGGCGGCTTCTGCCTGTGAACCCTGTTGCTCCATCGTCGCCCGTTGAATTGAATCGTCAAGGCGAAGCAGAGGATCTCCGACCTTGACCTGCTGACCCTCAGAGACGAGGACTTCTTTCACGGTGCCCGCCACTTCGGGATACATGTTGATGTTTTCGCCGCTGGTCTGCGCGCTCTCCACAATGCCTTCGGCGTAGATGCCGCTGCCATAGGGGTTGGAAGCTGGGCTGAACGCAGGGGGCTGGGACGGCGTCTTTATGCTGAAAAAGATGGCAGTCGCGGCTCCTGCAAGGATGCCGATAAGTGAAAGTACAAAGATGAGTTTGTGCTTCATTTCGCGCTCTTTTCTGTGGTGGCAGTCAGGCGCCCGTCCTCCATTTGCAGGATCCGGGTCGCATACTCGTAAATTCTGCTATCGTGCGTAACAACCACTACACAACGGTTTTCATTGAGGATATTTTTGCGAACAAAACTAAGAATTGCGTTTCCTGTATCGCCGTCCAGCGACGCGGTGGGCTCATCCATAATCAGAATGTCGGGCTTGCTGATCATTGCTCGCGCAATAGCCACGCGTTGTTGTTCACCTCCGCTTAACTTTACTGGCGGAACATCGACTTTTCCTTTCAGCCCGACAATCTCCAGGTAGCCGGCCGCCTCGCGAATGGATTCATCCCAATCCCTTTTCTTCAGGATGAGCGGGATGGCTGCGTTTTCTGCTGTCGTCAGGAGCGGAAACAAGTGGAAGTCCTGAAATACAAATCCGATCTTGTCGAGACGAAAGTCGGCCAATCGATCGGAGTCCAGCTTCCATATATCGATATCCTCCACCTGAACGCTGCCTTCATTGGGCTTCAGAATGCCGGATAGAACGCTGAGCAACGTAGTCTTCCCACTCCCGGATGGGCCCACGATGTAAACCATCTCGCCGAAGTAGGCCTCGAGCTCGACATTCTTTAAAGCGGAGGTCCTGGCTTCCCCTTCGCCAAACCACTTGACCAGTCCTTTCGCTTGAATAGCTACGCGCTGCATATCAACCTCTGAAGATTTCGAATGGATCGATCCGTAAAACTCTGCGGATTCCTACATAGCTTGAAATCCCGGCAATGATTGCCACCATCACAAATCCAATTGCGAGATTTCCAAAAGAGAGCATGGCGGCGTAGCTGGGGAGCCTTGCCTTTGCAAGCCAGATTAGGAGAACCGACAGTCCTACCCCCAGGCCATATCCTGTGAACGAAGCGAAGGTGGCCTGGAGCAGGATCATGGCGACCAAATCGCGGCTTTTTGCGCCGATAGCCTTCAGCGCCCCGAACCGCTCCAGATTCTCGAGAATAAACGTGTAGAAGGTTTGACCCGAGATCGACAGACCAACAGTAAAACTGATTAACACCATGATCAGCATGTTGGTTCCGCCGCCGGTCTTGTATACAAAAAAATCGGCGGTTCTCTGCATGAACTCTTCTTTGGTCAGCGCCATGTATCCGAGCGCCTGCACCTGTTGCTTAATCCTTTCCACATCGGAGGGACTTTGCGGTTCTACTAGCACGTAGGAGATGGTGTATCTCGGATTGGGAAGATACTGAGCGGCCCTTTCGTAGGTGGTGTAGAGAGTTGGTGTTCCATACAGGCCGGAGGTATTCACTTTGGCGATGCCTACGATGACCCCGCGATTGTCGTTCAGTTCGAACTCCGACCCGATGTGCGGGTTCTCGAGCTTCGAGAACTCCGCATCTTTTACCGCGATGAATCCGTTCTCCGCATAAATGTCTTCGATCTTCCCCTCAAGGAGTTCAGGTCTGCCTAGCAGGCTTGTGTCGTCCAATCCGATGACGTTCACCGATTGATAGCTTCCGTCGGAGAGCTTGGCCAGTCCTCCCCCCGAGTAGAGAGGCACTGCATACTTGACTCCATGCATGCTTCGAACCGCATCCAGCACATAGTCCGGCATTCCGACCGTGTTGGCCACAGTCTGCACCGCGGGATCCATGACCCAAAGCGTGGAGCCAATATTGGTCACGGTGGCCGATGCGTGATTCAACACTCCAACAAACATCGAGGTAACAAACATCATCAGAAAGACAGCAAACGTGATGCCCATCAGCAACGCCGTGAACTTGGCCGTGTCGTTGACCAGCAGCTTAATGGCGAGTTTGAGAATTCCTTTCAACGTTAATATCCCTTCTTACTTCGAGCCTTCTCCTCAGGTTCAGCGCAAATCGTGCACTAAAACTTCTTAATCGCCTTTGTCATGTAGCATCTCGAAAGCCTCGAGCAGAACACGCAGGCTGCCTTGACCTTTATAGACGGGCGGTGGAGTCCGCTTCAGTCCCAGCAGCGAGTACACTGCCAGTTGAGCGGAGCGGATGGAATATTCCACGGTGAACACCACGTCATCCGGGAGTTCGCAGAATTGTCCAACGAACGCAAAATTCATCGAGCCGGGCGGTACGACCTGAGGGCGATCACCCTTCGCCCGGCATAAGAACTGGCTGGTGATAAAGGGCATCATGCACGGAATGCAGATGCAGGATTCCAGAATCTTTTTGGCGTGGTTCTCAATCCTCAAGTGTCCTATGATCTCCGTCATAATCTCCCTGCCCGTGCATTCCGACATTGGCTTCTTCACGAAGTTTCCCGGGACATCGACGAACAGGCCATAGCCCCAGAAAACGTTAACGTGTGATGGTTGTCCGATGAAATGCGGCTGGTGAGCCAATACAATGGAAGCCAGCCAACGTGACTCTGGAAAGGTGATTAGTCCACCTTCTCCCGGGACGTTGCCTGTGAGATCCCGGACGAGGTTGAAAAAAGTCGGGTCGTGGAGAGTCGTGGTAAAAGATACCCACTTCGATTCCTGAACATGGTCAGAGAAATTGGCTGGATACCCGAACTGCGGATTGCCGAGGGCAATGTTTTTCCAAAGTGTCCAGGCTTCGCCAGCGGGATTGTGCTTCAATACAGGCGCCGAGTCCATCGAGCCCAGACTCGAACCTTCCACCATCGAACCAAGCGTCACAATCACCTTGTCGTTCTCTCCCACCACTATCTCCTGGAGACCGCCGTCACGCCGGAACAATATACGTCGCACCGCGTAATTTTCAGCGTCACCGCTGAACTCCAGATCGATGACGCGTGTGTTGAGCTCGAAGTGTACGCCCCGGGCCACGAGCCATTTCTGAAGAGGACGAACCATCGAATCATACTGGTTGTAGACAGTTCGCATGATCCCTTTCAGCGTGTTGAAGCCTGAGATCATATGTGTAAAGCGATCCAGATAGCGTTTGAATTCGACGGCGCTATGCCAAGGCTGAAACGCGAAAGTCGTACACCACATAAGCCAAAAGTCTGTCTCAAAGAACGAGGGGTCGAACTGATCTGAAATGCTGCTTGGTCCCAGCGTCTCCTCCGGTTCAAGCGACATGTGCTCCAAGGTAAGGATGTGCTTTTCTGTCAGGCCGAATTTTGGAGCGGTGACCCTGTGGCCATCACGGAATAGGCGAGATTTGGAAGATGTTTTCATCGCATCGTTCCATTGGAATATCTCCTCCGTTACCGTCTTGCTTTCATCCAAAGTTGGAATCGACGAAAACAGATCGAAAGTGCATAGGTATTTGCTCTCGAACATTCTTCCGCCGCGCATAACGTAGCCATCCCTCGGGTTACCCGCAGCGTCAAGGCTTCCACCGATTTTGGCCGACTCCTCCAGGATGGTAATGTTATGTCCGGGAATGTTTCCGTCTCGAATCAGGAAGGCAGCAGCCGCAAGGGAAGCGATTCCTCCTCCCACTAAGTAGATTTTCGTGTTATCGTTGGCGAGATTGTCTGACATGGAGTTACATTCCTTTCTTTTACGCCATCTTGAACTGATACTTGTTGATGTTCATCGACCTGATTCTCGACTCGAGAGTCGATGGCGGGATGCCGAGCCTGACTGCCGCGCCGGACGGCCCGGATACTCTGCCTCTGGTTTCGGCCAGCGCCGCGCCGATCATTTCGCGATCTCCCATTGCAAAGCTGCCGGAAGAGCTGCGAGCCGGCGCTTCGCAAGGTAAATAATCGCGGCACAGCCAGCTCTTCTTCACTGAGAGCCTTCCTTTCTCATAGATCACCACGGAGCGCTCGATGATGTTTTGCAGCTCACGGATGTTTCCGGGCCACGGATATCGAATCAGAGCCTCCATGGTTTCGGGCGAGATCGCTTCGACGGTCTTGTTCATCCGTTGGGCAAATTGCCTGACAAAATGCCGCACTAACATCGGTATATCTTCCGCGCGTTCGCGCAGAGGAGGAATGGTGATGGGAAAAACATTGAGCCGGTAATAGAGGTCGCTGCGAAACTGTTTCTGCAGGATCATCTCTTCCAGGTTGTGATGAGTCGCGGCCACTACGCGCACGTTTACTTGCTTCGTTCGCGTGCTGCCCAATCTTTCATATTCCCTCTCCTGCAAGACGCGAAGAAGTTTAGGTTGCAACTCCAAAGGGATATCGCCGATTTCGTCCAGAAAAAGCGAACCCTGGTCTGCCAGCTCAATCCGACCGGCCCTCTGCTCGAGCGCTCCCGTGAAGGCGCCGCGCTCATGGCCAAAGAGTTCGCTTTCCAATAAACCGCTGGGAATGGCAGCGCAATTGACCTTAACAAAGGTATGGTTCTTGCGACAGCTGTGATCGTGAATAGCACGCGCAATCAGTTCCTTGCCTGTACCCGTCTCTCCTAACAGCAGCACGGTCGAATCGGATGGAGCTACCATCTCGACAAGATCGAGAACCTCACTGAGGGCACGACTCTGCCCCACGATTTCCTCGAACCCTGGTCTGACAGGGATTTCTTTTTTAGAAAAAAGTACATTACTCGTCCTGATTGCAGCGTCTCTCGCTATGCATAAATGGTCGTTGCGGAGATCGTAGTCCAAAACGCCTTCGAGATTCATGTCAAACCTCCTAGTGCATCGGTTATTAAGTCTCACTCCGGTCAGCAGCGAGTCTTTCTTGTTCGATCCACTCGCGGATATACGCCGGACAATTTGTGAGTTTGATATGTTTTTTCTCGCAATGCTCCAGAATCCTGACAGCCTCTCGATCCACGAGGGTCAAATCCTTCAGGTCCAGAATGATTTGGCGATCTTTACTTTCCAATTGGAATAGCGCTTGCAATTCATCAACGTTTTCTACATTCAGGTGGCCGATCAACCGATAGGTGTCAACCCCATTCGCATGTCGCTCAATCCGTAGCATTCGTCCTCACTTCGAACGATTTCATGCTCAGATGATTGCAATCAGCGGACCAAATGTATATTATTGATAAATAAGTAGTTGCCAGTTTGCGGAATGGCGATAATTCGCCAAATGGCGAAAAACTGTACAAAATTTTGCGCAGATTTCTCAGATTATCTTTACGAGGATGTGTTCGAAGGGATACTGATCTTATTGAGCGTTATTGCGTCTTGAAACGGTTCTTATCGATGTCCAGTGACCTGATCTTGGATTCCAAGGTTGACCGGGGCATACTCAGCCTGGCAGCTGCGCCCGACGGCCCCGATACGCGTCCACCACACTCTTTCAATGCAGCTTCAATCGTTTCTTTCTCCTGTGCGGCAAGCATTTGAGAGAGTCCAACCTGGCTGCCGGGCTCTGTTGCAAGGGGTTGACTCGAGAGCCAGCTCTCGTCTACAGAGAAACTCTCTGTTTCACATACAATGACCGATCGCTCAATAATATTCTGCAGCTCGCGGATGTTGCCTGGCCAGGGGTAGGACTGAAGCAACTCCAGGCTCTTCTTGCTTACCTGTCGTATGCTCTTTCCCGCCTTTCTGGCGTAACGATCGATGAAGTATTCGACCAGTAACGGGATGTCTTCTTTTCTTTTTCTCAGAGGGGGCATCTCAATGGGAAAGACGTTGAGCCTGTAGAAGAGGTCCCTGCGAAAGTCGCCTGCAGCGATACCCGCCTCCAGGTCCCGGTTCGTGGCCGCAATCACGCGTACGTCGCAGCGGATCGTCCGATCTCCGCCCACACGTTCGAATTCCCGTTCCTGTAAAACACGCAAGAGAGCTACCTGTGTCTCCGCGGGAAGCTCTGCGATTTCATCAAGGAAGATTGTTCCTCCTTCGGCCAATTCAAAACGGCCCAAACGCCGCTGGGTAGCGCCCGTAAAGGCGCCCTTCTCATGACCGAACAACTCTGAAGCGATCAAGTCGCGTGGAATTGCGGCACAATTCACGCTTACAAACGCCCGCGAGGCGCGCCGCGATCGCTTATGGATGGCGCGGGCAATTAGTTCCTTGCCGGTGCCCGTTTCGCCGGTGATCAGCACGGTAGAATCGGTAGGCGCGACCTTGGCAACACGAGAAAGCACGGCGTGCAGCGCGGGAGAGGAGCCCACGATCTCTTCGAACATTGATGCCTTGTCGATCTCTTCGCGCAATGCAACGTTCTCGCGCTGGAGTCTCTCTTCCGCCTGCTTGCGATCCTCGATATCGAATGTTGTGACAATCCAGCGCGTGATGTGTCCCTGTTCATCGCGTAGCGGCTTGTAGCGGAACAAAAACCAGCGGTAAACCCCATCGTGCCTCGGCGTTCGCACTTCGAACTCGATTTGGGATCCAGATGAGAATGCGTTTTGAACTTTATGATTGGCCTGTTCCCAATCTTCCAAATGATAAAAATCGGATGCGGGGCAGGTCAGCGACCGCTCAAGTGACCAACCGTAATAATCGAGCGCCGCCTGGTTGAAATAGAGACGGCTTCTATCCGTCCCCAGAACAGCCACATGCTGCGGCGTGGCATCCAGGGTCTGCCGAAGCTCAACTTCGCTTTGTCGAATTGCCTCTTCGGCCCGCTTACGTTCCGTAATATCGATCGAGGTGCCCACCAGCTTGACGAGACCTCCCGCGTCATTCAGGACTGGGTGCCGAATCGTGTGAATGTGTTTGACCGTACCGTCGGGCAACACGATTCTGTACTCGTCGGAGCTGTCAATTTTTTCGTGGAGCGATTTCTCAAACTTCTCCTTCCACCTGTTGCGATCTTCCGGGTGGATTCGTCGGAAAACTGCTTCCCGGGCCGGTGAACCATCTCGTGGATCGAATCCCCAAATCCGTAAATCTTCGTCTGAGACGTAGACATACTTGTCACTGGCCAGGTCCAATGCCCAACTACCTGCGTGCGCCAGCCTCTGCCCCTCTGCCAGGTATGCTTCGCTCAGCCGCAGAGCTTCCTCAACGCGTCTGCGGTCCTCGATATCGATGCTCGATCCATACCACTTCAGAATGTTTCCGCTATCATCGCGTTGCGGGATGCTGCGGTGAAGCATCCAGCGGTATACCCCATCGGCCCGCCTTACACGCGCTTCGTATTCGAAATTCTCCCCCTTAGCATGGGCTCTTCGCAACGCTTCAACCATTCCATCAACATCAGCGGGATGGATCGCAATCGTCCATTTCCATCCAAGAATATCTTCGAGCGGAAGCCCCACGAACTTCAGCCAGGCTTGGTTGAGGAAGTCAAGATCGCCATCAGGCCGACTGGTGTTAATCAGCGCGGGAACTGAATCGATAATCAGCCGAAGGTCCAGAGTATGCTCCGGACCTTCGGAACCATTCTCGCTGGAAGTCATGGTGTGCATCATACACCTATCACAGTTGAACCTTGACCTATATCTCATTGAAGGAAAAGCGGCGAGTCGAAGTCGGTAACAATACCTGGGGAACATTGGCCGCTTACGAGCGACTTCTGCCCCATCGTCCGTTCAAACTCGGCGCGTGCTGTGCTACGTCCCATCCCCTCGCCGCCTTAAGGCTGCACTGCCTCATGAGCATTTTCCACTATGACAAGAATAGAATGACGTTTCATTCTTGTTTTTGGCAAGAGGATTTTCAAAATATGTTCTGCTGCGCTAAGGTATAAATGAAATGCCACAACGCCAAAGGGAGTAGGGTGGCGGCAAGGAAGAAAGGACGATAATGTTCAACGTTTTGACGATTGCAAGAGAATATGGCAGTGGAGGCTCCGATATTGGGCGCAAGGTTGCGGAACTTCTAGGCTGGGAGTGCATGGACAAGCAGATTATTGAACGGGTCGCAGCCATGGGTAAAGTGGATCATGCCTGGGTTGCACAGGCCGACGAACATGCCATCGCGTGGTGGGAGCGGGTGATGAAGAGCTTCCGCCAGGGAGGTCCCGAATCGTACGTTGGGGAGGGATCTGGACTCGCCGTGGATCGTGATACGGTGCAGATCTTCACTGCGAATATCATTCAAGAGGCCGCCAAGGTGGGTAATTGTGTCATCATCGGACGCAGCGCGCAGTGCGTTTTACGGCGCCATCCCCACGTACTTCGCATGCTGGTCTATGCGCCGCTGGCGGATAAGATCAAGCGCATGAAGCTTCGTCATCCGCATGAGCACGACCTGCCTGCTCTGCTGCGCCGCAAAGACTCTGAGCGCCTCCACTATGCACGTTATTATTACGACTGTGACTCGTCCGATCCAAGACTCTACCACATCACCATAAACAGCACTCTGGGCATCGATACCTGCGCAAAGATGGTTGCACAGATCATAAAGTCTTCATAAGTAGCCGTAACCCTCGGTCTCTAGTTGCTGTTGCTTGCTTATAAAAATCACTAAATTACGCCGCGAAGACGTATCATGCGTCTTCCCCTTAAGCCGAGACTTTCAATACAGACCAGTGGTCTGAGGCCCAATTGCCTGGGAAAACACTGCAAGCTATACCGGGAGGGTTTTCAGCCTGGACCTAGAGTATGGCTCACGGTAGCCTAATAGTCAATAAGATTTGAGAAGAGCTTCTGGGCGACATTTCAGCTTCAATCATCAAATTTTGATTCGACGAGAAACCCAACGGGGAGTCGGGGTTGCATGAGCGGAAAGAGGAAGACGCCATGAACAGTTGTATTGGAGTAGACCAGCATTTACGCAACGCGACGCTGTGTCATCAGGTCAAGGACCGCAACCGCAGTTTGCGCACGCTGGAGATCTTGGCGGCAGCCAGGTGACAGAGCTGAACTCGTCCGGCGGCTGGAAGCACTCGAACGTCTTTGCGGGAGGCCGCTTGCTGGCCGCCTACGAAGGCCCGTATGGAACCGCCGTTGCGGGCTATCACTTCCGTTTGCCAAACAGCTTGATTGCGCTGCCAGAAGTCTTCTGTGATCTTGCCGTCGTGTTTGTCCTTGTAGGCCGCGTCCATACAGCTGTAAAGTGCCGTCAGTTCGCGTTCAAGGCTCGCGCGCTCTTGCTCCGCCTGATTTCGCATCTGTGTATGTGTACTTTCTGCAAGGATGCGCCGATGCCGTGCACAACCTCTTCCGGGATGCATACGTCCTGGAGCACGCGTCCCAACCTCTCTGCAATTTCCTGCTCCCGAAAGCGCGGCAACGCGTACTTGCCCAGGTATCATTTTGCACCTTCGCAGAAAATCATTGGCGCTATGAGGAAATAACCAAGTTGATATTCTGCTTCAGAAAAGGAACAAGCTGTAGAGGAGTGAACGAACTGGCACTTCACCCCGATCTGTCGGCGAGTGAATTGGCGATTTTTTATCAACCGAGAGTCTTTCGTGGCGACAACGGCATTTTAGGGGACGAATGTGATCGGATCCGGATACCTGACGGCAAAGCGAACTGGATGAGTGAGCTGTTAACCGGCGCCAACTGACGCCATATGGGATATGCCCCGTCGCAGTCGTCGCAGGAGTGAGAAAGTTGAAACATATATAGCAATTGCGAGCAAATGTGACCATCCATAGTGATTGCCCTTCTGATAAAAACAACAGTGTGTAGTCCCACGACAGAAGAAGTCCTTGATGACACCAACTACGTTGACCAAGAACACTCGCGACCTCGATCCAAAAATAATCCTTGCTGCTATAGGCATGGGCAGGAAAGTCGTAACCTTTCTGAAGGAACAAACAATCTTCACGCAGGGGGATGCGGCTGGCGCGGTCTTTTACATTCAGGAAGGCAAGGTTAGACACACTGTCGTATCCAAGTTTGGTATGGAAGCAACCCTCGGCATATTGAGAGAGGGAGAGTTTTTCGGAGTCGGTTGCCTGGCTGGACAGCCTTTACGCATGGGCTCTGCCACTGCAATGACAGACTGCAAACTTGTGCAAATAGACAAGGATGCAATGACGCTTGCGTTGCAAAGTGTTGGTGCTGAAACCAATGTCGTATGGCACTTATTAGAATCTTTCCACCTCAACCACGGGCTGTCACACTCTCCGAATCTCTCTCTCGTAAGAATGAAAATTTGCCTCTCCCTCTTCATTAGAATTCCGCGCTCAGATAAAACCAGCGATAAAACTTGGGTTTCACCAGCCATTAAAGTCCCGCCAAGAACTGTCGATGACCTTATTCGGGGCGTTCTTCCGAGCTCTTGAAAAGAGCGTCATCCATGAAATTCTCAACTCTCGCGTGCACGTTGGGTCTCCTGACATCGGCTATGTCTTCGAGGCTGGTCCTTGCAGCAACACAAACCGCCTCATTCAGCGTTACCGCGACGGTTGTGTCCTCCTGCCAGGTCTCTGCCTCTGCCACGGCTTACGGATCCTACACTGCTACGAGGGCGAACCCGGCGTCCCCCGTCTCGGTTAACTGCACCATGCCCACGCCATACAATGTCAGCTACCGTACAGACCCAGCGCCCAGTGTAACCGTGACCACACGGAAGCGAACAGATCCTGAAACATCGCCTGGAACCAGTAATGGAGCTCCCCAGCCAGACGCCGCTTCTGGCCAGCCCTCAGGGGCACAGCACGACACGCCCAGTACGAACGCCGATTTGGTTACTGTCACCGTCACCTACTGACCGGCGGCGTTCCCGGGACATTACCTTTTCCCTCTTAAATGACACTAAAGATGCAATTTATCCAAATAAAAAACATATTTTGCTATTGCCAAATAAATTAATTAGGCATAATAATGTCTACAAATCGCGTTCTCTTTAGGAGCCACTTCAATGCAGTACTCAAATACTGTGAAGTTCACCCTGTCTGCCGCCATTCTGGGATTCCTGGCCCTGGGTCTTGCTTCCGCACCAGCCGTTGCACAAACTGACCCGGCAACGACAACGTTCGGCGTCTCCGCGACGGTGCTCAAAGACTGCATAGTCTCCGCCACCGCCCTGGCATTCGGAAACTATACGGGCGCGGTAAACAACGCCCAATCCACCGTAACGGTCACCTGCACTAATACCACGACGTACACTGTCGGCCTCGGCCCAGGCCTGGCGACCGGCGCTACCGTAACCACCCGGCAGATGCAAAATGGCGCGGTCTTGCTGCCCTACGCACTTTACTCGGACTCCACACACACTACCAACTGGGGCAATACATCCGCCACCAACTGGGTGAGCGGGACCGGCAACGGGGCTGCCCAGCCGCTCACCGTCTACGGCCAGATTGCGGCGTTGCAGTATGTGACGCCCGGTTCTTACACGGATACGATCGCCGTCACCGTAACTTATTGACGGCTGACCGGTTACCTAATTCCTCAGGCAAAAAAGCCTGAGGAGTTGCGTCATTTTCTCTATATATTCGCTACGCCACAAGCGATGACGGCGCTGTTTCCGAGTTCCCGGCAATAAACTTTCAATCTTGCGAGCAATGCCAAAGGTAATGTCGAGATATGTTTATTGGTAATTTCACTTGACACTTATGGAATGGCATTAAACCTTAATAAAAACACATTTGCTATTGCCAAGGAAATTTTATAGGAGTAATAATCTCTTCAAGTCCTCCAAATCCTGTTTTTCAAGGAGTCATTGTCCCAATGAAGAAATGGTCGAACACTGTTCTCTCCGTATTGTCCATCGCCGTTATTAGCCTCCTGGCGCTGGGCCTGACATCAACACCTGCGTTTGCAGGTACACTAACGACTACCCTCAATGTAACCGCTAGTGTAGTCACTGCCTGCTCGATCTCCGGCGGTACCCTTGCATTCGGAACCTACACTGGCGCGGAGATAGACCAGACCGCCACTCTTACAGTTATTTGCACCAGTCAGGGACCATACAGTATCGGCCTTAGTAAGGGACTTGGGAACGGTGCATCTACCTCAAACCGGTGGATGACAGGTGCTACTCACAACGAGCCGCTGTACTATGCGCTGTACCTCAATGCTTATCATGGTACAAACTGGGATGACTACAACGGCACTAACGTCTATAGCGGAAATGGTACCGGGTCTTCACAGACTATCCCTGTTTACGGCGTGCTTGCAGCAAACACACCTCTCGTAACGGATACTTACTCCGATACGATTACTGTCACGATCACCTATTAACCATTAGCCGCGCTTGCAACTCAGGACTCCATGATCACGCGGAATCCATATCGATTTACGGTGGCGGCCTATGCGGCCGCCGCCGTTCTTTTCTTCTTGCTGAGCAGCCTGGGGGCCAGCGCGCAAGCGTTGTCGGTTTTGCCCGTCAATATTTTCCTTACGCCCGGACAGAAGGCAGCGAGCCTGACCGTAACCAACCAGGGGACAAGCGAGACTGCCATTCAGATTCGCGCCTACGCCTGGAACCAGCCTGAAGGGGTCGACAAGCTCACGGCCTCTGACGTAATAGTGGCAAGTCCGCCGCTTGCCAGATTGGCGCCGGGAGCCACTCAGGTCATTCGACTTATTCTGCGCCAAACGCCGAAGGGACGAGAGGATACCTACCGCATTCTTATCGACCAGATTCCACCTCCGGCCCAGCCGGGAGTGGTGAATATGGTGCTGCGCCTGTCGATTCCAATCTTTGCCCTGCCGGCGGTCCACGCAGAACCTCATGTTGTATTCCACCTCGAGCTCGATGCCGGAAAGCTCTACCTCGTGGCGATCAACGATGGACTTCGCCATGACGCGATCCGCGACATCGAGCTGACAACGAGTGATGGCCGCAAGCTGAAGCCAGAAACAAGCGGACTTCCCTACATTCTCGCCGGTGCCACACGGCGCTGGGCCATTGCCGCGCAAGGGGCCCTGCCGCCAGCGAACGAAACTATGCGATTAACGGCGCACGCTGATGCAGGCACTATCGATCAACAGGTTCGCGTTGTTGGGCTACCATGATTCGAGGCGCGCGGCAGCCAGATGTTTCCGCTTTGCAGGGAGCCTCTTACTTCTGCTGACCATCGTGCCGCGGCTGTACGCCGCCACCAGCGCAACCTCCAGTTCTGCTTCCAGCTCTGCATCAAGCTCTGCCCCAAGCTCTGCATCCAGTACTGCACCGAGCACAGCCCCCCGCACAGCCCCCATCGCAAACCCCAACGACACAGACCCTAACGCGGTCGACCCCAACGCAGAACCCAGCGCAGTCCCCAGCGCAGCTTCGGGGGCTGCCGCAGTGCCTACTGAGACGCTGCTTCTGGATGTTTATGTCAACGGTCATTCCATCGGTAAGATCGGCGAATTCTCGCTGCGTCGCGGCAGGCTGATGGCGCGGCCGGATGAACTGCATAATCTCGGCTTCCGGGTTCCCCTGTCTAACGCCTCTGAAACCGGAGGCCTTATCGCTTTGTCTGACCTGCCGGGAGTGACTTATACCGTCGATCAGGAGAACCTGGTGCTGCGCGTGACAGCCAGCGATAGCGCCCTGCTGCCGACGATGTTGCAATTCTATGGAAGAGAAGAGCCTGGAGGCCGTCGAACGATCGAGAGCGGCACGGGTGTGACGTTCAACTACGATTTCACCGGCACATTTGCCGGCGGTAAGGCCAGCGGCACCGGATCTCTGAATCTTCGGGCCTTCACGCCCAAGGGCATCGTAAGCTCGAATTGGCTCGCCTATACAGGCGCAGCTTCGAGCGCCTCCGGCACAAACACCACAGTGCGCCTTGATTCGGTCTACACCTTTGCCGACGCCAATAAACTGCGGCGCTATAGCCTGGGCGACTTCATCACCAGCGGCTTGTCCTGGACCCGTCCGGTTCACCTGGAAGGCGCGCAACTCCGCTCTGATTTCACCACGCGCCCCGATTTGATCACTTTTCCCCTGCCCAATGTCACCGGCTCGGCCGGGGTGCCCTCTACGATATCGGTGCTGACAAACGGCAACCTGATGATGTCGCAACAGGTAGCTCCCGGCCCCTTCGAAGTTCCGCAGCTTCCAGTAATATCGGGAGCGGGCACGATTACGATGACGATGACCAATGCGATGGGCCAGCAAGTGACCATGACACAGCCCTTTTACGCCAGCACCTCGCTGCTGACTCCCGGTTTGCAGACGTTTGCCGTAGATGCTGGCCTGGCGCGGCGCTTCTGGGGCTCGTACAGCAACATCTATGGGAAGATGGCGGGCAGTGCCATCTTCCGCCGCGGCCTGACCCGGAAGTTCACTATCGAGGGCAGTATTGAAGACACGCCTGGCGCGTACACTGAGGGGGCGGGCGGCGTATTGCAGGTCGGCCATCTCGGTGTGGTTAATTTTGCAGCGGCGGCAAGCTCCGGCTCGGGAACCACCAGCGCGCTGTACTCCGCGGGAGCTCAGCGCATCGGCAGGGTTTTCAGCGTGGGAGCCTCCGCAATCATCGCCGGCCGCAACTACCGGGACATCTCGGCAATGAATGGCGCCGCGATTACACGGAAGCAGCTCAACGGCAACACCAGCGTAAACATGAAGCACATCGGCTCAGTGGGCGCCGCATATACGAGTCTCGATCAGGACAACTCACCCAACCCGATTCCGCCGGGCTCTAATTCGTCCCAGCACTCCAAGATCTTCTCCGCCAGTTATTCTGTCCAGATGCACCACATGTCGATCTACGCCAACGAGTTTCGCGACCTGGTGAATACCGGCAACAAAGGGTTTCAGGCTGGCGTGACCATTCCGTTCGGCAGGCATAGCTCGATTTCCTTGAGTGGAGCCTCGGACGGCATTGGACAGGCTCAGGCACAGAGGTCGGCGCCGCAGGTTGGCGATTGGGGCTATGATGCCTATGTTTCCGCCGGCAACACCACCCACATATTCGCCCAGGGGCAATACAAATCGCCTGTGGGCCTGTTTACGGCCGGCATCGACCGGTCTGCCGGGCAAACAACTGTGCGACTGGAGTCCCAGGGAGCTCTCTCGTTCGTCGACCACGCCTTGTTTCCGTCCAACTGGGTTTATGACAGCTTCGCCGTTGTGGACACCAGCCCCATTGCGAGGGTACACGTCCAGCAGGAAAACCGCGACGTGGGCCGCACCAACTCCTCGGGGCGGTTACTGGTGCCGGATATGCGCTCGTACGAGCTGAACCATATCACCATTGAGCCGACCGATATTCCGGCAGACGTTACGGTTGACGTTGCCGTACGTGATATCCGGCCCCGGGATCTCTCTGGCGTAGTGGTCAAGTTTCCGATTAAATTCAGTCATGCTGCATTGTTGCGGCTGGTCGATGAGGCTGGGGTTCCGTTACCGCTGGGCAGCGCCGCTACCCTGAAGGCTACTGGCGCCGTCGTCCCGATAGGATTTGACGGCGATGCGTACGTTGAGGACCTCGGTCCCCACAACGAACTTCTCGTTGAACTGCCGAAAGGGCGGCACTGCACTGTCACCTTCGACTACAAACCCATGCCCGGAGAAATTCCCTCGATCGGGCCGTTGCGTTGCGTGGAGGTAAAACCATGATGCAAAAACTCGCACTGGCGGCACTCTTCCTGCTCGCCTTTGGCGCCTGGCCGGCGGCGGCACAGACCTGCACGCTCACGGACACGAACATGAACTTCGGCACCTACACCGGCGCGGTGCTAAACGGCACTTCTACCGGAACGGTCACCTGCCCCGGCGGATCGTGGGACATTCCCCTCAATGCGGGAACGGGTGCAGGCGCGACCGAAACAACCCGGTACATGACCGGCCCTAACGGCGCCGAGTTGGCCTACCAGGTATTCCAGGATGCCGCGCGGACCATCAACTGGGGCAACACCACCGGCACCGAGCTGACCGGAACCGGCAATGCGAATATCACCTTCTATAGCCAGATCCCTGCGGGGCAGTACGTCGCTCCAGGCACATACACCGATACGCTCTCTACCGATACTACTCATTTCACCGTCACCGCGACGTTAGTCAAAGACTGTGGGGTCACCGCCACGAACATGGTATTCGGAAACTACACTGGCGCTGTAAACAACGCGACATCCACCGTAACAGTCACCTGTACCAACACTACGCCGTACACCGTCGGGCTTAGTGCAGGACTGGCAACAGGCGCTACCGTGACTGCTCGGAAGATGCAAAATGGAACGGCTCTGCTGCCCTACGCGCTCTACTCTAACTCCGGGAGGACCACCAACTGGGGCAATAGCGCATCCACAAATTGGGTGAGTGGGACCGGCAACGGGACAGCCCAGGCGCTTACTGTTTATGGCCAGGTTGCCGCGGCGCTGTATCCCAAACCGGGTTCTTACTCTGACACGATTACCGTCACTGTCACTTATTGATTAGCGGACTGCGGCAAAACGTATCGATTATCTGCTGCAATCGGATCGCTACCTGATTAGGATGTACACTTCCATCCGGAGCTGGGAATCTGATTAAGCAAGTCTTTCAGTTCGGGAAGACGTGCGTGGCCAACAACGCATCCAAATCCTTCACTTGTTACAATTAGGATTCGTGGGAGTGCACATAGAGGTACGGGCAAACGCTGTGGACAAGAGATGATTCTGAGACCGGCAGAGCTAGGGCAAACATAGACTAATTCCAACAGATTATGGATGTTAAATGGTAGGCGAGGCGGGAATCGAACCCACAACCCCCGGCTTAGAAGGCCGGTGCTCTATCCGATTGAGCTACTCGCCCACGTACACCTTATTTTAACGTTGAGTGGGTAAAAGCGCATCTGTAAATGCCGCCAGAGCAGCTTCGAGCGTCCGTTTGGCCTCTTCAGGCGACTTGCCGCAGGCGGTCAGGTAGGCGGTGATTCCCAGGTCCATGAGCTTCGGGGCAATATATGCGCGGCGGATGACCAGATCCGCGCGGCAGCAGCGGAGCGGAACGGCGTTGAGAAGTCCGCAGATGCGCTTACACGCCTTCTCGGCCATCTCCGGCAACGCCCATTGCTGGTCGCTCCTGGGCAGCAGGTCAATGAAGCAGCCCATGGCGTGAACTGAGCACCCGTGCGGCGCATCCAGCTCGTCGGAGTCAAATTCACCTGCTTCCAGATGCGGCCAATAATCGCATTTCGAGGTCCAGACCGGGGAATCAGCGGCATTCAGCTTTGTGAGAGCCTCGGCCAGCGCGGGGAGCTGAGCGCTTTCAGGCAAATCCATGGTGCGCACCGGCTGGCGTTGCAGATCGACAAAGCCCTTCCAGTGCGCCTCGATTACCGGCGCAGCAGAGCCCTCCGCATCAGGGCCTAACTCGAACTCCCAGTCAGCTTCCATGAGACTCAGCCGTCGCCGCCAGCAGGAACCGCATCACCGTCGCCTCTGCCCAGTAAATCTCGTTGCCTGAATCGCGGGAAAGGTAGGCACAATGGCCGCCGTGGCGGGTCTCGATAAAGGTAACATGTTGGTTGGCGAGCAGCCTGGCGCGGGTTTCTGGCGTCAGGTGAATGAAAGGGTCGTCCTGGGCGTGCAGCACCAGCGTGGGGACAGCGATCCGGTCCACCACGCGGGCGGCGGCGGCGCGGTCATAGTAGTCGTCGGCATCGCGGAAACCCCAGTAGCGGGCCACAACCTTGTCGTCAAATTCGCGTATGGAGCACACCTGCCCGATAGACTTTCGGCTTGCATAAATGCCGGGAAACAGCTTCGCCTTGCGCTTGTAGCGCGCCAACAACCCGCGCAGAAAACGCCACTCATAGAGGCGGTTGAATCCCTCATGCAATGCGTCTGCGCCGGGGGCCAAGTCAATGGCCGGGCAGACCGCTGCCACGGCGCACAGAGGCGGACGATCACCCCACTCCCCGGCCAGTTTCAGCACCAGGTTTCCGCCCATCGAGTAGCCCGCCAGAGCCACTCGCTCCAGGCCAAGCTTCTCCGCATAATGACGCACCACCACGCCCACGTCGCCTGAAAGTCCGGAGTGATATAGCGTGGGCGTCAACGTCTCCGAGCCGCCGCAGGTGCGCATGTTCATCCGCACCACGTTCCAGCCGGCAGCCCAGGCGCGCGCGGCGATGCCCTGAATGTAACGGGAGTCAGACGAGCCTTCAAGGCCATGAACCAGCACCAGGGTGAGCCGTGAGGATCGCTGCGGTTCCTCCTGCCAGTGGCAATGGCACAATACGCGGCTGCCATCCGCCGGATCCACCTCGACAGTCTCCGTGACAGCCGCCAGGCGGAAGGCCGGCCGGGGGTAAAAATTACCGGCAATCGTCTGCAGGTGGCCGTTGCTCAGTCCGCGGCATGGAACAAATGCGGGAAATCCCGCCGGCAACCCGGAAGAATTGTTGTCAAGCCCTTTATTTTCAATGTTTTTCAGGATCACAAAGACTCGGCAATCGAGGTGGTTGGCACTAGCGGCGAATGCAAATTGGGGCGGCTAGTGGGGATCGAACCCACGACATCCTGAGCCACAGTCAGGCGTTCTGCCGCTGAACTATAGCCGCCGTATACACCGATTGTAGCATTGAATGAGAATATTTTATCCGAAGAAGCATGCGAAACCAGTAGCTTATCTGAGGCAAACCCTGTACACTTTTCATGATTTAGAAGAGCTGTCTTTTCGGAGGAGGAAAAGGTGAAAAATCCTGTTAAGAACATCGTAATTTCAACATTTTTGACTTTGGCACTGGGCCTGTTCATGACTGCTGTCGCACAGAAAGCGATGGCGCAATCGGTCATTAACGTAACAGGAACAACCTGGGTTGGCACGGATTCCGATAACGATTACTACGAGTACACGTTCGTGGCAGGCGGCGTCCTGTACTTCAAGTCTCCACAGGGGTTCTATACGAATGGCACCTGGCAACAAGATGGAGATTATATCTACATGCAGACGTATTACATGGATACACGCAGGAAATACTCGGACCGATTGGGTCAAATCAAAGGCACGCATATGGATGGCGGAGCTGCAAACGTCACAGGCAGAACATGGAAATGGGTTGCAGACCTGAAATCCTCAACGCCATAACAACTATTTGATAGACAATGATTGAAATTGAGCTGGCGAGCAACCCTGAACTGCGGCTTGCATGCTTGAAGTGTCCGGGCAAACTGGTCGAATGTGGCCCTTAAAATGTGCCGCAGTGGGATGCTGGCGAAACCAGCAGCTTGTTGGCCGCAAACGCGGTACACTTTTCGTGTTTTTAACGACCGGTTTTATCTGAGGAGGAGCAGATGAAAATATCCGCAAAAAACATCTTTATCTCCGCACTTTTGACTTGGGCTGTGGGCCTGTTCATGACTATTTTCGCTCAGAACGCGAGGGCGCAATCGGTTATCAATGTATCCGGAACTACATGGGTTGGCACAGATTCCGATGGCGATTACTACGAGTATTCATTCCAGGCAGATGGCGCCTTGTACTACAAGTCCCCGTCAGGGTTTTGGACGAACGGCACCTGGAAACAAGATGGAAGTTACATTTTCATGGAGACGAACAAAAGATACTCCGAATATCAAGGTCAAATCTCCGGCACACACATGGAGGGCAAGGCCTGGAACATCAAGGACAAGCATTGGACTTGGGTCGCAGACCTGCGGAACTCGCCCCCATCATCCTCAAATGTCGCCGTGCCGAGCGTCTCCGGCACCACCTGGTACGGGGTAGATTCCATTGACAATCACTATTACTACGAGTTCCGCCCCGATGGCACCTTGCGCTACACGTATGAGACTGGTTCCTTTACAGACGGCACGTGGAAGCAGGATGGCGATTCGATCTACATGTCGATGAACAATAAATACTCGGAACGGTTAGGCCGAATCACGGGTACGCACATGGAAGGTAATGCCTGGAACATCAAGGACAAACATTGGACCTGGGCAGCGGACATGAAATCCTCGGCAACGGTGCCAACGCCATGACGACAGTTGTGAATGATTGTTTAAGGCTGAGGTGGCTAGTAACCTTGCACTAATAGGTTAATGTACATGTAGAGACCGGATCGACCGCTTAATTCAGCACCGGGGTTATGTAGGTGAAGAGAAGCAGGCGAATCCGGTAGCTGCGCTGTCACAAACTCTATAAAATGTTCATGATTTCTGTGAGTGGTATTTCCTGAGGGGGAACAGATGAAATTTTCCGTCAAGAACATCGTAATCTCAGCTTTTTTGACTTTCGCAGTCGGCCTGTCCATGCCGGCGTCAGCACAGATCTCGAACTCGACCTCCGCAAATAGCACCGTCGCCAGCCTTGCCGGATCTTCATGGACTGTCGTGGAGACTGATACTGATGGTTCTAGAGACATCTTTATTTTTTTGCCAGACGGCACTTTGTCCTACTCGTATCAGAATGGGTCCTACACAAACGGCACGTGGAAGCAGGATGGAGACTCGGTCTACATCGAGATGAACAATAAATTCGTCGAATATCAAGGCCGAATCTCAGGCACGCATATTGAAGGCACTGCTTCGAATGTAAAGGGACATCATTGGACCTGGACAGCGGACATGCAATCTGCAACCGCGCGCGGATATGTAACGCAAGGCTATTCCTCGGTACCAAGCGTTGCCGGGACCACCTGGGTTGGTCCAGATACCATGGGCAGACACTATACATATGAGTTTTTGCCCAATGGCACGCTGCACTATATATATGAGAACGGAAACTTTACAGACGCTACCTGGAAGCAGGATGGGGATTCGATCTATATGTCGATCAACAATAAATACTCTGAACGGCTAGGCCGAATCACCGGTACACATATGCAAGGCGTTGCCTGGAACGTTAAGGGTCAAAAATGGACCTGGGAAGCAGACAAAAGATAACCTAAGGCCATGACAACAGGATTGACCGAGTCGTCCCGAGCTATGGACCTGCTGCCTCCGCTCCAACAGGAAGCCAATCCGCGTTACAATCGAAGGGTGTCGGGGCGTAGCGCAGCCTGGTAGCGCATCTGCTTTGGGAGCAGAGGGTCGGGGGTTCAAATCCCTCCGCCCCGACCAGTAACCTTTGTATTTACTATAGTTTCTCTTCGCTTCAGAAAACGCTCCTTATGGAACCTTGTGGTTCTCTGGGCATTCTACAGCTGCAGAATCAACTACAGATGAAGATTCCTGAGATATTCATGGACCGCTAAGTTCATGATTTCTCGAAGGTACTGGAACCGTGTCCCAGGGAGAACCATCTGTCTCGAAGACAGATGCACTATCGCTATGCAGAAGGCACGACGATGTTCCAAGAAGCAATTGTTCTGGAGCGGTAAGTCACAGCTATGGATGCCTCTGTTTCAATACGGCACTGATGCAGGAAAGCCAGGTTTTCCAACATAGATCGCTGCGAGCGCAAAGGGGTTGGGTAGTCAAAACAAGCAGGAGACTCTGCAGGCACGCATGAGACATGCTTTACTCGGAGGCAGACGAACTGGGTGCGCACTTCTTCTGCTTGATTCTACAAGAGATCGATGTTTTGGCGAAGCACATGGCCAAAATACATCAGACTGCAAATTCATCATTGACTTGCGTTTTAGATTACATAAGTAACTATATTGTGCACTTTGGTAACTTGACGCTGTTTAGTAAACCGATTATTTTCAGTTTGCGGAAAATTACGTGAATTTGGCGTAATACTTCGCCTTAAGTGAGGTCGCTGCGTTACCGGTAGATTCGGTGCCGGCACTTATAGATGCCTTCCTGGTCTGCTGTTTCGCAAGTGTCTTTGGTGCGAGAAGCATATTAAGTGTAAGTGAATCACGTTGCATGAAGATTGATCCGCTATCATGCGCGCCCGCGCGAAGCATGATTCTTCCTTCCATTTCCCCTATCTTTACTTCTTCTGTCATTTGACAATTCGCAGAAGCTCCGGCCACGGGTTGGCTGATGATTGGCCAGGCCCGCTGGATAGGGCTCTGATACCGGCATCATGTCGCAAGAGTCACTCGGTCATTGAGTGATGCAGGTGGGCTTTGTGATGTAAAGGAGAAACCATGTTTCAGCAGTTCAATCCCCCTTGTGGGCGGGCACGCGCTCGCCGACTGAGCGGGTACCTTGCGGTACTCGCGGTTCTACTACTAACGTTTGTTACGCAGGGCTCTTTCGCTCAGGTAACTCACGTAGCCAATCCTTATGCCGGCGCAACGGTGTACGCCAGCCCGGACTACACAACTGAAGTCGCAACCGCGGTCGCGACCGAACCGGCCGGCTCCGCGCTTGCGAACCAGATGACTGTAGTCGGGAAAACGCCGACATTCATCTGGCTGGATCGCATCGCAGCCATTGCGGGCGGCTCGGTGAACAGCGGCCGCCTCGGCCTCCAGGGACATATCACCGCGGCGCTTGCCCAACAAAGCGGCTCGACGCCGATCGTTGTCCAACTCGTCATCTACGATCTGCCCGACCGCGACTGCGCCGCCCTGGCCTCGAACGGCGAACTGAGCATCGCCGGCGGTGACACCCCAAAGGGCTACACCACGCCGCTGACGGGAACGGGCATTCAGGAGTATGAGAATGATTACATCACTCCCATCTACAACATCCTGGCGGCCTACAAAACCAACGCGAATATCCGCTTTGTGCTGGTGATCGAGGACGACTCATTGCCCAATATCGTTACCAACACCGGCTATAGCTACTCGCTGGCCAACTGTGTTGCGGCGAACAGCGGCGAGAGCTATCCGACCTACTCGATGAGCGGCGTATATGTGCAGGGAATTCAGTACGCGCTCAACCAATTCCACTCCCTCCCCAATGTCTATAACTATCTCGACATCGGGCACCACGGATGGCTCGGCTGGACTGAAGGCGCTTCTCTTGCCTTCCCCTTCTACGCCAATGTGGTAAAGGGAACGACGGCCGGCTTCGCCAGCGTTGATGGAATTATCACCAATACCGCCAACTACGGCCCGACCAAAGAGCCGTTCATGACCGCGACAGAAGAGATCGGCGGCGCCGAGGTGGAATCCGCCACCTTCTACTCGTACGACCCCGAAATCGATGAGGCCGACTACGCCCAGGAATTTTACACGGGCCTGACAGGCGCCGGTTTCCCCACCACGCTCGGATTCCTGATCGACACCTCGCGCAATGGCTGGGGCGGACCGCTCCGTCCGACCGGTCCAAGCACGAGTACCGTCCTCAACACCTTCGTCGATGCAACCAAAATCGACGAGCGCGACGACATGGGCCAATGGTGCAACCAGCCCAATCAGGGAATCGGCTCGTTTCCGACGGTGAACCCTGGGGGCGCCACCAATCTACAGGCCTACGTCTGGGTCAAGCCGCCGGGAGAATCGGACGGCAACTATCCTGGCAGCACTTATGGCGGTGTTACTTCAACTACGGGCGACCCGAACTGTGATCCGGCGCATGACAATACACTGGCTAACGGCTACGCGACGAACGCGATACCAAACTCGCCCCCGGCCGGCACCTTCTGGATCACCGAGTTCCTCGAGGACGTGCAGAACGCGTATCCAGCGATTCCAGCTACAACATCTCCGGGATTCACCGTTTCGGCTACAGCAACGACAGTCATGCAGGGAACGAGCGTGGGAAGCAGCGTCACCATTGCCGCATTCAACGGCTTCGACAGCTCGGTCGCTTTGACTATCAGCGGCCTGCCATCCGGTGTAACTGCCAGCTTCTCTCCCACCTCAGTCACCGGCTCCGGGGGCAGCACGCTTACATTTACTGCCACAGCTACGGCCACGGTAGGCGCGGCCACCGTAACCATAACCGGAACCAGCGGTTCGACCGTCGAGACCACTACCATGACACTTACCGTAACCGCGGAGCCGAACTTCACCATTACGGTATCTCCCACAACGCTTTCGTTGCCGCCAAATACGAATCCCACAGTAACGCTTACCGTCACCTTTGTAGGCGGTCTCACGGGAAGCGTTTCCTTGAGCGCAAGTAATCTGCCCTCGGGCGTCCAGGCTAACTTCTCTCCCTCTTCGCTCAACGCCAGCGGCACCGTCACGGTGAATTTCACCTCGCAAACCAGCACTCCGGCGGGAACAACCAACATCTTGCTGACTGGAACTGACGGCTCGATTGTCCATTCCGCAACCCTCGCTCTCACCATTCCGGGAACCGGCTTCACGCTTGCGCCATCGGCGTCCAGTCTGTCCATCACCCAAGGCAAGACCGCAACTGACACCATCACTGTAACGGACATTGGCAGCTTCACCGGCAGCGTCACACTGTCCTCATCCGGCCTGCCCAGCGGCGTCACGGTCGCCTACGGCACCAACCCGACTACCGGTAGCAGTGTACTCACGTTCACGGCTAGCAGTACGGCCACCACCGGCGCATTCACGGTCACGATCACCGGCACCTCCGGCTCGACGACCGCAACCACCACTATTACTCTTTCCGTCAGCACCGCGTCTGGCTTTACGCTTGCGCCTTCACCGGCTACTCTGTCCATCACTCAGGGCAAGACCGCAACCGATACCATCACGGTAACGGATGTGGGCGGATTCACCGGCAGCGTCACTCTTGCCGCTACCGGCCTGCCCAGCGGTGTCACGGTCGCCTACGGCACAAATCCGACGACCTCAACTAGCGTACTGACGTTCACGGCCAGCGCCACGGCCACAACAGGGACGTCCACAGTCACCATCACAGGAACTTCGGGCAGTACGACGGCAACCACTACAATCGCGCTTACTGTAAGTCCCTCCTCCAGCTTCAGTCTGGCCGCATCACCGACAGCTCTGTCCGTAACTCAAGGCAAGACCGCAACCGACACCATCACGGTAACGGATGTGGGCGGATTCACCGGCAGCGTCACTCTGTCCGCATCCGGCCTGCCTAGCGGAGTCACGGTTGCCTACGGCACCAACCCAACGACCTCGACCAGCGTGCTCACCTTCACGGCTACTAGTACGGCCACTGTTGGCACGTCCACAGTCACCATCACCGGAACCTCGGGCAGCGCGACGGCAACCACCACCATCGCGCTCACCGTTGTCTCCTCGACACCGAGCTTCACGCTGGCTCCCACGGCCTCCACTCTGTCCATCACTCAGGGTAAGACCGCGACCGACACCATCACGGTAACCGATGTGAACGGCTTCACCGGCAGCGTCACTCTTGCCGCCACCGGCCTGCCCAGCGGCGTCACGGTCGCCTACGGCACAAATCCGACGACCTCAACCAGCGTACTGACGTTCACGGCCAGCGCCACGGCCACAACAGGGACGGCCACAGTCACCATCACGGGAACCTCGGGCAGCACGACGGCAAAGACCACCATCGCGCTCACTGTCGTTCCCTCGAGTACCAGCACGTGTACCGTTGACTACACAATCTCTCCGCAAAACTCCAGCCAGTTCGGAACAACCATATCCATCATCAACGGCGGAAGCACCACTCTGAGCGGCTGGTCGCTGACCTGGACCTTCGCCAACGGCCAGACCATCAGCGGTTCCTGGAATGGAACAGTAACGCAGAGCGGCGCCAACGTCACGGTGAGCGAACAGTCCGGCCAAAGTTGGGAGAACATACCCGCCGGCGGAAGCTATACCGGATTCGGATTCAACGGCACATGGAACGGAACTACCAACGCAATACCGACAAACTTTGCGCTTAACGGAACGGCCTGCACGATCAACTAGCAAGTTCAAGCAGCGCACAGTTAGCAACGCGTGCGGAGCGGGTTCTTTGTCCTGCTCCGCACGCAACAGAGTTTTATTCAACCCGAATGGAAATCCACATAGGGAGGATGGTCAATGCATCTTGCATTTGGAAAGTCGCACAAACAGGCACTCATCCGTCAGCGGATAGTACATAGCATATTCGCGCTCACAGCCTTCGCGCTGGTCCTTGTTTCTCCCAGCGCATGGGCGCAAGGCGCGGGTTACTGGCATACCAGCGGGAACAAGATCGTCGACGCGAACGGAGACACCGTGCGCATGGCGGGCATCAACTGGTATGGTTTTGAAACCCCAGACTACCTGGTGCACGGACTATGGGCACAGGACTACCACACGGTATTGAACACCATCAAGAGCCTGGGCTACAACGTGATTCGCATCCCGTTCTCGAACCAGATGGTGGAGAGCAATCCGGTTCCCACCAACTACTCAAATTACGTAAATGGTCCCGTCAACCAGGCTCTCGTCGGTCAGACCGCGCTCGCGGACCTGGATACGATCATCACTTATGCCGGCTCGATCGGACTGCGTGTGATTCTCGACAACCACCGCTCCGAAGCTGGAGAATCCAACGAAGCCAGCGGCCTCTGGTATACCAGCGCGTATCCCCAGGCAAACTGGATCGCCGATTGGAAGACGATGGCCACACGTTATAGTGCCAGCACATTCACCTTCAATGGCAATCCCACGGTGATTGGCATGGACTTGCGCAATGAGCCTCACCTGAGCGGCAGCGGCTCCACTACTGGTTCCTGTTGGACAGGGGACACCGCGACCAATGGCTGCCCAACAAGCCTCACCGCGCAAAACTGGCCTGTGGCGGCCGAAGCCGCGGGCAACGCCATCCTGGCCATCAATCCAAAACTTCTCATCTTTGTCGAAGGCAACGACTGTTACAGCGGCGTTTGCGGCTGGCAAGGCGGGAATCTGATCGGCGTCGCAAATTATCCGGTCAAGCTGAACGTCGCCAACCAACTGGTCTACTCCGCGCACGACTACGGGCCGAACCTGTATCAGCAATCCTGGTTCAACAGCAGCACGACCCCCGCCAGCCTGGACGCCATCTGGAACAAGTATTGGGGATATATCAGCGCCGCCGGCACCGCCCCGGTTTGGTTGGGTGAATTCGGCACCGACAATACCAGCACCGACATCGAAAATTCCGCCGCGGGCAGTCAGGGACAGTGGTTCGAGAGCCTGATTGGTTTCCTGCAGAATAACCCTTCGATCAACTGGACCTACTGGGCGTTGAACGGCGAAGACTCATACGGCCTGCTTGACGGCAGCTATGACGCTACACCGCCAAGCTCACTGAAGCAATCTGAGCTGACGAGCATCCAGTTCCCCTTGAGTGGCGGGTCAACCACGCCCACTTTCACGCTTGCGTCTTCGCCGTCGACGTTGTCCGTTACGCAAGGCAGTACCGCGACGGACACCATCACCGTGTCGGACACGGGCGGATTCAGCGGCAGTGTATCGTTTACCGCAACGGGCATGCCCAGCGGAGTAACGGCCTCCTTCAGCCCAACATCTTCCACCAGCTCCAGCGTACTCACGCTGACGGCCAGCAGCACGGCCACCACCGGAGGGCCGGTCACAGTGACAGTCACCGGAACCTCGGGCAGCACAACCGCCACCACCACTATTGCCCTCACGGTCAATGCCAAGGTGACTACGGGCTTTACTCTTTCTCCATCGGCATCCTCTCTCACCGTCAAGCAGGGCAGTAGCGGCACCGACACCATTACCGTGACGGACGTGGGCGGATTCACCGGCAGCGTAGCGTTTACCGCATCTGGTATGCCCAGCGGCGTGACGGCAGCGTTCAGCCCAACATCCTCCACCAGCTCCAGCGTGCTTACACTGACGGCCAGCAGCACGGCCACCACTGGCGCATTTACGATCACCGTCACTGGAACCTCCGGCTCGACGACCGCAACCACCACATTCACACTCACCGTAAGCTCCGCGTCTGGCTTCACGCTTGCGCCTACACCAGCCACTCTGTCCGTAACTCAGGGGAAAACCGCGACCGACACTATCACGGTGACGGATGTGGGCGGATTCACCGGCAGCGTCACTCTGGCCGCTACCGGGTTGCCTAGCGGAGTCACGGTTGCCTACGGCACCAACCCCACTACGTCGACCAGCGTGCTCACCTTCACGGCCAGCGCCACGGCTACAACCGGCACGTCCACAGTCACCATCACCGGAACCTCGGGAAGCACGACGGCAAAGACCACCATCGCGCTGACTGTTAGCTCCTCTGGTGGCAGCGCGTGCGAGGTCGACTACACGATCTCACCGCAAAACTCCAGTCAGTTCGGAGCGGCCATCACCATCAAGAACAACGGAAGCACCACTCTGAGCGGCTGGTCGCTGACCTGGACCTTTGCCAACGGCCAGACCATCGCCAGTTCGTGGAATGGAACCGTATCGCAGAGCGGCGCCAACGTCACGGTGAGCGAACAGTCCGGCCAAAGTTGGGAGAACATTCCGGCTGGCGGAAGCTACTCTGGATTCGGCTTCAACGGCACCTGGAACGGAACTACCAACGCGATACCCACGGCCTTCTCGCTCAACGGAACGGCCTGCACCGTCAACTAGCGCCTGAACTCGGCAGCGCCAACTGAAGAAGGAATCAATGCGGGGGAGGATGCTATCGCCTCCCCCGCATCTTCCTCCTCTTCAGCAGGACGATGGTCGAATCAGATCAAAAACAGGGAACTTCAATTGAAAAGGAGATTTTTGTGAACAAAAGGTCATTACTTCAGATGTTTACGTTTGCGTGCGCAGTCTGCCTTATCTCCCTCGGGATGACAGTTCAGGCCGCTGCCCAATCAAAATGTTCGTCCACCGTCGGCACGGAGTACGTCGATGCCCTCGACAGCGGTTTGTACAACTTCCAGATGAACGAGTACGACTCCAGCCTGCAGGAGTGCGTCAACATTAGCGGCGTGGGCTTCACCATCACCACTGCGGACTTCTCCAACGCCACCAATGGCGAACCCGCGACCTACACCTCCATCTACCGGGGATGCCATTGGGGCGCTTGTACGACATCCAATCCCTTCCCCATTGAGGAGAGCAACATCGCTTCGGCAACCACCAGCGTCTCCATCACCCAGCCCTCCGGCTCTGCCAATGACGCCGCTTACGACATCTGGTTCAACCAGTCGTCAACCACCTCGGGCCAGCCCAATGGCACCGAAATCATGATCTGGCTCAATCATCAAGGCTCCATACAGCCATTCGGCTCAGAGGTGGCCACGGAGACCATCGATGGCATCAGTTGGAATGTGTGGACCGGCAATCAGAGTTCGTGGAAGATCATCTCTTATGTTGCGGTAAATCCTGTTACCTCCGTGAACAGCCTGAACCTCTTGCCATTTTTCGCCGACGCCGTATCGCGCGGAAGCCTGGAAACTTCATGGTGGCTGATCGATGTGGAGTACGGCTTCGAGATTTGGACTGGCGGTCAGGGTTTAGCCATGTCCAACTTCTCAGTCAGCGCAGCGGCTGGCGGCAGCGGCGGTTCCTGCAACACAGCGCCTTCTGCGCCCAGCGGGCTCGCCGCAACGACATCATCCTCCAGCGTCATCAACCTGAGCTGGAACGCGGATACTGCCCCGGCCAACTGCACCATAAGCGGATATAACGTCTTCCGCAGCACAACCAGCGGATTCACACCATCGTCGAGCAGCCAGATAGCCAGCGGCGTCACCGCAACGAGTTATTCCAGCACAGGTCTTTCAGCGTCGACCACTTACTACTACAAGATCGAAGCAGTAGATGCGGCCGGTACGTCGGCGGCATCGGCGCAAGCCAGCGCTACCACTTCCTCTTCCGGCGGCGGTGGCTCCGGGTGCACTATCGACTACGTGATTTCGCCGCAAAACTCCAGCCAGTTTGGAGCGGCCATCACCATCAAGAACGGATCGACCGCCATCACCAGTTGGACACTGACCTGGAGCTTTGCCAACGGGCAGACAGTTTCACAGCTTTGGAACGGCATTGAAACCCAGAGCGGCGCCAATGTGACGGTGAAGAACGAAAGTTACAACGGCAGCATTGCCGCTGGCGGGACCTTATCCGGCATCGGATTCAACGGAACCTGGAACGGAACCACCAATGCAGTTCCCACGGCGATTTCACTCAACGGAACGGCTTGCACCGTCAATTAGCAAACGGCGTCAACGCATAGCTTGGTCAACAGGAACAGGGGCGGAGCGGGTCTTTCGGCCTGCTCCGCCCTTATCCCCATACTCCAAAGAAAGATTCGTCGATCATCTTCCAAATTCGCCAGGTACGGCATTTTTACCGGCATCATACGGCAAAAAGCATTCGAGCATTGAGTGTTGTAAGCGGACTATGTGATGTAAAGGAGAAACCATGTATCAGGAGCACAATCCCCCCTGTGGGCGGGCGCTTGCTCGCCGACTGAGCGGGTACCTTGCGGTACTCGCGGCTCTACTACTGACTCTTGTTGCGCCGAGCGCGTATGCCGCAAATGCGTGCAACGTTGTTTACACAATTTCACCGCAAAACTCCAGCCAGTTCGGAGCAACCCTCAATATCGAAAATACGGGAACGGTCGCCTGGACAAATTGGTCGCTTACCTGGACCTTCGCCAACGGTCAGACCATCGCCAGCTCCTGGAATGGAACCGTATCGCAGAGCGGCGCCAACGTCACTGTGAGTGAACAGTCCGGCGAGACCTGGGAGAACGTTCCTGCCGGCGGAAGTTACTCCGGATTCGGCTTCAACGGCACCTGGAACATCTACAGCGCTCACTGGACCCTCGACACTACCAATTGGTACGGCTACGGTATCGATGAGAGCGGACCAGGCGCGCCCTCGTTCTATAACTCATATCAGCGCGGACCGATGGAGTCGGTGTGGTTGACGATTCCGCAACCTTGCTGGGACAACTTCAAGTACGGCTTTGATTGAATAGCAGGTCGGTATTCTGGCGCGGGATAACAATTAGTTGATTGAAATCAATCACAGATGCAGGTAACGATCCGCGCCATAGACCAGACCCAGCGTGAGCAGTGCGATAAAGACTTCGCCGATTGCCCCGACGGCGAAGGGCCGCCAGCCTTGCTTGACGAGTACGCGGAGGTTGGTGCGGAGACCTACCCCGGCAAAGGTGAGCAAGAAGGCCCAGCGGGAGAGATTCGCCAGACTAGCCAATTGCGGCTTGGCAAAGAATCCCAGCGTGGCCAGCAGCGAGATCAGCAGAAACCCTAAAACAAATTTGGGGAATTTGTTCCATAGGAAGGCGGCCTTGTTGCCTACTGCATGAGCCTGGCCGCGCGACGACCAGTAGAGAGCATAGCCGAGCACGATGAAGCCGATCAGCGCGTTGCGCGTGGTCTTGGCCAGGACGGTTACCTGGCCTGCGGCGTTGGAGTAAAGAGCGCCGGCGGCGGTGGCTTCGGCGGTGTTGTCAACCGCCAGGCCTGCCCACAGGCCATAGGCCTTGTCGCCCAAGTGCAGCGAGTGGCCGATGAGCGGGAAGGTGAAGAGCGAGATCGCGCCGAGGGCAAGAATTGCGGCGATGGCATAGGAGGCATCTTCGTCGTCGGCGTCGATAGACGGCTTGGCGGCGATGATGGCCGAGACGCCGCAGATCGACGAGCCGACCGCCAAGAGCGACGTGAGCTTGGGTTTGAGCCTGAAGACGCGGCCCAGGATGTGCATGAAGGTGAGCGAAAGGGTGATGGCGATAGCGACCAGCATGAGCGAAATGCCGCCCAGGTGGAGCACATCGCCGAGCAGGAAGCGGGAGCCAAGCAGGACGATTCCTGCCTTCAGCCAGAATTCATATGTGGCCACGCCTGCTTGAAAGACGCGCGGAATGCCGACGGTGTTGGCGATGACCAGGCCAATGACGATGGCCCACAAAACATATTCAATATTCGGAAAGGTAATTTGGTGCGCCTTGGTATAGGTCGCGATGAATTGCTCGATAAACTTTCCGGCAAACCCCACGGCGATCAGAAGCAAAAGACCGGGGACGAGTGCGGCAATGCGGCTGACCAGGTTTTCTTGCCGGGCCGGAGTGAGGACGATAGTAGCCATTTGAATCTCCTTCTTCTAGTGGTCCGGCGATCTCACCATTTGACCGGTGGCAGCAGGTTGAGGCGAACGAGAAAGGCAAGAGTGAGTGCGAGCGCGACGGCATAAGCGTCGAGCGAAAGAGCGGGCCGTGACATGCTGGTGGCATTTGGCATCATGATTCTCCAATGAAGTTGATTTGTATTTCTGGCTAAGATTGGAGCGCCGGGCGGGAGTTGAACCCGCGAATACAGGTTTTGCAGACCTGCGCGTTAGCCGCTTCGCCACCGGCGCTATGGGATCAGCATCGACAGGCAGAACAATGCGCCGTTTCCGGTCCGCTCAGCGCGCGGTCAAAGTCTTCAGAAAAGCGTGCAGGGAAGGCTGAAAACAAGGGCATCCTCAACTCCAGGAATCAATGTTGTACATTTTTGCATCGGGAAAGACAAAATCGCGGACGGGCCAGCGGGCGCTAGCGGCAACAACAACACGCGATTTTGTTAAAGACGGTTTGCATCTCGGATACGACCTTGTTTATTCACCCTATCGGATATTGAAATTCTTGTCAACAGTATTTTGCACGGTCCTCCGTGCCGCTGGTTGCGCCGGAATCTCATCGGCCGGCTCAGCGTCGAGGCAATAGCCCCTCGGCCGACTTGACTTTCGCGCGCTTCGCCTATACTATCCTTTTATGAAGGGTCAACTCTGTTGTCGCTGCTCTACGATGCCGCGCGCACACAGGTGACCTGGGTCTAAAGTTCAGAACAAATTCACAGTTCCCCAATGCCCGCGATGCAGCTATTGCTGTCGCGGGTTTTTTGTCTTTGCATCAAAGAGGAAAAATGTCAGAAGCAATCCGGGTTAAAGAGACGAATGCCCAACGTGCGGAGCGCCTGAAGCGCGAAAAGAATCCGTGGGAAGCCTTCAATGAGGTGCGTGAGTTTGCCCGCATTGGGCGCTTGAGCGTGCTGCCTGAGTGGGCTTCCTTCTACTTCAAGTGGTGGGGCATTTACACGCAGGGCGACGGCGTGGGCGTCACAGGTGGCAAGGGCGGCGAGGGCCTGGCCTCGGAATATTTCATGATGCGTATTGGCATTCCCAATGGCATCGTCAGCGCCGGCCAACTTCGCGTCATCGGCGGCCTCTCGCAAAAGTACGCACGCAACCTTGCCGACATCACCGTCCGCCAGTGCATTCAACTTCACTGGCTTACCATCGAATCGCTCCCTGAAGTCGTCGATGCGCTCGATACCGTTGGACTTTCGCCTAGAGGCGCATGCGGTGACGTAGTGCGCAACGTGACCGGCTGCCCGCTGGCCGGCGTGGCCGCCGATGAGTTGATCGATTCCTCACCGCTCGCCGAGGAGATTTCGCGCATGCTCAGCGGCAATCCGGAGTTCTACAACCTGCCGCGCAAATTCAAAATCTCCGTCACCGGCTGTCCCTCCTGGTGCACGCACCCGGAGATCAACGACATCGCGCTCACCGCAACCGAATCGAAGGGCCGACTCGGCTATTCGCTGCGCGTTGGCGGAGGGCTCTCCAGGGAGCCGCATCTTGCCGTTCGTCTCAATGCCTTCGTTCTGCCCGAGCAGGCAGTCCGTGTGGCGCGCGCCGTGACCGAGATCTTCCGCGAACAGCAGGGATTGCGCGAAAACCGCAGCCAGGCCCGTATGAAATATTTGTTTTTGAAAGAAGGATGGACCACTGAGAGTTTTCTCGCCGAGTTGCAGTCGCGGCTGGATTTCACGCTGCTGCCCGCCGCGCCCGAGCAGATTCCCGGCGACATCTACCGCGATCACGCGGGCATTCATCCGCAGCGACAGCCAAGCTTGAGTTACGTGGGCGCGTCGGTGCTGCGAGGACGACTGAGCGGCGAGCAGTTGCAAGCCGCCGCCGATCTTGCCGAGCGCTTCGGCAATGGCGCGCTGCGCACCACTGTCTCGCAAAATCTTCTCTTCATCGACATTCCCAGTCACAAAACAGCGGAACTGGCGAGGGAACTTGGGCAAATTGGTTTGCAAGTCGATAGCTCCTCTTTCTGGCGCGGCGCCGTCGCCTGCACGGGCACAGAGTTCTGCAAACTGGCCATCACCGAGACTAAGGGCTTCACTCGCTGGATTGTGGATGAGCTTGAAGAACGGCTGCCAGCGTTTGATCAACAGCTCAGGCTGCACGTAACCGGCTGCCCCAACGGCTGCGGCCAACACTGGATCGCCGATATCGGCATCGAGGGCAAGAAGATCAAGCACGAGGGCAAACTCATCGACGCATATTATTTCTGCCTCGGCGGAGCGGTGGGCAGGCATGCTTCCATAGCTCGCCCGGTGGGTTTTCGCTGCCCCGCAACGCTGGTGCCTGAGGCGATTGAGCGTCTGCTCCGCCACTATCTTGGCAGCCGTCTGCCTGAAGAGAACCTGCGCGCCTGGTTTGCGCGCCACAACAACGACGAACTGCGCGCCGATTTGGCGGGTGAGGTTTTAGCGCCGGTTGAACGTGACCTGCCTACGGGCCCCGTGCCGCACGGCGTGGCCGATTGAGGATCAAGCTATGAATCTGTTGCCGGTCTTTCTCAAACTTGACGGCCGACGCTGCCTGGTGGTGGGTGCGGGAAGTGTTGCGCTCGACAAGATAGGCGTCCTGCTCAAGACAGGCTTGCGGCTGCGCGTTGTCGCGCCGGATGCTATACCTGAAATTCAGAAGCTCGCCATTGAGGGTCGTCTCGAGTGGATTCAGCGGTTCTTTGAACTCGCCGACCTTGATGGCAACTTTCTGGTTATCGCCGCCACCGATTCCGCTGAAATTAATGCCGCCGTTTATCAGGGAGCCGTTGAGCGCGGCATTCTGTCGAACAGCGTGGACGACCCTCCTAATTGCGATTTCTACTTCGGTTCCGTGGTCAGTCGCGGCGCGTTGCAGATCGCGATTTCAACGGCAGGCGAGAGTCCGGCATTCGCACAACGATTGCGCCGCGAGATCGACGAGCAACTGCCCGGCGACCTTGGCCCGTGGCTCGAAAGCCTTGGCCGGCTCCGCCGCGAAGTTCTTGCCACGCAGCCCCCGGGTGAGTCGCGCAGGCTGCTCCTGCATCAATTGGCGCAGCGTCCGGCGTGCGACGCTGCCTCTTGCCCCTCGCGCCGTCTTGCTCTCACTCCGCTGCACCAGAAGACCACTGGCTCTGACGGAAAGGTTTATCTGGTTGGAGCCGGTCCGGGTGATCCCGAACTGTTGACCGTCAAGGCGCTGCGCCTCATTCAGTCAGCTAACCTCATCCTTCACGACGACCTGGTTCCGCAAGCAATTCTTCGCCTTGCGCCGCCCGCCGCCGAAATCATCAACGTGGGCAAGCGCTGCGGCGTGAAGAGCATCACGCAGGAGCAAATCAACACGCTGATGGTGGAGCGTGCCCGTGCTCAGCGCAACGTGATTCGACTCAAAAGCGGCGACCCGCTCATCTTCAGCCGCGCCGCCGAGGAGATTACTGCGCTCACCGAATCCGGCACACCCTTTGAAATTGTTCCCGGCGTCTCCGCAGCCTTTGCCGCGGCCGCTGCAATTCAGTGCTCCCTGACCAGCAGAAACAGCGCGTCCAGTGTGATTTTTTCCGCCGGCCATCACGCTCAGTCGCAATCGTACACCCAATCGTGGCGCGTGCCTCTTCCTCAACAAGAAGAAGCAACCCGGGTGGTCTATATGCCTGGCCGCAACCTGAGCCTAATAGCACAGCAATGGCTTGACGAAGGACTTCATCCCGACTTTCCCTGCGCCGTCGTCTCGCAAGCCTCTCAGCCCGGCCAGCAACTTCGCTGCACCACGCTCGCCGCACTGGGCAACGCGGAGCCGGTTAACGCGCCCAGTTTGCTGATCGCGGGCTGGGCTCTACGAGAATCCTCTGTTGCATTCCAACTTGAAGAAATAGACGTTTCAGTTACAGTCTGAAATTCAACACCGCCCAGTAAACGATGAGATCAACGCGTAAGCGCAAGGAGAATCTGCGTCCGGAGGCAATTTTGCTGAGCCACAGGTTACAGCCTTAATTGAGCTGAGGGGCTTGACAACTTTTTGCGGCGGCCTGTAGCGCCGTTCAAGCGCGCTTGCGGAACGGTTCGCTGTGGATGATGCCAGATCCTTCGCGAACCGTCAGGATCTGGTCGGAATTCACGTCGTTCAACTTTGTAACCGCGCCGCTGGACCAGTGGATCTCAATCACGTTGGCTTTTGTTGAGGTGCCGAGGCCGAAGGTCAGAACCAGCTCGCTCGACGACAGGTAGCTCGATCCACTGCGCAACATCTGTTTCTGCGAGGTTGTATTGGACTGAACCCATACCACCGAGCCGATGCCGTCGCGATTCGATCTCGTCCCGACCAGCTTGATGCGCAAGGCATGATTGGTAGCGCCTTCATTGAGGAAGAGTACTGCGGGGCCGTTGTTCGTGGTGATCACGATGTCCAGCGCGCCGTTGTTGTTGATGTCTCCATAAGCGGCGCCGCGGGCGACACGTGGCTTATCGAATTCGGCGCCCACCTCCGCAGCCTCGTCCACAAAGTTCTTGCCATCGATGTTGCGATAGAGGTGCGGCGGTTCAGCGTAGTGAACGCGGTGCTGGATTGCTTCGATGGAGGGGTCGAGGTGGCCGTCGGCAATGTAGATATCGGGCCAGCCGTCGAGGTCGTAGTCGAAGAAGAAACAGCCGAAGCCGAGAGTGAGCAGGCTGGTGCGGCCTATCGATGAAGTGGGAGCCACATCGACAAAGAGGCCGTTCTTCTGGTTCTGGTAGAGCGCGATCATCTGGTTTGAGAAGTTGGTAACAAGCAGACTTGGGTAACCGGAGCGGTTGTAGTCGATGGCGTCGATCCCCATGCCGGCGCGCGCCACTCCGTCTTCGCTGTAGGCGATGCCCTCGGGAATCCCGCTCTCGGTAAACGTGCCATTACGGTTGTTGATGTAGAGCTTGTTTGGCTGGGTGTCGTTGCTGACGGCAATGTCGGGCCAGCCATCCTGGTTGGCATCGAGGATAGCAATACCCAGGCTCTTTGAGGTTGGATCGTAAAGGCCGGATTGCTTGGTCACATCAGTGAACGTGCCGTCGCCGTTGTTGTGCCACAGGCGCAACGATGCACCCTGATAGGATTCCGGCGTACAGAAGGACTTGTGGACACCGTCCATGGTGCAATACAGGTCAGTCTGGGGCGTCCACTGGACGTAATTTGCGACCAGCAGGTCGAGGTGGCCGTTTCGGTTGATATCGACCCACGCGGCGCTGGTGCTCAGCTCGTGCGGCCCCCAAAGCCCGGCTTTCCTGGTCACGTCAGTGAACGTGCCGTCGCCGTTGTTGTGGAATAGATGGCTCTGGCCATAGCAGGTCACAAAGAGGTCGTCGTAGCCGTCATTGTCGTAGTCGCCCACGGCAACGCCGAGCCCGTACATGGGTATATCGAGTCCTGCCTGCTTGGTTACGTCGGTAAACGTGCCGTCGTGGTTGTTGCGATAGAGGGCGGGCGTGGTCACGCGGCCGGGTTCGCCGGGCCAGCCGGTGCCGTTGACGAAAAAGAGGGACTGCCAGCCGTCATTCTTGTAGTCGATAAAGGCGACGCCGGGGCCCAGCGTTTCAGGCAGGTATTTCTTGCCGAATGCGCCGCTGTTGTGGACGAAGTGGATGCCCGCGGCACGGGTGATATCGACAAAGCGGATATGCTCTGGCGGATCGGCAGGCGGAGCCGAGGCGGCAAATACTGCGGCCAGCAAAATGAACCCCGAGGCGGCGAGAACAGCGGCAAAAGCGCGAAAAGCTCTCAACGTGCACCTCCGCCAGGCCGAGCCACCTGGGTTGACGGTGGCGCCGGGGTTTGATTAGCAACCGTTCCCTTGGCCTGCGGCAACCCCACAACGCCGCTTTCCGCACCATTGTTGGCGTTGGCTCCAGCCAGTGGAACCGAGTCGTGCTCATGGATCGGCTGCCGTTGCAGATTTTCGAAGGGATGTTTGGCGCGGTATGGGCCGGTGAGTGTCTGCGCCGCCTCATCCGCCTTGAAACGCATGTATCTCTCCTGGTAGGCAGCGGCTTGTTTGGCGTCGCCCAGACCGGTATAGCAGAGCATCAGGTTGTAGTTCGCCTCAAGGTCTTCCGGATCGACGGCGATGGCCTTCAGGAACTCATCGCGCGCTTGCGCATATTGGCGCTCCAGGAAGAGCACGCGGCCGAGATCGTTGCGAACCACCCGGTCATAGGGATACTGCGCGGTGACAAGCTGTAAGTGGGCGATGGATTCGGGGTACTTGCCCTGTTGGCGCAGCACGCGAGAGTAGAAATAGTGGGCGCGCGCTAAATGAGACGACATTTGCAGGGCCTTTTCCAGCACCTGTGCGGCTCCATCAAGATTACCCTCCTGCAGACGAACGCGGCCGATGTTTACCCAGCCGTCGGGATTGCCGGGATCAGCCTCGGTCACGTGGACAAATGCCTCTTCCGCGGCCTTCAGATCTCCCTGCAGAAGCAAGCCGATGCCGTAGTCGTTCCAGCGGTGCCAGTCGGCCTTCTCGGTCGCTGCGTTGGGCGCGGGCAGGGGCGAGCCCGGCCGCAGCACGGTGAGCTCCGCGGTGGACTGAGCCATGACCACAATGGGCAGGTTGGGTACAGCCTTGATTTTGCCGGAGACGTCGTTGGTGCTGGCGGTGAATACCATGCGGCGGTCATCGTAGTCCGGCGTCACATCGTTCGGGCGGGTACTCTCAAACGCGCCGGCAAAGGAAAACTGCGTGTTCACCCATGCGAATTTGCGATAGTTGAGCCGCGCCTCCAGATGGATGCGGCCACGCGCGTCCTTTGGGATGCGCAGACGGAAATGAACCGTGTCTGCGGCGCCGGGCGGAATGAGATGCGCGTAAACCGTGGCGCGCGCCGCCCACGCATTGCGCTTGTTGATGGCATTGGCATGCGCGTCAATGGAGAGCGAGCGGTAGAACTCCGCGCCCGGATCGACAGGGCCTTTGCCATGGTCTTCCGCCATACCGCTCCAGAAGAGCACCTTGCCGCTGTCGTCGGAGGCCTTTAGTTCCAGCCAGCAGTCGTAGGCGTCCACGGTGCCACCGGGGAAGAAATGGCCGACGGCGAGGGTGCGGACGACCACATCGACGCGGGCAGTTTCGCCGGGAACGACGGCTCCTTCAACGCGATCGAGCGGCGCGGTCACAGGAGCGACGTTAGTCTCGCCGGTCATGCCGACTGTTTCGTGCTCGGTCTCTTCGCCGACGGCGAAGGTGGTTTCCGCCTGCATGGGCAACGCAGCCGGGGACTGTACGACGCGGCTCTCGCTGGTTTCCGGCGAGACAGCGAAAATGTCCACGCTGACCTTGTGATCCTGGAGGAAGTGCACGGTGTCGTCGAGCTGGGTCTGGTCGCCGTTGACGAAGGGTAAAGCGGTGTTGGCGCCGATGAAGCGATGCGAATGAATCATCCCGTTGATGTTGCCCGCATCATTGGAGCGGACCTGTCCCATGTGACAGTCGACGCAGTCTTGCGAACGGGCCGGATAGTAAAACGAGCGAGCGCCGAATCCGGAGACGCCGCTGGCCTGCCAGTTGTCGTAATCGTTGAAGCCGCGCACCCATCGGTAGTGATTTACCGGCACGTCGAGGTGAACCTTGTGGCAGGAGGAGCAGAAATCCGCCGGATCGTTCTTCATGAAGGGCTTGAGGAAGGTGCGGCGGTGCGGCTCCGGATCTTCTTCGATGAGAAAGTCGATAACCTTGCGGAGAGCGGGATTCTTGGTGTCGACCAGCTTGAAGAGGGCCGGGTACTCGATGGTATAGCCGCCGTTGCCCATGGTGCTATGCACATTGCGGATGGAGTGACAAACCATGCAGCCGATGCCCGCCTGCGCCGCACGCGTGTTGACGCGGTCCTTGATGGGCGTATTGAAGCTGCCTGGGAAGAAGAGCGCCGCATCGTGGCAGCCCGCACACCATTTTGAAGCCTGTACACCGTTGACATCCTGCATGTAGACGATGGACTGGCGATACCACTGGTTGTTGAACGACGAGAAGTGGTGGGCGGAGCTATCCCACTCGCGGTAAATCTCGGCATGACACTGTTTGCAGGCTGCCGAATCGACGAAGTAATCCTCCGGGACGGTCTTCCCCGTGCTGGTTTTCGCGGAGCTGGGATAGAATTCGCTCTTTGGTCCGGCGCCTTCCTCGTCCATCGACGCCGGCGCGATCGCGGGATTATGAATGGTGTATGCGCGCTGCCACGGCACTGTGCGCACCAACCAGGCTCCGGCCGCTATGCCTGCCGAGATGGCGAGGCAGCAAGTCAGCCGGATCGCTTCGCGCAGGTTATCGCCGCTGAAGCGCCGGAACCATCCCTGGCGCCCACTCCACACAAACAGCAGCACCGCGCAGCCGGCAATGGAAACAAACTCGTGGGTGTACAGTACGGGCAACATGTTGCGGCGCGCGCCTGTAAAAAGGATGGCGGCGCCGGCTGCTCCGCCGAGCAGCAGCACTGCCCATCCGATCTTCTCCCACAGGCTGCGGCCGCGCATCAGACGGGCTATCCACGGCACGCCGATGACAAGAAAAATTGCTCCAAGGAGAATATGGAGCAGAACAATGCACTCATAGAAGATTGTGGCCGACGGAAACGCAAACAAATACAGTGCGCTCCCTGCAAGGCCAAGAATCCCTGCAATCAGAAATCGTCTCATCGACTCTTATTCCAGACTCCGAAAAGATTGGCGTGGTTGCGCAGATCAGAGACCCTCAATTGACCTCACTGCTGATCTGCAAGAGAAGCATAGCCGCGCAGCGAGACGCCTGACATCAATCTTTAGGTGGAGATTTCGGCCTATTTCTCTCCAAAAAGCCATCTGGCCATAACATGCCGTGTTTTCTTTCGCATAGAAACCCTGGTTTCGGAGCCTTTGGGTATCCTTTAGGGAACTGTCTTAACTGTTAGGAGGAGGCCACGATATTTCGGACAGGATTTCTGCATAATCTATTGATAATGCAGGCGATATTGACATTTCAAGCCACGCGTCTGTTTATTACAGGACAGCGCTGTAGGCAATATATGGTCGCAACCATAGAAAATTCTCCCGAAGAATATGCGACAGGGATAGTTAGTGCAGCGCACAGTGCGGCGCAACGACTTGAAAGAAGCAGCGACTATTGAGGTCAAACCAGATCTGGCGCAGCATGCGTATGGCTGGAAAATTCAGCAGCGTCAGTGTAACGGGAAACTCGGATGGCCGGTGTATGGAAAGGAACCAAGTAAGTTTTGCCACAATCAAGGAATATCGTCACGCACGCGGGTAGAGAGACTTGAAGAGAATCTAGCCGCTCTGCAGGCAATCAAAACAGTTCAATGGCAGGCCGGCTGTGGTCCTGGTTGCCTGCCATGTCCGCCACCACGTTTGCATGTGTCACGTGCTGGCTGGCCATGCGGTACTTGTTGCGATGATTTGCCAATAAGCTCTTAAAGTTTGTCTCGAGTAGACCGTTAACACCAGGGCGCCCCGAGGCTTCAATCAGCCGCAGCAGGTGGTCGCGCATTCCGGTCAGTGCTTCCTGCACGTGCCCCATTCTCTGCCGCATCACGTCCTGGAACTGAATGTGCCCGAGAGCTCCAGAGAGTCGTTTCACGTTCTCCGCATAGTTGTCATCCACTTCGGTGATGACTTCCAAAAGCAATTGCCCGTTGTTGTGGAACTCTGTTTGCATTTCGCTCAAATCGGAGACCAGATGAGACATCGCTTCGCTGGACTCGTGCTGTTGCAGCGAAGCCTGGGCCTCGGCCATCTCCCGGTCGACCCTTGCACAAGTTGCGTTGATCTTGGCAGCAATATCAGCGGCGGCATTGGTGGAGGAAACCGATAGCTTTCTCACCTCAGAAGCCACTACGGCAAAGCCGCGTCCGGCGCTGCCCGCGCGCGCCGCCTCGATCTCCGCATTCAGAGCCAGAAGGCTTGTCTGCTGAGCGATAGTGGTAATGATCTTGATTAACGGAGTCAGGGCGCGCACTTCGGAGGCCATGCTCTGTACGTGCTCGAAGTCGTCCCGGAGTTCGCGCGTTTGTTGCTCCATCTGCATCTCCAGGGCGGCGACGATCTGCTTGTTACTTTCCGCGCGTAGGTGCGTGGCCTCCGTCAGCGATCTGCTGCTCTTGATGGATTGTGCGATGCGCTCCCGCTGACGAACGCTCCTTTCGTTCAGGTAATTGATATGCTCGATCACCTGTATCACTTCGCTCTCGGATTCTGTCAGTGAATCACCGATCTGATTGCACATCACGTCGATATAAGGTTTGACGTCCTGAATGTCTGCCTTAGTTGCTTTAAAGGTATCCAGCTCTTGCGAGATTTCCTCGTAGTTGAGCTGCTCGAATGCCCACATGTCGGAGACAACGCGACAAGCTTCGTTCCAGTTCTTTCGCATAAGGATTGCACCGGGCAAAATAATGAAGGCGGCGAACATCCCGGTAATCTCAAGCAGATGAGAAGCGAAGTACGAACCCAGTATATAGTACAAGGAAAGCCACAACAGCAGGTTGCAGATTACGCCAAGCGCCGACTGAAAGAGCAGCCGGTTGCGGATGCGGCTCAGGCGTGGCTTATTCTCCTTCAAGACCCGGCTTCTCTGGGCCGCCGGACCGTCTTGCCGAGAATAAGTTGCCTTACCTGCTGAAGGCGCCTGCACCATGCTGTCACGCTCCCGGCAAAACTTTTTTGATGACCTTGAGAAGATCGTCGCCGTCTACTGGCTTGACCAGCCAACCCGTCGCGCCCAGTCGTTTGCCCTCATCGCGTTTGGAGGACTCGCTCTCGGTGGTCAGCGTCAGGATGGGGATAAACTTGAGCCCCGGCAGGGCGCGCACCTTGCCGATGAACTCCAGCCCGCCCATGACCGGCATATTGATGTCGGTGAGTATCAGATTGGGCTTGATTCCCGAATTTATCTTGTCCAGCGCTGCCTGGCCGTTGCTGGCCGTCTCCACCTCGAAACCGTTCATGTTCAGGGTGGTCTTGAGGCTCATCACCATGGTGGACGAGTCGTCGACGACAAGAATTGTCATTGCCATACAGGCTCCTTACAATTCAGTTTCAACGCCTATTTCTGACATTTGCATAGTTAGAATCCGCGGTTCAGCCGGATGCCTTTGGCAGGGCCTGATTCAGCGCCCGCGAAGCCGAGCACAAACGAGCAGACAGGCTGGACAGATAGGCTGATGGCTCTTGAAACAGTCCAGTCCTCTTCCGCCTAAAAGCCTCTTTGTAGCCGTCTCTAACTGTCCAGGGACTTGCCTTTTGCCGAAATCATGTAGCCCTGCTTGTTCATCGGCGTCACATGCCGGAAGGTTAGCGGAAGTCCTGAGAAGCTTTGATGGCCTAACGCAATCCATCAATGAAGTGCTTTATTGCCCATCGTGCGCTCATCTCCGTCCTTGAGTTTTGATCTGCAAAGCAGCGTCAGAACGTTCCAGTCACCATCAGGACTAACGGTGATGGCGATTCGTGTAACGAAAATCCAAACAAGCAGGAAATGCGGTTTTAAGCAGGTTTAGGCTCGCTTCTTCATCGCGCACCCGAATGCCGGGCCAGTCTTGTGCAGGCAAATATCATTACTTAAATTGCCCTTGCGCAAAACAGTGGCGCCAGGCTGCATTCTGAGTGAAATCTAACATATATCTGTTCAAATCCTACTCGTGAATTGCCCCCAGGATGCCGATGATAGAACGCAGTTGCGTGGGTCGGTCAGAGGTGTTCTCAAGGCTTGGGACCAATCGAATTCGGCGTAGTTGATTCCATATGCGGCGCATTCGAAAACAAAGTCCCGACTAATAAGCGTCAGTCGCCGTGCCGCCGATCCGAGTCTCACAAAGTTCCATCCGGCGCATGCGTTGGCATGGTGAGCATGAAGTCTTCTCATTATTTGCTAGCCATGTACAAGTAATTCTTTCGTTGATTACTCGTCACGGAGCGAGGCATGGGGATAACTCTCGATGACAGTGGATCGCAGGCCATGATTGGCCTTAACGGCGTGGTAGATATCTCATCCGCAGCGGAGTTTAAGATGCTGCTGCTTCGCGCGCTCAACTCCGGCAAAGAGGTTCGTGTTTCGCTCAGTGGGGCGACTGCTCTGGACGTAACGGCCGTGCAATTACTCTGGTCCGCCGAGCGCGAAGCAACCAGGGCGGGGACAGGGCTCTCGTTCACTGGGCCAGCGCCGGCTGAGGTTTACGTGTCGTTGTGCGAGGTGGACCTTCAACAGTTTCTGGTTACTGATTCATAAGTATTTGTGGATGCCGGAGTAGCAAGCGAGGTAAGTGCTTGTCGATTGAAAACAAGGCCGACCAGTTCAAACAAGCCTTTCGCGAAGAGGGCCGCGAAGTTCTTGTCGATCTGGAATCAGCCCTGCTGGAATTAAACGACAATCGCGGTGACCAGGAGCTGGTGGGGCAAGTCTTTCGCGCCTTGCACACGCTGAAGGGCTCCGGGGCGATGTTCGGCTTCGAAGATCTGGCCACATTCACGCACAATCTGGAGACGGCTTTCGATGAGGTACGCAACGGCCAACTCCAGATCAGTTCGGAGTTGATTGATCTGACCCTCGCGGCGCTTGATCAAATCAGGGCAATGCTCGAAGAAGGCATTAGCGGGGCCGCACCAGCCGACGCGGCCGTCTGCGCAGAGATTCTGGCCAGAGTACGGCATCTTACCGGGAAACCAGAGAAGCACCCCGCCAAGGGTAAGTCCGCGCCTCCCACGGCGAACCTTGATGACGAAGCAGAGACTGGTTCCGAGGCCGCTGCCGGCCAGGTACGGGAGTGGTCAATCCACTTTGCTCCTGGGGCGGATTTCATGATGAATGGCGCCAATCCCCTGTTGCTGCTGCGCGAGCTTCAGCAAATGGGAGGTCTGGCTGTGAAGGCCAGCATGGCGGCGGTTCCGCCCTTCGCCGAACTGGACCCGGAGCGTTGCTACGTGGCCTGGGAGATGGTCCTGGCTACTGCTGCGGAGCGCGATGCGATTCGCGATGTCTTCATCTTCGTCGAGGACAGTTGCGAACTGATTATCGAGCCGGTAACGAACACCATAGAGAGTTCCGACCCATCCGCGCCAGATTCCGCCCAGCAAGTCTTATCCGCGGCAAACGCGGCAGATATAACGGCTCGGGCTCTGGAAGAAAGTCGCTTATCTTCCGGCGGGCGCCGCAGCTACGACTCGCCCGACCATGCCTCCAGCCTGCGTGTTCCGGCAGCTAAACTCGATCAGTTTGTTGATTTGGTGGGCGAACTGGTCACGGTGCAGGCTCGGCTTAGCGAAGTGGCCATGCGCAACGATGATCCCGAAGTAGCGGCGGTCTCGGAAGAGATCGAGCGGCTGACTTCGTCTTTGCGCGAGAACTCGATGAACATCCGTATGATGCCCATTCGCGGCACCTTCGAGAAGTTTCGCCGCCTGGTGCATGATCTGGCGCGCGATCTGGGCAAAAACGTCGAGCTGACCATCGAAGGCGCTGATACGGAGCTGGATAAGACGGTTATCGATCAATTGGGCGATCCACTAATGCACCTGATCCGCAACAGCATGGATCACGGCATTGAACCTCCAGCAGTGCGCGCCGAGCGCGGCAAGCGTCCTACCGCAACAATCCATCTTTCCGCTCGGCACTCCGGGGCCAGCGTGCTGATCGCGGTCTCCGACGACGGCGGCGGCATCAACGCCGAGGCGGTGCGTAACCGGGCCATCGAACGCAGCCTGGTGGACGCCGGCACACAGCTTACAGAAAACGAGATCTTTGCGCTAATCTTCCAGCCCGGATTTTCCACCGCGCAGCAGGTCACCGATGTTTCCGGCCGCGGCGTGGGCATGGACGTGGTCCGGCAGCGGGTTGATAACCTGCGGGGATCGATCGACGTGGCCAGTAAATCAGGCGCGGGCACTACCGTGACGCTGCGCCTGCCGTTGACCCTGGCCATCATAGACGGCTTGCTGGTGAGCATTGCAGATGCCAGCTTTGTGCTGCCGCTGGCCAACATCCTGGAATGTATCGAGCTGACCAGCACGGACATTGAACGGGCCAACGGCAAGCATATGGCCGACGTGCGCGGGGAGATCGTCCCATACATCCGCCTGCGAGAGCACTTCAACATCCGCTCGCCGCGCCCGGAGATCGAGCAGATTATGATCGCCTCCACCGAAGGGGGACGTTACGGCTTTGTCGTGGACAGGGTGCTGGGTAACTGCCAGACGGTGATCAAGAACCTGGGCCGCTTCTACCGGCACGTGAAGGTGGTCTCCGGGGCAACAATTCTGGGTGATGGAACGGTGGCGTTGATTCTCGATCCGGAGCGGGTCGCGCAGGATGCGGTGCACGCCAATGCGCACGGAGCGCGCGCGGGGCCTTCCACAACGACGATTGCGGCGGCTGTCAAGCAGAGCCTCCGGGAAAGGAGCGCCGCGCCACACTGAGCATCTTAAGGCAACGTTGGTGCTGGATCGAACGCCAGCACTCGTCAAATAACGTTTTAACATGCTGGGTTTTGTGTATTTCCGGTTCCTGGCCCAAGAGTAGACGCAAGAATGGGCAAAGGCCGCGGATTCCGGTGAGAGCGAATTCCGGCAAAAGGAAGGGGCGGATATCATGCCAACTGCAGTGGTTAACGAAGAAGTAAACGAGGTCCGGAAGCATCATGGCCCCGGAAATGGGAATGGCGGTAACGGACATGGTGTCCGTGAACGCGCGACTCCCAGAGCGCATCGGGTTGAAGAAGACGACTCGATGCTTGTGTTGCAGGAGATTATGCGGCTGGTGGACGCCTCCAAAGAAGGCCGTCTCGCCGAGCGAGCCAAGCCTACTCTCTTCAACGGCGTTCATCGCGAGATGCTTCAGGGCGTCAACGAGATGCTGGACGCGATCCTTCTGCCTATTGGCGAGGGCAACCGTGTTCTAGCCCAAATCTCAGGCGGCAAGATCGATGAACTGATCACCCAAACCTACAAGGGCGACCACGAAAAGATGAAACTGGCCGTCAACAATGTGGCCGTCGTGACGCAAGGGCTTCAAAAGGAACTGGCGCGGCTGGTCGAAGCCTCCAGGGAGGGGCAACTCTCCGACCGCGGCAAGCCGGAGAACTTCCAGGGCGCGTTTGCCGACATCGTGCGCGGCGTCAACGTCATGCTGGATGCGATTCTTCTGCCCATCGGCGAAGGCAATCGCATCCTGGTGCAAATCTCCAACGGCAAGATCGACGAGCTGATTGCCGCAACCTACAAGGGCGATCACGAAAAAATGAAGCAGGCCGTCAATAATGTGGCTGTGGTGACTCAAGGGCTTCAGAAGGAAATGGCGCGGCTGATCGAGGCCTCCAAGGAGGGACAGCTCTCCGAGCGCGGCAAGCCCGATCAGTTCAAGGGCGCTTACGCCGAGATCGTGCGCGGCGTCAACGTCATGCTCGACGCGATTCTTCTGCCCATCGGCGAAGGCAACCGCATCCTGGCGCAGATTTCCAACGGCAAGATCGACGAGCTGATCGCCGCGACCTACAAGGGCGACCACGAAAAGATGAAAGTTGCCGTCAACAATGTGGCTCAGGTGGTTCAGGGGCTGCAAAAGGAACTTATGCGATTGGTCGAGGCTTCGCGGGAAGGGCAACTCTCCGAGCGCGGCAAACCCGATCAGTTCAAGGGTGCATTTGCCGAGATCGTGCGCGGCATCAACACCATGCTGGACGCGATTCTTCTGCCCATCGGCGAAGGCAACCGCATCCTGGCGCAAGTCTCTAACGGCAAGATCGATGAGCTGATCGTGCAGACCTACAAAGGCGACCACGAGAAGATGAAACAGGCAATCAACAACGTGGCTACAGTGCTCCAGGGCTTGCATAAGGAGCTGGCGCGGCTGACCGATGCCTCCAACGCCGGCAAGCTGGCTGAGCGCGGCAAGCACGAGCAGTTCAGCGGCGCCTATGCGGAGATCGTTCGCGGCGTGAACGCGATTCTGGACGCCGTGATCAATCCACTGAATGTTTCCGCAAAATACGTGGAGATGATCAGTAAGGGGGATAATCCTCCGCCAATCACCGACACCTACTATGGCGACTTCAACCTGATCAAGAACAATCTGAACATGCTGGTCGCGGCAATGAACGAGATCACCGCGGCAGCCGAGGAGGTCGCCAACGGTAACCTCACAGTAGCTCTCCGCGAGCGTTCGGCGCAGGACAAGCTGATGCAGGCTCTGGCGGCGATGGTGGCCGGGCTGACGCGCACGGTCACCGATATCCGGGGGATTGCCGGCGAGGTGGCGGCTGCCAGCCAGTCCATCTCCACGGCCTCAATCCAGGTCTCCAAGGGAGCAAGCGCGCAGGCGGCGGCGGCCGAGGAGGCTTCTTCCTCGATGGAGGAGATGGTCTCCAACATCAAGCAGAACGCCGACAACGCGCAGCAGACCGACAAGATCGCCAACAAGAGCGCCAAAGATGCCCAGGAGAGCGGCAAGTCGGTTCTGGAGGCTGTATCCGCGATGAAAGAGATCGCCAACAAGATCTCCATCATCGAGGAGATTGCCCGCCAGACCAACCTGTTAGCGCTTAACGCGGCCATCGAAGCGGCTCGCGCCGGCGAGCACGGCAAGGGCTTCGCGGTGGTAGCGGCCGAGGTACGCAAGCTGGCCGAGCGTAGCCAGAAGGCGGCGGCCGAGATCAACCAACTCTCGGCTACTACGCTGAAGGTATCGGAGAAGTCCGGCGAGATGCTGGATAAACTGGTGCCCGACATCCAGCGCACGGCGGAGCTGGTGCAGGAAATCTCCGCTGCCAGCAAGGAGCAGGATACCGGCGCCGAGCAGATTAATAAGGCGTTGCAACAGCTCGAGCAAGTGATTCAGCAGAATGCCTCGGCCTCGGAAGAGATGGCATCGACGACCGAGGAGTTGACCGGGCAGTCCGATCAGCTGATGAGCGCGCTCGGATTCTTCCACACTGGAGACGATGGCGGCCACGCAATACGCAAGGGGACGAACTCAAAGGCCGTCAAGCAGGTTCAGGCAGCGCCGGCCAAAGCGGTTAAAGCAGGCGGCCATCCCGCTGCATCGGGCGTAAAGACCGTGGGCGGGGTCAACCTCCGCCTCAAAGACAAACACGACGACCTTGACGGGGAGTTCGAGCGTTACTGACCAGCTGGGCGCGCGCCGCCAACGGTGCGCGTCCTGTCTTCCGAATGAGAGAGGAGTAAAAGTATGAGCGTAAAAGAAATCACGGAGACACGGCAGTATCTCACCTTCAAGCTCGGCAACGAGATCTTTGCCACTGACGTGGCCAAGGTAAGGGAGGTACTTGACCTGACCACAATCACCCAAATTCCACGCACTCCGGAGTTTATGGCCGGAGTCATCAATCTGCGCGGCAGTGTGGTTCCGGTCGTCGATCTCAGACTATGTTTTGAGATGTCGAAGACCGTAAGCACACACAACACCTGCATCATCGTCGTCGAGGTGCTGCTGGAAAACGAATCGACGGTGATCGGCGCGCTTGCCGATTCCGTCGAGGAGGTGATTGACCTGGAGCCGGATCAGATTCAGCCGGCTCCGCGCATTGGAACCCAGATACGGACCGACTTCATCAAGGGCATGGGAAAACGCGATACTCAGTTCATCATGATTCTGGACATCGATCGCGTCTTCTCTGCCGAGGAGCTTGCCTCAGTTCGCGGACATGTGCAGGGGCAGGGTCCGGGACAAGAAGCCGGCAAGCAGATTGTTGATGAGCCGCTTGTAGATAAGCGGATCATGGACAAACAACTTGTGAACAAGCAGCCGCTAGACAACAAACTTGCGGACAAACAGCTTGCGGAAGTAGCCGCATAAGGGGGAAGTGGGGCGGGCATAGCGGAACCAGAGTAGACGTAACTCGAAGCCACAGCATTCAAGTCGACGCGACCATCCCGGGGTCCCCAAAAACCGGGGCCCCCAAGATGCGAACTCTGCTTCTTGGGGTGGTAACGACAGAACTTTGTCGTTGGGGTGGGACCATCAGGGAGCGGCGACCCGGCACGAAGCTTAACAGGACACCGTGACTCTGGTTCCGCTCTTACACCGCCCCACTTCACAACATGAGCGCTCGCGACGAATCGATCTCCGGAAAAGATTATGCGCGGCTCCGCGAGTTGATTTACGCGGAGGCGGGCATTCACCTGGGCACGGAAAGAAAAACCATGCTCGAGGTGCGGATCAAGCGGCGCCTGAAGGCTCTTGATCTTCACTCTTATAGCCAATATTGCGATTATCTCTTCGGGCACGAGGGGCTTAAGGACGAGATCACCCACCTGATCGACGTGGTGACGACAAATAAAACTGACTTTTTTCGCGAATCGGGACATTTCGAATATCTGGTTGAGAGAGCGTTACCTGAGCTAACCGAGCGCAACCCAGGACGGCAGTTTCTAATCTGGAGCGCGGGCTGTTCAACCGGTGAGGAGCCATACACGATGGCCATTGTACTCAGCGAGTATGCGCTGACACATCCCGGTTTTCGCTTTCGCATCCTGGCCAGCGACATCTCCAACATCGTGTTGGCCAAAGCTGAGATGGGCGTATATACCAATGCCGTAGTGGCGCCTATTGCGCCCCTGCTCAGGAAAAAGTATTTCATGCGCAGCCGCGAGCCCGGCTCCGAGCAGGTGCGCGTAGTGCCGGAGTTGCGACGAAGCATCGAGTTTCGTCGCCTGAACTTCATGGATGCCGATTACGGCGTCTTTGAGAAAGTCGACGCGATTTTCTGTCGCAACGTGATCATCTACTTCGACCGGCCGACCCAGGAGCAAATCCTGCAGAAACTTGCCAATTGCCTGATGCCGGGCGGTTATATGTTTGTCGGACACGCCGAGACTCTGCATGACATGAGCCTGCCGCTTGTGCCGGTTGCCCCAGCTCTCTATAGGAGGGTCGATGACCGTAGTTGATCCAGTTGCCAACATGGTGTTGCCCGAGATCTACGTGCAGCCAGGAGAGTCGCGCCTGATCCGCGAACCGGCAATTCTGCGCACATTGCTCGGCTCCTGTGTAGGCATTGCGTTCTGGATTCCGCGGCTGGGTGTGGGCGCGCTCTGCCATCCGATGCTGCCGCATTTCCCGGCAAAACAAGCTGCTACTCTAAGCCGTTCCGCTGGACGCCGTTACGTGGACTACGCGATTCGCGATCTCGCCCGGCAGTTCGATTCACTCGGCGCTCGGCGCGACGAAGTGGAGGTGAAGATATTCGGAGGAGGAGACGTCTTGTTGATGGTCAATAATGAGGCGCGGCCCACTGTGGGAAAGCTGAACAGCGAAGTGGCGATGAGAGTGCTGGAGGAGGAAGGCTTTACCGTGGTTGCTTATTCTTTGGGGGGCAAACGAGGCGTCAATATTCAATTCAATACGGTAACCGGGCAAGTGTTGCTCGAACGGCACTCCTGAACCACGATTTGAACCCGGTGCCGGCGGGTGAGCAGAGTGCGCCAGGGACAGGCGTTATCGCGAAGGTAAACATCGAGGCTGAATTATGAGCATAAATAAAATTCGCGTTCTGATCGTTGACGATTCCGCCGTCGTTCGCCAGACGCTGTGTGTGGTGCTCGAGTCCGACCCCGAGATCGAGGTGATTGCGACGGCCAGCGATCCGTTTGTCGCCGCTGACAGGATTGCCGAGCAGGTTCCGGACGTCATCACACTCGACATCGAGATGCCGCGCATGGACGGGCTCACCTTCCTCAAGAAACTCATGAGTCAGCATCCGATCCCGGTGGTGATCTGTTCGAGCCTGGCTGAAGAGGGGGCGCAGAGTACTTTCAGGGCGCTGGAATATGGCGCAGTTGAGATCATCACCAAGCCGAAATTGGGCACCAAGCAATTCATTGAAGATTCCTGCATCGAAATTTGCAATGCTGTGAAGGCCGCTGCTCAAGCCAGGCTGCATACTCTGAAACCCAGCCACGCGGTCGAGCCCAAGCTGAACGCCGACTGCATTCTCTCGCAGGCTACCCACGCCATGGCCGAGACCACGGAGAAAGTGGTGGCCATCGGCGCCTCGACCGGCGGAACTGAGGCGTTGAAGACCGTGCTCGAGGCGCTCCCCGCGGATACCCCGGGCATCGTGATCGTACAGCACATGCCGGAGCTGTTTACACGCGCCTTCGCACAACGTCTTGACAGCCTGTGCGCCATTACCGTGAAGGAGGCGGAGACTAATGACACAGTGATTCGTGGGCGCGCACTGATTGCGCCGGGAAATCATCACATGCTGCTCAAGCGTAGTGGGGCACGCTATTACGTGGAGATTAAGGATGGGCCGCTGGTTTGCCGTCACCGTCCGTCGGTCGATGTGCTGTTCCGTTCCGCTGCTCGTTATGCTGGACGGAATGCAGTCGGCATCATCCTGACCGGCATGGGCGACGACGGCGCTCATGGAATGCTTGAGATGAAACAGGCCGGCGCCGTAACCATCGCCCAGGACGAAGCCACATGCGTGGTCTTCGGCATGCCCAAGGAGGCCATCAAACTCGGCGGCGTCGACAAGATCCTGCCGTTGCACTCAGTGGCCGGGACCATTTTCTAGATATAGTCGGAACTGCCATGCAGTTGCCTAACTCCGACGCGCACCGTTCTGATGGAGCAGTTGATGGAACTTTTCTGGCTCGCCAGTTGATAATCGATTCCAATAAGTTTCTATAAGCGCTCAGTCCTGCTTCAGAGGTGGCCAAGCGCAGATGGATTTCCGGTCGAGATCATAGCTACAGACAATGAGCGCATACGCTGCTGATGGTGTTGAGCCTATGCAGGCTCTTTCACTTCCAGGCGCTGATTCGCAGCCACCTCGCCCAGCTTTTGCACCGTCCCGGAAGGCCAGTGAATTTCGATCGTCCCCTTCAGCTCGCTTCCCAGTCCGAAGTGCACGGTCAGGTCGCTGCTGGAGGCATAGCCGACGCTGTTGTTCACGCATCGAATCTGCGTCCGGCTGGCGGTCTTCAATGTCACCTGGGCCCCGATGGCGGAACGATTGCTGCGCGTGCCGGTGAGCCGCAACTGCAACCAATGCTGCGGAAGGCTTTGATTCCGCCATAGCTCGATGGATCCGTCCAGGGAGGTGACCGCCACATCCAGGCGTCCATCGCGGTCAAAGTCGGCGAAGATGCAACCTCGATGCATGCGAGCCGGCCCCAGTCCCACGCCAGATTCATTGGAGACATCGATAAACTTACCGCCCACGTTTCTGAAGATGCAATTGGTCATGGGGTCGTCGGTATCCACGCCGCCGCAGGCCACAAACAAGTCCAGCCAGCCATCATTGTCCAGATCGACCAACCCGCATCCCCAGCCGCTATGCGGATGGCTCAGCCGCAGCAGTCCGGTCTGGATGCTTCCATCTTCAAACTCTCCATGGCCGCGATTCAGGAAGACGTCGTAGGCCTCGTGTTTCAAGGCGGTCATGACCAGGTCGAAGCGGCCGTTTCCGGCGATATCGCCGAAGTCCGCGGACATTCCCGAAATGCTGCGTCCATCGCCGTTATAGGCCACGCCGGCATCCATTCCGATCTCGGTGAAACCATGTCCGGTGTTGCGGAAGAGCAGGTTGCGCGCCTTGTCGTTGGCCACAAAGATTCCGGGCCGGCCATCCCCGGCAAAGTCCGCAACAGCAATCCCCATTCCTTTGCCCAGCACCTTCGCCAGAGCATCCTTGCCCGTCACTTCGGTAAATGTTCCATCGCCGTTGTTGTGGAACAACTGCATCGGCTCGGCTACATATTTCTCCGGCGGGCAATAACGTCTGGTCTCGGCAGTCATACCTCCGCAGATAGGATCGATTCCCGGCGCCCATTCGCAATAGTTGGAGATGAACAGGTCCAGCTTGCCGTCGTCGTCGTAGTCGATCCACGCCGCGGCGATTGACCACAATCCGCGCACCGCCGGGAGGTTCAGCCCCGCCGCCTCGGTCACATCGGAAAAGGTTCCATCGCCGTTGTTGCGGAAGAGCTGGTTACCATGAACGCCGACGACAAAAAGGTCCTCATGGCCGTCGTTGTTGTAGTCTCCAACCGCGACGCCCATTCCATAGCCACGCCCAGCCAGGCCGGCCTTCTCCGTGACATCGGTGAAGGTGCCGTCGCGATTGTTGCGGTAGAGGCGATTCCAATAGCTCTTGTCGGTCTTTTCAAGCTGGGGCATCGTGGCCCCGTTCACACAGTAAAGATCGGGCCATCCATCGCCGTCGTAATCGATGACGCCGAGTCCCCCCGGTAGCGTCTCCGGCTGATACTTGTTGCCCGTGGCCCCGGTGCGCAGCACAAAATCCAACCCATTGCCGGGCGCTGCATTGAGCATGCGGATGGGGCATAGAGCGTCGGCGGCCCATGCGGCCGGCGCCAGCAGCGTTCCCGGCAGCCATAACGCGCCGGCGCGCAGAAAGTCGCGTCTATTGGTGGCCATCAGTGTTCCCCTGCCCGCTCTTCTGCAGTGTCGAGTTAGCCAGGCGCGCGGCCTCCTGAGAAGCCTGCTGGGCTTCATCCTCGCGCCCCAATTTGCGCAAGGCGCGCGCCAGCTGCGCGTGCAGCGCGCCATTGTTATCGGGATAACCGGCAGCCAACTGCGGCCCCAGGTGGTTCACCGCCTCGTCGGGCTGTCCCAACTGCCCGTACGCCACGCCCAGCTCCACCTGTGTCCACGCGTCCTTCGGCTGAAGAACGGCCAACTCTTTTAGCCGAGCAAGCGCCTCGGCATAGTCCCGCTCGTTCATCGCTAACTCGGCCAGCGTTCGCAGCGCCGATAAGGAGTGAGGACTCAATGCCAGCGCAGCCTGCGCCTTGCTTCGCGCATCTTCTGTGTCGCCCAGGATTCTGTCCGCCTCGGCCAAACTCGCCAACAGGCGAGAATCGTTGGGCTGCAACTTCAAACCCTCCGTGTACTCTTTCTGCGCCGCCGCCGCATCGAAACGCAGGCGTAGAGCTACGTCCCCTCTTAGTTGATGTAGCGCCGCTTCGTCGCTCGCCTTGCTCAGCCGCTCTTCTGTGCGCGCCTCTTCGACGCCATAACAGATCTGAAGCCAAAACCCCACCACGCGCTCGTCCGCCTTCAATCCTCGCTCAAGCGATGGAATTGCCCTTGAGCAATCTCCCGTCCGGGCCAGCGCCACGCCCCGCCAAACAAATCCAGGCCCATCAGCCGTTGCAGCGGCGGGCAGCGCCTTCAACTGCTCCCAGCGTCCTTGCGCATACAGTTCTTTCGCGCTCAAACCTGCTCCGCCGTGCGGCGGCGCTGAAAGCAAGGGACAAGCTCCTCCCTTTTCGCGGAGACATTTCCATAAGATTCCAGCAACCTCAGGCCCCGGTTGGCGGGCTGGAGGCCAGGCAGCCAGCACGTTGCGCAGCTCCGCCGGCGATCGTTCTCCAATGTTCAGCAGCAGCTTCTCGGCTTCTTGCCAGTTTCCTTCCCCGGCTGCTTTAAGAGCTTCAAGCTGGAGCGTCTCGGCTCCCCGTGGCTCGCGCTTGCTGGCCTCCTTCAGGCTCTCCTCCGCTTGTGTGGTTTTGCCAATCTCCAGTTGCGCAACTCCTAAATCGCCCCAGATTCCCGGCTGCTCTGGATCGCGGGCGGCCGACTGCTCCAGCAATGCTTCCCTGCTCTCGCTTCCTTCCGGGTGGCTCCATGCTTCAACCCGCAGTTCCGTTCCTTCTCCTTGCTTGGTGCTCAGCAAGGAGGTCTCCAGAATGTGGAACCGGTCCAGGCAGAAATTGGCCCATGCCAAAACGTATTGCACCTCTCCGCCGGAACGGGCAACTGCGGATTGGTAGGCCTCCGATGCCATGGCGGGATCATTCAGCGCAATCGCGGCCTCCGCCAGATAAGCCTGCGAGGCTCCGTCATCGGGGCGCGCGCTGGAGGCCGCGCGCAATGGCTTGATAGCATCGCGGGGGCTCCCGCTGCGAAGCAGATCCACGCCCAGCAAAAAGTTGGCCAGGTAGTTTCGCGGGTCGGCCATCACTATCTGCTTCAATAGCGGAATGGAATGGGCATAATCGGCCTGCTTGTGAAAGGTGTTGGCTGCGTCAAGCCTGCTCTGAAGCTCGCTTGGCTGGGCGGCGGGGACGGGCTGGGCGAAGAACGGCAAGGCGACAGCGAGAAGCAGTCCTCCAGCGGCCAGCATCCTTTTCACGGACCTACCTGACCGCCAGCTTGGGGACAAATATAAAAATTCGCCGCTGGACCAGATCATCGCACCTTCACCCTTGAACAATGGAAAAACGTGCGGAATTTCCGGCGCACGCTGGAGATTATCTTAACAGTCCACGGCAGCAGCGCGCCTCAGCCGCGGTCCCCATGCTGGGAGCTTCGGCCGAGCCTTTCCATCACCTCAAAGCAGGTGCGGCTGTTGTGGTAAGGGCACTTCCATTCATCAACTTTGTATTGCTTCGCGCTTGGAACACCGTCCCTTGATACACGCCCGAACCATTCTCCGTGTTTGTGGTCCACAATGTATTTCTCAATGAATGCCCAGCTGCGCTCCGCGGCATCGAGGAAGTGCCGCTGGCCGGTCATCTGGTAAGCGTTGAGGAAACCGACGACTGCCTCGGACTGCGGCCACCAATGCTTGTCGGAATCGATGATTCTGGTGGAGTCGGCCTCATAGAACACTCCGCCGTCGGCATCGATTGCCTGTTCATAGACGGCCTGCGCCATCTTGACGGCGATTTCGCGCATCCGCCCCAGAAGCGGCGCATCGCCAAGAATCTCCGCGGCCTCCGTAAGCAGCCAGCTTCCCTCGATGTCGTGGCCAAACGAAATCTTCTCGGAGCGCGGGCGCCACTGTTCGTCGAAGAAGAGGATAAAGTGGTGCGTGGAGGGATGAATGATGTGGTCGAGAAATATCTCTATCAACTCGCCAAGACGCAGGCGGACCGTCGCGTCTTCGTGGAAGCGCAGCAGCGTGGCGTAGGCCTCCAACAAATGGAGATGAGTGTTCATGGACTTCTTTTCGTCCATGTCCACCTCGCTTAAGCGCTGGTCCAGGGCCAGTGTCCAGTCGCGCTCATAGGTCTCAAAGTAACCGCCGTGCGCGGAATCGTGGCCCGAAGACTCGATGGACTTGACCAGGCTCATGGCTTTCTCGAGCGCCTCGGCGTCGCCCGTGGCGTGGAAATACTCGGCCAGGGCGTAGATGGTGAATGCCTGCCCATAGATGCGCTTCTTGGTGTCCAGGGGATGGCCCTCGAAGTCCACCATCCAGTAAACGCCGCCAAACTCATGGTCCCAGAAGCAACGGGTGAGGTACTCGTACGCGCGCTGGGCCGTGGCCAGGTAAACCGGCTCGCGATAGACGCTGAAAGCCTTGGCGAAGGTCCACAGAATGCGCGCATTGAGGATGAGTCCTTTGGCGGCGTGCGGGTCGATGGTCAGATCGTTGGCGATCTGGCCGCGAAAGCCGCCGTACTCGTTGTCGATGGTGTATTTGAGCCAGAAAGGAAGGATGTTGGAGAGGAGTTCGGTTTCCACCTTCTGCCGCAGGTCCTGCACGAGTCAACCTCCCGATAATAGAAAAACCATTCGACCTTCAATGTTGCCGTGACTGGATCATTCAGGCTGATTCAGAATCGCGTCAATGCCAGCAAGCTCCTCGCCGGTGAAGGCCAGGTTGGCGATCGCGGCAACATTCTGCTCGATCTGCTCAACGCGGCTGGCCCCGATAAGCGCTGAAGTCATGCGGCCGTCGCGCAACACCCAGGCCAAAGACATTTGCGCCAGAGACTGCCCGCGCGCGGCGGCCAGCTTGTTGAGCGCGCGAATCTGCTTGAGACGGCCTTCGGTGATGTCGCTGGTCTTCAAAAAGACCGCCTTCGATGCGCGCGAGCCGGCGGGAACGCCCTGCAAATAGCGGTCCGTCAGCAGGCCCTGCGCCAGCGGAGTGAAGGCAATCGCGCCGATGCCCTCCTTGCCCAACACATCCAGCAGTCCGCCTTCAACCCAACGGTCGAAGATCGAATAGCGGGGCTGATGGATGAGGCAGGGCGTGCCCAGTTCGCGCAGAATTTTAACGGCCGCGGCGGTCTGAGCGGCATTGTAGCTGGAGATGCCTGCGTAGAGCGCTTTGCCGGAGCGCACGGCCTGATCCAGCGCCCCCATTGTCTCCTCGACAGGCGTCTCCGGATCGGGACGATGGGAATAAAAGATATCCACGTATTCCAGGCCCATGCGCTTCAGGCTCTGGTCCAGGCTGGCGAGCAGGTACTTGCGCGAGCCCCAGTCGCCATAGGGGCCGGGCCACATGCCCCAACCGGCCTTGGTGCTGATAATCAGTTCATCGCGATGCGGGGCGAGGTCGAGACGCAGGATTTCACCGAAATTGGATTCGGCGCTGCCCGGCGGCGGGCCATAGTTGTTGGCCAGGTCAAAGTGTGTGATGCCGAGATCGAAGGCCCGGCGTACCATGGCGCGGCTGTTCTCAAAGACATCGACACCGCCGAAATTGTGCCAAAGGCCCAAAGAGATGGCGGGCAGGCGAATGCCGCTGCGCCCACAACGGCGGTACTGCATGGCGTCATAGCGTTGTTCATTAGCCAGATACAAAGCTCTCCTCCTTGTTTGAAAGCGGAGCGTCGCGGACTCCTAGTTCAGTACGCCCTTGACCGAAACTACCTTCCGTCCGTCCGCGGGTGGAGGCACGATATCCCCTTCAATCGGCTTGCCGTCGACCGTGAGTGCAATACGATTGCCTTCGCCCTTGCGCTCGATGGAAATCTTGTAAACCACTCCTCGGAAGGTGCGGGTGGCAGTGAACCCCGGCCAGCTCCTAGGAATCACCGGCGCAATCTGTAGACCATCCAGCGAAGTGCGGACGCCGAGAATCCACTGCACGATGGCGTAGTAATTCCAGGCCGCCGTTCCGGTGAGCCAGGAGTTCTTGGCCTCGCCAAAACTGGGCGCATCCTTGCCCGCAATCATCTGCGCGTAGACATACGGCTCGCAGCGATGCAGGTCGCTGATCTCTTCCCGCGCCGAAGGGTTGATGCGGCTGTAGTAGTCGTGCGCCTCGTCGCCGTGTCCCAGCCGCGTCTCCCCGATCATCACCCAGGGATTGTTGTGGCAGAAGATGCCCGCGTTCTCTTTGTATCCCGGCGGGTAAGAGGAGATTTCGCCCAGGTTCAGGTAGTACTTTGAGTAGGGCGGCTGCTGCAACACAATGCCGTGCTTGGTTGCCAGGTGCTTGCGCGTGGACTCAAGCGCCTTGGCGGCCTTGCCATCTTCGATTCCGATTCCAGCCAGGACACAAAAGCCGTTTGTCTCGATGAAGATCTTGCCTTCCTCGCATTCCTTGGAACCGATCTTGGCGCCAAAGTCGTCATAGGCTCTCAAGAACCACTCGCCATCCCAGCCGTGCTCATGAATCACTGACTCCATCTTGGCGGCTTTAGCCAGATATGAGCTTGCTTCGGCGGCCAGTCCGCGGCGCTTGGCGATTGCGGCCAGCTCCTGACCGGCATGAACAAAGAGGCCGGCAATGAAAACTGACTCAGCGACCTTGCCGTCCTTGTTGGTGGTGGTCTGGAAACTCTGGCCGGGTGTATCGGAGAAGCAATTCAGGTTCAGGCAGTCGTTCCAGTCGGCTCGGCCGATCAGCGGCAGGCCGTGCGGCCCAAGGCGCTCCAGTGTGTAGCGGAAGCTGCGTTGCAAGTGTTCGTAGAGCGGCTTCTCGGAGCCGGGTTCGTTGTCGTAGGGAACCTTCTCATCCAGAATGCTCCAGTCGCCGGTCTCCTTCAGATAGGCGGAGACGCCAATGATAAGCCAGTGCGGATCGTCGTTGAAACCGCCGCCGATGTCGTTGTTGCCGCGCTTGGTAAGCGGCTGGTACTGGTGGTAGGCGCCGCCGGTGGGCAGTTGCGTGGCGGCCAGATCGATAATGCGCTCACGGGCGCGCGCCGGCGCCATGTGCACAAAGCCCAGCAGATCTTGGTTCGAGTCTCTGAAGCCGAGGCCGCGGCCAATTCCCGACTCATAGAACGACGCCGACCGCGACATGTTAAACGTGGCCATGCATTGATAAGCATTCCAGATATTCACCATGCGATTGGTGTGGATGTCGGGAGTGTTCACCTGGAATATGCTGAGCAGGCCATCCCAGTATTGGCGCAACCGCTCGAAGGCTGCGTCGGCCTCGCTGGCGTTGAGATACCTGGCAATGACCGGCTTGACCAGCGTCTTGTTAATGGTCTGCGACCCGGGAGGGTCGAACTTCCGGTCGACTGGATTCTCGTGGTAACCGAGCACAAAGACGATCTGGCGGGATTCTCCCGGAGCCAGGTCGAGCTTTACCTGATGCGCGCCGATGGGCGACCAGCCGTGGGCAATGGAGTTGGTGAGCTGGCCGGCTTCTACGGTTGCCGGCTTGTCCCAGCCGCGGTAGCGGCCCATGAAGGCCTCGCGCTGTGTGTCGAATGCGGCGCCAGGTTCCGAGCAGGCAAAGTAGGCGAAGTGGTTGCGGCGCTCGCGGTATTCGGTCTTGTGATAAATGACGCCGCCTTCAACCTCGACCTGGCCGGTGTTGAAGTTGCGCTGGAAGTTGGTGGCGTCATCCTGGGCATCCCACAGGCAGAACTCGATGCTGGCGAAACTCGATAATTGGGCTCTGGCCGTGCGCCGGTTGGTGACCGTTAGCTGCCAGATTTCCAGGTTTTCATCGAGCGGCACAAAATAACGGGTCTGTGCCTGGATGCCGCTATATTCCGAGCCAATCGTGGTGTAACCCATTCCGTGGCGGCAGGTGTAGCCCTTGAGGTCATGGCGTGTAGGCTGCCACGAAGGAGACCAGAATTCGCCGGATTGGTCGTCGCGCAGGTAGATATAGCGCCCGCCGAAGTCCATGGGGGTGTTGTTATACCGGTAGCGTGTGAGCCGGCGCAGGCGGGCGTCGCGATAAAACGAATAGCCTCCGGCGGTGTTGGAGATGATTCCGAAATAGGCCTGGCAGCCCAGGTAGTTGATCCACGGCAGGGGCGTATCCGGTTGCGTAATCACATACTCGCGGTTTAGATCGTCAAAATGCCCGTACTGCATATCGATTGCACCATTAAAGAAAGTGTGCCGCCAGTATAGCCCCAGGCCAAAATGCCAGTCAAACGATTTTCTAGGGCGTTTCGCGGCTGTCGAAAAAATACTATGGACTTGCGCAAAGCGGCATTAACGTGAAAAAGTATTTGCGTAAGAGATACGAGGCAAGCGGCCGCGTGTGTGTCTATGAACGCTGCCGGAATGCAGATGAAAGTGATAGGTTTTTCGTTTTGTGCGTATCCTGAAGCTTCGCGAGGAGAGACTGCAAGTATGGCAAATTCTTTGTTCCTGCCGTTGATAAGTTCACTTTCTGTCCACGAATTGCTGCCGTCTGTACTCCTTGCCGGCCTTCTTCTTTGCCCCGCGGCGCTGGTTCATGGAAGTGAAAGCATGGGCGATGAAAGCTCCCGGTTGGCCATTAAAGTGGACCAGGTGGGTTATCCACTGAACGGTCCCAAGGTGGCGCTGGTCAGCTCCCCTGCTACAACATTCGAAATCAGACGCACAAGCGACAATCAGGTGGTTTTTCAAGGCAAACTGGGGACCGCCGTCTTCGACCCGAACACCGGCGATCAGGTGCAGGCCGCGGATTTTTCCAGATTGCGCCAGGCGGGGAGCTTTTACCTGGCAGTTCCCGGAGTGGAGCGTAGCTGGAATTTCTCGGTGGGCAAGAATGTCTTCCAGCACACTTACTACATGGCCATGCGCGCCTTCTACGGGCAGCGCTGCGGGACTGCGGTAGATATGGGCCCCGAGTTCCCCGGGTATTCGCATCCCGCCTGCCACCAGCATGGCGAATTCCATCCCAGTTCGGGGACCAGTGGTCCACGCGACAACATCGGCGGCTGGCACGATGCGGGCGATTATGGACGCTACATGGTCAACTCCGGCATCACCACCGGTACCTTGCTGTGGGCATGGGAGATTTACGGGCGGAAGCTCAAAAACATTTCACTCAAGATTCCAGAGTCGGGAAACGGGACGCCGGACATCCTGAACGAGGCGCGCTGGAACCTGGAGTGGATGCTGAAGATGCAGGACGGCGACGGCGGCGTCTGGCACAAGCAGACCAGCGAGCATTTTTCGGGTTTTATCGCTCCTGAGGACGACCATCAGCTGAGCGAAGTGATCGGAACCGGCGCGGCTCCTTACAAGAGCACCTGTGCCACCGCGGACCTTGCGGCCGTGGGCGCGATCGCCGCGCGGGTCTACAAGCCTTACGATGCGAAGTTTTCTGCGCAGGCGTTAGACGCGGCACGAAGAGCCTGGGCATGGACCGAGAAATATCCAGATGTGACCTTCAGGAATCCGGCCGGCGTCAGCACAGGCGAATACGGCGATGCAAGTTGCAAGGACGAACGCCTGTGGGCGGCGGCGGAGCTGTGGCGTACCACTGGCGAGGCAGCGTATCACGACTTCTTCCTGAAAAATTTCGCTGAGTTTCTTCCCAGCCTGGACTCGCCTCCAGCCGAGAACTGGGCTTCAGTGGGAGCAATGGGGTTGTGGACTTATGCGCTGTCCCCTCGCAAGGGCGCGGATACTAAAGCGGTTGCCGCAATCCGCGATAGGACCATGGAGGCTGCTCGCGCGGTCGTCGAGCGCACCCGCGCCAATCCCTATCTGACCAGTATGAAGGCCACGGACTACGTCTGGGGTTCGAACGGCGTTGCTGCTGGATATGGCATGTATCTGCTGATTGCCAACAAGTTTGAGCCGAACAACAATTTTGCGGATGTGGCGCGAGACAATCTGCACTATCTGCTGGGGCGGAATACGTTTTCGCTCTCCTGGGTGACGCAGGTAGGCGAGCACCCGTTCCAGCATCCGCATCATCGGCCCAGCGGCGACGGTAAGCAGCCCGGACCCTGGCCAGGGTTGCTATCAGGCGGTCCGAACGCACGCCGACAGGACGCGACGCTGGCGGCGCTGCCCGCGGATTTGCCGCCGGCAAAAATCTATGCCGATCAGTTAGCCTCGTATGCAAGCAACGAGATTTGCATCAATTGGCAGGCATCGCTGGTGTTTTTATTGGCTGGAGAATTGGAATAGTCAGTTTTTACCAGCCGGAAAGCGGCATTGTGGTTTTCCGCACAGTGCGGAGAAGCGATGCCGATGGCGGAAGTCGAGGGATTCCAAATGCAACTGCATGTACTGGATATCGTCATAATTGTGGTTTATCTGCTGAGCACGGTGCTCATCGGGTACTGGGTATCAAAACGCGCTTCGCAGAGCATGCAGGCTTATTTCCTGGGCGGCAACAAGATGCCCTGGTATGTGCTGGGCATCTCCAACGCCTCGGGAATGTTCGATATCAGCGGCACCATGCTGCTGGTCTACTGGATGTTCATCTACGGCCTGAAGAGCGTGTGGATTCCCTGGCTGTGGCCGACCTTCAACCAGATCTTCCTGATGGTCTACCTGTCTGCCTGGCTGCGTCGCTCCAAGGTCATGACCGGCGCGGAGTGGATTAAAACCCGCTTCGGCACAGGCCGGGGCGCGCAGTTGTCGCACCTGATCGTGGTCATCTATGCATTCGTCAGCATTATCGGCTTTTTCAGCTATGGGTTCAAAGGCATCGGGAAGTTTGCGGCCACGTTTCTGCCCTGGCATCTGAGCCCCAATCAATATGCGCTCATCCTTATTACCATCACCGCGATCTACGTCATCAAGGGTGGCATGATCAGCGTGGTGATTACCGAGGTGGTGCAGTTCTGCATCTTATCGATCGCCTCATTTGCCGTAGGCATTATCGCCATGATGAAGGTTTCGCCGGATATGCTGCGCAGGGTTGTGCCCGCCGGCTGGGACAACATCTTTTTCGGCTGGCACTTGAATCTGGACTGGTCGACGCTGCTTCCGGCTGCCAGTATCAAGATTTCTCAGGACGGATATGAGCTCTTCGGCTTCTTTGTCATGATGCTGCTCTTCAAGGGAATACTCATCTCCGCGGCCGGACCGGCGCCTAACTACGATATGCAGCGCGTGCTCTCATCGAAGTCTCCGCGCGAAGCCTCCATGATGAGCGCCTGGGTCAATATCGTGCTCACTCCTCCACGCTACGTTCTCGTCATTGGACTTACCATCCTGGCGGCGGCGTTTTTCGGCGATAGCATTCACGCCATGGGCCCCCACATGGACTTCGAACTGGTGCTGCCCATGGCACTGGAACGATTTGTCCCCGTCGGCCTGCTGGGCTTTCTGATCGCCGGCCTGTTGGCGGCCTTCATGTCGAATTTCGCGGCCACCGTCAACGCCGCGCCTCCCTATTTCGTCAACGACATCTACAAGCGCTTCATCAACCCCCATGCGTCGCCCAAGACCTACGTGCGCCTCAGCTATCTTGCCTCATTTGCCGTAGTGGTGATCGGCGTCCTGATCGGATGGAACGTGCCCTCGGTGAACTTTGTCGTGCTATGGATCGTCTCCGGCCTGTGGGGAGGTTACATTGCATCCAACGTCCTGAAGTGGTATTGGTGGCGCTTTAACGGCTATGGATACTTCTGGGGCATGGTCACCGGCATTGCCTCCTCCGTGCTACTCATGCCGGATGTGATGGGACAAATCCCGGCGGTGAAGAGCCTGCTTGATAAGGTTCCCTTCAATCTTGAAGTTACAGTCACCTTCCCGCTGGTTTTGACCCTTTCTCTGATCGGTTGCCTGCTGGGCACGCTGCTCACCAAGCCGGAGTCCGACGCGGTGCTGATGGACTTCTATCGCCGCGTGCGGCCGTGGGGCTTCTGGGGTCCGGTATTGAAAAAGGTCCTGGCAGAAGACCCCGGCTTCAAGCGTAATAAGGATTTCGGACGCGATATGTTCAATATCGCCGTCGGCATTGTATGGCAGGTTTCCCTGGTGGCGCTGCCGCTCTACATAGTGATTCAGGAGTTCGCCCGCGCCGCCATCACAGCGGCAGTCATCCTGGGAACGTCGGCGATTCTCAAGTTCACCTGGTATGACCATTTGTCCGTGAGAGAGGTCGAGACGGACAAAGCCGCTGCCAACGACAAGTAGATAATCTCGAAGAATGTTGCAGCATTTTGAACAATTGGCGCATAATCGAGAGGTCTACTGAGATCACGCTGAGTATTCGGTGGATTCTTGAACGGCACTTTCTTCCATATGAATCAAGTCGAACGCCACCGAAACATTCTGGAAGTTTTATCGCGGCAGGACTTTGTCGAGCTGGAAGATTTATGCAGGTTGCTCAATGCATCCAGAGCTACGGTTCGCCGGGATTTGATTGACCTGGAACACAGCCGCAATATCCGCAGAGTGCGCGGTGGGGCGATGTCCACCAACACTCGCGAGGAAGCGCTCGACTTCAGGCAGCTCTCAGTGAGCTGTCACGAAGAAAAGATGCGCATCGGGAAAGCCGCGGCGGAACTGGTCGAAGATGGGCAAACCATCATTCTGGGGGGCGGATCCACGGTAGTTGAAGTGGCAAGGTGCCTCTACGATCGCCCCATTCAGATCATCACCAATTCGATCCTGGTTGCCCAGGTATTTTGGGAGTGCCGGCAAACTGAGGTTACGCTGACCGGCGGATTTATCTATCCTCGCCTTGGCATTCAGTTCGGCCCAATTTGCGAACGCATGCTGCACAGCATCTCGGCGGACGTCGCCATCCTGGGAATTCGCGGCATTACCGAAGGCGGTCTTAGCGACAGCAGCCCTCTTGTGGTTGCAACGATACGCGCCATGATCGATTGCGCGCAACGCGTGATGATCGTCGCCGACCATACGAAATTCGGCAGAAACGCAATGATCCACGTCGCCGAGCTCACGGAACTCGATCAAATCATCTCTGACCAGAACCTGGCGCCGGAACACTGTCAAGTCCTGGACAAACGCGGAGTCAGCTATCTGCTGGCTTAGGGAATCACCGCTAGCCTGGCGCTGATAGTTTTCATCACCGCATCGGTGACGGATTTCACCAGCAATTCCAGATCCGTTTCCGCGGGCCTGCCGGTGTTGCCGTCGCAGGATCCCGGAGTGAGCGCGATGGAACCCGGCACCTCAAGATCGGAGAGCTGGCACTCCTTCATCCTTGACGTGTCAAACGAATGTCGGGCAGGCCAAGCTTCTTCTTGATGGCCAGCAGGTCGGAACCTTTCTGCTCCGAGATGTAGGAGATGGGAGCGCCCAGTTGCGAGGCCAGCATCAGGGTCCAGCAATAGGTTTCCAGCACTTCGGCATACCACTCGGCGTGCGTAACCGAGTCTGCCCAGCAGATGATTCCGTGATTGGCGAGCAGTACCGTATTGTGTGTCTTGACGTAGGGCAGAACAGTCTGGGCAAACTCTGCCGTGCCCGGCGTTTCGTAGGGCGAGATGGCCACCTTGCCGACGAAGATTTCAAACTCAGGAATGACCATGTTGGGCGGTACGCGCCCGGTGATGGCATACGCGGTTGCATGCGGCGGATGGCAGTGAACACACGCCTTGGCCTCCGGCACTGCCTTGAAGATTTCAAGGTGCAGTAAGATTTCGCTGGTGCGCGCCTTGCTCCCCGCTATCTGATTTCCTTCAAGGTCCACCATGCACAGGTCTTCGGGCGTCAGGTCGAACTTGCTCATCAGCGTGGGCGTGCAGATGACCTCGTCCGGGCCGATGCGGCATGAGATGTTTCCCCCGTTGCCGTCAACGAACTGGCGCATCCACAGCTTGCGACCGGTAGCGCAAATCTCCTTTTTGATGGCCTCGGCTTTCGGCGTATTAAACAAACGCGGATTCGGAGCGGAACGGCCCTTTGTTCCTCCTATACCTCCGGAAGTTGCGACTGAAGAAGATTGTCCATAGGCAGTAGGTGTACCGGCGTGTGCATCTCCGCACGTCACAAGGGCGATATTATGTTGGGCAAGGAAGTCGCGAGCCGATGGGGTTACCACACAGTTTTTGCAGACGAGCACCTGGGTTGCGCCTGCCGCCAGGGCGCTCCGCGCATCGCGGATCGTTAAAAGCTTTTGGCCTGTAAGATCAATGCTCTTCATTTCGCTCTTCCTGCCTCAGAATCCTCAAGAAACTGTCTTCGCATGAATATTGATCGAATCGACGATCAAAGCGCAGAAAGCGTCCACCGGCACCGCGTCAGGCCAGAACGCCTTCGCCCGCGATCTCCGCCAGGCACTTGCGGATAGCGGAGGGATAATCGGCATACACACCGCCCGGCTGCCCGATTCGTTCCATGTGCCCCTTGGCCTCTTCCGGCATCTCCAGGACCCGGTACTTAAATGAAGTAACACCGATATTTGCAATCAGGCATTTCATTTTGGACAATAATGAACAATCATGAATTAAATTAAAGCATACAGTACAATTCAAGTCATAGTCAAATGGATTTATGACGGATTTTGAGGTTGATCCTCTATGGCTGATATTGCCGGACAGTCGCGAGTCAATCAGGACGAGGACGATGTAGCCAGCGTTCAGGCGGCTGTAGCTGCCGGCTGCAAGGTCGCCACCGAGGACGGAATGTTGGTGGGCCGGAGTGTGATTGCCGCGCCCTCCGAAGAACTTTTCCGAGTTTATCTATAGTTATAAGGAATCTCTGCATAAGTCCAGCTTTGTGTCAGTGCACGACTGAACTGCTTGCGGAAAAATGCAAACAGAGTAGCAAGAAGTGTCAGGGCACGACTTTTGTCGTGCCGTAAGTGCAGCAAAAATAATGAGGGCTTTAGCCCCTGAGGGAATGTCGCTTGCGCAAAAATCGATTTATGCAGAGCTTCCATCACTCTGAATCGGTCTTCCTCCCTACCGGTAATACTGCGGAATGAAGTTCTGTTCCTGGATTGGCGGGCGCACGTATTTCGACTTCTCCAGTTTCGGCAACTCCAGCGGCTCGGGCGTCAGATCGCGGTAATCGAACATCGACAGCAGATGCCGGATCACGTTCAGCCGTGCGCATTTTTTGTCTTCCGCATTCACCACATACCACGGCGAATGCTTTGTGTCGGTCACCGCGAACATCTCGTCCTTGGCGCGCGAGTACTCGGCCCAGTGTTTGCGCGATTGCAAATCCATCGGGCTCAGCTTCCAGCGCTTGGTGGGGTTCTTCATGCGATCCTGAAAGCGCCGCTCCTGCTCCTCGTCGCTAACGGAAAACCAGTATTTGATCAATCGAATCCCGGAGCGAATCAACATGCGCTCGAACTCCGGGCAGCTCTGCATGAATTCCCGGTACTGCGCCTCGGTGCAGAAGCCCATCACTCGCTCAACCCCGGCGCGGTTATACCAACTGCGATCAAACAGCACCATCTCGCCGGCCGCAGGCAAGTGGGCAACATATCTCTGGAAATACCACTGCGTAGTTTCTCGTTCCGTGGGCGTGGTGAGCGCCGCCACCCGGCAGACGCGCGGGTTGAGCGATTCGGTGATGCGCTTGATGGCGCCGCCCTTGCCCGCAGCGTCGCGGCCTTCAAACAGCACCACCACCCGCAGCTTTTCGTGGCGAATCCACTCCTGCAGTTTCACAAGCTCCACTTGCAGTCGGCGCAGCTCGCGGTCATAGTTGCAGTCTTTTCCCACGCACAGAGCCTTTTCATTATCCGGCGTCGGTGCCGGCAGGTCCCCGCCAAGCTGGATTTCACTTTCAGGCGTCGTCTCCCGCGCCTTCTCTGCCTTTTTCTTTTTGTGCTTATCTTTCATTGGTCCTCCTCCAGCTCCCTAGCTAACCCTGTTCTTATCGGCAGAATTCATCGCCGGAATCATCATAATCCTCTGATGCGCGGGTGAAGAGTTCATTTTTACACACATTTGGAGACCAAAGGCGAAGGCCGGCATCGCAGCCGGCCCGCACCCGTGTATCACGCCAACAGTCTTACGCCAGTTCTACCTTCAGCGTAATTGCCACGTCGGAAATCTTCTCTGCGGGCATCTCCACTCTTAACGAGGCATCGTCCTGCTTCCATTTGATCTCGCCCTTGTTACCCAGCAGCTCCACTTTCTGTATCTTGCCGGGATCCTGCGGGCTGGCCATGCCGAGAGCACGCACCACAGCCTCCTTCTCCGGCCAGCCCATCACGATGGCGTATAGCGTGCTTCCCTTGGCGGTGAAGCGGACATCATCGGCGGTAAAACCCTTCTGCTTGTCCTCGTTGAAGTTGCCGGCCTTGATCTCCGCCTTGGTCGAGGGGCCTTCTCCATAAGTCTTCCACGGCCGCGTCGCATAAATGCCTTCGCTGTTCACATCCATCCACCTGGTAATGCCGTCCAGCACAACCATCTCCTCGTAATCCAATGCGCCGGAGTTGGGCAACGGGAAGTTCAGCAACAGGTTGCCGTTCTTGCTCACGATGTCCGCCAGCAGATCGACCACCTTCTTAGCCGTCTTGTACTTTTCGCCGCGCTTGTAGTGCCATTGGCCGATGCAAGTGTCGGTCTGCCATGGGTTCTTGGCGATCTCATCGGAGACTCCGCGCTCGTGATCCAGCAGGCAAGTGCCGATATTGCAGTCAGTCTCTTCCTTGCTGGTATAGATTGCCTCGGTCACGCCGCCATGAACCTGCGCGCTCACGTTGTATAAATGCGCCACCATCTTCAGCCCATACTCCTCGAAGGGCAGGTGGCCGTCCGTATAGAGAAGGTCGGGCTGATACTTGTCGATGAGGTCGGTCATGCGATCCAGGTAATGACGCTTCCATGTTTCGGGAATATCGTTGTCATTCCATTCGACTTTTGTCATGTCGATTAAGCGCGCGCAGTTGGCGTCATGATACAAATCCGCGTACTGCGGATCAGCGCCGTCATAGAGTACGCCGGCCAGCGGACCGGTCTTGTCCGCGCCGTGGCTCACCGCAAACCACTTGTAGCTAATCCAAAGATGCTCGCTGACTCCGAAGCGCAAACCCTGCTTCCGCGCCGCATCGCGCCACATTCCCACCACATCCTTCTTCGGCCCCATCTTCACCGCGTTCCAACGCGTGTGCTTGGAATCCCAAAGGTCGAAGTTATCGTGATGAACGCCCATGCTGACGAAGTACTTGGCGCCTGCCTTCTTATACAGCCCCATCAGATAATCCGGATCCCACTTGGCCGCCTTCCAGTCATTCACCAGGTCTTTGTAGCCGACCTTGGAGGGATGGCCGTAGGTTTCCACATGATAGCGGTATTGCTCCGTTCCCTGCACGTACATATTACGCGCGTACCAGTCCCCATCTTCAATGGCCGACTGCGGACCCCAGTGCGACCAGATGCCGAACTTGGCGTCGCGAAACCACTCCGGAATCCGGTAGCCTGCAAGAGACGACCTGGTTCCCAGAAAGTGATTGCCTGGCGCAGCCTGAGCAATTGCAAACTTTGAGAGCGCAAGCGCGGAACACGCGCCGCCCATCCGCTTGAGTAATTCACGTCTGTTCATGGTTATGCTCCTTAATTCACCCTCCGCAGAATACGCGCGCCGCCATCGCGCGTCAATTGCAGGCGGCATATCTCCATCGCTTATACTGAATTGACCATGCGGCCAGTTCAACAAAAAACCCGCATCGCGCTGCCTCCAGCGTTGCCTGCCAACCTGCGGGAATGGACAGCCGTATGAGCACGGCCTCCGGCGCGCTGCACTTTGCAGACGAGCACCATGACTGGAGGCCGGCGGCCAACCCGTGGCTGGTCGCCGCCTCGGTCATGCTGGCCACCTTCATGGTGGTGCTCGACTCTTCGGTGGCCAACGTCTCTCTGCCCCACATCGCCGGCAATCTCTCGGCCACCACCGATGAGTCCACCTGGGTTCTCACCAGCTACCTCGTCTCCACTGCCATCATGCTGCCTGCCGCTGGATGGCTGGCGCGACGCATCGGCCGCACGCGGCTGCTGCTCATCTCCATCCTCATCTTCACTGTCGCCTCGCTGCTTTGCGGCATGGCCATATCCATGCCCATGCTGATCGTGGCCCGCGTTCTTCAGGGCATAGGCGGTGGCGGAATGCAGCCGCTGGCCCAGTCCATTTTGCTGGAGAGTTTTCCGCCCCGCCAGCACGGCACCGCCATGGCCGTCTATGGCCTCGGCGTCATCGTCGCCCCCATCATCGGACCCACCCTTGGCGGTTGGATCACCGACAGCTACTCCTGGCGCTGGATCTTCTACATAAATCTCCCCATAGGCATCCTGGCGCTCTTCATGGTCAACCTCAACGTTGAGGACCCGCCTTATCTCCGCCATAAATTCAAGGGGGCAATCGACTATCTCGGTTTTGGCCTCATGACCCTCTGGCTGGGATCCTTGCAGCTCATGCTGGACAAAGGGCAGGAGGCGGACTGGTTCGCCGCCTCCTGGGTGCGGTGGACGGCTGCCGTCTCCACTCTGGCGATCATCGGCTTCATCGCCCGCGAGTTGAAAAATCGCGAACCCATCGTTCATTTGCAGATCTTTGCCGACCGCAACTTCAGCGTGGGCACGCTGATTACCGGCGTCTATGGTTTCGTCCTCTATGCCTCCACGGCCATGCTGCCCCTGTTTCTTCAAACCATGATGGGGTACTCGGCGCTACAGAGCGGCATGTCGATTAGTCCGCGCGGCTTCGGTGCCATGATATCCATGGTGTCGGCAGGTCTTCTCGTCCGCTACATCGATGCTCGCTGGCTGATGGCCTTCGGTTTTACCCTGCTCGGCTACTCCACCTGGTTGCTGGGCCAGATCAACCTGGACATCGGAATGGGTTCGGTGATCATGCCCAATGTGATGAGCGGTTTGGCCATGGGATTCGTCTTCGTCCCCCTCACCACCATGACCCTCAGCCGCCTGCCCAAGCAGGAAATGGGCAATGCCACCGGCATCTACAACCTCATGCGCAGCATCGGCGGCTCCATCGGCATCGCCACCGTCACCACCATGCTGGTCCGCGGCGCGCAGACTCATCAGAATTATCTGACGGGAAATGCCGGCGCAGGCAACCCTGTCACCGGCGCGTTGGTGCGCGGCCTGCAGGCAAAATTCTTCTCCCAGGGCGTTGACATGGTCACCGCACATCAAAAAGCTGTAGGCATGCTCTACCGCGGAGTGCAACAGCAAGCCGCCCTGATGGCCTATATGGATAACTTCCGCCTGATGGCCTTCCTCGCCCTGCTTTGCGTCCCCCTGCTCCTGCTCTTCCAGCGGGTAAAAAAGCACGATTGATTTACGTATGACAATAATGTGATGCTAATGCCGTGACTACTTGAATTTGTAATGGAATGAATGTAGCGCCGGCCTCCCAGCCGGCTGTCATGCGGGTATCCTCGCCCGCATGTGTTCTGGTGCAATTACCAAACCATATAGTCTGAACACTAGGCTCTCTTTCTGATCGACTCAAGTAAGGTGCTGTCGATACGTGTTTGCCAGCCTCGTCCTGTCGCTTTGAAATGGTTGATCACTTCGCGTGACAAGCGCAAGGAAACCAGCGACTTGGTAGGAGCCACTTGCGGACCGCGCTTGCCTCTGCGAATCACCTTTCCATGGCGAATCAAATCTGCCTGCGTAAGCCAGGCGCGTGTTGCCTCGGCATCGTTCGGATCATAAGGGCCATCCTCAGCCTCATAGGGAATCGGATCGCCTTCCTTGTGTGCCAGAACGCGCCTCCAGTCAGTTTCACTTGCAGTCTTGTTCATATTGTTCGCGCTCCTCTCGCGATGCTGGCCTGAACGAAATCACGCGGACCTGATCTCCGCGTTTGGTGTAGATCAAGGCTAAAAGCTTGCCTTGAATCACTGCCACGGCAATGTCCATCCAGCGGCGCTCTCCCAGTCTGCTGCTCTCGTATGTGCATTTATCCGGGTTGTCATAGACCAGATGAGCGTCTTTGAAGTCGAGTCCATGTTTCTTTAGGTTCGACTTCCGCTTTGTCTCATCCCAGACGAACATAATTTAATTGTAGCTACAATATAATATAAATGCAAGTAGAATCAGTAAGATTGCTTAGCCAGCAACCGCCCTACCCCTCCGCCCTCACCAGCATGCAAGTGATGTTGTCATGCCCGCCGGCCTGGTTGGCGGCTGCCACCAGGTTGGCGCATATCTGCTCGAGGGGCAAATCTCCAGCCAGCATGGCTTCGATCTGCGCATCGGGAACTTCCCCCGTCAATCCATCCGAGCAAAGCAGAAAAATGTCTCCGGCCTCGGCCTTCAGCTCAAAGATGTCCGGCTCAACCTCCGGCTGCGTTCCCAGGGCGCGGGTAATCACATTGCGCAGAGGGGAGCGCAGGGCCTCGTCGGGCGTGATGCGCCCCATTCGCACCTGCTCCTCCACCAGCGAGTGGTCCTGACTGATCTGTTCCAGCTTGCCTTTGCGCAGACGGTAGCAGCGACTGTCTCCCACATTGAAGACCAGCACGCGCCGCCCTTTGGTTGCCAGCCCTGCCAGCGTGGTTCCCATGCCTCTGAGATGCGGGTCGTGCTCGGCGCGGGAATGAATAGCTTCGTTGGCGGTGCGGACAGCCTCTTCAATTGACTTTTCGAGCGGCACAGCCTGATTGCGTTCGCCCAGTACGCGCAGCACCTCGCGCACCGCCAGGGAGCTTGCGATCTCGCCGGCCGCCGCGCCTCCCATGCCGTCGCATACAACACAGACTCCATGCTCGGCGGAGTATCCGAATGCATCTTCGTTGGAAGGGCGCTTGCTGCCGCAGTCGGTCAGCGCTGCTACCGCGTAGCGAACATTAGTCTTGGACAAGTAATCTCTCCCGCACCCCAGTTTACACAAGCAGGCGTTGTGGGCGGTTCAAGCCGCGGTCAGCGGCCGGGCGGATGAGCCACTGGAACAAGGGACGAAGGCCCCAGAAGCGGCGCCGGCATCGGCAGCTCGAATACCTGGACTGCCCCGCCGTTCAGCACTGCCACGCGTCGTCCCGAGGGCGAGATCGCCACATTTCCGCCCGCGTCGAGAATCGGGCTGGCCGAAGTCTCCAGCACTACCTTGCCGTCTGCTGCGTCCAGAACCTCCACCAGTTGTCCTTTGATGTCCTCTTGATCGAGAGTCTCGCCAGCTCTGACCGGGTGGCTGATGGCCAGTGCCTCCCGCGCCAGCCGCAAGCCGTTCGATGACCTCACTACTATCGGCCACACTGTAGCATTTGAAGTCTCCGCATCCCAAAGGCGGCGTCCTTCGGTCGTCATCGCCACCAGCTTGCCCGATCCCCGCGGAGTGCACGTCGTCACCAGCACCTCCCGCTGCGACAGAAAATCATAAAGCGGCGGACATCTCGATTCCACCTGCCCCAGAATGGCGCTTCCGCCGCTGAAGTAATTCAGATTCAGCAGCCACTCGTCGCCCCTCGCGCGCAGGCTCTCCAGGTAGCCGTCAGAGTTGATGGGCAGATGCACTGTGGAGCGGGCGCGGCTGACCAGCACCACCTGCCCGGACTCCCGGCGCAATATACGTACCTCCAGATCGGACTCCGCTTCGGTCTTTTGCCCATACACGTTCCGAGCAGCCTGATCGTCCGCCTCGCCGGTTCTACTGCCCGCCGCCGGCTCGCGCGAGTTGGTCACCAGAAACTGTTGCGTAGGGTCCATCTCCAGCCATAACAGCGGCCCCGGAAAGCGCAAGAAAGGCTTCAGCTCCAGTGTGGCGTCGCCCATCTCCAGATTGTTGCGATCGCGCAGCAGAAAGCGTCCGCCGCTGAGCGCCCACAGATAGCGCTGCCGGTCGTGAACCGTCCAAAGCGCTTCGGCCTCCACCGTGCCAGCCGGCAGCTTGAGAACCACCGCGCGAATCTGCCGCTCCTCATACTCCCCACTCCCGCGATGAACCAGTCCCGGCACGCGAAAGGTGAACAGCAGCCGTTCTTCGTCCAGAAAGTCCAGTGAGACAACGCTGTTTCTCAGGCCCAGGCTGATCGCCCCCGGCGGCGAAAAACCCAGCGGCGCAACAGGAATCTGGAAAGCCGGCGGCTGAGAAGGCTTTTCCGTAAGCTGGTCGGGCAGCGCGCGCTCCTGGGGAACGAGGATTGGCGCGGGCGCATCCGGCATCTGCGCCAGCAAGGCCGGAGCCGCGCACAGTGCCGCCCCAACCGCCGCCAGGCCCAGGCCCGCGCGCAAACCCCATTCCGCCGCAATCAACCGCTTCTCCATCTATGGTTATTTTCGCCGATGCGGCCAGTCCTCGGCTGTGATGCGCTCTTCCGGTCTAACGGAGGGGGCAGTGGTTGTCTATAGCGTGTTTTATATATCCGCTTTGTATCAGGGCATGACTTTAGTCGTGTGTGTATAGTATTCTCAGCCTCTCAAAGCGCGATCCGCAGCCGCATCGCCTGTGAAAGGTGGGAAGTCTTCACACGATGGAATCATAGATAGGAGTCTCCCATGACGAGGTCAAGGATAGTCTTCGTTGCCGTGCTCTGTATCTCGTTATGCAGCGCGTTGCCGGGACAGCGCACGAAAGAGGAAGTGGCCGCCGAGAAACAAATCACCGGCACTTTGCACCAGATGTACGAGGCAGAGAAGCGGAAGGACCTCAATTTTGTCTTATCTCATCTCGCCGGCGATTTTGCCGAAGTCGCAGGTAACGGAGGCGTGTATCACCGTGCGGACATCGAGACGGAATGGCTCAACGTGGCGCTGCACGACTACAAACTCTCGGACTGCGTGTTCAAGCTGATGACCCGCGATTCCGCGTACTTGAGCTGCAAGATGGAAGTGGATGCGACGTACAAGGGGCAGCCATTTCCAGGCCGTATCCGTGTGACCACTGTGTGGACACGTCACGGAGGCGAATGGTTGATACGGTTTGAACAGGGAACAACAATCGTCGAACCATAGAACAGCAATTAGGGAAATTCCTCACCTTTTCAAATTTCCATGAAAATGTCGTAATCAGGCAGGTGGCCCGCTCATCAGCCCCGAAGATTCATCCTGACCCTTGAAAAGCTGTGCCCCGTTCATCGCGGTATTATCGCGATGAGCGGGAGGGGTGCGGACCTGTAGCGCCGGTCTCCTGACCGGCTGTTGCGTGGACCTCCTGGTC
>Ga0181518_10000019_pt1 | contig 186902 bp, 167 predicted proteins | sample PEATcosm2014_Bin_28_FD_119751 | JGI IMG/M metagenome (GOLD analysis project Ga0181518, IMG submission 119751) | Peatland microbial communities from MTU Mesocosm Facility, Houghton, MI, USA - PEATcosm2014_Bin01_60_metaG | ecosystem: Environmental > Terrestrial > Soil > Wetlands > Peat | place...
CTTACCGTCAGCAACATCGTTTTTAGCGTTTTCATTTTCGTGTCTCCTTTTTGTTTTTCCGCCAAGTGCATTTCCTGGTGGATCATGTTCGTTTGAGAAGGCAAGCGCGATGCCAAACGCGCAACGGCCGGACGGCCTTTCACAAACCTCTGCTAATCCAGCCGTTTACACGCCAGACACGGAAATCGCGGCGCGCGCGTCCGGCGCCCGGATTGAACCTACAGATGAATCCGGTAGCCAAAAGGTGAACAATAGAAGATTGATGAATCCCCGTCTGATAGTGATCACCGGCGCGGAGCAAGGTGTCGTCCATCCAATCGCCACGGATCCGTTCGGCATTGGACGGGATCCGCGGAATCAACTGGCGCTGGCCGACTCCTCCGCTTCCCGCGAGCACTGCACCATCACCCGGGAAGGTGACGATTTCGTAATTCGCGACCTCGGCAGTTACAACGGCACGCTGGTGAATGATGTGCGCGTGCAGGTTCAATTGCTGGCCCACGGCGATCGCATACGGATTGGCGGGAGCCATCTGCGGTTCCTGACCGAGGAAGATGCCGTCTTCCAGGACGCCGGCGGCGACACTCGCGCGATAGAGATCCCCGCTGTTCCAGCCGGCCTGCCCTCGGCGCTCGAGAAATCCGGCGATATGCACACGCTGCTGCGCATGAGCGTCATGCTGCACTCCTTCCAGGCCATGTACACCGGACGCAGGTCGCCTGCCCGCACCGTGCTGGAAAGGCACCTGCTGGAGATCGTCTTCGGTGTGATTCCGGCACGCCGCGGGGCCGTCCTGTTTTACGAAGACGATCTGAGCGATCCTTCGTCCCTGTCGGTCCGCAATCTGGAGCCTGCGCCTCACCGGCCCGTGGTTATCAACCGGACCTTGGTCGCGCGCGTGTTGCAGGACCGATGCGCATTGATCGTGGAGAACCCGCCAGAAGAGGCCGACCCGTGTCTGCTGCTGGCGCCGCTGCTGATCCGCGAGCAGGTTTGCGGCGTCGTCTATCTGGAGGGCGCCCACTTTCAGGAGGCGGACCTGCAACTTCTGGTCGCCATCGCGCAGATCGCTTCGATGGCGCTGGAGAACGCGTTCCACCTTGAATGGCTCGAGACCGAGAACGCGCGGCTGGAGGCCGAACTCCATCCCGACCACCACATGATCGGCGACAGCGCCCCGCTGCGCGAGTTGCAGCGCAACATCCTGCGCGCCGCGCAGGCCAGCTCCACCGTGCTCATCATGGGCGAAACCGGCACCGGCAAGGAATTGGCGGCGCGCGCGATTCATCAGAACAGCCCTCGCGCCGGCAAACCGTTCATGGCCGTGAACTGCGCCGCCTTGGCCGAGACCCTGCTCGAGAGCGAGCTCTTCGGGCATGAGAAGGGCTCCTTTACTGGGGCGCACGCCCAGAAGAAGGGACGGCTCGAAGTGGCTGCCGGTGGAACTGTGTTCCTCGACGAGATCGGCGAGATGCCGATGCAATTGCAGGTCAAGCTGCTGCGCGTGCTGCAGGAAAGGCAGATGGAGCGCGTGGGCGGCACGCAGCCAGTCATGTTGGATATACGGCTCATCGCGGCCACCAATCGCAATCTCGAAGAAGAGGTGCGCGCGGGAAGGTTCCGGCAGGATCTTTACTATCGTCTCAACGTGGTGACCTTGAAGACGCCGCCCCTGCGCGAGCGCCAGTCGGATATTCGTGAGCTGGCCATGCGTTTTGCGGCCCGGTTCGGCGCCCAGTGCGGCCGGCGCATCAGCGGCATATCACCCGAGGCCGAGCAATACCTTCTGCATTACGACTGGCCGGGAAACATACGCGAACTGGAAAACGCCCTGGAGCGCGCGGTGGTGCTCGGCTCGAGTGACATGATTCAACTGGAAGATCTGCCCGAAAGCATACGCGAGATCGCCAAGCCTGCCGATGTGGGCCGCGCGATGGCGTTGCAGGACGCCATCGATCGGGCTAAGCGGGAGGCCATCGCGCAGGCGTTTCAGCAAGCCAAGAGCGATCACGCGGCGGCAGCCAAGCTGCTCGGAGTGCATCCGAATTATTTGTACCGGTTGATGCGGAATTTGGGCATGCGATAAGCGGCATCTGGCATCTGCCCTATTCGGGGTCCGAAATGGGAGCCAAGCTAGACTTGGAAACAACGATTCCGAGCTACCTGGTTGGGCGGCCGAGCCGCGATCTGTTGGTCGCTGCCCATCAGGAGATCAAACGCGATTGGTGGGAATTGCGTCGATCCGAGTTTGACCTGTACGTGTCGGAGCTTGTGCTGCAGGAAGTACGCGCCGGAGACGCCTCACTCGCCAACCAGCGCCTGGAACTCCTGCGGGATGTTCCGGTGTTGGATGCCAGTAGCGAAATACTGGAATTAGCCGAGGATCTCGTTGCTAGAGGACCGATCGCGCGCTATGCGGCCGTCGATGCTGTCCACATCGCAACCGCAACTGTGTATGGGTGCGAGTATCTGCTGACCTGGAATTGCCGGCACATCGCCAACGCTGAACTCTACTGGGGGATAAGGCGCGTTGTGGGAGAATATGGGTACGAGGCGCCGAACTTGTGCATGCCCGAAGAACTGACGGGAAAAGAACAATGAAGGGGAAGGACGAGATCGTGGAAGAAGTACGCGCGGCCCGACAGGCATACGCCGCGCAGTTCGACTACGACCCCGCCCGCATGTTTCAGGATTTGAAGAAAAAAGAAGAGCAGCATCCTGAGCGGCTGGCGAATCTCAAGCCGTTGAAACCGAGCGCAAGGCGAGCATAGCTCCTCCGCCCCGCTCAACCGTAGCCATGCCGAAGACGACAGACGCATCAAAAATTCTGGAAGGGTTACCGGCAACAGGGAGGCGATCAAAGCCGGAATCGCAGCAGCCAGAACCCAACTTCAAGTCGCCCAGATGATATACGATGCCCGCACCAAAGCCGGTCTTTCCCAGAGTGAACTTGCCGCCCACATCGGATCAAGGCAGCAGGTTATCGCCCAGCTCGAAGATGCAGGCTACGAAGGCCATTCGCCGACTATGCTACAGCGCATTGCCGCGGCGCTCGAACAGCGCCTGGAACTTCGTTTCGTTCCATCGCGCCGCAAACTCCGCCGGACTGCATGATTGTGCCCGTATGCTAAATTGAAAACTTGCCCCCTACCGCCGGCGAGAAATTCCAAAAACTGGTCGATATCATGGCCCGGTTGCGTGCGCCCGGAGGCTGCCCGTGGGATCGCGAGCAGACCTTCGATACCATCAAGCCCTACCTGCTCGAAGAGACTTACGAGGTGTTGGACGCCATCGACGAGCGCAACTGGAGCGAGCTGACCGGCGAACTCGGCGATCTCGTCCTGCAGGCTGTCTTCTTCTCTGAAATAGCCGAGGAGCAGAAACTGTTTTCGATCGCAGACGCGCTCGACGCCATCAATGAGAAGCTGATCCGCCGGCACCCGCATGTGTTCGGCGGCGAAACGGCGCACACAGCGGGCGACGTAAAGCGCATCTGGGGCGAGGTCAAAGCCGCCGAGAAGAATGCGAAAAAGCAGGAGGGCGCGCCTCACGCCGGCTTGCTCGATGCAGTCCCGCGCGCGCTGCCTGCGCTGGTGGAGGCTCAGCAGCTCACCTCGCGCGCCGCGCACGTGGGCTTCGATTGGGACAATGCGGATCAAGTGCTGGAGAAGCTCCACGAAGAGCTGGATGAATTCGCGCACGCGCGGCGCGCCGACTCCCAGGCAGGCCTGGAAGGCGAGTTGGGCGATCTGCTCTTCGTGCTGGTCAACCTGGCGCGTTTCGTCAAGGTGGATCCCGAACAGGCCCTCCGCAAGACCAACGCCAAGTTTCGCGAGCGCTTCGGCTACATCGAGCGCAAGCTGGGCGAACAGGGCAAGACGCCCGAAGCCGCCAAGCTCGCCGAAATGGACACGCTGTGGGAAGAGTCGAAGTGCCAGGAGTCGAAGCCATGATCGAGCTTCGCCCTTTGACCGAAAGCCGCCAATTCCAGGAAGCCGTCGCGCTGCAGAAATCCATCTGGGGATTCAGCGACGTCGAACTCCTGCCGGTGCGCCTGTTCGTAGTGGCCATCAAGGTTGGCGGGCAGGCGTTCGGCGCGTACGAAGGGGCCGCCATGGTCGGCTTCCTGCTGGCGATCCCAGGGCTGAAGGCGGGTGGCAAATCATACCTGCACAGCCATATGCTCGGCGTGCTGCCTGAGTACCGCAATCGCGGCGTCGGCCGCATGTTGAAGCTCAAACAGCGCGAGGATGCGCTGGCCCGCGGCATCGACCTCGTCGAGTGGACTTTCGATCCGCTCGAGCTGAAGAACGCCTTCTTCAACATGGAGCGCCTCGGCGCCATCGTGCGGCGTTACGTGGAAAATCAGTACGGCACCACCACCAGCCCGCTGCACGGCGGCCTGCCGACGGATCGCTGCGTAGCCGAGTGGTGGCTGGCGAGTCCCCATGCCTCGGCTATCCTCGCAGGCCAACCTCCCGCGCGCGCAGTGGAGGAACGCATCGACGTTCCCGCCGACATCGATGGCATTCGCCGCGAGGATCCCAAGCGTGCCCGCCAGATCCAACGGTCGCTCGGCGAGCGACTGACAAGCTGCTTCGATCGCGGGCTGGCTGTCGTAGGATTCGAACGGTCCGCCGGAGCGGGCACGTATCTGATGGGAAAATGGAAATGCGCATCGAACGTGTGACCCTCCGGCAGATACGCATGCCGCTGGTGCACTTCTTCGAAACCAGCTTCGGGCGCACCACGGAGCGCGAAATCATCCTGGTCGAAGCCGCGGGCGGCGGCGAGTCCGGCTGGGGCGAGGTCACCGCCGGCGAGAATCCGTTCTACAACGAGGAGTGGACGGATTCGGCCTGGTTAATCCTCCGCGATTTCGCCATTCCGCTAGTGCTGGGCCGCGACCTGCGCAGCGCCGCGGATGCCGCCCCGCTTACCGCGCACATACGCGGTCACAGAATGGCGCGCGGCGGTCTCGAAGCTGCGCTCTGGGACCTCGAAGCGCGCCTCGCGGGCCAGCCGTTGTGGCAAACCATCGGCGGCGGCGCACGCCGCGAGATCCCCTGCGGCGTCTCCATCGGCATCCAGAATTCCGTGGAGCAGCTTCTGGAAAAAATCGAGCGCGAGCTCGCCGCGGGCTATCAGCGCATCAAGATGAAGATCAAGCCGGGCTGGGACGTCGAGGTGATCCGGCAGGTGCGCGCCCGTTTTCCTGCAATCAAGCTGATGGCCGACGCCAACTCAGCCTATACCCTGGATGATGCGGCGCGGCTGAAAGAGCTCGACGAGTTCTACCTGATGATGATCGAACAGCCGTTGGCGCACGACGACATCATCGATCACGCCGTGCTGCAAGCGCAGCTCGACACGCCCATTTGCCTCGACGAGTGCATACGCTCCGCGCATCACGCCGAGCAAGCTATTCGCCTGCACGCTTGCGGCATCATCAACATCAAACTGGGGCGCGTCGGGGGCTTCCAAGAGGCGAAACGCGTTCACGACGTAGCGCAGGCCACCGGCGTTCCGGTCTGGTGCGGTGGGATGCTGGAATCCGGCGTGGGCCGCGCGCACAACATCGCGCTCTCCACTCTGCCCAACTTCGTGCTGCCGGGCGACGTCTCCGCGAGCAAGCGTTACTGGGCACGCGACATCGTTGTGCCACCCGTAGAGACCACCCCGCAGGGCACCATTCGCATTTCGGACGCGCCGGGCTTCGGCTACGCGCTGGATCGCGACTACATCCAGTCGATCACCGTGCGCGAGGAGTCCACAGGTTGAACCGCCCGCTCATCCTATACGCCCTCATCTTCCTGATGGTGGCGTTCTGGTCGGGCAATTATATCGTCGGCAAGATCGCGCTGCGCGAGCTTCCGCCGCTACTGGTGGCGGGCTTGCGTATCGGCTTCGCGGGATTGATGATTCTGCCATTCTGGGCTTGGCAGTGGTTTCGCGAAAGCGCCTGCGCCACCAAAACAAATCCTGTATCTGCAGGGGTGGGGCAGGCGCTTTCGCCTGCCAAGTCCATTATCAGCGGTCACCGCGTCATCCTCCGCCTCCTCCTTCTGGGCGTTTTCGGCGTCACCCTGAACCAGCTATTCTTCATCGTCGGCCTAAGCCGCACCAGCGTGGCGCATGCCGCGATCCTGATCGGACTCACCCCCGTGCAAGTGCTGATCCTGGCCTGCCTGCGCGGACAGGAGCGCATGACCTTTCAAAGAGCCGCGGGCATGGCGATCGCGCTGGCCGGTGTGGCCCTCCTGAAAGCGTTCGAGCCGGCTGCCGCGGCCGGCGCCACCTGGCTAGGAGACCTCTTCACTTTTCTGGCGGGAACGTTCTTCGCCATCTTCACGGTCTTCGGCAAGGAAGTCACGAAGCTGCATAGCGCGGTGACCGTAAACGCGTACGCCTACGTGGGAGGCGCCGTGGCGCTCGCGCCGGTCACGCTGTGGGAGATCTCCCGCCACCCGCTGGCGCACATCAGCGCAGCCGCCTGGCTGGCGGTTCTCTACATGGCGCTATTCTCCTCGGTGATCGCTTACCTGATCTACTACTACGCCCTCACCCACGTGGCCGCTTCGCGCGTGTCGGCGTTCTCCTATTTGCAGCCGGTATTCGCCACGGCCATGGGTGCGGCCATCCTGCGCGAACCCGTCGGCGCGCCGGTGATCGCGGGCGGTCTGGTGATCCTGTCCGGCGTCTACCTGGTGGAGCGCGGCTGATGGCTGGCTTCCTCGAATTGCTCCGCGGCAATCGCAATTACCGCTACACCTGGACCGGACAGGTGGTCAGCGAAATCGGCGATCACTTCAACAACATCGCCGTCTTCAGCCTGGCTCTGGCGAACACGCGCTCCGGACTGGTGGTAAGCGGCGTGATGCTCGCGCGGGCCATCCCGGCTGTGCTGGCGGGGCCTATCGCGGGCGTACTGCTCGACCGCTTGAACCGCAAGCACGTCATGATCGCCAGCGACTTGATTCGCGCGGTGCTGGCATTCGGCTTCATCCTGACGATTCACCGGCATGATACCTGGCTGCTCTATTTCCTCAGCGCCCTGCTGATGTTCGCGTCGCCGTTCTTCACCAGCGGCCGATCGGCAATCCTGCCGAGCATCGCCACCCGGGACGAGTTGCACACGGCCAATTCGCTGACGCAAACCACCGGCTGGACCACCCTCACGATCGGCACGTTTCTGGCCGGCGCCAGCGTGGCGCAGTTCGGCTATCAGTGGGCCTTCGTCGGTAACGCGCTCTCCTTCGTGGTTTCGGCGATCTGCATCTCGCGGCTGTTTCTGCCGGGCGACGGTTTCCGCCCGAAGCGCCAGGCGCTCACCGAAGCCGACGTGGTGCGGCCCTGGCACGAGTACACCGAAGGGCTGCGCTATATGCGCGCGCATCCGCTGATTTTCGGCATCGCGCTGATCGGCGTGGGCTGGGCCACTGGCGGCGGCGCCGCCCAGATTCTGTTCAGCGTTTTCGGCGAGATCGTCTTCAATCGCGGGCCGTCTGGCATCGGCATCGTCTGGGGCTGCGCGGGCATCGGGTTGCTGATTGGCGGCCTTATCGGGCACCGGCTCGGCGAGCGGCTCAGCTTCAACGGCTACAAGCGCACCGTCGTTGTGTGCTACATCATTCACGGCGGTGCGTACATCCTCTTCAGCCAGATGCGCAATTTCCATGCGGCGCTGGTCTTCATCGCGCTCTCGCGCGCCGCCGTAGCGGTCAGTTCGGTGCTGAATTACTCGCAGCTTTTGCGGCACGTCGCCAACGAATTCCGCGGACGGGTGTTCGCCACCATGGAGTCCATGGTCTGGTCTACCATGATGGTTTCGATGATGCTCGCGGGCATCGCTTCGCAGTACTACGACCCGCGCACGATCGGCGCCATTGCGGGCGTGCTCAGCTCGACGACGGCGATCTTCTGGGGCTGGGCGCATTGGACGGGGCGGCTGCCCGAGCCAGCGCGCGAAGGTGTAGATCCGGAGGATGTGGAAGTGCATGGAGAACCCACCATCTAGCTTGAAGGACAAAGTGGTACTGGTGACCGGCGCGGCCAAGCGCATCGGTCGCGGCATTGCGCTGCGCCTAGCACGGGAAGGCGCGCGCGTGGCGATTCACTACGGGAACTCCGAAGCCGAAGCCCGCCAGACCGCCGCCGAATGCGGCAATGCGCCGCTGTTCCGCGCCAACCTCGAAAGCGTCGCCGAGATCGAGCGTATGTTCGCGGAGATCGGGCGCAGCCTAGGCCGGCTCGACGGCTTGGTCAACAACGCCGCACGCTTCACGCGCCGCGATCCGCTGGAGATGACGGAAGCCGACTGGGACTTCATCCACGACGTGAACCTGAAGGCCGTATTCTTCTGCTGCCAGAACGGCGCGCGCCTGATGCAGAAGACCGGCGGCGGCCGCATCGTCAATATCAGTTCGCTGGGAGGCATACGGCCTTGGGCAGATCACGCGCACTACTGCGCGTCGAAAGCCGGCGTGATCATGCTGACGCGCGCGCTGGCCAAGGCGTGGGCGCCCGAGATAGCGGTGAACTCCGTAGCGCCGGGAGTGATCCCCTTCGCGGACATCGACCCGGAGGGCATCGGCATGATCAAAGCCACCCCTGCCGGCCGTGGCGGCACGCCGGATGAAGTCGCCGGCGCGGTGGTTTATTTCCTGGCGGCAAGCAGCTTTATTACAGGGCAGATTCTAGCGGTGGATGGCGGGCTGAGCCAGCGATAGTCGAGTAGAATAGAGCTATGGCGACCAGCACCTTGCTCACGATCGACGATTTTGAGCGGCTCCCGGCCGAAGCTGCCGAAAATCATGAACTGGTCGAGGGGGAACTGGTTGACGTGTCTGGAAACACTCCCCGGCACAACATGCTTCGGGATCGGCTCATTGCGCTGATGCTGCCCTGGATAAAGGAACGTGGTCTCGGGACCGCCATCGCTGAGCAGGAATTCGACTTTCTCGGCAACGCCCATGGCCCGGATGTCAGCGTCATAGGACCGGCCAAGGCAGAGCTGTTGGATCGAGACAAGCGCGTGCAACGCTTCGTCCCGGACCTCGCCATCGAGATACCGTCCCAGAACGACACATACGAAGGACTGCTCGTTAAGAAAGATCGCTATCTGAAATCCGGGACCGCCGAGGTCTGGCTGATCTCACCGCGCACTCGTGAGATCGCCGTCTACGGAATGCACCGGACCCTCATCCTGCGCGGCGATGACGTCATTACGACGGATCTGCTGCCAGGATTCTCGATCGCGCTCGAGGAACTCTTTCAGGACGTGTAGTCCGCGACAGCCTGGCCCTCGCCGGCACGCATGCAACCGAAAAGCCGCTACGAAGCGCGCCGGCTCCGCTCGCGTTTGTCGAGTCCTTCGGCGATCATAGCGGTAACCAGGTTCAGACTGATGCCCTCCACTTTAGCGCGCCCGATTAATCGCGCGTGAAGGCTCCTCGGAACCCGCTGCCTCCACTGCCCGCTGGCGGAAAACGACGTACCCGGCTTGGGAACCGGCTCTCCGAACTCCTGGAGTGTAAGTAAACCGCACTTAAGCGCGTCCCGTCCGTTGCGGATCGCTTCCTCGGGTGTCTCTCCGTCCGAGATGCAGCCCGGCACATCGGGAAACTCGATGAAGTATCCGCCGCCGTCCTCTTCCGCGAGACGTTGGACGGGTAATCCTGTAGCCGCAGGGTATCTTTCATTCCGTACCTTCCAATATTTCGATCAATGCGATGAACTGCCGGCGGCCTCCACGGCCAACACCTCCGGCCCAATGATCCGCGCGGGCGCCCAGCCTGGATCGCCAAACCGCTGCGGCGACGCCGTGAGCACGATCGGAAAACTGGTTTCATCCGCTGGCGCCTCCGGCGGTTTTCCGGACTTGTGAGTCACCAGGGCGAGATACTTCAGAATCGTGTAGATGTCGCCCTCCTCGGGCAGCCGGAAGTCGAAATCCTGCGTGCGGAAACGAATTCCAGTGGCTTTCCCCGCCAACCACCAGGCGATAAAAGCGCAGCAATTCACGGCCTGTTCGAACCACTCCTCGAAGCCGGGCGGCACGTCCAGATCGAGGAACATCTCGACAGTTTGCTCCTGCTCGCGGGCGAACTCGCGCACCTGCAGATCGCCGGTGTGGGCCGTAGCTTTCCAGTCCACGTGCCGCGCGCTCTCGAAGGCCTCGTAGGGGCGTATGCGGTAGAAGTCCCGGCCCAGGCCGCGGTAGTGCGTTTCGATCTCGCCGGCCAAGTCGGCCAGCAACTCTTCGAATCCGGGCTGCGCGTCGATCGAGGGATAAATGATGACCTCGCGGCGCAAGACCACGCGCGCGGTCTTTTCCAGGAATCCAAACGGGAACTTGGTGTGAAATGCGAAACGGTTCTGCTTATAGGCGCCGCGCCGCGCAAAGCGCACTTGCACGGTCTCTTCCAGCGTGGCGCCGCCCGGAATCACCGGAAAGTAGACCGGCGATTGCAGCACCGGCGGCGCGTCCTGCTCCGCGCCCACCACGTGAATCGAGAACGAGGGCATCCAGAACTTCAGATTGCGCACGTACAGCTTCGCGGGAATGGTGCGGCCGGCGGAGACGTGCTCGGGAACCAGAAAATCCAGTTCCAGCCCGGCCAGGCAAAGGCGGCTGACCAGCCCCGACACCATCAGGGTGGAAAGCATCGTCGCCAGGATCAGGAACAACAGGTTGTTCGCCGAAGCTACGGCAGCCAGACCCACCATCACGATAGCGGCCGTGAAAAGCACGCCTCCGCGCGTGACTTTGTAGCGTCTCCGCCGCAGCAGCAGATGCCGGATCTGGTGAAAGCGCGCTCGCACCGTGAGGCCCCACCAAGGCCCACCTTTGTTGTGTCACAATCGAGGCTTCCATGTCGAGTGCCGGCACTGCAGGCCAATCCCCCCAGAACCGCGCGCAGCTCAAGCGCGCCTTAGGACTTTGGGATCTCGTATTCTACGGAATCATCCTCATTCAACCGACCGCGCCCATGCCCCCGTTCGGTGTGGTCAGCCAAGTTGCGCAGGGCCACGTGGTCACCACGGTCCTGATCGCCATGGTGGCCATGCTGTTCACGGCCATCAGCTACGGCCGCATGGCGCGCGCCTATCCCAGCGCGGGCTCCGCCTATACCTACGTGGGCCGCGAGATCAACTCCAGTCTGGGCTTCGTCACCGGATGGAGCCTGGCGATGGATTACATCCTCAATCCCATCATCTGCACCATCTGGTGCAGCAAGGCCGCCATGAACCTTGTGCCGGAAATTCCCTATGCGGTCTGGGTGGTGTTCTTCGCGCTGCTATTTACGTCGCTAAATCTGCGAGGGATCAAGGCTACCGCGCGCACCAACGAAGTGCTGGTGCTGGCCATGTGCGTGGTGGTCGTCTACTTCTTCATCGCGGCCGTGCGCTACATCATGCACCAGCATGGTGTCTCCTTCACGCAGCCGTTCTACGATCCGAAGACCTTCAGCCTGGGCAGAATCTCCACCGGCACTTCCGTCGCGGTGCTGACGTACATTGGCTTCGACGGCATCTCGACGCTGTCCGAAGAAGCTCACAACCCACGGCGCAACATCCTGCTGGCCACTGTGCTGACCTGCCTGATCACGGGGGTGCTGGCGTCGGCCGAGGTCTACGCCGGACAACTGGTGTGGCCCAACTTTCGTACCTATCCCGACGTGGACACGGCATTCTCCTATGTGGCCGGGCGCGCCGGTGGACCACTGCTTTTCCACGCGGTGAACATGACCCTGCTGGTGGCCACCATCGGCTCCGGCATGGGATCGCAACTCGGCGCCGCCCGCCTGCTCTTCGGCATGGGCCGCGACAACACCATCCCGCGCGGCTTCTTCGGCGCCATCGAACCCAAGCACGGCATTCCCCGCAACAACGTGCTGTTTGTAGGCGCGTTGGCGCTGGCCGGAGCCTTCGCTCTGACTTATGAGCTCGGCGCCGAGTTGCTCAACTTCGGCGCCATCATCGGATTCATGGGCGTCAACGCGGCGTCCTTCATACGCTACTTCGTGCGCGGCGACCGCAAGAGCGTGGGTGCATCCCTGCCGCCGCTGTTGGGCTTCGTCTTCTGCCTCGCGATCTGGACGAGCCTGCACCGGCCCGCCCTGGTGGCCGGCGGCATCTGGCTGACGATAGGCGTTATCTACGCGGCTTTCAAGACAAATGGCTTTCGGCAAGCCATCGTGTTCTCCGACCCTCCGCCCGAGTAAGGCGTGGCGCAGGCGCCCCGGCCCGCGCAAGCTAACGAGGTTCAGATACCACGCTGGCGGAGGCGATTGGCACTACACCGGTTCCGTCTACTCGCCGAGTAAGGCCCTCAAGCGTCCGCGGAAGCCGCTGGGCGAATGGAACACCATGAACGATTTCTTCGTTTGTACGCAGAATTTCTTTGACGGTGGTAACGTCGCGGTCGATTGCCGAATGGCATTTGCAACAAGAGGCGCGGGGCCCGGTTGGCGAGATCACCCCGAGTTCGGAAGGTTCGACGGCTTGCTCCGCTCCGGCGGCTTGCGCTGCTGTGGTCTGCGATGCCGGTTCCTGAAAGGTTTGTTGACTGTCATCGGCAAAATAGCTTGTACGAAGGTTGCGTTCCGCGCCAGTAGAAAGATCAGACTGTCCTGTGAAGCTTACGTTGCGGCCCTCTGCGCTCGTTTTTCTGCTTGGGCGCACTGGCGACACATCAAAGGCATGACGCCGGCCTTGCCTCCGCAAACCGTGCATTTTGCCACAGCGTGCTCCTCCTCTCACGAAAGGCCCGCACCCGAAGATTACCTTCGCCAGCAGGCCTTTGACTGCCAACGACCTGGGGCCTACCGTGATCCGTCCGATCTTGCATGACCAGTCACGGCCCTTGCTTGCGAGCGCTGAATGTCAGCGTGGACCCAGATATTTCAGGCTGGAAGTCCTGGAAGCCTGAAGCGGTCAAGTACTGCTCCATCTCAGAAAGGTCGAATACATGAAGGCTGTGATCCTTGAGACTCCACTCACGCACACGGCGAAACTTTAGGATGCCACCGCGGCCTGCGGCGAAAGTGAAGACTGAAAGAATTGCCGCTGGCTTCATGACGCGAGCCATCTCACGCAGAGCAATCACGGTATCCGCAAACAGATGAAGGGAGCCACAACAGAGAGTGGCGTCGAAAACACCTTCTTCGAATGGAAGGGCCTCCACTCTGGCTCGGGCGAAATGCACGTTGGGAGTACCTTCCTTGCCAGTGTAAGTTGCGCCTTGCCGAAGCATCCCCATGGATACGTCGATCCCAAACACCTCCTTCGACAGTGACGCAATCCGCCGGCCAAAGGTGCCGGGGCCGCAGGCGATATCCAGCACGCGGCCTTTGGTCGCTTGGACTTTCTGAGACACTGTATCGATTAGCTGGGCAAGAGATGGGCTGTGGAATCCACCGTACAGATTTAGGATGATCGGATACCACAACTTCGTCTCGTAAATCCGGGCCATGCGATCGATGAAGCGCATTCTCCTTAGTTCGGGGTCCGCACTTTGGGATAGTTCTTCAAGAATGAAATCGGGGATACCCTCCCTGACTGGGTAGGCTCGATAACAAGTGGGACAGCGGAGTTCGCCCTCATGTTGACGCAAGAGACACTTGCACACGGGGCACGCGTAGATTCCGAGTTCGCCAGCTACGGATCTGTCAGCAGTCATGTCCAGCCTCCAAAAGTCAAGGATGCTCCACCCCAACCGGTGGCATCAACTTTCCGGAGCGGCGTTTCGGGAAACACTGGAGCAGTAGTAGCCGCAGGTTCATCATCGCGTGTCCAGAGCAGCCGAAAGTTCCATTTTAACGGGAATTGGTTGTAGTCCTCCAAGATCATGATGTTGGCGTTGGGGATGCTGAAGTCGAACCGAGTTGCGTACGTCGCCTTCGGAGACGGTTTAAATCGCGGCAGAGGCGTCTGCTGATACGCGAGTCTGAGTTGCGGTCCCGAGTGTCCGATTAGTCGCGTCCGGCCGGAAGCCGGACTTCGCTGAGTCTCCAATTGCGAACATTACCGGCACTTTCTAGCTTGCCCGCGTCCACGAGCGCGGCAATTCGTATGCCCGCCCGTTCTGAATCCAATGTCTCATGGGTGCTCATCGCTTTCGCCACGATCATGGCCACCTTCTGCCAGCTCGATTTGACCTGGGCAAGAAGAAGCGCATCAAGCGCATCATCTGAGAGGTCCGCCATGGGTGTCTTCGCGCATGCCTCTTCTCATTGAGCTAAGCTGCTCTACTCAAGTTTAGAACATTCAGATTTCTGTTATCTGTACGGCGCGGAAAGCAGGAGATTCCGGAGGTTGCCATCCCGTGGCGGGCGCCAGTTGGGAAGGCTTCGCGATCGAGAACCTCATCGCCGTCGGGCCTGCCCGCACCATGCCCAGCTTCTATCGCACCGCAGCGGATCTCGTGTTGGAGATTCCGGGACACGGCCGCTGGGCCTTCGACATCAAACGAAGCCGGCCGGCGAAGCCCGAGAAGGGCTTTTGTCTCGCCGTCGAGGATCTTAAGCCCGATCGCCAATTCCTCGTGAATTCCGGGAATGAACGCTATCCGATGGGAGAGGGACTTGAGGCAATCGGTCTGGCCGAAATGGCCACGGTTCTTGGCAATCGCTGACCTGGATTCTCCCGCCAGGCACGTCCGGTCTGCTCGGGTGTAAGCTTAATGGGAGCAGCTTGGAGGATGCGGGAATGAGAGGTGCAGTTCTCATCGCGGGGGGGATCCTGCTCTGTTTCGGAATGCCGGTGTTGGCGGATCAAGTCCCATCTTTCGCCAAAGATGTGGCCCCCATCTTCGCTGCCAATTGCGCGGGGTGCCATGCCGGTAATGTCACGATGGGCACCCTCAATCTGGATACGTTTGCCGGCATCCAAAAGGGCGGGCATAGCGGACCGGTGATCGTGCCTGGCAAGAGCGGCGAGAGCCTTTTGTATTTGCGGATCACCGGCGCAGTGACGCCGGCTATGCCGCTCAACGGCAAGACACTCGCGGCCGGCGAGATCGAAATCATCCGCGGGTGGATTGACGCGGGAGCGCCTCCGCCCGCGCCGGGCGATGTCGTCGCCAAACGCGTACCCGCGATTCCCGATATACAGCCGCGTGCGCACGTGCAACCGCTTATCAGCGCGCTGGCTTTCAGCCCGGACGGCAAACTGCTGGCGCTCGGCTCCTTCAAGGAAGTCCGGCTCGTGGAACCGCAAACCGGCAAGCTCGTCGCGACGCTTCCGGGCGAGGCCGAAGACGTGCGCGCGGTAGCATTCTCGCCGGATGGCAAGCTGCTGGCCGCGGCCGGCGGTCTTCCTGCGCGCGGCGGCGAAGTCCGGATCTGGGACGTCGAGAAGCGCGCCGAGTTGCGCATCATCAGGGGCCATGCGGATTGCATCTACGCCGTGGAGTTCTCGCCGGATGGCAAGTCCATCGCCACTGCCAGCTATGACAAACTCATCAAGCTGTGGGATGTGGAATCCGGCAAAGAGATCCGCACGCTGGAGGACCATATCGACGCGGTCTATGCACTGGCGTTCTCGCCCGATGGTAAGCGGCTGGTCTCCGCATCGGCCGACCGCGGCGTGAAGGTGTGGGATGTGGCGTCGGGCGAACGGCTGTACACGCTGAGCGAGCCCACCGACGGACTGAATACGCTGGCGCTCGATCCGTCGGGGAAGCGCGTGGCCGCCGCCGGGCTGGATCGCACCATTCGCGTCTGGTCGCTCGGCGAGAAAAGCGGCACGCTGCTGAATTCTCTGATTGCGCATGAAGACGCCATTCTGCGGCTGGCTTGGTCTCCCGACGGCAAGTACCTGGTCTCGGCGGCTGCGGATAAGGAAGTCAAGATTTTCAGCGTGAATGATCTGAGCGTGGTCAAGACGTGGGAGCAGCCGGACTGGGTTCTGTCGCTTGCTTTTGCGCCGGATGGAAAGAGCTTTGCGGTGGGGCGGTTTGACGGTTCGTATGAGATTTACAAGGCGGATTTCGGCGCCGGCAAGAGTGCCGGCACGGCAGGCAGGAGTGCCTACGCCACGAGGGGCTTATGAGATTGATACTGATTTTGGTTTGCGCAGCTGCGGCTTTCGGTGCGAACACTGCCACAGAGTGGCCGACCGGCAATCGCACCACTCCGCCCACCATCGATTCGGTCTCTCCGCTGGGCGTGCCGCGCGGGACGACCACCGAATTGACCGTTGAAGGTCTGAATCTAGCCAAAACCAGCGCGGTGTTCTTCAGCGAGCCGGGGATACAGGCGCGCATCCTGCGTGTGAAGGAGTTGCCCGATAAATCGGACGTCCGGTTCGGCTCCAATGGGGGGATTTCCACGGTCGATCTCGGTCCGCTGCCGCCGCGCAACGAAGTCACCCTCGAGTTGGACATCAGTCCGGATGCCGACATAGGGCCGGTGGATTTCCGTCTGCAGACGCCGCTGGGCACCAGTCCCGAGGCGCGCTTCCTGATCGAGCCGTACTACGGCGAGAGCACAGACCGCGAGCCGAACGACACGCCTGAGGAGGCGGTCGTAACTTATATACCGGCGATTCTGGTTGGCACGATCTCCAAGCCGGGCGACGTGGACTATTACAAAATCGACGTCAAGGCCGGCGAGCAATTGGTGTTCGAAAATGGCGCCGCTATGCTGAACTCCGCGTTGGAGCCGGTGGTGAGCATTTACGACGCGGACCAGAACCTCGTCAAGGAGTACGGTCTGGACGGCGGCCGATCGCAACAGCGGTTCGCGCACCGCTTCGAAAAGGGCGGCGCATATTACATCAAGATATCGGACTACGAAGAGGGGGGCAGTGCGCGGCGCTTTTATCGCATCAAGATCGGCAAGTTCCCGTTAGCCGTGGCGGCGTATCCGCTGGGCGTGCAGAAGGGCAAGACCGCGCAAATCACGCTCACCGGTTACAACCTCGGCAAGGGCCAGGTAGCGGTTGCGGGCGAGCCGGCGCCGGAAGACGAGCGATCAGTGATTCTGCGGCCCAAGGTGGCAGCGGGCAAGACATTCAATAAGGTGAAGCTGGCGCTGGGAGACGAGCCGGAGATCGAATCCAGCGGGACGAACACTTCGGTCGCCGCCGCGCAACCCACCGCGGCGCCTGTCACGGTGAACGGCAAGCTGCTGGCCGGCGAAAACGATTTCCGGTTCACCGCGCGCAAGGGCGAGAAGCTGGTGTTCGAGGTGAATGCCAACCGCCTGGGCTCGCCGCTCGATTCGGTGTTGGAAGTGCTGGACGTCAAGGGCAACCCGGTGGAGCGTGCCACCATTCGATGCACGATCGAGACCGCCGTCACATTGTCAGATGCCAGTTCGGGAGGCAGCGGCATACGCATCCTTTCCTGGACTGGCTTCGCGGTGGGCGATACCGTAATGGTCGGCAGCGAGCTGATCCGAGTGTCCGCCATGCCGCGCGGGCCGGATGACGATATTCGGTTCACTTCGTTCGGCGGGCAGCGCACGGGCTTGCTCGACACCACTCCGGAAGCGCACGCTGTCGACACTCCCGTGTACAAAGTGCAGATCCATCCGGCAGGGTCGACATTCGTAAGCAACGGGCTGCCGCTGGTACATCTGCCTTACCGCAACGACGATGGCGGCCCGGGTTACGGCAAAGATTCGCACCTGCGCTTCACCGCGCCGGCCGATGGCGAATACATCGTGCGGCTGCGGGATGTGCGGGGCCTCGATGGTGAGGATTTCGCCTACCGGCTGACCGTGCGGCCGCCATCGCCGGATTTCACGCTCAGTGTCAACCCGCGCAATCCGAATGTGCCCATCGGCGGGCGCATCCCGGTGACGGTGACCGCGCTGCGGCTCGACGATTTCGACGGGCCGATCGAGGTAGCGATGGAGGATCTGCCGGCGGGGCTTTCGGCTACCAAGGGCGTAATCGAGCCGGGCCAAGTGAGCACGACGTTGCTGCTGAGCGCCGAAGAGAACGCGCATCTCGATAGCGCCGTTCCGCTCAAGGTCAGCGGCAAAGCGCAGGACGGATCGCGGCAGCGCGCGCACTGGGCCAATCCTGACGACAAGCTGAAGCTGATCGCGCTGAGCACGAAACCCGACATCGAAATGGAGGCCAAGACCCGAGAGGTGGTCCTGGAGCCGGGCAAGACGGCCACGGTCGAGGTGGCCATCCAGCGCCACAACAGCTTTGGCGGGCGTGTGCCGGTGGAAGTGTACAATCTCCCGCCCAGAGTGATCGTGACGGATGTGGGGTTGAACGGCGTCTTGATCCACGAGAAGGACGACCACTGCACGTTCGTTTTGCAGGCGCTGCCGAACGCCGAAGCCGCTGACCAGCCAATCGTACTTTCTGGTAACATCGAAACGCGAGCCGACGACCAGCAGTCCGAGTACGCCTCCGCGCCGATTCGGCTGAAGGTTTCGGCCAAGAAATAACATGTCCAACATTTCGTTTGTAAGGGAAGCTCTCGCGGCGGGCGAGGGCGTCGTCAGACTTGCGCCCTGCTGGGTGCCGCGCTCGTTCCTGATGCCGGGCGGCCGCTTAAAGCTCGACCCTCGCGATCTGTATGCGCTGGGGGCGCACCGCGGCGGTATCGACGAGCGCTGGTTTTCCTCCACCACCAATGCCGACAATGGGCCCGGGACGCCGGAAGACGAGGGGCTGAGCTACATCGCCATCGACGGACGAAGCGTGCAGTTGAAGGAAGCCGTCGATAGCATCGGCGATCAAATGCTGGGCTCCGGCGCGATGAGCCAGTACGGCGGCTGGAACGTGCTCTGCAAATTCTTCGACAACCTGGGGCCAATTCCGCACCACATGCACCAGATGGAGCAGCACGCGCAAAAGGTCGGCCGCAAAGGCAAACCGGAAGCCTACTACTTTCCGCCGCAATACAATTTCAAGGACAACAATTTCCCGTATACTTTCATGGGCCTCGAGCCATGCACTACGCGGGACGATGTGCACGCGTGCCTGCGCCGCTGGAACCAGGGCGACAACGGCATCCTCTACCATTCCAAAGCTTATCGCCTGCAACCGGGCACAGGATGGCAAATCGATGCCGGCATCCTGCACGCGCCCGGGTCGCTGGTCACTTATGAGCCGCAGGTGAATTCGGACGTGTTCGGCATGTTCCAGTCGATGGTGGAAGGGCGCGCGGTCCCGTGGGACCTGCTGGTGAAAGATGTTCCCGAGGAAAACCATCACGACCTGGATTACATCGTCGACATGCTGGATTGGGACGCCAACGTCGATCCGGAATTCGCCAAGCACCGCTTGTTCCATCCGCGACCCGTGCGTGGTGAAGCGGAGATGGCGGAGTGCGGCTACTCCGAGAAGTGGGTGTGCTATTCGACTCCGCATTATTCCGCCAAGGAACTGACGGTGTTCCCAGGCCGATCGGCGGTGGTTCACGATGCGGCGGCGTACGGGCTGATCGTGGTGCAAGGCTGGGGAACGGTGGGCCAGATGGATGTGGAGACGCCATCTTTGATCCGCTACGGCGAGATGACCAAGGATGAGCTCTTCGTCACCGCCGGCGCGGCGGGGCACGGTGTGATGGTGCGCAACCGCAGCGATAACGAAAACCTGGTGATGCTGAAGCATTTTGGCCCGGGCAATCCGGAGGCTGAGGGACTCGTGAAATGAAATTCGGCGTCAATACTTTTATTTGGACGGCGAACTTCGACCGTTCCAATCTGCCGCTGCTGCCGGCCATCAAGAAGGCCGGTTTCGATGGGGTGGAAGTGCCGCTCTTCAGCCCCGCGCAGTTCGCGGCTGCGGATATCCGAAGGGGCCTCGCGGACAACGGCCTGGAGTGCACCATCTGTTCTATCCTGACCGGTGGCATGAACATGATCTCCGACGATGCGGCCGTCCGAGAGAAAACCCGCCTACATCTCGAGGATTGCGTGAAGGCCGCCGCTGAAGTGGGCGCGAAGATCGTCGCCGGACCGCTGTATTCGCCGGTAGGCCTGATGACCGGACGGCGGCGCACCGCCGACGAGTGGCAGCGCGCGGTGGATTGCTATCAGGCCATCGGCCCCGTGCTCCGCGACTATGGCGTGACCATCGCCATCGAGCCGCTGAATCGCTTCGAGACTTACTTCCTCAATACAGCGGCGGATGCGGTGGCGCTCTGCGACGCGATCGGGCACCCGAATGTGGGAATCCTATTCGACACGTTCCACGCCAATATCGAGGAGAAGGATGTGGCCGACGCGTATCGCACCGTGGGCCGGCACTTGAAGCACGTGCACACGTGCGAGAACGACCGCGGCATTCCGGGCACGGGCCACGTGGATTGGAAGGGCGTGTTTCAGGCTTTGCGCGATGTGCAGTACGATGGCTGGCTGACGATCGAGAGCTTCGGCTTCGCGCTCGGGGAACTGTCGGCCGCGGCCTCGATCTGGCGGGATATCGCGCCTTCGCCGGAATCGATTGCGTTTGAGGGCGTGAAGTTCTTGAAGCGGGGGATGGCGGGGAAGTGAAACGGACGGGCTCGTGACGGTCGAGCAGTTTCGGGATCTTACACTCGACGACGGGCCTTCGCTGCGCGAACTGCATTACGGGAGAGATCGTCGCCTCGCGCGCCCGAAAGCTAAACACTATAGGCTGCAGAGGCGGCTGGAACGCCGCCTGGAGGCCAGAGCCGGGGATCGCGGTGTGGTCGGCGTAGAAGTGCCCTTCCGCGCTGTACCTCAGTTCGATCTGCGCGCTGCAGATGCCGCTCTTATCTCGCAAGGGCGCTGGGACGCATCGATCTGGAGGACAACCTGCGCGGCGCCCCTGACTTGGTCATCGAGGTCGAATCGACATCGAACACATGGGCGGAATTTGCGCGAGCGGGCCTGCCTTTGTCTGGCGAATGGCTGCCAGGATTTTTGGATTGTCGACAGCCAAGCACGAACGAAAGCGGTGCAGTGTTTGGCGGCGGAGTGCGTTGCCCTGCCAGTGTTCGACGGCGATGGCCTGCGCGTGCCGGATGTTTTCACATAGAATTGAGTCAGATGCTGACTCGCCTCTACATCGACAATTTCAAGTGCTTCGTCAAGTTTGAGTATCGGCCTGCGCCGCGGCAACTCATCCTCGGAGCTAACGGTTCCGGCAAGTCGTCGTTGATTGAGGCATTGTTATTTCTGCATCGGTTCGCCGTGCAAGGTGAGAACGTTTACGACCTTGCGCTCCTGGATCAGAGAACACGCTGGCTGACCCAACGTGAGCAGACCTTCGAGCTTGAAGCAACCTTAGACGGTGGTAGCTATGTCTATCGCCTGGAACTCGAGCCGATTTTCGATCGTCCGCAGGTGAAGTCCGAGAGTGTCCATCTCGACGGGAAGCCCATTTTCGAGTTTGCGAATGGCGACGTTCGGCTATATGATGACTCCTTCGCGCCAAAGCTCACCTACTCAATCGACTGGTACCGCTCCGCGCTCGTAACGGTTCCGCAAAAGCATGATATCCAAAAGCTGGGTCGTTTTAAGCATTGGCTTCGCGGGCTGGTCTGCTTTCGAGTGAACCCGTTCGCGATGGGGCCTCTGGCGGAAACCGCTCAGCCGAATCCCAACTTTGATCTTTCGAACATTGCATCGTGGTACAGGCACCTCGAACAGTTTGTTGAGGAGAACGCTGCCTTGAAGGCAAGCCTGCAGGCGGCCCTGGACGGGTTTCAGGATCTTCGCCTTTGGCCCGCAGAGCGTGCCCGCTTATTTGGTGCACAATTCGCTGATGCCGATCGAAGGGTAGTCTCCTTCAGCCTCACTGAGTTGTCGGAAGGCCAGCGATGCCTGATTTGTCTCTATGCGATTCTGCATTTTGTCCTGGCCAAGGGGAACACCGTGATTCTCGATGAACCCGACAACTTCGTATCTCTCCGCGAGATCCAGCCGTGGCTGATGGCCGCGACAGACGCTGTCGACGGGGGTAACGGCCAACTACTCCTGATCTCTCACCACCCCGAGATTATCGATCAATGGGCGGCCGAGTGCGGCGTTCGGTTCGTCCGCGACGGCATTGCGCCTGTCCGCGTCGAGGAGTTTCGATTCGTGCCGGAGGCCGGGCTGTCTCCCGCCGAAGTGGTTGCTCGCGGATGGGAGAATGGGTAAGGCCTCCCTAGTCATCGGTCTCGTAGAGGACCGGTGTCAACAGCGATTTGTTCAGCGGGTCTTGGAGCAACTCAGGTACCTGAGGCACGAAATCCGATTCCGACCGCTGCCAGCCGGAAGGGGCAGCGGAGCACAGTGGGTGCTCGGTCAGTATGCCAAGGAGGTTGCGGCGTACCGATCGCGATCAACACGCGCCAAGACGGCGCTTGTGGTAGCGATCGATGCGGATGACGGCACTGTTGCTCGACGGCAACAGCAATTCCGTGACCTAGCTGCCCGGACTGCTAGCGAGAGGATCGTCCACCTGATCCCGAAGTGGAGTATTGAGACCTGGATTCTTTGCCTAAGTGGCAGGACTGTGGACGAGAACCAGAGCTATCGTCGGGAACCCGGCATCGACGAAAAAATTGCGACGGCGGCCGCCACTTTTTACGATTGGAGCCGCCCAAATGCCACGCCGCCCACTCACTGCAGCCCATCGCTGCTAGCCGCGATCCCCGAGGTCCGTCGACTGGAGTAGCCTCGAACCCCCACATACCGTACAGCGGGCCGCCATTTGAAACACGTGCACACATGCGAGAACGACCGCGGCATTCCGGGTACTGGCCACGTAGACTGGAAGGGCGTGTTTCAGGCTCTCCGCGATGTGCAGTACGACGGCTGGCTGACGATCGAGAGCTTCGGCTTCGCGCTCGGGGAACTGTCGGCCGCGGCGTCGATCTGGCGGGACATCGCGCCTTCGCCGGAATCGATTGCCTTTGAGGGCGTGAAGTTTTTGAAGCGGGGCATGGCGGCGGATTGAAATAGACCGCTGGTCCCACCCCATGCGACGCAGAGGAGAGCCTTTTCACGCCGCGAGGCCCCTCCTACCCGATCCAACGGACTGCTCTACCCATCAGACCCGGCCGCCACCTGATCCCGCCCCGTGACGCCCGCATACTTGATGGCCAGCTTCTGATACAACCCGCGCGGCAAAGCGCCCACAATGAACACCAGCAAACGATAACGCCAGCCCGGTATCACAAACAACTGGCCGCGGTCGAGGGCGCGCAGGGAGGTCTCCACGACTTCGTCGGCGGACATCCACATCCAGTCCGGAACCTGTTTGCGATCCCAGTGCATCGTGTCGTGGAACTCGGAGAGCGTGAAGCCGGGGCAGAGCGCCTGCACGCGCACAGGTGAACCGGCGCTTTTCAACTCCATGTAGATGCCCTGGGTGAAGCTGTTCATCCAGGTCTTAGTGGCGGAATAGCTGACGCTGCCGGGGTTTTGCCCGAAGCCGGAAACCGAGGCAACATTGATGATGCTGCCCCGCCCGCGCGCCACCATTCCCGTAAGGGCGGCGTGCATCAGACGCATGGGGGCAATCACGTGCAGGCGATGCATCTGATCCTGGCCGTCAAGCGGAACGGCGAAGAACAGCCCGGTGACCCCGAAGCCCGCGTTGTTGACCAGGAAATCGAGATTCGGCGCTGCGGCGATGCGCTCTTCGACGGCCTTCAGCTCAGCGTCGCGCGTGAGATCCGCCAGCAGGATTTCGCACCGCACGGAGTGACTGGATTCGATGGCGCGGGCGGTTTCCTCAAGCCGGTCTCTGCGCCGCGCGACCAACACCAAGTCGTAGCCGCGCGCCGCCAGGTGGCGGGCAAAGGTGGCGCCGATGCCGCTCGAAGCGCCGGTGATCAAGGCCAGAGGACGCGATGGCTGCATGGCAGTCTGGCCATCATAGCACCGTGGCGCAGGACTGCTGGCGCAGGCGACCGAAGCTCGCGCTCGCCTTCTGATTTTCTACATTTTCCAAACCGAGCACGCCTTGTGGCCCCGCGGAACTGTGCCGTAGCGCGGGTCTCCGGCCGCCGGTATGAACCGTCGTCGGCCAGCAGGTACCGACGATGCTGCCAGCAAGGGCGTGGCTGGAGTGCCGCGCGCCGCGGTGGCGGCGAAGGGAGGGGGGCAACGAATTGAGAAGCGCTTCCGGCTCCCAACCTGGCAGCGCTTACGTCTAACACTGCGGGAGAAGGCAAGCGTAAACTGGTTTGATCTGGAGAAAACCGATTCCATGAACAGGGTCAGGCTAATGGAAACGATCTGGCGGGATGCCGTCTATGCGCTGCGAACGATGCGCAAGAAACCGGCCTTCACCGCGACGGCTGTTCTCACGCTGGCGCTCGCGATCGGCGGGAATACGGCGATGTTTACGGTCATCCGCGCCGTGCTGTTGAAGCCGCTTCGTTACCGAGACCCGGATCGGCTGGTGCGCATCTCCGGAGGCGCCACTCCCACGCGATTTGCGGAAATGCAGGCGGGCGCGCATTCCTTCACCGAACTCGGAGCGTTTGCCGGCCAGGAAGACCTGACGCTTTCTGGCGGAGCCGAGCCGGAGGTTCTCAAAGGTGTCCGCGTATCGGCCAATTTCCTCCGGATTCTCGGTGTCGAGCCGGTGCTGGGGCGCGGTTTTCGTCCAGAAGAAGATTCGCCAGGCGGCGCGCCCGTGGCGATGATCGCGAGCGCGCTATGGCGGCGGCGGTTCGCGGGAGATGCGCAGATCGCCGGAAAGACAGCGACTCTCGCGGAGACGCCGTACACGATCATAGGCGTTCTTCCGCCTGGCTTTCAGTTTCCTTTTGCCGGTGTGGATGTGTGGCTGACGGTGCCATCGGAATCGCCGCGCTTCCCTCCCAAATCCCGGGCCTTGAGCCCCTTCTTGACGGTATTCGGCCGTCTGAAGGCGGGAGTGAGCCTCGCACAAGCGAACGCGGAGATGAAAGTCATTCGCCGCCAATACGCGATTGCACATCCCGCCATGCTCGATGCCAAGCCGAAAACACCAGTGGAAGTGATGGCGATGAAGGATGAACTCGTCGCCGATGTGCGCTCCATGCTGTGGATGCTTTTTGGCGCGGTTGGCTTCGTTCTGTTGATCGCTTGCGCCAATGTCGCCAGCCTGCTGCTGGCGCGAGCCACTTCCCGATCGCGAGAGATTGCGGTGCGGTCGGCGCTGGGGGCCGCTCGCATGCGCCTGATCGGGCAACTACTCTCGGAAAGCATTCTGCTGGCGCTCTCCGGCGGAATACTCGGCGTTCTGCTGGCCGCTTGGAGTCTGCGCGCGATTCCGTTGATCGCTTCTTTCGACCTGCCACGCGCCGGGGAGATTCATTTGGATTGGATGGTCCTCGGATTCGCCGCGCTGCTCTCCCTTGCGACTGGCGTGCTCTTCGGTCTGGCGCCGTCGCTTGCCGCTTCCCGGCCCGATCTCATCCGCGTGTTGCGCGCCAGCGGGGAAGGCGCCGATCCAGGAGTCCCCAGGGGGATTTTGGCCGGGCTGAACGTCCGCGGTTTGTTGTTGGTGGGACAGGTCGCGCTTTCCATCGTGCTGTTGATTGGCGCCGCGCTCCTGATCGAAAGCGTGAGTCGTCTGCGCGGTGTCGATGTAGGATTCAACCCGTCGAACTTGCTGACCATGCAACTTTCTCTGCCGCCGTTGCGCTATGACACGGATCGGAAGAAAACCGCATTTTTTGAAGCACTCGTCCGGCAGGTGGGATCGTCTCCGGGTGTCCGCAGCGCCACAGCAGCTTCATCCCTTCCCATGGCCGGCTTTGCCGGAACTCCCGTGCAGGACGCCGGGAAACCGCTGCTGAAGTTGAATGAACGCCTGATTGCGACGATCCTGGCGATCTCGCCGGAATACTTTCGTACTCTCGAGATTCCGTTGCGGCGCGGGAGGGCGTTTAGCGAACACGATACGGAAGACACCGAGCGCGTGGCCGTGATCGATGAAGCCTTGGCGCGCAAGTTCTGGCCGGCGTATCCGCAAGGGCTGGACCCGGTCGGCCAGCACCTTTGGATTGGCGGCTTGAACCCCAAACCCGCCCTAATCGTTGGCATCGTCGCGGATGTGCATCAAAATCTCGAAGGCAGCGCCTGGCCCGAAACGGTGTACGTCGCCTCCGCACAGAACCCTCTGCCGTTTGCGATGCTGGCCGTACGTACGGAGAACAGCCCGCTCCACTTCGCCGGCGTGGTGCGCGAACAAGTGCGCGCGTTGGATAAGGATCAAGCCATTTCCGATGTCCGCACCATGAATGACCTGGTGGAAGAGCAGGTGGGCCAACGCCGCTTGCTCGTGATTCTGTTGGGATCGTTCGCCGGTGTGGCGCTGCTGCTGGCTTTGCTCGGAATCTATGGCGTCATTGCTTACTCCGTGGCGCAGCGGACCCGGGAGATGGGCATACGGCGCGCGTTGGGCGCGCGACAGAGCGACATTCTTGGGATGGTCGTGCTGCAAGGCTTTCGCCTGGCTTTAGCCGGAGTGGCATTAGGTATCGCGGGAGCTTGTTTCCTGACGCGCCTGATGACGGCTCTGTTATTTCACGTGAGCGCGACAGATCCCGCGACGTTCGCGGCAATCGCATTGCTGTTCCTGCTTGTGGCGCTTGCGGCCAGCTACATTCCGGCGCGTCGCGCCACCCGAATCGATCCGATGGCGGCATTGCGAACTAACTGAGGCTTCCTCAATATGGTGACGGTTCGCCGACGTGCTCATTCAGAGCCGCGACCGTCAGGGAGCGGTTCTTGGATGGTCGGAGAGACCCCGCTCCCCGCATCGACCGCGAAATCAAAGGCGGTGTTTATGTGCGCGGCCGTGCTATTGATGTACAGGACCCCGTCGCGCTCAAAGGTTGGGAGCGTCTTCTGCTCCGGGAACGCAGAGGGCAATTCCGTGCAAGCCAAGCACACCACCGGTCGTGTTCTGAACTGCTGTTCGAACGCAGTCTTCGCAATTCTCGCCAGGCGCTCCGCCGTGCCTTCGTGCTTGCCAAGCTGCAGCTCTGCAATCAATCCGGCCGCTACAGCGCGGGTGGCGTCGTCGTGCGGCCCTGCGGCTTCAATCCCATGCTTCGCGAACTCCTCGCGAAATCTGATCGACCTCATGGTCAACTCAGTGCCTAATATAAGAACCTCGCTGGCTCTTATTCGAACGCTCTCCTTAGCTATCGCCTCTAGAATGCTGATGACGGGAATTCCAATACCCCGCACGATGGACTCGAAGCGATGGTGAGGAGAATTACTTGCCATAAGAGCGAAATCGGCGCCACTCGCTTCCAGGCGTTGCAGCGCCGCGCGATGATAGCCGTCGAATCTCGACCACGATTCTTCGTCGCCATCGTTGCCGAAGTAAGAGACGGCCCGGTTCACATCCAAGGATTCGATGCTCATCTCCGGTGTTGACGGCACACCGTGCGGGTTTTTGGCGAGGTGCCACCGTTCGCTGCGACGGCAGATCTCCGAGTAGTACTCCACTGTGGAGAGCCAGGCGACTCCACCTACGATGCCAATCTTCTTCATTTGCCTATATCATGCATTGAACATGCCGTTGATCTCCCGATAGCTCACGGCTTCCTCGGCGAATCGAAAGGTGCCCTGTTCTCGCATCTCCCGCGCGGCTCGAAGAAAGGCGCCCAGGGCGGCACGGCTGAGCGCGCTGCCGACGCTGACGCGCCTGACGCCCAGCGCCGAGAGTTCGGCCAGGGTCAATCGAACGCCTGAGAGCCCCATCACGACATTCACCGGGCGATCCACTGACTTAACCACGGCGGCGATGTCGTCCTTGCTGGTCAGGCCGGGCGCATAGAGGACATCGGCGCCCGCCTCTTGATAGGCCTGCAGCCGCGCGATCGTGTCTCCGAGATCGGGCCGGCCGGCTAAGTAGTTCTCGGCGCGCGCCGTCAACGTGAATGCAAACGGGAAGGTGCGCGCAGCCTCCGCCGCCGCGCGGACTCGCTCGGCCGCATGTTCACGCGGATAGATGGGGCGGCCCGGGAGCCTTGACATATCTTCGATGGATCCACCCACGGCTCCCGCGGCGCCTGCGAGCCGGATGGTTTCGGCGGCGGTTTCCGGGGAGTCTCCATAACCATTCTCAAGATCGGCGCTGACTGGCAGGTCGGTGGCGGATACGATCGCGGACACATGCGCCATCATCTCGTGCCGCTCGATCGTATTGTCCCGATGGCCGGCGGAAAAGGCATAGCCGGCGCTCGTGGTGGCCAGCGCTTCGAAGCCTAAGTGCGCCAGTAGCCGCGCTGTACCCGCATCCCATGGATTCGGAATAATGAATGCGCAGTCCCGCTCGTGGAGTGCGCGAAATGCGCGTCCTTTTTCAGCCTGCGTCAACATGGGCCAATCATACCTTTCCCGCGAGCGCCCCGGGAAGACCGAACGTTCCGTCGACCACTTCTACGAAGTTCCTCTCTTCGCGGAGAATAAGGCGGTTGCTCTGCGCCATCGTGAAGTTCTCGACTGCTTCGGGATCCGACCTCAAGCGCGCCCGGTAGGTTTCATAGGAAGCTAGACTATCGAATGCGATTAAACCCCACGCCACATTGTTCGTGCCTTCATAAGGAAGAAAATACCCGACAAGTTGGCCGCCGCATCGGGGAATGATGCGGCCCCAATTCTCGGCGTACTTCTTGAACCCATCCCGCTGAAACGGATCGATCTCGTAGCGGATGACGCAGGTGATCTTCATTAGTGCCCGCTTGTCGGCCGATTTGCCCGGTGGACGGCTCCCTCCGATGCATATTTCGCAGTATGCCAGTTGTCCTTGCAGGAACACTTCGTCTACAATCAAAGTATGATTGTCGACGCTGACGCGGCTGTCGCCAGGATTGCGGCGGCCATCGGCGAGCCTGCACGGGCTCGCATGCTCTATTCCCTGGTGGATGGCCACGCGCGAACCAGCACCGAGCTTGCGCTGGTGGCTGACGTGAGTCCATCGACCGCAAGTGTACATTTGAATCGGCTGAAAACAGAGCGTCTGGTCAAGGTCGTCGTCCAAGGGAAGCATCGCTACTACAGTCTGGAAGGTCCCCACGTGGCCAGCGCGCTGGAAAGTTTGAGCGTCCTCGCCGGAGGAGGTCCTAACAAGTTCGTGCCAAGCACGCCGAGCCGGCTCCGCGCTGCGCGAACTTGCTACGATCACATGGCGGGCACACTGGGCGTGGCGCTCCACGATCGCTTCCAGGTGCTGGGATGGCTGTCGGCTGATTCGACAGCCATGAACGGTGCGTACGGCCTCACCGCGGCTGGAGCGAACGCGTTTGCGGCGCTCGGCATCGACCTGGAGGCAACCCGAGCGCTACGCCGCCGGTTCGCGTATGCATGCCTGGATTGGAGTGAACGACGGCCTCACATCGGCGGAGCGCTGGGGGCGGCCCTTCTGAAAGTCGCGCTGAAAAGAAAATGGGTAGTTCAGGATCTCGACAGTAGGGCCTTAGGTGTCACAAGTCTTGGGCGGCGCGAAGTGCTGACCCGATTCGGACTTCACGTCGCAGTTGATGCACCACAGGCAGCAGCGTGGCGGAGCGCTTAGGAGAGCCACGCTCCCAGCGGAGCCTACTGCGGATGCCCATTCGCCTTCTGGCGCGGCCAGTTCTCTACCACGCCAACCAAACCATTCAACTTCTCGGTGATTTCGCGCAAATTCGCCTCGACCAGTGCCATCTGAGCTTCGTGCTGAGCCATCCGGGCAGTCGCTTCAGACCGCCAGCGGCGCCCCAAGCGGGTCATGGCCCCATCATGCGCTCCATCCGGTCCATGCGTCTCCCCGCACGTTCCTGGCTCATCGCTACGGACGCCTGGCTCACCGCCACGGATGCCAGCGCATCCTCAATTCGCTGGAATCGTTCTTCCACTGCTGGATCCATGCTGTTCGTATCATACAACGCCGCGCCAGTACCGCCGGTACTACAGTCTCGATGCAGCGTCGGTGCCCAGACTGCAGCCCGCGATAGACTGATAGAATGCCTCGGACCCCGATCAACGTCCTGCTTGCGATCGCAGTCTTATCCCTTCCGGCAACGCTTGCCGCCCAACCGGTGATTCGCATTCTCGATCCATCCCCCCGTATAGTGACCACAGCGGCTACAGTCTCGCTCAACGGCGTGGCCAGCGCGGATTCCGCCATCGTCAATATCTATTGGATCGACCAGCAGGGCCACCAGGGACCGGCTCAGTGGACCTCGGGCATCGCGGGCCCCGCCGCGTCGGTCAATTGGACCGCTGAAGTCCCAGTCCGGCCCGGCCCCAACCACATTACGATGGTCGCGGTGGATAGCGGGAATCGCGCCGCGGGCGCTCAATTTTCCGTGTATGCGGATGTGCCCCCGGGGCCGCAGGTCAGCGACGTCTCCTCCGGGTGGTGGCATGCGATGCCGGCCACCTACGCCGTCGTTGACGGCTGGGCCATCGTCGAAGGAGATATCATCCTGGGCACGGCCGCCCAGCTCGCGGCATCCGCGCCCACAGGCCCCGGCGTTAGCCCAGATGGCTTCACCGACGGCTACGTTGCGCAACTCTGGCCGCAGTCGGGCGGCGTCTACCAGATCCCCTACACCATCGAAACCGCCGCCACCAATCTCAACGCCGCGCTCACGTACGTGAACAGCACGCTGAGCGGCGTCATCCAGTTCGTGCCACAAACCACCCAGACCAACTACGTCACATTCAACTTCAACCCAAGCGATACCAGCGGTGTCTGCGAATCCTCGGTGGGTATGACGGGCGGGCAGCAGTTCGTCACTGGTTCGGTGTCTTGCGCCCTAGGCACGCTTGTGCACGAGATGGGCCACACCATCGGCCTGTTGCACGAGCACCAGCGGCCGGACCGCAATACATATATCACTTTCACACCCGCCAACGTCGACAAGCCCTGGATTGCCGGCAATTTCGATTTCTTTAGCGACGACTACCAGATGGTCGGCCTTTACGACTACGCCTCGGTGATGCACTACCCCCCGTTCGCCTTCACCAAGAATAACTTGCCCGTGCTCGAATCCATCCCGCCCGGCATCCCGCTGAGTAACCAGACCGGCTATTCGGAAGGAGACATCGACACGATTAAGCGGCTATACGGACTCGCGCCTTCGGCGGTAACCATCACCACCAACCCGGTGGGGCTGAAGGTCATCGTGGATGGCACCACCTACACCGCACCGCACACATTCACCTGGGCACTCAACTCCAAGCACACTCTCAACCTGCCGTCCGATCCGCAATTGACCAATCCGGCGGATGGCGCCGACTACATGTTCGCCTCATGGAACGATGGCGGTGCACGGTCCCATAGTGTCTCGGCTGGCGGCGGCACGGGTCTGCTCACTTCACCGGCTAATAAACCGGCCACCACGGTTTACCAGGCCAGTTACATCCGCCTGTGGCCTTTCGCCAGCTCAGCCTATCCGGCGGGAGCCGGCTCGGTGAGCGTGGCCCCCGTGCCTCAATCCATCTTCGAGGGATCCTTCTTCATCGACCGCCAGGAGATTTCGCTCACCGCCACGCCAAACGCCGGCTACAATTTTTATGGTTGGTTTGGCCCTCCCTATCCGCAAGGCGCCGATCCTTATCCGTTCCTGATCCAGTCGCCGCAGTCGACTCTGCAGGGCGGCTTCACCACTTTCCCCGTGACCATCGTCGGAGAAAGCATCACCGGACCGAACACCTGGAATCCGCCGCTATACGCCGGCGTGGATAGCAACAGCTACACAGAGCTGCCGCAAGGCTACTCGCAAGATTATTCCGGGTCCGCCTGGGCCCCGGGTACGAGCCATACGATCAGCGCACCTTCGCCGGACGTTCCCGTCACTACCAACGTCGGCTATTCCTGGAATAGTTGGAGCGATGGCGGCGCACAGACTCACAACATTACCGCTTCTAGTACCGGTGTGACCAATATCGCGGCGTCGTTCACGCCGGTGTATCGCAGTTACACCTACGCGGAAAATGCATGCGGCACGGTCCAATACTCGCAATCGTGCCCCAATAACGATTGCAGCTTTCCGGACGGCACCTTGATCACCATGACCGCCACCCCCACGCCCGGCGCCGGGATGGTTTTCGGAGGCTGGACCGGCGACTTGTCCGGCACCACAAGCCCGCAGACGACCACCATTCACGACGAGTTCCTGCCGGTGGCGAACTTCAACATCGTTCCGTCCATCATCACGGCTACCAGCGTCAGCCCGTCATCACCCGTCAAAACGGCGAATGCCGCGGCTCTGACCGTCACCGGGGCTGGATTCGTCAATGGCAGTTTCTACACCTATTGGAACAACAACTACCGCGCCAGCACCGTGCTCAGCCCGACCGAGGCGACGGTTCAACTGAGCGCGGGAGACCTTGCCAGCGCCGGCTCGCAATTGCTTCAAGTCAGTAACTTCACCTCGTCTTGCGGAGCCTACGCCTACACTCAGGTGCTCGTGAAGAACACCCAGGGAACGCCGCGCTTGAAAATCACGAAGACACACCAAGGTAATTTCACCAAGGGGCAGACCAATGCCACTTATACGGTGACTGTCACGAATCCGGCGACCAGCACAGGACCCACAAAGGGCACGGTCACTGTTACCGACACGATACCCTCCGGCCTGACTCTGGTTTCCATGGCGGGCACGGGATGGACTTGCACGGCCAACACCTGCAACCGCTCGGATGCGCTCGCGGTGGGCAAAGCGTATCCGGCCATCACGGTGACCGTGGATGTCTCGGCGACGGCCCCGGCAAGCGTTACGAACACTGTAACCGTATCCGGCGGCGATTCGCCTGCGGCCAGTGCCTCCAATCCCACCACCATCAACTGACGTCCAGCCCATATACACCTCCTCCAGGTGCTGGTACTGCAAGACACGCTACTCCTCTGCTGCGCTAATTGCTGCACCACCACATTGTCCAGTTATCACCTTGAAAACACGAAATATATACCTAACATATATATTAGTTGTTCTTATAATTAAGAATTACCAACTTCCTATTGCCTAATATTTCAAGGCTTGATACACTGGAGCCTCCCCCGGTAAAGCAAATGCCCGAGCCCCCGTCTAGCCCCGGCCTTCCTTCCGCACAGGGATTGTACGATCCCCGCTTCGAGCATGATGCCTGCGGCATCGGCTTCGTAGCCAGCATTCCGGGCCACAAGTCCCACGACATCATCCTTAAGGGCATCCAGGTTCTCATCAACCTGACGCACCGCGGAGCCTGCGGCTGCGATCCGGAAACCGGCGATGGCGCCGGCATCCTCATTCAGATCCCGCACAAGTTCTTTGCCCGTCAGTGTGCCACGCTGGGCTTCAACCTGCCACCCGAGGGCGAGTACGGCGTCGGCATGACTTTCCTGCCCGTGGAAAAGCATCAGCGGCTGGCCTGCGAGGGCATCCTTGAGCGGATCATTCGCGAGGAGGGCCTCAGCGTGCTCGGCTGGCGCGATACCCCAGTCGATGGCGCCGCCATCGGCCGCATCGCCCGCGGCTCGCAACCCTATATCCAACAAATCTTCATAGGCTGCCCCCAATGCCCCGACCCCGACACCCTCGAGCGCAAGCTCTACATCGTGCGCAAACGCGCCGAAGCCGAAGTAGCCCGCTCCAACATGCCCAACAAGGGCGACTTTTACCTGCCATCGCTTTCCGCACGCACCATCGTTTACAAGGGACTGCTGCTGGCGCCGCAAATCGCGAATTTCTACGGCGAACTGTCCGATCCCGACGTGATGAGCGCCCTCTGCCTGGTGCACCAGCGCTTCTCAACCAATACGTTCCCCACCTGGCAGCTTGCCCACCCCTTCCGCTACGTGGCCCACAACGGCGAAATCAATACACTCAAGGGCAACGTCAACTGGATGCACGCGCGGCAATCGGTGCTGGCTTCGCCTCTCTTTGGGGGCGACATCAAGAAGCTGTTTCCGATCGTGGCCCCCGGCGGCAGCGATTCGGCGAATTTCGACAATGCGCTGGAGTTGCTCTTCCAAGCCGGCCGCGAACTGCCCCACGCTATGGCCATGCTCATTCCGGAAGCCTGGGCGAGCAACCCGCACATGGATCCGCGCAAGCGCGCATTTTACGAATACCACGCTTCGTTGATGGAGCCTTGGGACGGTCCCGCCGCTATCGCCTTCACCGACGGCCGCGTGATCGGCGCCACGCTGGATCGCAATGGCCTGCGTCCCGCCCGCTACCTGGTCACGCACGATGACCTGGTCATCATGTCCTCGGAAACCGGCGTGCTCCCGGTGAAAACGGAGAACGTCAAGAAGAAGGGACGCCTGCAGCCGGGCAAGATGTTCCTGGTCGACACCGTCGCCGGCCGCATCGTCTCCGACAAGGATCTCAAGGCGCGGCTGTATTCACGCCAGCCGTACGCCGACTGGCTCGCCCAAAACCAGATCACGCTCGACCAGTTGGCCGAGCCGCCACGCCAGCACGGCACCGATCACGACACCATCCTGTGCCGCCAGCGGGCCTTCGGCTATACTGACGAAGATCTCAAAATGATCCTGGGGCCTATGGCCGAAAAGGGCGAAGAACCCGTCGGCTCCATGGGGATCGACACGCCGCTGGCGTGCCTCTCGGATCGGCCGCAGCCCCTGTTCCACTATTTCAAACAGCTCTTCGCGCAGGTCACCAACCCGCCCATCGATCCCATTCGCGAAGAGATGGTGATGTCGCTCATCAGCTACATAGGCACCGAGCGCAACATCCTCGATGAAACGCCGCAGCATTGCCACACGCTCAAGCTGCCGCATCCCATCCTCACCAACCGCGATCTGGAAAAGCTGCGCCGTGTCTCGCAGGGCGACTTCCTGGCTACCACGCTGCCCACCCTGTTCCCGGTTGGCGATGGCGAAAAAGGACTGGAACGCGCGCTCGATCAGCTCTGCCGCCGCGCTTCTCTGGCCATCAAATCGGGATACAGCCTGCTGATCCTCTCCGACCGGGGCCTGGATCAAGACGACGCGCCGATCCCCAGCCTGTTGGCGCTCACCGCCGTGCACAACCACTTGGTGCGCGAGGAGACCCGCACGCAGGTAGCTTTGATCATCGAATCCGGCGAGCCGCGCGAGATCATGCATTTCGCCCTGCTGATCGGCTATGGCGCCAGCGCCGTCAATCCCTACCTGGCCATCGAAACGCTGGAAGACATGGCCAAGCGCGGCAACCTGCCCGGCGACCTTACCGTCGAAAAAGCCCTGGCGCATTTCACCAAGGCCGTCAATAAAGGCCTACTGAAGACTTTTTCGAAGATGGGCATCTCCACGCTGCAAAGCTATCGTGGCGCGCAAGTCTTCGAGGCCATCGGGTTGAACAAAGCGCTGGTCGACAGGTATTTCACCGGTACGGCTTCACGCATTGAAGGCGTCGGGCTCGACGTACTGGCGCGCGAGGCGCAGATGAAACACGCGCTCGCCTTCCAACGCATCACCGATTCCGATACTGAACTTCCGGTGGGCGGCAATTATCAATACCGCGTGCGCGGCGAGTATCATCTCTTGAACCCGCTCACCGTCAGCAAGCTCCAGCATGCCGTGCGGCAGCAGAACTTTGAGACCTTTCAGGAATACACGGATCTGATCGACAACCAGAATCGCCAGTTGTGTACGCTGCGCGGGTTGCTCGAAATCGGCAAGTCCGAGCGTTCCGTTCCAATCGAAGAAGTCGAACCGGCTTCCGAGATCGTGAAACGGTTCGCCACCGGCGCCATGTCTTTCGGCTCCATCTCGAAAGAAGCCCACGAGACCCTGGCCATCGCCATGAACCGTATCGGCGGCAAGTCCAACACCGGCGAGGGCGGCGAAGACGAAGCCCGTTTCGCGCGCGACGCCAACGGCGACTGGCGCCGCAGCGCCATCAAGCAGGTCGCCTCCGCGCGTTTCGGCGTCACCGCCAATTACCTGGTAAACGCCGAGGAACTGCAGATCAAGATGGCGCAAGGAGCGAAGCCCGGTGAGGGCGGCCAACTTCCTGGCCACAAAGTCGATGACGTCATCGCACGCGTACGCCACTCCATCCCCGGGGTGGGCCTTATCTCGCCACCGCCGCACCACGATATCTATTCCATCGAAGACCTCGCGCAGCTCATCTACGATCTCAAGAACGCCAATCCGCGCGCCCGCATCTCGGTCAAACTGGTCGCCGAAGTAGGCGTGGGCACCGTAGCCGCGGGAGTCTCCAAAGCACATGCCGACGTGGTGTTGATCAGCGGCGATACTGGCGGTACCGGCGCTTCCCCGCTCAGCTCGATCAAGCACGCCGGCATCCCTTGGGAGCTGGGACTGGCGGAAACGCAGCAGGTCCTGGTAATGAACGATCTGCGCGGCCGCATACGCGTGCAGACCGATGGCAAGCTGCAAACCGGCCGCGACGTGACCATCGCCGCGCTGCTGGGCGCCGAGGAGTTCGGCTTCGCCACTACGCCTTTGGTAGCCCTGGGCTGCATAATGATGCGCAAGTGCCACCTGAATACCTGCCCGGTGGGCATCGCCACGCAGGATCCTGCACTGCGCAAGAAGTTCCAGGGCCAACCCGAGCACGTCATCAATTTCTTCTTCTTCATCGCCGAACAGGTGCGGCGATACATGGCCCAACTGGGCTTCCGCACGTTCAACGAGATGGTGGGCCGCGTGGATATGCTCGATGCGCGCAAGGCCGTGGACCATTGGAAGGCCAAGGGTCTGGATTTCTCCGCCATCCTGCACCGTCCCGAAGTGCCGGCACGCGTCGCGCGCCGCTGTGTCGAGGGCCAAGACCACGGCCTGGATCAGGCGCTGGACTACAAGTTGATCGAGCACGCCCGCGACGCGCTCGATAACCAGACTCTCATCGAGATTAAACTGCCCATTCGCAATGTGCATCGCACCGTTGGAGCCATGTTGAGCGGCGAGATCGCGCGGCGTTACGGCTCCGCCGGCCTGCCTGACGACACCATCCGTTTCGAATTCACCGGCTCGGCTGGACAAAGCTTCGGCGCGTTCCTGGCCCGCGGCGTCACCCTTACGCTCGAAGGCGACGCTAACGACTACGTCGGCAAGGGACTCTCGGGCGGCAGGCTGGTGGTGTATCCGCCGCGCGACTCCACGTTCCTGCCCGAAGAAAATATTCTGATCGGCAATGTGGTGCTCTATGGCGCCACTAGCGGCGAAGCTTACTTCAACGGCATGGCGGGCGAGCGATTCGCCGTGCGCAACTCCGGAGCTACGGCGGTCGTGGAAGGGCTCGGCGACCACGGCTGCGAGTACATGACCAAAGGCCTGGTAGTGGTGCTAGGCAAATGCGGCCGCAATTTCGCCGCCGGTATGAGCGGAGGCATAGCCTATGTGCTGGACGAGCGCGGCGACTTCGCCGAAAAGCGCTGCAACACCGCCGCGGTAGACCTGGAACCAGTAGATGGCGACGCCAACCTGTTGCGCAACCTGATCGAACGCCACGTGGAATTCACCGGCAGCCCGCGCGGAAAATGGATCCTGGAAAACTGGTCCGCCATGCTGTCCAAGTTTGTGAAGGTCTTCCCCCGGGAATACAAGCGAGCGCTAAAACTAAACCCTGCCCCCCGCCCCCTGCCCCCCACCCCCTGGGCGCCAGCCCCAGAGGTGCTTCATGGGTAAAACCACCGGCTTCCTCGAATACACCCGCGAACTCCCCCAGCGCCGCCCGCCCGCCGAGCGCATCCATGATTGGTTCGAAATCTACCGCGACTTCCCCGAGGACAAAATCCGTTCCCAAGGCGCCCGCTGCATGGATTGCGGCGTGCCGTTCTGCCACACGGGCTGCCCGCTGACGAACATCATTCCCGACTGGAACGACCTGGTCTATCGCGGCCGCTGGCGCGAGGCGGTGCGCGTGCTGCATTCCACCAACAATTTCCCGGAGTTCACCGGCCGTATCTGCCCGGCGCCCTGCGAAGCCGCCTGTGTGTTGGGCATCAACGAGCCGCCAGTCACCATCAAGCAGATCGAAAAAACCATCATCGACCGAGCTTTCGAGGAAGGCTGGATTCGTCCCGAACTGCCTCAGCAGTTCACCGGCAAGCGCGTCGCGGTGGTCGGCTCCGGGCCCGCCGGGCTGGCCGCCGCGCAGCAGTTGTGCCGCGCCGGCCATGCCGTCACCGTGTTCGAAAAAAACGACCGCATCGGCGGATTGCTGCGCTACGGCATTCCCAGTTTCAAGATGGAAAAGCACCTGATCGACCGGCGCTTGGAACAGATGCGCGCTGAGGGCGTCGAGTTCATCCCCAACGCCCATGTGGGCGGCAATGTCGCCGTCGAGGATTTGCGCCGCGACTACAATGCCATCCTGCTCTCCGGCGGCGCCGAGCATCCTCGCGACCTGCCCGTGCCCGGCCGCGATCTCGACGGCATCCACGTCGCCATGCAATTCCTGCCGCAGCAGAACCGTCGCTGCGAAGGCGATACCGTGCCCGACGCCGAAGCGATTCTGGCCACCGGCAAGCGGGTGGTGATCATCGGCGGCGGCGATACCGGCGCCGATTGCCTGGGCACCTGTCATCGTCAGAATGCGCGGTCGGTGCATCAGTTCGAGCTGCTGCCCAAGCCGCCCGGCGAGCGCGCCCCTTCGACGCCCTGGCCGCTGTGGCCCATGCAGCTTCGCACGGAAAGCTCGCATGAGGAAGGCGGCATTCGCGAGTGGAGTGTGGCCACCACCCGATTCACCGGCGACCAACACGGCAACGTGAAACAGTTGCACGCCACGCGCGTCGGCCCGGCCCCGAAATTCGAGCCGCTCCCCGGAACTGAGTTCACCCTGGACGTCGACCTGGTGCTGCTTGCGATGGGCTTCCTGGGACCGGTAAGGAACGGTCTCCTAGATATGCTAGGAGTGAAGTTGGATCCCCGCGGCAACGTGCTGGCGGACGAGCACTATATGACGACAGTGCCCGGTGTCTTCGCCGCTGGCGATATGCGCCGCGGCCAGTCGCTGGTAGTCTGGGCCATCTCCGAAGGGCGTCACGCCGCCCGCAATATCGACCAATACCTGACGGGTGCTACCAAGCTGCCATGAGCACAGCCAAGCAAGAAGTGCGCCGGCTGCTGGACCAGATCCCTTGGTCATCGAACTGGAAGACTGGCTAACATCGCGCGAGATTCGCTGTGCTATGCGGCAGCCCTCGTGCGCTAATTGTGCGCGGCGGCCCGGGATCCGCGACTCTTGGTGCGAAGTGCCAGCCTCGTAGTCACCAATACTGCTCCGCCAATAGCCACGGCGATGATTTTTTCGGGTCCTAAGCGACCATGCCACGGCACCGACCGCTCCGGCAACTGCCAGTCCGACGAGCACCAGAGAAATGAAGCTGTGTCGGATGTTCCAGGCAGTCCACACGACGAGCAGCCCAACCTGGATTGCAAACGCCCACCCGACGATTCTCAGCGCCCTCCGCATTGTCCACCGGCCTCGATATCACTCCGCAGAATTGCACATGGCATCAACGTCCGATGTTCCGCACAGAACCGGACAGGGCCATCCGATTACGGTGCCATTTGGCTCAGAGCGGTGCGACAATCAAAACATAGGCCGATGAAAAGCACGTTGGCCACCAAACCCAGAACCGTTCAGAGGGTTGCCCAGGTGTTGGCTGTGGCTCTGGTTCTGGCAATGGCTGCTTCCTTAATGTGGCTTGCACTACAGCCGTTGCCGCCCCTTTTGGTAGATCAGTGCGAGAATCAGGGAAATCCTAAACCAACTGGCATCCATCATCGTCGTCGGCGTTCTAACGTCGGCCTCGTGCGCAGTCCTGTTCCAATGCGGTCAGAGCCCGCAATTCCGCTTCAACTTCGTAGGCTCACCGTGCGGGTCGAAAATGTGCTCAAAGGTGCGCCGATTCCGCAGACCATCGAAGTCTATTACTTCACCTTCGCTGGCGGTTTCGATGGGCCGAGACCGTTGGGTTTTTGGAGGGTTGGTTACCGCCGCATCTTGTGGCTCCGAAGGGATTCAGGCGTGCTCCGAACCGCCTGTGATGGCTGGGATGGCTGCACCGACGGAGTATGGAGTGGCGCTCACCCTGATTACAGACCTGACCCGCAGAAACCCCTTGGCTATGCCTTAGTGGATTTTCACCTTACACGGGGAAAGGGTCCGGTGAACAAGATTGCCTTCGCCACAGAAGTTTTCGGGCAGGAACCTGTCGGCTTTCCAGGGCTGGAGGAGTATGCGATTGAAAAACTTAAACATCTCGCTCTAACCGAAGAGGACGAGATCAAATCCTCTGCCTGCGAATCGCTTTGGATCTATACCGTGGATCTTGTGAAAGCGAACATCAAGCAGGACGCCGCACACGCGATGGATGCTGCATACTGCCAGTGCTCTAAGAAGGCTGATGGCAACGTGGAATGCAAGTAGCGGTCACACAGGCCGCGAGGATTCAAGTCGGCTTGTAGCATGCGGCCAAGGGCGCTTCTGGTGGACGACCTTTACTGCCGTTATCGTTGGCGTGGCTGTGTTCGCAGATGGAATCATTGAGACCGGAGTGACGAGTTTGCGATATTTCTTCTGGAAGGGCGATGCATCTGAGCGCACCAGGTCACACCAAGTTGGACTATGAGAGCGGAATGGCCTGCAACATCGGCATTGCGTTTCAGGCTCACTGCAAGGCCGAGCGGTGGGCCATCTGCCGGGTCTTCGTGCCGAAAGATGATGTCGATGCCCAGTGCCGCATGATTCCGAGAACTGGAGTAAAACTTTCCGCTGCCGGGGATCCCAAGCCAGCAATCGAGATCAACAACCGGGTTCAGTGGCGGATTCTGAAATGGTTGGTACGGAAAGTCGGCCATGTTGGGATTGAGGATTCTACCGTCATCGTCTTTGCCTCCTGTCCAACGTGCCGTTCGGGCAAGGCATCGGAATTGTCCTGTCGTGTATTTCCGGTCGGCTGGCCTTTTACGAAGCCGAAGTTCCGGGCCAACGTTGCGGCAAGAAGCAGCGGGAATGTTGGAATCCGCTTCAAAACGCTTGCCCGCGTCCGGTTCGGCTTTGGCGATTCACTCCTTCAGCACAAACTGACGGGAAGGCACTGTAAATCATGGCGAGTGGGCCGAACCATCACTAACGCCCGAGGAGTCGCAGCTATCGCCTCGTCCCCAACGCCGCCCCAAAACCTGGTGTCGGACGGGATCAGCGTGCTATAGGTCCGGTGGCACGCGACTCCGGACGAGTCAGTTCGCTCACCCGGCGCAATGCCGGGAATCGCCACGCCCATATCGCCACAATCACGATGGCGCCTAAGCCGCCCAGGACCACCGCGGGCACGGTTCCGAACCATTGGGCGGTGATGCCCGACTCGAACTGCCCGACCTCGTTCGAGGCGCCGATGAACACCACGTTCACCGCGCTGACCCGCCCGCGCATCTCGTCCGGTGTCGAGAGTTGTATGAGCGTGTGGCGCACGATGACGCTGACCGTATCGCAGGCGCCGATCAAGGCCAGCGCCGCCAGCGATAGCGCCAGGTTGCGGGAGAGGCCAAAGATTACGGTGAAGACACCGAAGCCGCATACGCACCAGAGCATGATGGCGCCAACGTGCCTGCGCAGAGGCCAGTGCGCGACGGCCAGAGACATGATCACGGCGCCTAGCCCGGGCGCACTGCGTAGAATCCCCAGGCCGGACGCGCCGACTTTGAGAATCTCCCGCGCGTAGACGGGCAGCAGCGCCACGGCTCCTCCCAACAACACCGCGAAGAGGTCCAGCGAGATGGCGCCCAGGACCAGCTTGTTGCGCCAGATATAGCGCAAGCCCTCCAACGCGTTTCCAGACGAGGCCGCGCTGGGCCGGCGTCCCAGCACCGGCACTCGAATGGCCCCCAACAACACCAGTGCGCCGAGATACTCAATCGCGGCGCAGATATAAACCGGCGCCGGACTGGCGGTGAAACCATAGAGCAGGCCCCCTACAACCGGGCCGGCGATCGTGGCAGCCTGGAAAACTGAGGAGTTCCACGCAACCGCGCTGGGAAAGTGTTCCTGCGCCACCAGCAGCGGAAGGAATGCCTGGCCGGCGGGCCCATTGAAGGCCCGCACCGTTCCATTCAAAAGCAGCACGAGATAGATCGGAACGATGGAAGAGAGACCGCGCACGGTAAGCCCCAGCAGGAGCAGGGAGCACAGCGCGAAGCCGGCACAGCAGGCCTGCAAGATGCGTTGCCGCGCGAACCGGTCCGCGGTGTGGCCCGCGACCAGGAAGAGCAGAATGCCGGGAAGGAACTGGGCCAGCCCCACCAACCCGAGATCGAGCGGTCGATGCGTCACCGAGTAGACCTGCCAGGCGACCGCCACGGCTTGCATCTCCGACGACGTAATCGTCAGCACTCGCACCGCCAGATAGTAGCGAAAGTTGGGATAACGAAAAGCAACGCGGGCCGGAGACTCCTGCATGAGCGCCAGACTCTCAGTTTCCCACGCCACATCGCGGTGGCGTGCCCGGCGCGCCTGGCACCGTACTACAATGGCGCTTCGACAGGTCCCTCATATGAATAAGCTAGCCTCCTCCGCTTTCTGCCTGTTTTCGCTCTCAGCGGTGGCTCCCGCCATCGAGCTCACTGGCCTGGTTCCGATCGGTCCCTTCGCGAGTTACAGCCAAGCACGGGATGGCGTGACGGTCACCTGCCAGGACCAGTCGCAAGTGCGCTTTTACGTGCTGGCGCCCGATCTGGTCCGCGTCAGAGCCTCGTTCGGAAAACCCCTGCCAGATCGCGATCACTCATGGGCCATCGCGAAAACCGCGTGGGACGTCCCCAAGTGGACGGTGCGGGAGGAATCCGGCGCGCTGCTGATCGCGACCGAAGAACTCGAGGTGGTTGTGCAACGGTCGCCTCTGTTGGTCGAGTTTCGCGACGCGAAAACCCATCGCGCCATCAATGCCGACCAGCGCCCCATGATGGACGACCCGCGCTCCGGTACGGTTGCCGCCGCGAAGAAACTCGGCTTTGACGAACACTTCTACGGCCTCGGCGAGAAGGCGGCACACCTCGACAAGCGTCGCGGCGAATTCACCAACTGGAACTCCGATACGCCCGCCTATAAGGAAGGCACCGATCCGATCTACACCGATATGCCCTTCTACCTCGGATTGCAGGACGGCGCGGCTTATGGCATTTTCTTCGATAACAGCTTCCGCTCGCATTTCGATTTTGGGGCTAACTCGCCGGAGTACGCGGTGTTCTCCGCCGAGGGTGGAGAGATGAATTATTACTTCTTCTGGGGTCCGTCGATGAAGAAGATCCTGGGACGGTATGCCGACCTCACCGGCCACTTACCCATGCCGCCTATGTGGGCGCTCGGCAACCAGCAGAGCCGCTGGAGCTATTATCCCGACACGGTGGCGGAAGAAGTAGTGCGCCGCTACCGGGCCGAAGACCTGCCGCTCGATGTTCTCCACCTCGACATCGACTACATGAGCGGATACCGCGTTTTCACTTGGGACCCTCACGGATATCCAGACCCCACCGCGTTCACTGACAAGCTGCGAAAGCAGGGTGTGAAGGTAGTGGTGATTGTAGATCCGGGAGTCAAGTACCAGCCCCCGGAGCAAGGCGCCACGGATGCCGCCACGAATCCGGAACTGGCTGCCCAGGACAAAAGCTACTATGTCTTTAACCAAGGGCTGGCGAAAGACTATTTCCTCAAGCGCAAGGATGGAAAACTTTGGATCGGCGCGGTATGGCCAGGACAGGCCGTCTATACCGACTATACGGTCGAGGCCGCCGCCCGCTGGTGGGGAGAGATGCACCGCGCGTATCTCGATCATGGCGTGGCAGGCATCTGGAACGACATGAACGAGCCGTCGGACTTCCTCGATCAGACGGGGAAGACCCAGATGGATGTGATCACCTATGACGGCGGAGCCCATTCGCCGTACGCAGAGAACCGCAACGTTTTCGCTTTGAACGAAGCGCGCGCCACTTACGAAGGACTTGAGCGCCTGCGCCCCAACGAGCGGCCGTATGTAATCACGCGTGCGGCGTATGCCGGCATACAACGCTATTCCACCATGTGGACGGGTGACAACACCGCCACCTGGGATGCCATGGCTCTTAGCATCCCGATGTTCCAGACTGTCGGGCTGTCAGGAGAGCCGTTCACAGGCGCCGATGTGGGTGGCTTCATCGGCCGTACCGATGCCGAGCTGATGACGCGCTGGTACGAGATCGGCTTTCTGACGCCGTTCTGCCGCAACCATGCACAGAGAGACGCCTACGATCATGAGCCCTGGCGTTTCGGTTCCTACTACGAAGAGATCATCCGCAAGTATCTGAAGCTTCGTTACCGCTTGCTGCCGTATCTCTACACCGCGCTTGAGGACGCCCATCGCACCGGCGTGCCTATCTTCCGGCCGCTGTTGTTGAATTACCAGGACGATCCGAACACACTGACCATCGACGATCAGTTCATGGTCGGCGACGACCTGTTGGCGGCTCCCATACTCAGGCCGGGCTTGACAGGCAGATTGGTGTATCTTCCCGAAGGAGTTTGGTTCGACTATTGGACCGGCCAGCAGTTCGTGGGCGGCCGCACGATTCACGTGGAGGCCCCACTCGAAACCCTGCCTTTGTTCGTCCGCGGAGGAGCCATCATTTCGATGGGACCGGAAATGAATTACGTCGGAGAGAAACCTGCGGATCCACTTACTTTCACGATTTACCCCGATGCGCGAGGGGAAGCCCGGTCATCGCTTTACGAAGACGATGGCGTGAGCCCGGCTTATCGCAACGGCGTGTTTCGACGGACTACCGTGAGTTATCGGGCGTCCAGCGCGGGAGCTGAAATCAATGTTAGCGCGCCGGCAGGCAGTTACCAGCCGGGAGCGCGCAATCTGGTGTTTGCGATCCGGCCGTCGCCGGTTGGCCAGGAAGCGCTGTTGGATGGCAATCCGGCGCCGGGGCACAGATCCGCAGGGGAAGTATCTCTTCAGTTCGCCGACGACGGCCGGCCGCACAAGATCCAGATCAAGTGACTCCAGCGGTGAGGCGGGACTGAAATGAAGTCCCGCCTTGCAGGGCAAAGCCCGGGCCACGGATCCCCGCTCGCTAATACCCGCCGTTGTTCGCGAGGTTCAGCGTATTGGAGCCGTCGTCCACAAAGTACAATCCGGCGGCCGAGGGAGCCAGTCCGAAGAGAGTGCCTGAGCCAGGGGGAGTGCCGGTCTTATCCAGCAAGAACTTGCTCAATTGATATCCACTGGGGCTTATGTTTACAACGAGCCCATTATTGCCGTTGGCAGCGACGATATCGCCGGTATAGGGTTGGATCGCCAAGCCGAGCGGATCGTTGAGCGCGCCTCCCTCCAACACGGTGGCTCCCGTTCCAGCGCTGGAATAACGACTAGTAGCGTCCGAGATAGAGGCAATCCGGTTATTCAGACTATCGGCTACATAGAGCGTTCCGTTCTGCGCCAAAGCCACCCCAGTGGGTCCAATGACTAACGCGGCGGGATCCGTCCGCTCCGCGAATCCCGAGCCGATGGTGGTGATCGATTGTACGGTTGGTATCGAGCCGGTGAGTCCGAGAGCGATGCGCAAAACGGTTCCTTCATCGACGACATAGCCGCCGCCCGCAACTGTCCCGTTCAGCACGTTGGTAACGAACAGGTCCGCGCTATTGCCTGAATCCAGGGCAGTCATGTCCCATGGACCATTGATGGTACTGTCGGTAATAGTCTCGACCGCCGTACCCCAAGCGTTTAACACGATCAGGCATCCGGCCTGGGCCGTCGCCGACGTGCCGTCTGTTGTCGGCAGGCTGCCGACAATTACCCAACCGGCGCGCAGGACCACCAGCGCGGTAGTTAAGCCCACGCCCCCCGGGCAATATCCGGGCAGAGAGGAGATTTGCGCAAAGAGGTTGGCGGTTCCATTAGGGGAGATGTCCATAATGGTCGTTCCGGTACCTTGTAAGTTGTAACTATTGTTGAAATTGCTGACCAGGATGTGGCCCTGGGTCAGGTTGCCAGTGGTCTCCGGGACAATGGCTACACCATAAGGATTGAGATCCCCGTTGTATGGAACCGTTGAAGCTATCGTTGAGATTGTGACTCGCGCAGGAACGTCGCCGGCGAGCATCATTCCGGAAGTACTCGTCAGAGTTAGTACCATGGCGCCAATCGCTCCGTTCAGTTTACTCATATTACATTTCTCTCCTAAATTGGGATTTTCAAGTGATCCAGATCAAGTGTATGCAACTCGTGGAACGGGTTGTGTGAGGTATATGTAAATTTGCTGTAAACTCGCGATTGTGACCGGCACGTCGGTACACCAAGGCACAAATCCGGACCGCCAAAGCCCGCCGGATGTGCAATATGACCCCGACTATGATAATCTCGGACGTTGCAAAGGGACATTTAACATTTCAAAACAATGACCGTCGAAAACACCCGCAATTGCAGCTTCACTGCACGCCTGGACTGCCGTTACCTGTTGCATGCGCCGCCAGTCGTCGACGAGCGGACCTTGCTGGTCGTGGCACTGCACGGCTTCAGCTCCAATCCGGAGGTAATGTTGCGCCTGACCGCCAACATGATGGGCCCCGGGCGCGTAATTGCAGCCATAGAGGGCCCCAACCAGTTCTTTCTCGCGCAGGGCTCCAATGAAGTGGGCTACGGCTGGGCGACGCACAAGCATTCGGATTCCGCCGTGCGCTTGCATCACGACATGCTGCTGCATGTCCTGAACGAGGCTGGACGCGAGTATGGCGTTCCTCCCGCGCGGCGCTTTTTGCTCGGATTCTCGCAGCCGGTGGGCATGAATTACCGGTTTGCGGCTACGCACCCGGATGAAATCCGCGGGGTGATTGGCATTTGCGGCGGAGTCCCGCGCAACTGGGAAGGCGGTCCCTACCGCCCGGTCACCGCGGCCCTCCTGCACATCGCCCGCCGCGAGGATGAGTTCTACAAGCCGGAGGTCACCGAGCGTTTCGCCGAAAGGTTGCGCCAGCGCGCCGCCGACGTCGAGTTCCACATGCTTGAAGGCGGCCACCGCTTCCCCTCCAAGGCCAAGCCGCTCGTGGACGCCTGGCTGGAAAGCGTGATGCGCTGAGCGCGCCGGCAAGTTTCGCTCATCCCGAATCCTGCTGCTTGCCCGCCATCTCCAATAAGCGCCGCTCATCGATTACCTTCACACCCAGGGAAATCGCCTTGTCCAGCTTAGAGCCGGCGTCCTCACCCGCGACTACGTAACTGGTTTTGCCGCTGACAGCGCTGCTCACTTTACCACCCGCCGACACAACCAAGCCGGTAGCCTCTTCGCGGCTCAGGGTCGGCAGCGTACCCGTCAGTACGAACGTGAATCCCGCCAGGGGCCCGCCCTTTTTGCGCCTGACTTCGTATTCAAATTTCAGGCCCGCCGCTCGTAAGCGATCGACCAGTTCCTGATTGTGCGGCTCGCGGAAGAACTGGTAGATGCTTTCAGCGACTTTCGGGCCTACCTCCTCGGCCCGCTGCAATTCCTCCATGCCCGCCTGCGCTATCTTATCGAGGCTGCCGAAGCCTTCGGCCAGAAACACCGCCGTGCGCTCACCGATGAAACGGATACCCAGCGCGGTAAGCACGCGCGGCAGCGGGTTCTGCTTGGATTTCTCGATATTGCGAACCACGTTGCCGGCCGATTTTGCGCCCATGCGCTCGAGCGAGACTAATTGCGCCAGCGTCAGATCGTATATATCCGCCACGCTCCGCACCATGCCGCGATCCACCAACTGATCCACCAGCGCGTCGCCCAGACCATCGATGTTCATCACGCCGCGCGCCGAGAAGTGCAAGATGGATTCCTTGAGGCGCGCGGGACAGTTGATATTGATACACCGCGAGGCGGCCTCTCCCTCCTCGCGCACCACTTTGCCTCCGCAGACGGGACACGTCGCAGGCATGCGAAACGGCTGGCGGTACGAGCCCTGCGACTGCACGCGCACCACTTTGGGGATGACGTCGCCGCTGCGCTCAATCACCACCGTGTCGCCGATCTCCAAACCCAGGCGCGCGATTTCGTCCTCGTTGTGCAGCGTGGCGCGCGACACGGTCACGCCGCTCACTTCCACCGGCGCCAGGTGCGCCACCGGCGTGAGGGCGCCTGTACGCCCCACCTGAACTTCGATGTTTTCCACCGTGGTCAGCGCCTGCCGCGCGGGATACTTGTAGGCGATCGCCCAGCGCGGCGCCTTCGCGGTGTATCCGAGTTGTTGCTGTTGGGCGATGGAATCCACCTTGACGACCACGCCATCGATCTCGTAGGGCAACTGCTCGCGCTGCGCTTCCCACTCCGCGCAGAATGCCAGAACTTCGTCCACATCCCGGCAGAGTTTGCGCTTGGCGTTCACCTTGAAGCCCATACGGGCGAGCTCTTCGAGAGACTCCCAGTGGCGGTCGAAGGCTGGCGCTCCGTCCACTTGCAGGAAGTAGGTGTAGTAATCCAGGCGGCGCGATGCGGTAATAGAGGGCTCCAGCACGCGCAGCGATCCGGCCGCGGCATTGCGCGGATTGGCAAAGCGCGAAAGGCCGTGTTCGTCGCGCTCCGCGTTCAGACGATCGAAGGCGCGCCGGTTCATCACCGTCTCGCCGCGCACTTCGAACTGCGCCAGTTTGGTTTTTACGCTCAGCGGAAGGGACCGGATGGTGCGCGCATTCTCCGTTACCTCCTCGCCCACCACGCCATCGCCGCGGGTCACCGCCTGGATGAACTGCCCGTCGCGATAGTGCGCGGCCATGGAAAGCCCGTCCAGCTTCAATTCGGTCACGTAGCGGAACTCGTCGCCGCCCAGCAGGTCGCGCACGCGGCGGTCGAAATCGCGCAACTCGCCTTCGTTCAGGGCGTTGTCGAGGCTCAGCATCGGCGAACTGTGCGCTACCTTGACGAAGCCTTCCCGCGGTTTGCCGCCCACGCGCTGCGTCGGCGAATCGGGCGTCAGCAGTTCGGGATGCCGCGCCTCCAGGTCGCGCAATTCCCGCATCAGCGCGTCATATTCGGCATCGCTGATCTCGGGCTGGTCCAGAACATAGTACAGGCGCTCATGATGGCGCAGCGTTTCCCGCAGCTTAGCGATTTGAGCGGCCCCATCTTTCGGCATCGGCGCTTCTCTATATTTTAAACTCTAGCCGGCGATCAGCAGGCAGTCGGAGGCCGTCAGCGAAAAGGGCAGACCGAAAGCTGGCTATACTGTACAACTGGAGCTAACGCCATCGCCCTCCCCCGGAAGACCATCATCATTTATAATCCGTTCGCGGGCGGAATGGGCGCCAGGGGACTGAAGCGGCTGGCCCGCGCGGCCGACATCCTGCGCGAAACCGGACACGACACCTGGCTGGTTCCGACCCAGGGGCCGGGCACCGCCGGGGCCATCGCGCGCCACCACATCGCCGAGGGCGCCGAGCTTATCCTGGCCGCGGGCGGCGACGGCACTATCAACGAGATCGCCGAGGGGGTGGCCTTCTCATCTGTGCCGCTGGGCATTCTGCCGGCGGGTACGGCCAATGTCCTCGCCAACGAGATGGGGCTGGGCTCCAGCATGGAACGCGCGGCCGCGCGCGTCACCGGGTGTATCCCTACGCGCGTCTCCATGGGCCGGCTGACTTGCATGAACGGCTCCGAACGCACCCGTCTTTTTCTGCTGATGGCGGGTATCGGACTGGACGCCAGGATCGTGTACAACATCAGCATGCCGCTAAAGGCCCGGTTCGGGAAGGTGGCTTATTGGATCGCCGGCTTCAGTCTGCTGGGCCGCGATCTCAACGAATTCGAGGTGCTGGTCGAGGGCCGCCGCTTGACTTGTTCGTTCGCGCTCATCAGCAAGGTGCGCAACTATGGCGGCGACCTGGAAATCGCGCAGAACGTCAGCCTGCTGGACGATCGTTTCGAGATGGTGCTCTTCGAAGGCCGCAGCTCGTTCCGCTATTTGAAATACCTGACCCGGGTCGCCATGCGCAAGGTGGCTGGTCTGAAAGGTGTATCCATCATTCGTTCGGCTGGCGCCTGCATGGCCGAGACCGCCGACCGCCGCATCTACATCCAGGTGGACGGCGAGTATGCCGGACACCTGCCCGCACGTCTGGAAATTGTGCCCGATGCGCTGACGTTGCTGATCCCGGAGGGGTATGTGCGTAGGGGCCGGGGCGCGGTTGTGTGAGGTGGAGCTCAACCACACCCCTGCGGCAGGCATTCCCAGGATGTGATCGCCGAATGCACTGTGTACTGGGAGAAGCTTTCGCGCGATTGGCTGGAGTGGCGGAACTGGCAGACGCACGGACTCAAAAACCAAAACATAGGGCAACTAAGGGCAAAGAACCTTACCCTCTCTAAACGTCACGTACCGCGATGCAACTCTAGGTTAGCGCGGACTTACCCCAGAACCACTACAAACCAGACAGGGCGAGAGTTGGGCGCCATCGAAGGCCCGGTAGTCTAAAAAGCCGCGACGCAAACTTGCTGAAGACCGCGGTCATGTTGAATTCGTCCCATCCCCCGGCCAGCTCGCAAGCCGGCGGAGTCACCGTGGGATGCCCGCCATCTTCTCCAACTCCACAAACCGCGGGTCGTTGCGGATGCTGTCAAATGCCGGCTCTACGAGAACACCCGGAAGACCCCGCGCCGCCGTCGGTTTCCGGAGAAACTCTATGGCGGAGTCGGTGTCATGGATCAGGGCGTAACCCATGGCGAGCTCGAACGCATAGGGGGGCTGGGCGGAGGCCGCGGCCTCCTTGAGGTAGCCGCGCGCTCTCTCCGTCTCGCCTCGGCAGGCAGAGGCGTACGCGAGGCCGAGGGTGGCTGCCGACGCCGAAAGCCTGCGCGCGCCGAGTGCGAACTCCCGGGCCACCGCGGCGCAATCATGCTGCTTCAGCGCGATCCGCCCGAGAAGGACATGCGCGTAGATCGCGTCCTGATTCATCTGCAATGTTTCCAAGAGCGTCTTCCGGGCTTGGGCGAACTGGCGCTGAAAATAGAACACGTAAGCCTGACAGAAGCGCGGCGCCACGCCCAGCGGTTCCAGATTCTCGGCCGTGGCACACTGGGCCTGGGCCTCCGCGAAACGGCCTCGCGCGGCCAGCAACGAGCCGTAGACGGCGCGCGTGCCGGGCTGGGCGCCTTTCTCGATGGCCAGCCGGTACTCGCGCTCGGCGCGGGGCCAATCCCAGTCAGAATAGGTCTCGATGGACGCCAGCAGTCCGTGCGCGTCGCCCAACTCCGGGTCGAGCCTGAGAGCTTCGAGCACAGCGGCCCGGGCCTTCTGGTCGGCCTCCGGGGCGGGCCCGAAGTTGCCCAGTTCGATCTCAGCCGCGGCCAGTCCGGCATAGGCGCGGGCATAGGACGGGTCCTTCGCGATGGCCGCCTGAAACAGCCCGATGCTTTCCTGGACCGAGGCAGGGGTCAGCCGCGCATATTGGTAACTCGCACGCAAGTATAAGTCCAATGCCTCCGGATTGTTAGTGGCAGGATGGGTGGCCTGGCTGGGCGCCTTGCCGCCCAGCCTGCGGACCGCCGCCGCGATGGCTTGCGCAATCTCTTTTTGCACGGTCAGCATATCGAGCGTCCGCGTCTCATAAGATTGCGACCACAGATGATAACCGTCCGCGGCCCGATTCAATTGCGCCGTAACGCGGATGTGGTCGCCTTGCTTGGCGAGGCTGCCTTCCAAAACAGCGTCCGCACCCAACTCGCGCCCGATCTGGCGCACATCGGCACCCTTGCCCTTGTACTGGAAAGCCGACGTACGGGCCACCACCCGGATTTCCTTCCAGTTCGCAAAGTCGTTGGTCAACTCTTCGGTGAGGCCATCGGCGAGGTACTGGCCGGCGCCGTCCGCCGAATAGTTCTCAAACGGCAACACCACCAGGGAGCGGATCGGCAAATTCGCGCGGGTGCCCGACAGCCGGAGCGTCGTGGCTGCGCCACCCAGCAAAATTGCCAGGGCAATCGTCGCTATGGCTGCCACCGGCCATCGCCGCTGTGCGGATCCCCCAACCTCCGTCGCTCGCGCGGACGCCGGAGGGGCCGGGCTCTCCTGTCGAAACACAAATACCGGTCTGTAGCTGCGGAGGGGGATCTCGATCAGAATGCGATCCTGGCGCCCTTCGTCCGAATAATACTCCGCCAGCCTCTGGCGTAGCCGGGATAATTCGGTCCGCACAATAGACTCAATGCGGGGGTCGAACGAAGGGGGCCTGCCAAAAACATCCACGCCAATGCCGTACTCGTTAACTTCGCTGTCGTCCGTGAGCGCGCGGTCCACCAGGTAGCGCAGCAGTTGCGCTCTCCTCGCGGACGAGGCGAACGCAGGCGCCGACAAAACCTGTTCTAGTTGCGCGCGAATCTCGGTGTGCTGAGCGGAACTCGGAGCCGCCGACGAATCCCCGGTTGCCATCTTATCCGTAGTCTAACACGCTCAGAACAAAGGACTGTAACGTTACGTAGCGTCTGCGACTTGCGCGCCTTGGCGAGGTCCTTTCAAACTACATAAACAGAACGAAGGATGCTTTTGAAAAAAGGAAGGATGCTTATGAAAAACAGACCTACTTTGAACTTAGTCGCCGCGGTTCTCGCATGCTGTGGAATTTCGCAAGCGCAACCGCTGACGCTCCTCTATAGTTTCAATCAAAACAACGCGAACCATCCTGGCGGTTGGAGTCCCAACTCCGGAGTGGTGTTCGACCAGAATGGTGATCTCTACGGCACGACTCCAATCGGCGGCAACATGAATGATTGTCTCGACTATGGCTGCGGCGTGGTGTACGAGTTGAGTTCGGAGGGGACATATACGGTCCTCTACAGCTTCGAGGGGGCTCCGAATGATGGGTCTGAGCCCTATGACGGCGTTGTCCGGGATACAAAGGGTAACCTTTACGGAACGACATATAGGGGAGGCTCCTCCGCTTGCAGCTGCGGCACCGTTTTCAAGCTGACTCCGGAGGGCGTTGAGACCGTCCTCCACAACTTCCAATCCTCCCCTGACGGGGCCTATCCGACCGGGGGGTTGATTCTCGTGAAGGACAAGCTCTACGGCGTGGCCACCGGCGGGGGCGGGGGAGGATGGGGTTCGGTCTTCGAAATCGCGATCAACGGCTCCGACTTTACAGTGCTCTATAACTTCTGTACCTTGCAGGATTGCGCGGACGGGGCCACTCCCTGGGGCACGTTGGCATATAGGGAAGGCAATCTCTACGGCACCACCGAAAATGGCGGCGCCAACGGCGTAGGCACCGTATTTCAGTTAGCGGCGGATGGTACGGAGACCGTCCTCCACAGCTTCGCCGGCGGGACGGACGGCGCTCAGCCAATTGGGGGCCCCGTCTTCGGCGCGGGAGGGAATCTTTATGGCACCACCTACGCCGGCGGCGCGAACAGCTATGGTGTGCTGTGGAAAGTAACCCTGCAAGGCGTGGAAACTGTGCTCCACACCTTCGACGGACACATCGACCCGGACAGCGGAGACGGAGACTCAATCGAGAGCGGTCTAATCGCCGATAAAGAGGGTAATCTTTATGGCTTCGCGCAGTATGGCGGCGGGGGTAACTTCGGCACGGTGTATGAGCTTTCCCCCGGCAAAAAGGGATGGACGTTCACGTTGTTGCACGTCTTCGCGGGCGGCCAGGACGATGGGGCCGCTCCGCTGTACGGCGCCCTGACAATGGATGCGGGCGGCAATCTTTATGGCACGACGCAAAGCGGCGGCCAAGCTAACTATGGCACTATTTACAAGCTAACTCCGTAGCATCGGCCGTTGCCGGCTTTTGGGCCTTGTCGTAAGCCCAAATTGAAACTCAAGCAAACTAACTCCCGGCGCCGCATTGACGGGATGGTAGGTGGTCCCTGCAATGACCACACTACCGACGGGATTGCGCTCGGTACCGGTCCTGGCAGAGGATTCCTCAACCAAACGAGGTGAGGTGTGCGTTCGCGGGGAACGGCGACTCAACCCCTTCAAATCGAACTCTGGCACATCGACCGATTCGTCCCTTACGTCCGCAACCCGCGGAAAAAACGACGCGGCAGTTGATCGGATGTGTGCCAGCGTGGCGAGTTCGGCTTCAAAATTCCGGTGCTCTCCCGCAGCGACGACACGGTGGTTGACGGTCACCTCAAATCAAAAGTATGCGCAAGTTGGGATTATGGTCCGGCGGCGACATCACTGGAATACCCGTTCTGGTCTGCGATGAGCGGTCCGACGCGCAAGTGCGAGCGTTCCGCCTGCTAGTAAACCGCTCGGTGACGTGGGCCGAATTCGACGACGAACTCCTCTCTCTGGAATTGCAGGACCTTGCCGCGCAAGGCTTCGACTTCTCGCTCACAGGATTCGATCCAGAGAACTCGAAGTCCTGCGAACGCGCAGGCGTGCCGGGGCTGTTGTTCCACCACCTGCGCCGCAGCGCGGTCCGCAACATGAAGCGCGCGGGCATCCAGGACAAAGTAGCCGCGGAGATCGCCGGGCACTCGACGCGTCTATTTTCGACCGCTACAACATCGTGGACGTGGCCGATCTGGAGAGCGCCGGCAAACGGCTGGAAGAGTATGCCCGCCGCCGGAAGCTGGAGTGACGCCGCGCCGCTGAACGTGTGAAATAAGCGCGCCAGGCGCACGTTAGGGAACCCGAGCGGAAACGCGCGGAATTAAGGCCGAGAACCGCCACAGAAACCCCTACGGTGCGTCTGGAGCGATCTTAAGGTAAACTCAAAGAGTCATATCCCTGCTGGAGTGGCGGAACTGGCAGACGCACGGGACTCAAAATCCCGCGACCTTCACTGGTCATGAGGGTTCGACCCCCTCCTCCAGCACCATCAATGCCTTACCCGCTTTTGCGTCCCCCATGGACCATTGAATGCGCCGGTTGTCTGAAAGGGTGCCCGAGATTAGAATTTGCCGCTGAGCCGCTCGCTGATGCTCAGAACATCCATTGCCCGATCTGATGGAAAAGCTAACTTGCGGCTGTGATATCCGCGCCCGTGCCAATCCACGGCGGCCGAATGGAGCTGCTTGCGCGGCGCGAGATCCTCAGCGTTCGTAACGATCTCCTCCGCAACAATTGGTTTTGGAGACACCATGAGGCCAGCCGATGGATCGCCGAGCTTGTGCACACGCACGCGCGGGCGGTTCCGGGCTCCAATCGTTTTTGCAGGCGGAGTTTCACAGCAGCTCACGGTGCAACAAGTCCTCGCGCAAAATGTAGGAGATTTGACGAACCGGCGCTCCCACAAGACCGCGGAACTCATGCGTACGTATGACGTAAACCATTCCCGGCACCAGCCCGACAAGGTCTTCAACTCACTCGACGAGTTTATCAGTACCGAAGGGCAAGACCCTGAGACCTATGCCTTTCATGCCGTACCTGACGTATGCGCTGAGCGCCCGGGTTTTTCCCGCTTAAGTTCACGGGCGGTGGGTTGAGTGGCCCCGGCAGGCTCTTGATGGCCAGCGAGGGAAATGTCTGCGCCGCCTGATGTCGTTCATTGCCAGTAGCAGACCGTCTCGGTCGCGACCCCAGGCTGTCGTGTCATCCAAATCAGTATGTTATCGGACCCGGATGGGGACGGGATTCGACGTTTGACCGTCTACGGTCAGCACCACATCAGCGGCGCCGCTTCCAGCCAGACTGCGCGGCAGTTGTACGTGGACCTCATCTAAGCCCGGGAAGTGATCTGCCGGCCCGGCGTACAATACCGGCGCCTGTTGTCCGGCAATCTGCACGTGCACCTCAGAGGCACCGCGCACTCCCGACGCATGGAATACGAGCGACACCATCTCTCCTTGCCCGCCCAAGTCCACTGGGGCGTCATGGACAGGCCGCATGGATGCTGTTCCGTCTCCATGGTAGGTGACCGCCTGCGCGCCGTTCGCATGTAGTTGCGCGCTGGCTTTAAGTTGGGTCGCGGCCGGAATGGTGGCGTTCACGGTCCCGCTTTGGATCGCCAGCGTAGTCGAGGCGTAGCCGTCGGAATAGCTCACGGTGGCGTTAGCCGGGCTAAGAGTAACGGGAACCGTGAAAGGATGGATGAGCGCGTTATGGATGGTGTCCGGTGGCATCTGGATGGCAGCCAAAACATTTACTTCGGCGCCAATGACGGTTACCGGCGCGAAAATCGCCAATGCATCATAATCGGGATTGCCGGTCGCCAGTTCCATGCTCGTGTCTTTACTGGAAATGGGGTAGGGTTGCATAGGCAACAGTCCGGAACGGACCTCGCCGGTCATCGTGAGTTTGGTATATTCTGCCCAGCTCAGACCATTTTTCGTCGGGACGCTCGCCGCGCTGGCCACCACGCTGATGCTGAACGGCTGGCCTGCTAACTGGAACACGTCTGCTCCGCTGACCTGTGGGCTGGCGAAGATCCCCGAAGCAGTGTAAGTGACATTCGGGGCTGTCGCCGGACTCTGTGCAACGAGTTTCTCCGCGGCTGCTAAGGACATTGCCATGGCCGCGATGGCCATGGACCGCATGGTTCGAACGTCACGCGAAATCATAGAAGCTTTACCGTCCTTTATTCCTTGTGCGAGATTTCCATTTTCGGCTCTTCAGGCTTTTTAGTGGCTAGGGGAATTGAAGGCATTCACCGCGCGTCGCGGTCGGCGGCATCAGGATCAATCTTCTAAACTCGATCAATGTACGAGCTCTTTCGGTGGCTGGCGGATACAACCCTGAAGTGAAGCACCGCCACACCAGACAGCCTTCTTCTCCAGAGCGAGTTCGCCCCTTGGTTTCCCGCGATTTACGCCTCCCTTTGTTTAGTTACACCTCAGCGGCATGCGGAATCAGCAATCCGTCGGCCACACGTTGCGGTCTTCAATCAGAGTCCCGCACAAAGTGCTCGCCGCCCAATCATACCAAAGCTTCATTTTATTTAGCATTCGCATGGATGGATTTCGCGCCCATTGGCTTGCCTAACATTTCACTAAAAACCCGGATTTCCCAATTTTGTTGCACGGTTCATACAAGTAATTTATCGGAAAAATCGATTCAGTCCCCACCCGGTGCATTTATTACCGTGTAAAATCCGGCTGATCGAACACGCACAAACCGCAGATCGTCCGGCTCAGTTTTCGATGGTCCGCAACCGAAGGCAGCACTGCCAGTTCGAGATTCGGCGCCGCTGTTTGTGTAGGGTGATCTTTCACCGAGGCTGCAGTTCGCGTGTCGCGGGCAGATCCACGAACCCGAAGTCTGTTGTCATCGGGTCCCTTAGCAGCGTCCTCCCAATGGCAATTTGCGGTTTCAATCGCCGACAGTCGAGTCTGAGGGTAGAGTTCGCTGACTTTTGCGGTCATCAGGAAGGCGCATCTGGGCATTCCTGAGGATTGTGAGAAGGAATATGACGTCTCACCCTGCTCCGCAACGATGTCGGGTTGCCGACGCCAAAATGTCGGGTTCGATCATGGCCTTTTTCGGGCAACCCTACATCAATCAGTTTGATGCGATCAACTGCTAACATGCGTTTGTCGGACTTGTCGGATCTTCTGGTGGAGAAGCGCGATCCCAGGAAGACGCACTACCTTTTCGACCGATTCCCCGATGTCTGCGCCCAGCGGGCGGGTTTAGCACGCGATGGGCCGCCGCTACTTCACCGGCTGTTCAGGATACTTCGGCTTAGGTTGTTTGGGCCGAACCGGCGGGGTCGTGCCGGACGAAGGAGTCGCAACCGTCTTGGATGTGCTGGTCGCGGGCGGCGCTTTCGACGCAGGCCGGCTTATCCCAATGACGCCGATATACACTGCGTTGACTCCCACATACGCTGCCGGGGCGTCGGTATCTGCCGGGTCATCCGCTGGCGGCGTATCGGCGAACGAGGATTCGCCCGGCGATTCGTCGACAGTGGACGCGTCGCTGGGTGCCGGTTCCGGCTGGGCCGCGGGTTCCGGTTGGGCCGCCGCTCCCGACTGGGCCACGGCTTCCGGCGCCCTAACGGATTCCAGCGGAGCGGCGGATGCCACGCTGGCCGATGCCGGCGCGGTGCGTATGCTGGCAGCGCGCAGGCTGTCGGCGCGCATGGCAGCCGCGTCGTCGACTATGGTGTAATCGGCGGGCGGCTGGAACAGTTTCGCGTCCGGCTCGGCGCGGGTGATACGGATCAACCTCAGCCTGCTGGTTCCCCTTACCGGATCATGCATTTCGGTCAGGGCCATGATATGCAGGTCGCGCGACCCCCACACCTCGCGAGTCATGGTGATCGGCTGGTCGTTGCCTCTGGACCCAACCGGCCAAGTGGTAGTGTACCGGGTTCCGGTAACCAGCACTCCCTCAATGGTCTTCTCTCCGAGTTTCTCCACGGTGGTTGGGGGAAGGGACCGATTCGCGGGCACTGGGATCGTGCGTAGCGGCGGCCCAACGTTGCCAACGGCTGTAGCATTACCGGTGATGCCTGGCGGCAAGGGCAGCCGGTTTGGCGCAGTGTTGATGATCCGCTTACGCGCCACTTTACCCGTCGCATCCAGTGTGTAACTGACCTTCGCAACGGGATCGACGATTGTGATCGAGGCAGTCGCCTGCGCTCTTATGGGCGGCCCCTCTTTTGGAGGCATCAGGGGGGACCGTTCCGTTCGGGTGCGCCCCGCGGAATCGCGATAGATCCTGGTTTTTTGCAATTGCTCGGTGATTTGCTTGCCGTCCGCCAGGGTCCGTACCCGCTCTAAGACTTGCTCCGCGGAATAGGGGGCTCCCTCAAACTGCGGGGTAACCCCGAGGGTAACCGCGGCCGCGGGCTGAACCGATCCCGTGGCCACGCTGGCCGTGGCGGTAGTGGGCGGTGGATCTTGCCCGAAGGCGGCCATCACCGCCAGCGTCATCAGCGCCGGCAGCCGAACGCGACCATGCACATCGTGCCTCCTCTCCGAGTGTAGCGCAATCCAAAATGCTCCAAAGCTTCGCGCACCGCGGCGGCGGACTTCCGCGTGGCGCGTGTTTGTCGTACTGTAATCTATGACGCGCGGATTCGTCGATCTGTGGCAAGGACTCGAAAGTAATGTTCGCCGGCTGATGGTTGTGAATGGCCTCAGTTATCGCCGAACGGCCCCCGCTTGCAGCTCCGGCACGAATTGAATTAAACCCAACGATTCGAGCCCTTTTAGCCGCCGATGGTAGCATGCGAGCTGAGATTCGTACGCGCCTACATGCGTGAGATGTCCGTGAATTGGGACGCGCAAGGACGGATGCGAAGAAACGACTTTTTCGCACCTCCCGGAAAGGGTAGCCATCGGTAATAGCCCTTTTGGCTACACCTTGCAACTCCGGGATGCGGCGGTTGCATGTGATCACTAAGGGAGCACCTCCGCTGATCGGCCGTGCTAAGATAGCAGGAGTCTGTCGCAATGGATCCCCCGCAAGACCCCGCGGACAAACCGACCGACCTTCCGAAGCCGCTTGGGCTTGGCGTCGTGCTCAGCAATCGGTATCGTATCGAGCGCCCGATTGGCAAGGGGGGGTTCGGTGTCGTCTACCTCGCGCACGACCTCCAGTTACACGAAAAGCCCGTCGTAGTAAAACTGCTCGAGGAACACGGCGACAACGACGACTGGCTTCACGCTAAATTCCGTAAGGAATGCGAGGCTCTGGCGCGCATCGACCATCCGGGCGTAGTGGGAGTTCTCGATCAAGGCACCACCGCGGAGGGGAACCTCTTCCTGGTAATGCAATACGTTGACGGCGTCACGCTGCGGAGCGCGCTGAAGACGGGTCTGCTGGAACTATCCCGGGTAGCCAACCTCCTCTACCAAACCGCCGACGCGCTCAACGCCGCACACGATGAGGGCGTGTGCCATCGCGACCTTAAACCCGAAAACATCATGCTACGCAGGCTGCGCGGCGGGCGTGAGCAGGCCGTCATCATCGACTTCGGGATTGCGGCCGTCGCTGACTCCGCCGTTACAGCCACCTCCCAAACCAGAGTCGCCGGTTCCCTGCCCTACATGGCGCCGGAGCAGTTGAACGGCAAGCCGGAAGCCGCCAGCGACATCTACTCACTCGGCGTAGTCGTCTATGAAATGGTGACCGGCCGTCGTCCGTTCCAAGCCTCCGCGCCGGTCGAGCTCTATATCCAGCAGCAGCGCGGCCCGCTGCGGAATCCTTCGCAACTTCGTCCACAGCTTTCCACGGCAGCGGAGAACGCCATTCTAAAAGCCCTGGCGTTCGATCCTAAGCACCGTTACACGAGCGCCGCCGACTTCAGCGACGATTTTTCGAAGGGGATGTCGGCGCAGATGGAAACATTACCGCTGCCCGTCTCCGCACCACACACTGACGCACTCGCGATGAGCGAATTTGCGCGCCAGAGCGACGGCCCGCGCCAACCGAGCGCGAGTTCAACGAGCCCGGCTGCGTCCATTGCGGCGCGATCCTTTCGTACCGCCGCATTCCCAACGTTAGGAATCTTGGCGGCTGCCCTGCTGCTTGCCGCGTGGTTCTGGCTCCGGCCCCAGCTTCAAACTCCGCAACTTCTGAATCAGGTGCCCATCACCAACGATGGCCAGACTAAATTTGCCTATTGGACTGCGATTACCGGCTATCCTTTCACCACCGATGGCCCGCGCATCTTTTTCACGGAATTCATCAACGGCACCAGGGTGGTCAGGCAGGTGTCCTCGACGGGGGGCGAGGTGGTCCCGGTACCGGGTGCGCCCGACGATAGCGGCCTGTTCCCCACCGACAGCGATGTCGAGCGTTCGGCCCTTCTTCTAACCAAAAACCTGAACCGCTGTTGCGAGCTGTGGGCCGTGCCCATGATAGGCGGCTCACCGCGCCGCGTGGGTGATTTCATAGGCCGCGACGGCGTCTGGTCTCCGGGCGGCGACCGGATCGCCTACGTAGGAAATGACCATGGCGAAAACGGTTGCATCTTCGTCGCCCGGTCCGACGGCACCGAGTCTCGCATGCTCGTGCCGCCCAACCCCGCCATCCCCTCGGCCACCTGGGTGCGCTGGTCGCCCGACGGGAACCGCCTGCGCTTCACCGTGCAAGATCCCAAAACGCACGCCGGTTCTTTGTGGGAAGTAGCCGCCGACGGAACCAAGCTGCATCCGATACTTCCCGGCTGGAGCAATCCAGGCGCGGAATGCTGCGGCAGTTGGACCACCGATGGCCGCTACTTCGTGTTCGAGTCCTGGCACGACGGTCACCCCAATATATGGGCCCTCCGCGAACCGGGCATGCTGCACACTACGCCAGTGCCTGTACGCCTGACCAACGGCCCGCTTCTGTATCACACGCCGGTACCCAGCACCGATGGTAAAAGAATTTTCGTTCTTGCTCTGCAAGCACACGGCGACCTGGTAAAGCTCGGCGCTGAGTCGCACGAAACCACCCCTCTGCTGGGCGCCCTCTCGATCAGTCAAGCAGATTTCTCCCGCGATGGCAATTGGGTGGCATACACTACTTATCCGGACAACCTTCTCTGGCGCAGCCGCGCTGACGGCAGCCAACGATTGCAGCTTACCGGCCCCGGCATAGAAGCCGGCACCCCGCGTTGGTCACCCGACGGTAGGGAAATCGCTTTCGCGGGCCGCCGGCCCGGCAAACCGTGGAGCATTTACACCATCGCCGCACAAGGCGGTAGCCCCCACCAACTCACAACCGAAGGCATCGATGAGGCGTTTCCGGATTGGTCGCCCGACGGAACCCGGCTGGCTTTCTGCCGTCTCCCGCGATCTGCGCCGACTGAGGATCTGACCGTCCGAATCCTGGAGCTTAAGTCAGGAAAAATTTCTACTCTCCACCGTGGCCTTGGATTGTACTACCCCCGATGGTCGCCCGACGGCAGCTACCTTGCCGCGACGAACAGGGACGAAGACGATTTCAAGATCATGTTGCTCGATCTTACGAATTCCAATTGGACGAGCCTGGCTTCGGCGCAAGCTTATGCCCAACTGGCATGGTCCAGAAACGGCCGGTATCTTTATTTTTCCGACTATCCGCCGCAAGGTCCGACTGTGTATCGTGCGCGGATTACCGATCATAAGACCGAGCAGGTCGCGAGGCTGGGTCACATGAACTTGCTCAACACTGATTTAGGCATCTTGTTGATGAGCGGCCTGTCGCCGGATGACTCACCCGTTGCGGTGCGCGATACCGGCACGCAGGAACTGTACGCCTTGGAAGTCAAACTGCCGTAAACCGACGGCGAGGGTCGGCGACCGGTCCGCTGCACCGACGAACCCCGTCGCGCGTTCGTCCCCTACCGCTCACTTCGTGACGTTCACCATTACCGAGACAGTGTTAGAACCAGTATTGGCAACGACTAAGCCAGGCTTGGTGTTCTCCGAGTTTAGAACCGCCTGGGCCATACCACTTGGGCTTATTTCCACGGGGAAGATCTGGGCTTCCGCGAACGTCCCGTTGCCGTTGCCGGCAAGGAACGAAACACTGTCCTGGCAGAGCAAGGCGAGGCTTATCTTACCGTCGAGATTGAAATCCGCGGCAACCAAACTGCCCTGAACCGGTAACGCACTGGACGAGACGAGTTCGGGGTGGAAAGCTCCGCTGCCGTTTCCCAGGAATACCGAAACACCCGTGTAGCCCCCAGCGATGGCCACGTCGAGCTTGCCGTCAGCGTTGAAGTCGGCGATAACCAAGGTGCTGGTGCCGTTGCTGACGGGGATGGTGACCTTGGGTGTGAATGTGCCGTTGCCGTTTCCAAGAAGTATGTGCAACGACCCCTCCCCCGCCGCGAGGTCCAGTTTGCCGTCGCCGTTAAAGTCGGCGAGTCCAAGGCTCTGCGCGCCTATGGTAGCGGCCATGGTAATGGGCGCTTGAAATGTGCCATCGCCGTTGCCGAGAAACACGGCGCCGGGAACCACGATATCCAGTTTCCCGTCGTTGTTCACATCGCCGAGTGCGATCGCGGCTACACTGTTGAAGTAACCGGGGATTAACATGGGAGGCCCGAAGCCGCCCGTACCATCGCCCAGCAGAATGGCGAGTGTGGGGCTGCCGAAGATAGTGCTGCTGACGACGAGATCCTGATTGCCATCCCCGTTGAAGTCTCCGGCCGCGACAAGATGGGGGCTGAAACTGAGAGGTACCATCGCCGGCGCTTGGAAGGATCCCTGGCCGGTTCCGAGCGCTACGGAGAGCGAGTTGGGGTTTTGGTTCGCAGTGACAAAGTCAGGTATGCCGTCGCCATTGAAATCAGCGACCGCGATCGACTCTGGCGACGCCCCGAGAGAAATGTCGGGCGGCCCGCGGAAGGTTGCGTCACCCTTGCCCAACAAAATGGAAACGAAGTTCACATCTTCCATTGTGTTCGAGTATTGGGATTCGGACCCGCTGACGACGAGATCCGGCTTGTGGTCGCCATTCAGATCCGCGGCGATCACACCGCCGAAGAAGCTGCCGATCAGCGGATACTGCGTGGCGGTTGGAAAGGTACCGTCGCCTGCCCCCAACAATATATAGCCGACCACGGCGATATCAGGTTTACCGTCATTGTTAAAGTCGGCGATGGCCAGCTGACCAGGCGGCCCCGGGCTCGTGCTGGTGATGGGCGGTTGAAAAGTTCCATCTCCGTTGCCCAGAAGCACAACGACCTCGAAGGGAAAAACCCCGCCGACCTCGCTGGTAGGCGGGGCGCCGACTACGACATCATTATTCCCGTCCCCGTTAACATCGTCGATGGCCACTGTTAAAGGGGCCGCAGCGAGTGAAGATACCAAAGCGGGGCCGAACGTGCCATCGCCGTTGCCCAAGTAGACGGAAACGTTGTAGGTGGGAAAATAAGATGTGACGACGATGTCGAGATTCTGGTCATGGGTGATCTGGCCAACCGCGATACCCCCGACAGAGGAAACGGGTATTTCAGCGGATTGAGAGAAGTTTCCCATGCCATTTCCTAAGAGCACATATAAGTTGGCCGAACCGTCGTAGAACACCACGTCGAGGTTGCCATCGTTATTGAAGTCGCCCACCGCAAGATTTGCGGCGGCGGGTGCGACGGTCGTAGGGGGCTGAAACGTACCGTCGCCGTTGCCGAGCAGCAACAGCAAAGGGTATTGTGGAAACGATATGGTACTCATTACCAAGTCCAACTTGCCGTCGTTGTTGAAGTCGCCGGTGACAACCGCTTGCGGTGCGAAGCCCCCCGTTGTAAATATTGCAGGTCCGAATGTACCGTCGCCATTTCCGAGATAAACCGAGACGCCGCTATCGGTGGTGGCCGCGATGTCTGGGATGCCATCCCCGTTGAAGTCTCCCACGACGGTCACCAGGCTGAAACCCTGCGGCTCCAGGAATAGGCTCAGGACCTGGGGTGCGTTCTTGAAGTAAGCGCATGGGTGATTCCCGCATCCGCCCATGCGGGTCAAGACGCCGGCATCATCAGGTCGGCCAGCCGGGAACACCGAGCCGGTCTGCGTCTGTGCCGGTAGCAGCCCGCAAGCCGCGCCGATGGATCCAAGCCATAGCGTCAACGCAAGAGAACAAGGGCATCGCATGCTCTGCTCCTTCCGATAGTCTACACCGGCGTGAAAGGAGGCCGGTGCCCGAATTTCGATGTCATTGGCGCACCTGGAAACTCACATTGCTGACGAGCGTGCCACCGGGTGTTGTAACTTGAACCCCGCCAGTGGTCGCGTCGGAGGGCACATTGGTCGTGATCAAGGCGTTCGAAACCACCTTGAAGATCGCAGGAGTACCGTTAAAGCTGACGGCGGTCGCGCCGGTCAGGTTGTTTCCGAGAATATCAACGAGTTCGCCTACCTTGCCAGAGGCAGGCTGTAGTTTGACGAACGGACCGAGACCAACCGATAGACTAAATATCGTGCCGTATGTCTGAGTACCCCCGTAAATAGTTGTCCCATAAAAGTTCCCGTTGGTATCCTGCAAGAGCGCCGACTGTGGCAAATCGCCGGCGTTTTCCGAGGGGAAAGCAAACACCGTCGTCAACGACCCGGTCGGCGTGATTTTGAAAATCGTGCCGAGATTATCTCCAGGATAAGGTCCAGACCCAGTTGTGCCGTATAGATTCCCGTCAGTCGCCTGAACCAGGCCGGCATAAGGGAAAAAGCCATCCGTGCCCTGGAAGCTATGCAGCGTCGTCAAGACGCCGCTTGAGGTGACCTTGAACACTGTTCCATCATTGTCCGCTCCTCCGTAAAGAGTGGTCCCGTAGAGGTCACCATCGCTGGCTTGTACTAGCCCTGCATTCGGCGAAGACCCATCCGTGCAATCGCTTTGAGCGCAAAAGCTGTATAAAGTTTTGAAGGTTCCGCTTGGGGTAATCCTGAAGACAGTGCCGCAGGTAACGAAGACCGAGGGGCAATAGGTGGAGGCCCCGCCAAAATAGGTGGTTCCGTAAAAGTCTCCATTGGCAGCTTGCACCAAGCCCGCCTGGGGTAACTCGCCATCCATGCATCCGCTGATAGAACAAAAGCTGTATAACGTCGTAAGGCTGCCACCCGGCGTGATCTTGAAGATGGTGCCAGCACCATTAGCCCCTCCGAGTTTAGTGGTGCCGTAAAGGACTCCGTTGGTCCCCAGCACCAGCCCTGTCACAGGTTGGGCTCCATCCTCGCACGCAACCTGGGAACAGAAGTTATAGATTGTGGTCAGCAGACCCGATGCGGTCATCTTGAAGACCGTGCCGCAGCCGAAGGGATAGACGGGATAGATATAGCTTGTGCAGTAGCTGGAGGATCCCCCTGCTGAGGTAGTTCCGTAGAATTCACCGTTGGCGGCCTGGACGAGTGGTGCCGCGAAAGGCTTGCCGCCATCCGGGCACTGGCTAAAGTTGCAGAAACTGTAAAGCGTCGTCAGCGTGCCATTCGGCGTGATCTTAAAAGCTGTGCCGCAGCCGCTGGGCACGCAGTTTATCCCACCGTACGGAGTTGTCCCATACAGGTTACCGTCGGTGCCCTGCACCAGCGCGGTATTAGGGAACAGGCCGTTTGTCTCGCCGAAGCTGAATAGCGTTGTGACGGTCTGCGCCGGCAGGATCATCGCCGTCGCTGCGCACAGCACGCTAGCTGTGTAAACCCGGTTGAGCAGCTTCATCGCCGTTCCCCTCCGTCGCGTTGGCGACGTAGGTTGTTAGGATATCACACGCCGGTGCTGGCAGGCGGGCGGCCGAATTATCCGGTTCAAGACGATCCTGAAGAGCGGAAACGAGCGGGACACTGCGGGCGAACGCTCATGCGGATGGGTAACGCGGAGAGGCTAAGCCCCAGATGAACAGGGTGTTGCAGGCGAGCGAGGAGGTGCGCTTCGTCGGACAGAAGAGACGCCAAATTTATGCATGGGTGCAGCGGGACGCTGGTGGTACAAGGAGTACAGGGAGTACCTGCGGCAGGAGCGCAAGGCGTCCAAATTCGGACTCCAGGCGGACTCCGTGGGGTAGTCTTGGGAGTGCGGAAACGCCAAGTCTCTGAAATGTTTTGGTGGACCTGGTGAGATTCGAACTCACGACCTCTTCCATGCCATGGAAGCGCGCTCCCAACTGCGCCACAGGCCCACGATGCCGCACTCTTGAATATACCACGCCCGGAAATTGACACCGCGCTCGCCCGCTTGCCTACAATGGTATGATGCCTCGCAGGCGCACGCTCGCGCTCATTCTGCTGCTCTGCCTGTCCGCGCTGGACTTCTCCGCCTGCTTCGTCCGCCGGCGCATCATTACGCGCAAGGGCGCCAAGACCGTGCCGGTTCTGCTCACTGCCGATAAACAAACGCTCATAGACCGGATTGCGCGCGCATACGAAGCCATCCACGATTTCAACGCTACCGTGGATATGGTGCCCGCCCTGGGCAGCTCCGAAAAGAGCAAGATCACCGAATACAAGGATGTGCGCGGCTATATCCTGGTCCGGAAGCCGGCCGATATACGCATCATCGGGCTATATCCCGTGGTGCGCAACAAAGCTTTCGACATGGTGTCGAACGGCACGGACTTCCGCCTATACCTGCCTTCCCAGAACCGTTTCATTGTCGGAAGCAATGAGCTCAAGGTGCTTTCCACAAACAAGATCGAGAACCTCCGGCCGCAGCATTTTATGGAAGCGCTCATGGTTCAGCCCTTGCAGCCTGCTGAAAAGGTGGACTTCGAGAACATCACCGATGAGGACAACGCCGACTACATCCTTCACCTTGTTCACATCGAACCGGACGGGCAACTCGTGCCCACACGCAGCATCTGGTTCAACCGCGTCAACCTGCATCTGGAGCGGCAACTGGTCTTCGACCCGGCCGGCAATATCCTGACGGACGCCCGCTACAGCGAGTGGCGCGACTACGAGGGTATGCCATTTCCCAAACAAATCGAGATCGACCGTCCGCAAGACGAATACGCCGTGGTGCTGACGGTGGTCAAGATCGAAATCAACCGGGGGATTTCCAGCGAGAAGTTCGTGCTCCAACAGCCCGAGGGAACCCAGCTTCAGGTGCTGGGCCAGAAACCCGCAACCGAGCCGGCCGCTCCGCCAGCGACGCCCGCCAAAGGAAAGAAGAAGAAACCGTGACCGTAAAGCTCGTCCTGGAGAACCTGAAGCACAAGCCCATGCGAAGCTTGCTGAGCATTTTTCTGATCGCCGTGCCGGTGACCCTGATCCTGTGCCTGGTGGGGCTCAGCCGCGGCATGCTGGCCGATTCCGCGCGACGGGCGCGCGGCACCGGCGCCGATATCATGGTGCGACCGCCCGGGTCCTCCGTTTTGACCTTGAGCGGCTCTCCCATCCCCGAGAAGATGGTCGATTTCATCCAGCGGCAACCCCACGTGGCGCTGGCCATCGGGATGGTGGTGCACCCTATCTCCAGTGTGGCTTTCGTCACTGGTATCGATCTGGCCGCCTTCGATCGTATGAGCGGCGGCTTCAAGTTTCTGGAGGGCAAACCTTTTCAGGGGCCGAACGACATCATCATCGACGAGTATTATGCCCATCAACACAAGCTGCACGCAGGCGACCGGATCGCCGATCTGCTCAACCGTCAATGGCGCGTCTCCGGCGTTGTGGAAGGCGGCAAACTCGCCCGCCTGGCGGTGCCCATACGGACGCTGCAGGACCTGACCGGAAACACCGGCAAGGTCAGCCTGATTGACGTTAAGGCCAATAAACCCGCCGATATACCTACGGTGCTGGCGGAGCTTAAAAAGCTGCTGCCCGATTACAACATCTATACGATGGAGGAGTTCACTTCCCTTCTCACCGTGGAGAACGTGCAGGGCGGCGCCTTGAGCACCTTCATCGATGTGATGGTGGCCATCGGTGTAGTGATCGGGTTCGCGGTCGTGCTGCTTTCTATGTACATGGCGGTGCTGCAACGCACGCGCGAAATCGGGATTTTGAAGGCGCTGGGCGCTTCGCGCTGGTTCATTCTGAAAGTCATCCTGGCCGAGGCGGCCGTCATGGGGGTTAGTGGCACCATTTTGGGCATCGGGCTGAGCTTCGCCGCGCGGGCGCTCATCCATGCGCTGTATCCGGCTTCGCTCACGCAAGCCGTCGTGCCGATCTGGTGGCCGATCGCCGGGGCCATCAGCCTGGTGGGCGTGCTTTTGGGGGCGCTATATCCGGGCTTAAGCGCCGCGGCCCAGGATCCCATTGAGGCGCTGGCGTATGAGTGAGCCGCTCATCGAAATCCGCGGCCTCCGGAAAATCTATCGTGTCGGCAAAGTAGATGTACCCGCGCTGCGCGGCGTGGATCTGGATGTGCCGCCAGGCGAGTTCCTGGCGGTGGTAGGACCGTCGGGCTCGGGGAAATCCACTCTGTTTCACATCATCGGCGGCTTGACCCCGGCGACCGCCGGCAGCGTGCGCATCGGCGGCCAGGATATCGCCTCGCTGAGCGACGCCGCCCGCACCAACCTGCGCAAGACCAAAGTTGGCTTCGTTTTTCAGAAGTTCAACCTGCTGCCGAACCTGACTGCCGGCGATAACATCGCCATCGCCCGCCACATTGCGGGCCGCGACCAGAAGCCGGAGCCGGAATTCGAGGAAGCGCTCAAGCTGCTGGGTATCTCTCGTCGTCTCGATCACAAGCCTGCCGCGCTTTCCGGCGGCGAGCAGCAGCGCGTGGCCATCGCCCGCGCGATCGTGAATCATCCGGCTATTCTGCTGGCCGACGAGCCGACCGGCAACCTGGATAGCGAGAACTCCAGAGCCGTGCTGGAGGTGATGCGCGACTTGAACGAGCGCCTGGGGCAGACCATCCTGATGATTACTCATAATCCGGAGGCCGCAGCGTTTGGGCACCGGACGGTGCGGATGCGCGATGGGCGGATTGTGGAGTAAGGAATCGTGCGGGCATGGACGGCCGGCCCATAAGCGACGCCGGCCAAGGAGGACACGCCGCCTGCAACCGCCGCCGGAGCAGATTATGGCGCAACTCATCGCCGCTGCCGGGGTGTTCACGGCGGTGTTCCGCAGCACAACGATATGGCGTTGGCCGTTATAAGTTCGGTGCGCGGGCGCTGCCACTCGTGGCTGCCGCGCCCTGCGCGCTGTTTTGCGAGCTTTGCTCGCGGGGACGGCGAACTGAAGTTCGCCGCGGCACGGTAAAGCGCAATGCTGCCTAGTTTTCCCACGGCCGAACACCTCCATTAATCGTGGGGCGGTCCCCTGGACCGCGGCCGACGCCCTCGTCGGCCCCCGTCGCCTTTATCGAAAGCCCTGATTCTTGGAATCAAAGAGCGGGTCCAGGGGGCCCACGCAGACCGGGGGGCTGCCCCACGAATTCTGCCAGCATCACCGATATCCGGAAAACTATGCGGCACTGCGCTAAAGCGCACGCCACGGAATGGCCAATCTCCAGACGCGGATTCCGCGCGCTCGGTTTGGCTATTACTAGTCAGGTGCAGCGCCACGACCGAGCCACCGCTTGATCCGCTGGTACACGGCAGGTTCGCTGAGCAGGTCAAAGTGGTTCATGCCGTAACCGACCCACTGCCGCGATTTGGCGAATGACAAGGTCCGGCGAGGATCCTTATGACGTCCCAGTGCGCTATCCACCGGCACTACTCCATCTCCGAGAAACCTGCCGGTGGTCGCGGCAATTGCGTAACACTTTACGTTCTCTGGAAGGGGCAGCAGGCAGCGCAGATCCGGTGAGGCATCGAAGCGATCGCGGCCCTGCCAATCATCGTCCAGGAGATTGCCGTAACGCAGATCGGTGATCCCGGCGCTGCGAATCTGGCCCAGACGGGCTAATGCGGCGGTGTACGGACTGAACCCCAAGACCACGTTCAACCAGTTGCCCCCGCGCTCCAGCGGCGTGCCGTGGTGCGGCGAGCCGAGGAAAACAACCTTGCGCAGATGCCGCGGCCAATCGTATCCGGTCATCGAGGCATAGTGATAAGCGCTGCGCGCCACGAGTCCGCCCATGCTATGGCCGACGATCGCGAATTCTTCCAATGGCGCCGGCCATTGATCGATCAGGGTCTCGATCAGTTGGGCGAAGGCCCGCCCATTAGTAGAGATATGCAAACCGCTGTTGTAGTGCAGATAGAGCGCGGTGTATCCGAAGTCGCGGGCCAGCGCGGCGCCATGGTCGTGCCCCTTGCGCGTCATTTGCAGATCGTTCATACACAACCCATGCGCCAGTACGAGCAACTTGCCGGTGGGGCGGGGAATTGCGCGGGACAAAGACCGCCGCTCTAGCGCTAAAGGCCGGCCGTTTCGGCGCAGGCTCATGGAAATGGCGAGTGGATTGCGAGTCGCAGCCAAGTAGTCGCCCATGACGCCGTTGAGCGCGGCGATCACGGCCTCGCGTCCGGGTGGCGAACTCCTCTCGCCAAACAAGGGAATCAGGGGAGCGAGCGCTGCATCGATACCGCAACCCACCAATCCGGCAACCGTGCGGATGCTCTGGTAAACCAAGCCTGTAATGCCACGGGTAGGTCCTGTCGCCGGTCGGCCGAGGATTCCGGGGGCAAGCGCGATGTTCAGGTGCATCGCTTCTACTACGTCGCTGAGCTTGACGGTGGCGTCCATCGCCAGCCGGCTGAACCCCAGAATATCCGAAGGATGAACAGCACTCGTTTTTGTCACGGCGCCTCCACTCAACCCCAGCGCAAATGCCGCATTGCGGCATCTCAAAAAAGTGTATCCTAAAGGCCAAGATGCGTCAACAGCAAAGTCTTCGTACTGCGCTGCAACACGGCGACCGGGGCCCGGCGGCAGGGCTTACGCGATCTCCGCAGCGGCGGCCTGATCCAAAAACCAGGAGACCCGCCGCCCCTGCCGCGAAATCAATTGTGCCGGATAATGTTTGGGGTCGAACTCCTGATGGAAGACATCGCCCACAGCCTGCGCCTTGTCGGGGCCGGCCACCAGGAATACCGCGTTCTTGGCGGCCAGCAGCGTGCCCGGCAGCAAGGTGACGCGCCACTTGCTCATCTTCTGCACGTAGAGCGCGGCGGCTATACCGTCGCGGTCGTCAATCGACGGTTCGCCTGGGAAAAGGCTGGCGGTATGCGCATCCGGTCCCATGCCGAACTGCACCACGTCGAAATGCGGCTGCTGGCCTTCTTCCAGACCAAAGAAATTGCGGATGTCATCGACGTATTTTTGCGCGGCGGTCTCGGGTTTGATCTCCGCGGGAATGCGATGGACCTGGGCGGGCGGGATGTGCGCGGGCGTAATCAGGTTCTCGTTAGCCAGGCGGTAGTTGCTCTCCGGATCGTTAGGCGGCACGCAGCGTTCGTCGACGAAAAACAAGTGCACGCGCGGCCAGCGGAAACGGGATGCCACCATGCTTTGGAAAAGCAATTTCGGCGTGGAGCCACCGGAAACGGCCAGAGTGGCATGCTCCTGGCCGGAGAGCGCCTGCTCCAGAAGCGCGCTAATGTGCTGCGCGCAAGCGTCGGCGGCCGCGCGCGGATCTGGGTGAGTGTACCACTGCACGCTCATGTGTAAGGTTCACGATAACGCAAGTCTGGCGGCGCCAGCCAGCGCGCGTTCGAAGACCGGATCGCGGCCTGGAATGGAAAGTTCCTCGCGCATCAGGGCGTAGTCGGTGAGAGGCGGCAGCACAGCGCGGCTCGTTAGTTCGCCGACCCGGATTTCCGCGGCCTGCCCTTCCACCAAACCGACCGACGCAATCGATTCGCCATTTTGCCCCCGAAGATCGATGCGATTGATTTGGCGGCCAGCCGGTCCCGGCGTGGAAGCGAAGTTCACCCGCACCGCGACGCCGGCCTTCTGGAAGCCATCGACCAGCCACGCGGCCATGTAATATGCCGAAGCCGTGGGAGTCGGGCTGCTGTAGGTGATGGCGATCTCGGAGACGCGCGGCAAATTCGCCAGTTGCGCCTTGTTTTCGAAGATCTGCGCGATCAACTCCCGCCAGCGCGTGAGCCGCGTCCAGGAAAAGTCGGCCAGCGACTCCGCCGCAACCAATGCGCTCAACTCCTGCAAGGCCGCGGCCGGCGCGCCGAAAGCGTTGCTGTCGAGCACCACTTTCTGGGCGATGGCCGAAAGCAGCGGGAACGCCGCCAGACGGAACACGCGCGGGCTGCGGCACCACAGGACTACGGGAAGATCCGGCACCTTCAGCGGCAGCACCACCGCCGCCAGATCCGGTAGGCTGGCATCGGAAGCGGTGACTTCGATCTGTTCGCAACAGATCTGCTGCCGGTGCCCGAACGGCATCCAGCACTGTGCGAACACGCGGGCCGACAGCGCGCGCCGGTCTTCGGCGCGAAATCGAATCACGATGGCGCGGCTGGGATGTTCCGGCATTAAGGCAGCAAGGGTCTCGCCGATGGCCTGCTCATCGTCGGATTCCTCGGCGGCCACCACCAGCGTCATGGAACAGGCGCGCAGCACGCCAGTCTCGCCCTCTCCCTGCTTGCCGAGCGAGACCCACAGGTCCGCCATTTCGTGCAGAATGCGGTCGGGAGCGATGGTGCTGCCCATTACGGCTGCCTCCAGACGTGACCGCGGCGCGCCAGCATTTCGTCGGCGGCCTTGGGCCCCCACGTGCCCGCTGCGTAGTTGGGGAACTCGAACTTGGTTGCGTCCCAAACATGCTGTATGGCGTCCACCACATTCCAACTGGCTTCCACCATGTCCTGGCGCGTGTAAAGCGTGGCATCGCCGATGATGGCGTCCAGCAGCAGCGTTTCGTAGGCTGTGGGCGAGCGCTCGCCGAAGCTGGAACCGTAGTTGAAATCCATCGAGACCGGCCGCAGTTGCATGCCCGAGCCGGGACGCTTGGAAAGAAACTTCAGCGAAATACCTTCTTCCGGCTGGATACGCAAGATCAGCAGATTGGGAGCGGTATTGACTTCGTCGCCGTGGAAGATGGCCAGCGGCGCGGCGTTGAACTGGATGGCGATCTCGGTGACGCGCTTGGGCAGCCGCTTGCCGGAGCGCAGATAGAACGGCACGCCGGCCCACCGCCAATTGTCCACGAAAAATGTGACGGCCGCGTAGGTGTTGGTCTGTGCGTCCGGCTTCACGCCGGGCTCCTGGCGGAATCCGGGAACGTCCTCACCGCCGATGTGCGCCGGCCCGTATTGGCCCGCGACTGTATTTTGCAGCACCTCTTCCGGTCTCATGATACGTATGGAGCGCAGCAGCTTGGAGCGCTCGTCGCGCACGGAGTTCGGACGAAAGGTGGCGCTGGGCTCCATCGCGATGGTGGCCATCACCTGGCTCAGATGATTCTGGATCATGTCGCGCAGCGACCCGGCTTCCTGGTAATACGCGCCGCGGCCTTCCACGCCGATGGACTCGGCCGCGGTGATCTGCACATGATTCACGTAGCGCCGGTTCCACAACGGCTCGAAGATACCGTTGCCGAAGCGAAACGCCAGGATGTTCTGTACGGTTTCTTTGCCCAGGTAATGATCGATGCGGTAGACCTCGGATTCTTCGAAGGCCTTGTGCAACTGGTCGCTCAGTTCCCGGGCGCTGGCCAGATCGTGGCCGAATGGTTTTTCGATGACAATGCGGCGCCAGCCTTGGCTCTTGCCCACATTCGCCGCGCCCAGGCCCTGCGCAATCGGCACGTACTGGCTGGGCTGCGTGGATAGATAAAAAAGCACGTTGCCGCCGGTGTGCCGCGCGGCTTCAATCTCTTTCAGGCGGGCATCCAGGGCCGAATAAAGGCCGGGATCATCAATATCGCCCGGCATGTAGAACAGGCCTTGGGCGAAGGCGGTCCACACATCGGCGTCGAACGGCGAGTCCTCCAGGAATTGCTTGACGGAGTCGCACATTTTTTCGCGGAACTGATCGTCGCTCATGGGCGTGCGCGATATACCGAGCACGGCGAACCCGGCATCCAGCCGCCGCTCATAGGCGAGCCGGTAAAGGGCGGGCAACAGCTTGCGCTTGGTGAGATCCCCGTGGGCGCCAAAGATGACCATGGCGCACTCGGGCACGCGGCGCTCGAAACGTAGTGGATCCTGGAACGGATTCTCCAGCGACATGTATTCAAAAATAGCACGTAGGCAGCGGAGCGGTACGATCGGTGCGGTGCGATTGCTCTTGCACCCGGCAGCCAAAGCAGGTACGATTGAGTTTCCCGCCAAGGTTATTTCGAGATCAAGCACATTGTTATGCAGAATCCGCAGCAGCACAAGAAGGTCCTCGCGGTCGTAAGCGATCTTTTCTTTTCCGTGAAAATCACCGATGCCGCCAAGCGCGCCGGCATGGCGGTGGAACTGGTCAGGGACCCGAAGGAGGTCCTGGCCAAAGCCAAACTCAAGCCGAGCGTCATCATCTTCGACCTGAATTTCGAGGATGCCCAACCGCTGGAACTGATCGGCAAACTCAAAAGCAGCGTCGAATACAAGGGCGTCAGCTTGATCGGCTATCTCTCGCACGTGCAAGGCGAGCTCAAGCAGGCAGCGCACGACGCCGGTTGCGACATGGTGATGGCGCGTTCGGCATTCTCGCAGAATCTGCCGCAGATCCTGAAGCGGCACGCAGGGGTGCAGTAGGCCGGTGGGGCAGGCGCTCTTGCCTGCCAACAGCCACCGCGCGGGCCGTCCTGCGCGCGGCGGCCAGCGCCGCGTCAGCGGCTACATCATCGTAGCGCGCGGCCAGCAGCGCAGCAGGGAGAACCTATGCGCGCGCGAACGCCAGCAACGGACCGATGTCATGTTTGTCTGCCGCCTGCAGAGCTGCGATATAGCGCTGACGCACGTCGCCGGCTTCGCGCAAACTGGCACTTCCCCATGAAAACCGCTCGCCACCGAGCCTGATGACGAGAAGATCGGCCATCAGGCGGGAGAGACGGCCGTTGCCATTCGGGAAGGGATGAATCTGCACAAGCCGGTGATGGAAGCGCACCGCGGTTTCATCGCGCGGATAGCTCTTGTAGCCGATCCACGCCTTGGTCTCGTCGAGCAACTGGCGCAGGGCCGCGGGAATCTCATAGAACGCAATCCCGAGCTTGCGTTCGCTCGTCCTGAACTCCCCTGCCCAACGCCATACGTCGCCGAACATCCGCCGGTGCAGCTCCCTGACGAATTTCTCGCTCAGCGGATCACGGCGGCGGTTGAGAGCCCAATCCTGCGCGCGCGCGATGTTTTCCTGCTCGGCTTCATTCAACTCGCGGCGATAGGCGATATGCGCCGGGATCAGATCGCGCATTTCCTCGGGCGTCAGCGGCGTGGCGGCATCGTCCGGCTGCTCGAAAAGATCGCTCACGGGCTAGTCCCAGAACAACCGCGGGTTCGTCTCGCGCACAATGTCGTCAAGCCGCGCTTGGCTGTCCTTCGCTTTGACCTTCTGGTCCTCCAGCATCATCGAGTGTTCGACAGCCTCCCAGCGCTTGCGCGCGAACAGGCGCGCCCGGTCACGGACCATGGCCTCCAGCGGCTTGTTGGGCACGAGCGCAAAGACGAGCGTGCAGTCGAGCGCCTCGGCCGCACGCCGCAAGGTCGCCAGTTCGATGGTGCCCTTGGCTTCGGATTGCTCTATTGCGACGACTGAAGGTTGCTTTACGTCCAAGCGCTTCGCCAGCTGCGCCGTTGTCATGCCCAGCGCCTCGCGGACGGCCTTGATCCATCCCCGGACGGGTGAATTGTAGCGCATGACCGGTCGCAGTTCCTTGAAGCGTTCATCGAGGTGCGCGCGGGATTGGGCGGCAAGCCGGGCTTTGTTCATAGATTATGACCTATTGCTATTTGCTTGGTAATAGATTATGACCTATTGAATTTGTAAATGTCAATAGGCCATAGTCTATTCAGACAGACCCATAGCCTACGATTGGCGTGGCCTGTAGAACTGCAAGACGGCGAACTGAAGATCGCCGCGGCACGCTGAAGCTTGCGCCACGACAGATTAACCGAAATGCGCCAAATCTTCTACTTTTCCGCGGGCTGCGCCTGAATCGATGGCTGCGGCCGCCAGGGCCACGCCCTCGCGAAAATCGCCAGCCTTGCCGGCGGCCACCAGGGCGGCGGCGGAGTTGACCAGCACGATATCGCGTTGCGGGCCGTGGGCGCCTTCCAGAATCGCCCGGGCGATCGCCCAGTTCCTGTCCCGGTCGCCCCCTTGGAGATCTTCGGGTGTAGCGATCCCTACTCCGAAGTCTTGGGGACGGAGCATACGCCTGGTGACCGTGCTCTGCCGCACTTCGAAGGCCAGGGTCGGTCCAGTGGTGGTGATCTCATCCAAGCCGTCGGAACCGTGCACCACGAATCCGTGCTCGAGTCCGAGGACCGCCAACGCGCCGGCGATCAGTTCCGCGAAATGATCGTTGGGCGCGCCGGCGAGCTGTGCGTTGGCGCAAGCCGGATTCGTCAGCGGGCCGAGCAGATTGAACACGGTGCGCATTTTCAAATCGACGCGCACAGGATGGGCATGCCTGGCGGCGGTGTGAATGGCGGGCGCGAACAGGAAACCGATGCCGATCTCGCGTATGGCGCGGGCGCATTCGGCGGGCGACATGGGGACGCGCACGCCCATCATCTCCAGCAGATCCGCGCTGCCGCACAGGCTGGAGATAGACCGGTTGCCATGCTTGGCCACGCGCGCGCCCGCAGCCGCGACGACGAACGCCGCCACCGTCGAAATATTGAACGTGCCAAGGCCATCGCCACCGGTGCCGCAGGTATCCAGAAGCGGCTCGCCATGCAGGCCGTGTGGGACAGGCTCGGCCATCTGACGCATGGCGCGCGCGAACCCCACGAGTTCGTCGACGGTCTCGCCTTTCATCCTCAAGGCGACCAGAAATCCGGCGAGTTGGGGCTGTGTCGCCTGGCCGTTCAGGATGATCTGCATGGCCTCGCTCGCCTCGTCGCTGGACAGGCTCCGGCCTTCGGAAGCGCGATGCAGGTAGGGCAGAAGCGACATGCTATAGTGGGGTTTCTTTAGTCCAAGTTAGCACAAGGCTTCCATGAAAATTCACGAGTATCAGGCCAAGGGCATCCTGGGCCAATACCACGTTCCTGTGCCGCGCGGCGAGGTGGCGTTTTCGGCGGATGAAGCCCAAACGGCGGCCAAGAATATCGGCGGCAGCGTGGTGGTGAAGGCGCAGATCCACGCGGGCGGGCGCGGCAAGGGCGGCGGTGTCAAAGTCGCGCGGGACGCGGCCGAGGCGGCGGAGATCGCGCGCAAGATGCTGGGCATGAAACTGGTGACCCATCAGACCGGGCCGGACGGCCGCATCGTGCAGCGCGTGCTGATCGAGGAGACGCTGCCCATCGAACGCGAACTTTATTTGGGCATTGTGCTGGATCGGGCGCAGGGCCAGCCGGTGTTCATGGCGTCGGCGGCAGGCGGCATGGAGATTGAAGAAGTGGCCGCCAAAACGCCGGAACTGATCCTCAAAGAAGCGTTCGAGCCCGGCGCGGGCCTGCTGCCGTTTCAGGCGCGCAAACTGGCATTCGGGATCGGCGTGCCGCCAGCCACCGTGAATGCGGCTGCGGCGGCCATGATGGCGCTGGCCAAAGCTTACGTGGCGATGGATTGCTCGCTGGCCGAGATCAATCCATTCATCCTGACCGCTGACGGCAAGGTGTACGCGCTGGATGCCAAGATCAATTTCGACGACAGCGCGCTTTATCGCCACAAGGAATTGCTGGACCTGCGCGACCTCAACGAAGAAGATCCGCTTGAAGTGGAGGCTTCGCGATTCGGCATCAACTACATCAAGCTGGACGGCACGGTCGGCTGCATGGTGAACGGCGCAGGATTGGCCATGGCGACTATGGACATCATCAAGCACGCCGGCGGCAGCCCGGCCAATTTCCTGGATGTGGGCGGCGGCGCCAGCGCCGAGCAGGTTAAGAACGCGTTCCGCATTTTGCTCTCGGACCGGCACGTGAAGGCGGTGTTGATCAACATCTTCGGCGGGATTCTGCGCTGTGACACGCTGGCCACCGGGGTAGTAGCGGCCGCGCGCGACCTAAAGATCGCGGCGCCCGTGGTGGTGCGGATGGAGGGCACCAACGTGGAGTTGGGCCGCCAGATTCTGCGGGAGTCCGGATTCAATTTCACGGTCGCGGAAGGGATGCGCGATGCCGCCGAAAAAGTGGTGCGGCTTGCGTCGCAATAAGCCGGGCAATAGAGGAGACCATGAGCGTACTGGTGGACGAGAACACGCGCCTGATCGTGCAAGGCTTCACCGGAAAGGAAGGCACGTTCCACGCGCAGCAGGCCATCGCCTACGGCACCAAGGTGGTGGGCGGCGTAGTGCCCGGCCGGGGCGGATCCACGCACCTCGATCTGCCGGTGTTCGATACAGTGGAGCAAGCAGTGCGCGCGGCGGGCGCCAACGCGTCGGTCATTTTCGTGCCGCCGCCGTTTGCCGCGGACGCCATTATGGAAGCCGCCGCGGCGGGCGTGCCGCTGGTGGTGGCGATCACCGAAGGCATTCCGGCGCTCGACATGGTGAGGGCGTGGGCTTTTCTTGAAGGCCGCCGCACGCGGCTGATCGGGCCGAACTGCCCAGGCGTGATCTCGCCCGGGAAATGCAAAATCGGCATCATGCCCGGACAAATTCACCTGCAGGGCCACGTGGGAGTTGTTTCGCGCTCGGGCACGCTGACTTACGAGGCGGTCGGGCAGTTGACGGGGCTGGGGATTGGCCAATCCACTTGCATCGGCATCGGCGGCGATCCGATTATCGGCACGACGTTTCTGGATGCGCTTAAGTTGTTTCACGACGATCCCGGCACGCACGCCATCGTGATGATTGGCGAGATCGGCGGAAACGCGGAAGAGACCGCGGCGCAATACGTGAAGGAGCATATCAAGAAGCCGGTGATTGGTTTCATCGCGGGACAGACCGCGCCGCCCGGCCGCCGCATGGGCCACGCGGGCGCCATTATTTCGGGCGGATCGGGCGCCGCCGCCGATAAGATCAAAGCGATGCAGGCGGCCGGCATCACGGTCTGCTCGTCGCCCGCCGAAATCGGAGAAAAGGTACAGAGCCGTCTATGAGCATCGAGCGCACGTTTTCCATCATCAAGCCGGACGCCGTCGCGGCGGGACATACCGGCGAGATCCTCTCGACTCTCGAGGTTGAGGGCTTCAAGATCCTGGCTGTGCGGATGACGCGCCTGACGAAGGCGCAGGCCGAAGGCTTCTACGCGGTGCACCGCGAGCGGCCGTTCTTTCCCAGCCTGGTAAAGTTCATGACCGAGGGGCCCATCGTGGTGATGGCCCTGGAGCGCGAGGGAGCCGTTGCCAAGTTGCGTGAGATCATGGGGGCAACGAATCCGGCGGATGCGGCCGAGGGCACCATTCGGAAGCGGTACGCGGAGTCGATAGAGCGCAATTGCATTCACGGATCGGATGGGCCGGACACCGCGCAGGTGGAGCTGGCGTATTTCTTCAGCACGTCGGATCTGTAGGGTTGTTATTTCGGGCACCCTCGCCCGCATCGGCCCCCCGGGTGCCACAGCGTGACCATGTCCGAGCGGGTCAGGGGACCCGTCCCACATTTCTGCTAACTTCAATAGGACCCGACGACCCTGTGAGGGCCACCCGGACTAGTTGACTGCGCCTCCGCACGCCCGCCTTTCGGAATATTTCCCGCAAGATGGTTTTTGCGGCGCCTTCCGATACTCCAAGCTGGCTGGCGATCGCCTTGTTCGTCAGGCCATCCAGAACTCCGTCGAGCACCTGCTGCTCGCGCTTGGTGAGGAGGCTGTGCAAGTTCCGATTCTGGCGTTCCGCGATGGGGCCGGCCAGAAGCTGGAGGACTGCCAGATCGACCCAGGCTTCTCCCGCCGCCACTTGCCGGATCGCTCTTGGGAGACTATCCAACGGGTTGTGCTTTCGGAATATACCGGATGCGCCGGCACGCAAGGGTAAAAAGAGGCTGGCGGTATCTTTTTCGGACGCGAGCACCAACATCCTTCCTTGATACCCGGCGTCGCGGGCCGTGGAAATGAACTGGGCGGTCTGATCGCCAACCGCATCGTAGTCCAACAGAACAACATCCACAGGCGAATCGCGGAGCGCTTCCAGGCCTTCAGCCGCCGTGCCGCACTCGCCGACGATATCGAAGTCGGGCTCCAATCGTAACTGGCGGCTAAGACTCTCCCGCACCAGCGCGTAATCGACGAGTAACAGCAGGCGTATGCGCTCCATAACGGTGTCTTAGGGTGATCCGGCAAGCGAGTTATAAAGAAGCTATAAAAGTCATGGAGGTAAGTCGTCCGGGATTCCCCTTTTGGTTGTTCCTACATTGTCAGGTATCTCCATAAGGACAGCCGGCTCTCTGGCTTAAAGATAGGCCGTACCAGCCGAAAGATCTATGCGCTAGACCGAAAGGTTGTCCAGGAGCGACGAATGGTCACGAATTGGCTACCTAAGAAGATAGCCACGACCAGTGAAAGATACGTGGCATGTCGCCGGCGGCTGTTTTAGATTGAAATCGGCTGTCTCCACTCAATGATCCGCCGGTTCGTCGATTTTGCCCTGAATAGCCGTTTCCTGGTGTTGGCGCTTGCGATTCTGCTATTCGCATGGGGCGTTGTCTCGTTCAAAAACCTGCCCGTCGAGGCCTATCCGGACGTGGCCAACAATTATGTACAGGTCATCACGCAATGGCCTGGCATTGCGGCAGAAGAGGTCGAGCAGCAGGTCACCATTCCCCTAGAGATCGTCATGAACGGCCTGCCGCACCTGACGCATCTGCGCTCCGTATCGCTTTTCGGGCTTTCCAGCCTGATGCTGATTTTCGACGACGAATCGGAAAACGACTGGAACCGGCAAAAGGTGTTGGAGCGTCTCGCCCAAGTCACTCTGCCGGCTAATCTGCAGCCGCAGATGGGCACGGACTACAGCCCGGTGGGCCAGATCATGTTCTACACGCTGACCAGCACCAATCCGGAGGTTGACGTGATGGACCTGAAGGCCCTTGAGGACTGGGTGTTGGAGAAGCAGTTTAAGTCCGTGCCGAACGTGGTGGACGTATCCAGCTTCGGCGGCCCGACCAAGGAATACCAGGTGCGCGTCGATCCGAACAAGCTCATTGCGTACGGCCTGAGCATCGGTGAGTTGGAACAGCAGCTTACCAACAACAACGTGAATGCCGGCGGGAGCTTCATCCAGGCGGGATTGCAGCAGGTCAACGTGCGCGCGGTGGGACTGGTCCATACCGTCGGCGATATCCAGGACACCGTAATCAAGACCCAGAACGGAACACCCTTGCGGATCGGCGACATCGGCGCGGTGGCGCAAGGACCGAAGATCCGGCTGGGGCAGTTCGCGAAGTCGATTCACCGGGCCGACGGCAAAATCCTGGACGACGACGATGTGGTCTCGGGCATCGTCCTGCTCCGCAAGGGCGCGCGGGCCGACGAAACGCTGGACCTCATTCACAAGAAGATCGAGGAACTGAACGGCCGCATTCTTCCCAAGGGAGTAAAAGTCGTTCCGTTCCTGGACCGCAGCGATCTGGTGCACTACACCACGCGCACGGTGGAGAAGAATCTGACCGAGGGCATCATCCTGGTTTCGATTATTCTCTTCATGTTTCTGGGAAATCTGCGCGGCGCCCTGATCGTGGCTCTGACTATTCCCTTTTCGCTTCTGTTTGCGGCGATTTGCCTGGACCTTCGGCACATCCCGGCGAACCTGCTTTCTTTGGGCGCGCTGGATTTCGGCATGGTGGTGGACGGCGCCGTGGTGATGGTGGAGAACATCGTGCGGCACCTGGGCCGTGCCAGCGACGCCTACAAATCGCCGATGGAGCGCATACGCGAGGCCGCGCACGAGGTGCAGCGGCCCGTATTCTACGCGATCGCCATCATCATCACCGCCTATCTCCCGATCTTCACACTGCAATCCGTGGAAGGACGGCTCTTCAAGCCGATGGCGTGGACGGTGGCGTTTGCGCTGTTGGGCGCGCTGATCTTCTCCATGTTATTGGCGCCGGTGCTTTCCAGTCTGCTGTTCCGGCGGAATGCGCGCGAGTGGCGCAATCCGGTGCTGGTGCTTCTGACGGAAGGGTATCGTCACGCCGTGCGCTGGGCCATCCGCGCGCGCTGGCTGACCGTCAGCGCCGGAGTGGTCAGCCTAGTCGTCGTCATCTACTTGTGGACCGGAGGCGTCATCGGATCGGAGTTTCTGCCGCATCTCGACGAGGGCGCCATCTGGGTCCGCGGTACGCTGGCGCCCAGTACAGGACCGGACGAAGGCGACCGCGTAGCGAACTGGGCGCGCGTGACGCTGGCGTCGTTCCCGGAAGTCACCGTTACCACCAGCCAGGTTGGCCGCCCGGACGATGGCACGGACACGACGGGCTTCTTCAACACCGAGTACTTCGTCGACCTGAAGCCGAAAGAGAAGTGGCGTCCCGTGTTCCACGAGAACAAAGAGGAGCTCATTGGGGCCATGAATCGCGAACTGGAGAAAATGCCAGGCGTGATTTGGAACTTCTCCCAACCGATTGCGGACAACATGGAAGAGGCGGTCAGCGGCGTCAAGGGCCAGCTTGCCACCAAGATTTACGGGGACGATCTGGAGGTTCTGGAAGCCAAGGGCGCGGAGGTCGTCGACGTGATGCGCCAGGTACGCGGTATCGAAGACCTCGGACTGTTTCGCGTGCGAGGGCAGCCGAACCTGAACTTCACCGTGGACCGGAAACAAGCCGCCCGCTATCAGATCAACGTGGCGGACGTACAAGACGCCATTCAGACAGCGGTGGGCGGCAACGCGCTGACGCAGGTGCTGCAAGGCGAGCAGCGGTTCGACCTGGTGATGCGCTATCTGCCACAGTATCGCGAGACACGCGAGGCGATCGCCGGTATTCGCCTGCTGTCGCCGTCGAACGAGCGTGTGTCGCTGGCACAACTTTGCAACATCGGAACCAAGGATGGAGCTTCCGAGATTTATCGCGAAGGCAATTCGCGGTATGTGGCCATCAAGTACAGCGTGCGCGGGCGCGACCTGGGCGGCGCGGTCGAGGAGGCCATCCGAAGAGTGGACGAAAAAGTCCAACTGCCGAAGGGATACACCGTCGGGTGGGAAGGCGAATACCAGAGCGAGAAGCGTTCGGAACGGCGGCTATTGATAATCGTGCCTATCACGGTGCTCATCATCTTTATCATTCTCTACACGATGTTCCATTCGTTCAAGTGGGCCACGCTGATCCTGGCGAATGTGGCCATGGCGCGTATCGGCGGGCTGTTGGCGCTATTGGTCACGCACACCAACTTCAGCGTGTCTTCGGGCGTGGGCTTTCTGGCGCTGTTTGGCGTGTCGGTGCAGACGGGCGTGATCATGCTGGAGTACATGAATCAGCTTCGCGCGCGGGGAAGGACTATAGAAGACTCCGCGATCGAAGGAGCGGTGCTCAGGCTTCGTCCCATCATGATGACGATGCTGGTGGCCACGCTGGGCCTCTTGCCTGCCGCACTCTCGCATGCGATCGGGTCCGATTCCCAGCGGCCGTTCGCCATCGTAATCGTCGGCGGGCTGATTGCAGACCTGGTCATGAGCATCTTCCTCCTGCCCACGCTGTATGTTTGGGTCGCCGGAGATCATGATGTGCTGCCGGAGGCGGAGTTGGATGCAGAGGTTTGAAAACTGGACTGAGCAACGATGGCCCAGATTGCTTTTGCACGCCGGTTGGATCCTGTTTGGGATAGCATGTCTGACTAGCGCGCGGCTTCCGGCTGAGGCGTTGCTTGTGGGGCCTGCGATGATGGTTGGCGCGGTGGCTATGATCGAGATGAATAAGCGGGATAAGGCCAGTTGAGTCACCCCAGGTGCTTCGCCAGGAACGGCAGACCCTCGACGCCATGAAAGCTGTGCTCGCCCTCGAAGACTTCCTGCTGCACGTTAGCAGCGGCGTCGAACACTTCGTACACTTTCTGCACGCGCGCGAAGCTGGCTTTGCTCGCTTCGATCGGGAAGATATCGTCCTTCGTGCCGGATTCGACAAAAAGCGGGCGCGGCGCGATGAGGCTCGCTACATCGTACATCTCGGTCCAATTGAGAATTCCGGGAACGTAATTGTCGATGCAGTGTGACAGGCTCATGATGCAGTCGCGGAAGGTGTTGAGATAGCCGCTGATCATGGCGGCGCGGATGCGCGGTTCGAGCGCGCCGGCGAAGGTGGTAACCGTGCCGCCGCCGGAGATGCCCATACACCCCACGCGGCGGGGGTCGAGTTCCGGGCGGGTTTCGATCCAGTCGATGGCGCGCATTACGTCGTGGACGCGCCAGCCGAGCATGGTCTGGCCGAGCAGCATCGCCGCGCCCGCAGAGGGTTGGCAGGCGGTGGCCTCCGCGCCTTTCTTCCTCGTGACCGGATCGCGCCGGCAGCCAAACGCCAGCGGTTCGATAGCTACCGCCGCCATGCCATGCTCAGCCACCTGAATCGCGAAATCGTGTTGATAGCCGGATTGGTCGGTGCGGTCGCGGCCTTGCGCGTCGATGCCCACAATGTCGTCCACCCCACGCCCGTGGCCGGGCACGCAGATCATGGCCGGATGCGGCGGCCGGGTGTCTCGCGGCGTCAGCAGATAGCCGAGTACCGATACGCCGGGCCGGCTGCGGAAGACGAACTTCTCGCGCCGGTACGCGGGGAAATCGCGCACCTCCAGGGTCCGCGGCTGGAGTGGGGCGCGCTGCGCGGGGAAACCGCCCAGGAGTTCTGTGATTTTGACTCGCAAGCGTTTCTGCCAGACTTCGGCCTGCTTGCGATTTTGCGAACGGAAGGTGAGCCGCAGCGGCGCCGTTTCGTAAAGTTTACGCGTGTAAAGGACTGGGTCGAATGTGGCGGCTTCGACCTTATCATCGAAGCCCTCTAGCGCTCCGCCGTACTTTACCTGCGCGCCCGCATGTGCAACCGGTAAAAAGGCCGCGCTCCCGGCCGCCGCGAGTTTGCCGAGTTCTCTGCGTGTCATTACTATGCGATTATATCCAGGAGGTTTCCATGAAGAAACTAACGATACTCGCCACCGTGCTCCTGCTGACGGCGCCTGCTTTCGCTGATGAGGTGGCTACTTTCGCCAAGCACTGGCAAACTGCCAAGGAGTTCACACTGGCCGTCGCGGATGCCATGCCGGCGGGCGACTACAATTTCAAGCCGAACGATGAAGAGATGGGCTTCGGCAAGGTGATGGCGCACATCGCGCTGGCTAACAACCGGGCGTTCGCGGTCGTAAGCGGTTTGAAGGCGCCTGAGACGCCGGAGAAGATCGCGGCGGCGTACAAAGATCCAAAGGGAGTGTTCGATAAAGACACCACGATGCAGTTTTTGCGGGACTCGTTTGACTTCTGTGCCAAGGCCCTCGGCGAGATCGACGCAGGCAAGATGGAGGCGATGGCCGGGCCGCAAGCGCGGCAGATGAGCGGGCGGGAGTGGCTGTGGGCCTACTTCACGCACACGGCGCATCATCGCGGGCAGGTGGAGGTGTATCTGCGGATCAAGAACATCAAGCCGCCGGACTACCGGTTTTAGTGTGGAGGGAAAACGAAATTCGCCGTAGAGCGAGCTGAAGCTCCCTCCAGCACGCTGAAGCGTGCCCTGGGAGTCATAGCAGGCGTTTGACTTCTTCCAGGAACATCGCGGCCACGCGCGGCGCGTCGAACTGCTCCACGCGCTGGCTTCCCGCGGCGGCCAGTTCGGCGCGCATATCCGGCGCGCGATAGAGCGACTCGATGCCGGCGGCCAGCGCTTCCGCGTTATCCCGCTCCACCAGCACGCCCTGTGGGACTACTTCCGGAACGGCGGCGGCGCGCGCGGCCACGATGGGTTTGCCCGCGCCCATCGCTTCCAGAAACACCACTCCGAAGCCCTCCTGCACGCTGGGCAGGCAGAACAAATCCGCGCGATTGTATTCGGCCGCGAGTTGCTCGCGCGAGACATCGCCGAGAAATTGGACAGTGTCTTCAAGGCGGAGTTCGCGGCGCAACGCGCGCAGCCAGGCGCCTTCCGGCCCGTTTCCCACGAGGCGCACGCATAGGCGCCGAATGCGGGTGCGCAACTGCGCGGCGGATTCTAGCAGAACGTGCAGGCGTTTGCGCGGGTAAAATCGGCATACGGACAGAACGCTGAAACACTCGGGGTCGGGCTCGGCGGGGTTCGCCTGGAGCAGGCTGCGCCATGCGCCCAAGTCGATCAACTCCGGGACAATGCGCGGCAGTTGCGCGAGGCGGTACCGCTCGCGAGCCACTTCTGCGGAGTACCGGCTGGTGGCCAGCACAGCATCCGCGCGCCGCGCGTGAATGCCTTCGAAATGCGCCTGCACGGCCATGGTCGCGCGCGTCCATCCGGATTCGTAGCGCAGTTCGTCGGCGATGACTCCTTTGAGCGCGGCGATGTGCGGGCTGCCGTCGCGGCCTGCCACGCGGTAGCCATCCAGGTCGAACCCGGCTGAGGCATCGCATGCGACCAGCGGGCGGAAGCGCAGGGTCTCGTTGAAGGCGATGCGCTCGACCGTATAGACCGGCAGGTGGACACGCGGCGCCACCACCTCGACTTCCACGCCGAGATTGCGCAGCGCGGCCGAGAGGCCTGCGATGCCCGCGAACGTGCCACTACCGCGATACACATCGAATGGCGTCGAGGTGATGAAGCGCAGCCGCAATGCAACGTATAATAACAAAGCACCCGCCCATGTCCGCTCCCAGCACGCTCGCCGCCGAGCGGGTCAAAACCGCCCGCCCGTTGCCGCTGACACTGTTCTGCCTGGGCCATTTCTTCATCGACCTGTATTCGAGCGCACTGGGCACCATGCAACCAGTGCTGCTGGAGCGCTTCCGCCTGAGCTACACGCAAGCCGGAATCCTGGCCGGAGTGCTGGTGTTCTCGTCGTCCGTGATTCAGCCGGTGTACGGCTATCTTTCCGACCGGTGGCATTCGCGGCTGTTCACCGTGCTGGGTCCGGCGATGGCCGGCATCTTCATCGCGACGCTGGGTTGGGCTCCAGGATATGCGGGATTGCTGGCGATGGTGGCGCTTGGCGGGGCGGGCATCGCGTCGTTCCATCCGCAAGCGGCGGCTAACGCGGTGGCACACGTGCGGCAGAACCGCGCCCGCGCGATGGCCGTGTTCGTTTCCTCGGGGTCGCTCGGGATGGCGGCAGGTCCGTTGTTCTTCGGAGCGCTGACTAAGGGAGGCACGCTGGGGCGCACGCCTTGGGGCATGTTGCCGGGACTGTTGATGACAGTGCTGTTGGTGGCGTGGATGCCGCCGATTGCGCGGGGACCGCTCTCTGACGGTCGCGGGTTGGCAGGCGAAAGCGCCTGCCGCACCACTACACTGGCGGCGGTTTGGCGGCCGATGACCATTCTGTACTTTCTGGTAGTGATTCGTTCGGTGGTGCAGGTCACGTTTACGCATATGTTGCCTTTGTATCTGCACACGCAGCGGAACTACTCTCTCGGTGCGGCCAGTTTGTGTCTCTCGCTATACCTGCTGGGCGGTGCATTGGGCGGGATGGCGGGCGGCACATTGGCTGATCGTTACGGTGGCCGGCGCGTGATCGTCATCTCGATGATCGGGTCGGTGCCGCTGCTAGCCCTGTTCGTTTTTGGGCGAGGCGCGGTGTCTCTGGCGGGATTGTTCTTGGGCGGACTGGTCCTTTTGTTTACTATCCCGGTTAACGTGGTTATGGCTCAGGATCTGGCCCCGGCGCAGGCGGGCACGGTGTCGGCTCTGATGATGGGCTTTGGATGGGGCATGGCCGGACTGATCTTCATCCCGCTGACGGGGTGGGTTTCCGATGTCTTCTCCATGCAATGGGCTTTCACGGGTCTGATTGCGTTTCCGATTATTGGATTTTTGTTGGCGCTAAAGCTGCCACGAATTGAGATGCGCCGGCAGGAGTGCCGGCGGGCAGGCAGGAGTGTCTGCGCCACGTGAACGCTGTTTGTTTGTTGAGCGGGGGTTTGGATTCCGCAACGTGCCTGGCGCTGGCGCGCCGCGAAGGCTACCAATGTTATGCGCTCTCGTTCGATTATGGGCAGCGGCACCGCGCGGAACTGGACGCGGCGGCGCGGGTAGCTCAGGCGCTGGGCGCGGCGCGGCATGTGGTGGCGCGCATCGATCTGCGGCAGATCGGGCACTCGGCGCTCACTGACAACCTGGCGGTGCCGAAGGGGCGCTCAACGCAGGAAATGTCGCTCGGGATCCCAGTGACCTACGTGCCGGCGCGCAATACCATCTTCCTTTCGTTCGCGCTGGCGTGGGCCGAAGTGCTGGAAGCACCGGATATTTTCATCGGTGTGAACGCGCTGGATTACTCCGGCTATCCGGACTGTCGCCCGGAATATATCGAAGCCTTCGAGCGCATGGCCAATCTGGCGACCAAGGCGGGCGTGGAGGGCCGCTTGCCGATCCGCATACACACACCGCTGATCCGGTTGTCCAAGGCGGAAATCGTGAAGCTGGGGCATGAGATGCGCCTGGATTTCAGCCTGACGCACAGTTGCTACGATCCGGACGCGCACGGGCGGCCCTGCGGGCAGTGCGATTCCTGCCTGCTGCGCCGCAAGGGATTTGAAGAGGCGGGCATTGCGGATCGCTGAGATTTTCTACTCCATTCAGGGCGAGGGCTCGCTGGCGGGCGTGCCTTCGGTCTTCGTGCGCACCAGCGGCTGCAACCTGCGCTGTTCGTGGTGCGATACGCCGTACACATCGTGGCAGCCGGAGGGGGCCGATTGGACCCTGAGGCGAGTCCTAGGGAGAGTGGACGGCTGGCCGGCGCGGCACGTGGTAGTGACCGGCGGCGAGCCCATGATCGCGCGTGAAATCGTGGAGCTGACCTACGGCTTGCGGCAGCGCGGGCGGCACATCACCATCGAGACGGCCGGGACCGTGTTCGCGCCGGTTGCTTGCGACTTGATGAGCATCAGCCCGAAGCTGGCGAATTCGACGCCGGAAGGCGAATGGGCCGAGCGGCACGCGCGCTTGCGTATCCAGCCGGAGGTGCTGAAGCGGCTGATGGCGGCGTACGAGTATCAGCTCAAGTTCGTGATCGCGCAGCCGGACGACGTCGGGGAGGTGCGGGAACTCGTGCGCGCGCTGGATGCGGATGCAAGCAAAGTGATCCTGATGCCGGAAGGCGTGGAGGCGGGTGTGCTGCGCGAGCGGGGCGTGTGGCTGGCGGAAATTTGCAAGCGGGAGGGCGTTCGGTTCGGCCCTAGGCTGCATGTGGAATTGTGGGGAAACCGGCGGGGGACATAGCGTTCGCCGCTGGAGTTTCTACATTTACTGGTCTGAAGGCGGCAGATGTGCGTGTGGTGGGGCAGGCGGTTTCGCCTGGCAACCCGCATTGGAGAACGGCCACAGATCCGCCCGGCCGACACAACGGTCATAGACTCATCCTGCCAGAACGGCTGGCCCACCCGGAAATCGCCTTCGGTATTCGAGCATGGAAAGAGAGTTGGCTACGGCGAACTGAAGTTGGCCATTGGCAGCCGAAACCGCCTGCCCCACCCCACTGTTCAGGAGAAACGTAGAACTCAGAAGGCGGCCTGGTAGATCTCTAGCGCGGCGGCAGCGCCGAACGGCCGGGGATTGAAGCGGCCGGTCCACTGCGCCGCGGCTTCCTCGGCAAGGATGGGGAGAGCGGCGGCGGGAACGCTGAGATCGCGCAGGCGGGTGGGCAGGCCCGCGATTTCCGCCAACTGCGCGAGACGTTCAAGTAGACCGGCGCCGGCGAGCTCGCGGTACAGGTCGTCGGCGGCAGGTTGGTTCCAGCGCACTACATGCGGCAGCAGCGCGGCGATGGCCACGCCGTGGGTAGTCCCGTAATGCGCAGTCAGCGGATTGGCGCAGGCGTGCGTGGCGCCGAGCATGGAATTCTCGATGGCGATGCCGGCGAAATGCGCGCCGAGCAGCATGGCGCCGCGGGCATCGAGGTTGTCCGGATCGCGGAGTACCCGCTCAAAGTTGGGAGAGAGCAGTTGCCAGGCCTCACGCGCGAAGGCGACCGACGCCGGATTGCGCCGCGTGGTCACGTAGGTTTCGACCACGTGCGAGATGGCATCATAGCCGGCGGTGGCGGTGACCTCGCGCGGCTGGGAGCGCGTCAGCAGTGGATCGAGAATCGCGGCGCGAAAGGCGGCCTTGGGATCGCCACACGCCATCTTGACGTGCGTGACCGCGTCGGAGATCAGGGCGTAGCTTTGCGCTTCGCTGCCGGTGCCGGCGGTGGTCGGGATGGCGATCATGGGCAGCATGGGGTGGGCGGCTTTGCCGAAGCCCCAGTAGTCTTGCATGCGGCCACCGTTGGTCAGAACGAAGTTGATGCCTTTGGCGCAGTCTAGCGAACTGCCGCCGCCCAGGGCAATGAGGGAGTCGATGGCATGGGCGGATGCGAAAGCGCGGCCGGCTTCGATCATGTCGGTGTCGGGGTTGGGGGAGAAGTCTTGGAAGGGAATGGCTTCTATTTTGGCTTCGGCCAGGAGGGCGGCCGCTTGGGCGGGATAGCCGGTGGAGTTCAGGCCTGGGTCGGAGACTAAAAGTGTTCGAGTGAAGTTTAACGATTGGGCCAAGGCGGTGAGATCCTGGAGCCGGTTCTCGCCGAAGAGGACTTGGGTTCGGAGGTCGAAACGGAAAAGCATTTTAGTTTGCGGCGACTGAAGTCGCCGCCGGCAAGCTGAAGCTTGCGCTACTTCTCCGACAAGGCCCAAAGCTCGTTGCGGTTCATGATGAACAATGTTCCGTTGGCGGGCACGGCCGTCGCGTAGACGGAGCTTCCCATGTTGTTTGTGGAGATCAGCTTCTTTTCCTTCGCGGCTTCGAGCACCAGTACGTCGCCGTCCTCATCGCCCAGATAGACCTTGCCGTTGATCACCATGGGCGAGCCCCAAACAGCGGACAGCAGATCGTGGGTCCAATAGGGCTTTCCGGTGGTCACATCCAGGCAATGCAGGAAGCCGCTGAAGTCCGAGTAGAACAGCAGCCCGTTGTAAATTGCGCCAGTGGAAATCGAGCGGCGGATTTTGTCGTACTGCCAAATACGACCGCTTTCGGTGATATCGCCGCGCTTAGTGGCATCGATGGCGTAGAGATGTCCGACGCCTTCGCCGTGCTCGGGGTCCTGCCCGTTAGCGATGATGACCTTGTTCTCCCAGATCACGGGCGTGGCGATCACTTCGTTGCGCGTCTTGGGCCACACGGAGTCCTTGGGGTTCAGGTCGAACTCCCAAAGCTTCTTGCCGGTCTCCGCTTCATAGCCGCGGACCCAGCCGTCACCCTCGCCCATCACCACCTGCACCACATCGCCGATCTTGCCGACCGAAGGCGAGGACCACTGGCCGTGCAGGATGCGCTCGCCGACGTTGTTGACTTCCCAGACCTTCTTGCCGGTGTGCTTGTTCAAGGCAATCATAGAGGGCGCGCGCGGCGAGGGAATGTGTACGTGGCTTTCATCCTGGCCGTTGGCAGTGCCCGCGAACACCAGGTCGCCGTAGGAAACCGGCGAGGAGTTGGACATGTTATGCGGCGAGGAGCCGACCTCCTCGATCATGTCGTACTTCCAGATAACCTTGGCTCCGCCGTTGCCGTCGCCGTGGGTATCGAGGCAGACCACCTCGCAACGGTTGGAGACGTAGTAGAGCCGATCGCCTTCCACCAGCGGCGAGGAGCACACGCCCTGGAACGGCCAGTCGAGGGCGCGGCCGGCGGCCAGCTTCTCATTGGCCTGCTGCCAGAGGAACTTGCCGTCGGATTCACGGAAGCACATGAGCACGCCGCGGTCGCCGGGCTCCTTGGGGTTGCGTACCAGTTCGTTGTTGGTGCCGACGTAGACCTGGCCTCCGGCCACCACGGGATTGCCATAGCTCTGCGAGCCGAGCTGCGCCATCCACTTGACGTTCTGCTTGGTTTTGATGTCCCAAGTGGTGGGTATGCCCTTCATGAAGGAGACCATGTTGCGGTTGGGCGTGCCGCCCCACATGGGCCAGTCGCCGGAACCGGGGTCGGAGGCGAATAACAGCCAGATCGTGGCGGAGAGAAATATGGAAGCGAGCAGGAGAGCGCGTTTCATTGGTTTGGTGTCACTTTAATGTTATCGAAGTACACTCCAAACTGGGCGTCGGCGAAGATGCCTGGGCTACCCTGTTTGTTGGGAATCGGATCGGTGCGATCGATGAGCCAGCCGTCCGGCTCGGGATCGGCTACGGCCCAGGCTTTGCCGCGAATGCGCGTTTTGCCGTCGGACGTGTTTTCCACGCGCAGCTTGAGGCGATACCAGGTGTCGGGCTTCCAGGCGTACGGCGCGGATACGGCGCGGGCGACTTCGGGCTGCCAGGAATTCATTTCCAGGCGCTGGTTGTTGCCGAAGGCCACCAGCGTGTAGCGTTGTGCGATGATGCCGGCGTCGCCCATCTGGCGGCGCTTTTCGGGGATGCGTATGTCGCATTCGACGGTGTAATTCGACCAAGTGGACGGCCCCATGAAGACGCGGATGCGTTTGAACAGCGTCTCGTTGGGAAGCTTCTCAAGCACCTTATGGCCCTCGAGCTCGCTCACCTGAAAGCGGCCGGCCTGCGCGCTGACCCACTGGGGCGGCAGGCTCCCGACGGCATAAGAGTCGAAGGTAATGTTCCAGGGGAGCGGCGGGATGATGCGGGCGCGAGCTTCCCCAGTAAGGCTGCCCACGGTGGCTTTGATCAAGCCGGCCTGCCCCGTGTTGTCAGTCGCGACTGCAAACTTGCCACCTGTCACGATTCCCTTGAGGTGATCGAGCGACCACGCGGCAGCGTTGTCTTCACGCAGGAAACGGCCGGCCGCGTCGAAGAGCCGTGCGTGCAACTGCACGGTCTCGCCAGGCGCGAGCACCAGTTCCGTAGGTTCGACCTGCACCCAGGCAGGATCGCCCTGGCCGGGATCCATCGCCTGCATGACCGGCTTGAACGGGTGGGCCGCGGTTTTCTTGGGGCCGATGGCATAGAGCGTATCGCTCGATACGAAATAGATGCGTCCGCGCGCCACAGCAGCCGCGGCCACTACCGGCTCGGGAGTCTTTTGCGAAACAATGCCGTTCTCGCTGAGGGGCAACTCGACTTCGCTCAAGACTTCGCAACGGTCGGCGTGCGGACGGAGGATGTAGAACTTGCCGCTCTCGCTGCCGATGTAGATCTTGCCATCCCCGAACACGGTCGAGGCTTTCTGGACGGTGCCGAGGGTCTTCTTCCAGAGCTGGTGGCCGGTTTCGATATCGAAGGCGTACAGATTTCCGTTGTTGTCGGCCTGGTAGACGCGATCTCCGTCAATGACCGGTGAGGAGAATCCGCCCAAGAATCCCTGGACCGACCACTTGATGGCGTCTTTGCCGAGTTTGCCCTTGCGGGTGGCATCAAACGCCAGGATCATGCCCATTTCATTGCTGTCCAGGTTTTCGTCGCCGTGGGAAGCGATGGCGTATTTTCCGTTCAACACGATGCCGGTGTTGAGGCCGCGTTTGGCGATCACCAGACTGAACACAGGCTCACCCGTCTGCGGCTTCATTGCAAGCGCGGCGCCGTCCGACCCGCCGGTGAGTATCAGGCGCGTGCCGTTCACGGTGACGATATTCATGGGGCCGTAGCTGGTGTCGTACGGCCGCCCGCCCGGCGTGCTGATCCAGACGATATCGCCGGTGCGTTTATCGAGGGCGATAAAACGCTGTGCGCGGTTGGCCATGGCGCCCCAGGTGGAGGTCGGTGTGCTGACGATTATCAGGTTGCCGTCGATCATCGGCGAAACGGTGCGTCCGCCGTGGGTGGTGAATGGGGAAAACTCCTCGGTGATGGAGCGCTCCCACAGCTTCTTGCCGTCTTTGGTGAGCGCGGTAACCAGATTGTTGACGCCGAAACTGTAGACGTTTCCGGTTTCGGCATCGGCTGCAGGCGACGCCCAGCCCACACGGTGCGCGGGCACATCACTCTGGTAGAGGTTGAATTTATACTCCCAGAGCAGCTTGCCGGTATCGGCGTTGAAGCACATGAGCCGCTCCTGCTCGGTTTCACCCTTGCCGGCGGTGTTTTCGAGATAGAGGTGGTCGCCGAGCACGACGGGCGTGGAGCGCCCTCCATAAGGGACCTTCCAGGCGAGTCCCTGGCCGTCGAGCGACCATTTCTCGGGCAGGCCCTTTTCGCGCGAGATGCCGTCGCGATCGGGGCCGCGCCAGTCGGGCCAGTCGCCCACCGAGCCGATCTGCTGGGCGAGCACCACGGATGTAAACAGGAGGAGGAGGAGAAACCGCGATTTTTGAAGCATCGGAGATCGATCCCAAGGATATAATCCGGAGCGGCTGCGGGTCAAGCGGCGTTGACAGCGGGCAGCGGCGTTGAACAGCGGCGGATACAGTGAGTAGACGAGCGAGGGGCGGAAGAGGTTAAGGGTTGGAGAACGTCACGCTGGTTCTGGGACCCGAACCGGTTTCCCGAAGCCAAGGCAATTCAACTTAATGGTGGACAACAACGCGACGGAGGACAATAATCACTTTCACAATCCCGGCAGCTCGGGCGTGCACACCGGTGTTAGTCTCCACATCAGCACTGCGATCTGCGACACGCGTCCTCCGGCCGGGCTCATCCCAGCCGTGCTAATCTTTACCACATGCCGGGTTCGAGTACCTTTCGTATCCTATGCCTTTCCATCTGCACGCTCGCCTGGGGGGCCGACTGGCCGCAGTGGCGCGGGCTGAACCGCGACGGCATCTCGCCGGAGACCGGGCTGCTCGACACCTGGTCCAAGGATGGACCGCCGCTGCTCTGGAAAATACAGGGACTCGGCGAAGGATATTCGTCCGCCGCAATTTCGGGCGGCCGGCTCTTCATTCAAGGCCAGCACGGCGATGAAGAGTACGTGTTGGCCTTCGACGCCAACACGGGCAAGCAATTGTGGCGCACGCACACCGGCATCCCGTTTAATGAATCGCGCGGACATGGCCCGCGCAGCACGCCCACGGTGGATGGCGACCGCGTCTACGCTCTGGCCGCCGACGGCATGCTGGTATGTCTGGACACGGCCACTGGCAAAACCTTTTGGGGCTATAACATCGTCGACCATTTTCACGGCAGGGTACCGCAATGGGGGATCAGCGAGTCGCCGCTGGTGGACGGAAACCGCATCATCGTTACGCCGGGCGGACCTGGCGCAGCCGTCGTGGCTCTCGACAAAATGACCGGCAAGGTCCTATGGACGTCACAGAGCGATCCGGCCGGCTATTCTTCGGCAATCGCTTTCGATGAGGGAGGCGCGCGCGCGCTGGCGGTGTTCACGGGCGACGCGGCCCTCGGCCTGGACTTTGCGAGCGGCAAATTGCTGTGGAGATACGAAAGGGTCGCCAATCGCACCGCCAATATCGCCACCCCGATCGTACACGACAGCGAGATATTCCTTTCGTCGAATTACGGCACGGGCTGCGTGCTGCTAAAGCCGGCCGCGGGCGGCAGCGCGTCTGAGGTGTATTTCAATCGCGACATGCAGAACCACTACAGCACCTCGGTGCTGGTGGGCGACTACTTGTACGGTTTTTCGGGCAGTATCCTGACGGCCATGAAATTCCAAACGGGCGACGTTGCATGGCGCAACCGCAGCGTCGGCAAAGGCTCGCTGATTTATGCGGAAGGCAACTTGTACTGCCTGGGTGAAGAAGGCGTGGTGGGGTTGGTAGAGGCCACTCCGGCGGGTTACCAGGAAAAGTCGCGATTCGAGATTTCGAAGGGCGGATACCCCACGTGGAGCCAGCCGGTGATCGCGAATGGGAAGCTCTATTTGCGGGAACAGGATAACCTATATTGCTACAACATCAAAAAGTGAAACGTGGCGCAGGCACTCCTGCCGGCGCACGCGAGTTTCAGACCCTCCTGGACTGCAAAAGTGGGGCAGGCGCTTCCACCTGCCAACCGCGCTTGGCGGCAGATTTCCGCCAGTTCCTCACCCTCCTCGCCTGCTGTGTTCTCGCAGCGGCACTCCCCTATATATGCTCCGCCGGGGACGGCTGGACGCAGTTCCGCGGCCCGGCGGCCGGCGTTGCCGAAGACGAAAATCTCCCCGAAACCTGGAGCACCACCGACTATGTCACCTGGAAGCTCGACATTCCGGGCCGCGGCTGGTCGTCTCCCGTAGTGGCCGGCGACCGTATCTTCCTCACTTCGGTGATCGCCTCGGACAAAGAAGAAGCGCCCAAAAAGGGCCTATATTTCGGCGGCAACCGCGTGACTCCGCCGCCGGACGAGCACCGCTGGATGGTCTACTGCGTCGACTGGAAAACCGGCAAGCTGCTTTGGGAGCGGGAGGTGCATCGCGGCCAAGCGCCCGCACGGCATCTCAAGAACAGCTATGCGTCCGAGACGCCGGTCACCGACGGCGAGCGCGTGTACGCCTATTTCGGGAGCGTGGGCGTCTTCTGCCTGGACCGCGACGGCAAGCCGGTATGGTCGCAACCGTTCGGACCGTTCCGCATGCGCTACGGATGGGGCGCGGCCTCCTCGCCGGTGCTGCACCAGGGACGACTGTACATCGTTAACGACAACGAAGAGCAATCCTTTCTCGTGGCGCTCGACGCCAAGACTGGCAAACAGATCTGGCGCGTGGCGCGCGATGAGGGCAGCAACTGGGCAACGCCGTTCATCTGGGAGAGCGGCAGGCGCACCGAAATCGTAACCGCGGGCACGAAACGCATCCGTGCCTACGACCTGGATGGCAAGCTGCTTTGGGAACTGGGCGGCATGTCGTCAATCGCCATCCCTACGCCGTTTGCGAAATTCGGGCTGCTCTATATCACCTCCGGCTACGTGCAAGATCAGGTGCGGCCGGTATTCGCGGTGCGGCCCGGAGCGTCGGGCGATATCAGCCTGAAGGGCGACCAGACTAGCAACGAATTCGTGGCGTGGTATGAGCGGCAAGCCGGTCCGTACAACCCGTCGCCCATCGTTTACGGCGATTATTATTACACCCTGCTCGACTTCGGCTTTTTCACCTGCCGCGATGCGCGCACCGGGAAGGAGATTTACGGCAAGCAGCGCATCAATGCGGCGGGCGCGGCATTCACCGCCTCGCCCTGGGCGTATCACGGCAAGATCTTCGCGCTGAGCGAGGACGGAGACACGTACGTGATTCAGGCCGGACCGGAGTTCAAAGTGCTCGCGAAGAATCCGCTCGACGAGATGTGTCTGGCGACGCCGGCCATCTACCGTTCGAGCCTGATCGTTCGCACAGCTTCAAAGCTGTACCGGATCGAGAAAGCGCGATAGCACGTGCGGCCGGCAATCTTCTTTCTTCTGGCTGGATGTTTGTGCGCGGCGGACGAGTGGCCGCAGTTCCGCGGCAATCCGCAACTGACAGGCGTGGCCTCCGGCGCGGTTCCCGCAACTCTCAAGCTGCTGTGGACCTATGAAGCCGGCGACGGCATTCAATCTTCGGCGGCCATTGTGGACGGCACGGTTTACGTAGGTGTGCAATCTGCCGACCTGCTGGCCATCGACCTCGCCACCGGCAAGCTGCGCTGGAAATATAGCGCCAAGGACGGTATCGACGAATCGTCTCCGCTGGTTCACGACGGTGTGGTCTACATCGGCGACCTGGCGGGGACGCTGCACGCGGTACGAGCGGCCGATGGCAAGGCGCTGTGGACTTTCAAGACCGATGCGGAGATACGGTCGTCCCCGGTAGCGTCTGGCGACCGTATCTTCATCGGATCGTACGATGGCAACCTCTACTGCTTGTCGGCGCGCGACGGCAAGCTGCTGTGGAAGTTCACCACCAGTAGCTATGTGCACGCGACGCCGGCGGTCTCCGGCGGCTTGGTCTACATAGCCGGCTGCGACGAGATCTTTCGCGGCATACGCATCGCGGACGGCAAGGAAGCGATGGAAATAGATTCCGGCGGATACACGGGCGCGTCGCCGGCGATGCTGGGCGATTGGGTATACTTCGGGACTTTCAACAACGACGTGGTGGGCGCGGACCTTCGGGCGAAGCGCATCGTGTGGCGCTATGAAAACCCTGAGCGGCAGTTTCCTTATTACTCCTCGGCGGCCACCGTGAACGACCGCATCGTGGTCGGCGGGCGGGACAAGGTCATTCACTGCCTGAACGCAAAAACCGGAAAACCGATCTGGTCGTTTGTGACCCGCGCGCGCGTGGACACTTCTCCGGCGATATCCGGCGAACGTGTTTATGCCGGGTCCAACGACGGCCGGTTTTACGTGCTGGATCTGGCCAGCGGCAAAAAGTTGTGGGAATTCGAAGCCGGCGCGCCGTTATCGGCCTCGCCGGCGATTGCCGGAGGCCGCATCGTGATCGGCTCGCAGGACGGCAAGCTGTTCTGCTTCGGAGCGTGACCGCTTGAGGAAGCCTGCCAAAGAAGACCGGCGGCTGATGCGGCTCACGAAAATCTGTCTCGCGCTGCCAGAAGCCACCACGTATCGTCACGGGCAGCACGCGGGATTTCTAGTGCGGAAGCGAACCTTCGCTTATTTCTTCAGCGACCATCACGGCGATGGCATCGTGGCCGTCACCTGCAAAGTGCTGCCGGGCGATAACAAGGCGCTGGTGGCCACGCAGCCCGAGAGATTCTATCTGCCCGCGTATCTCGCGCCCAATGGTTGGGTGGCGCTGCGCCTGGATGTGGGCGAAGTGGATTGGGAGGAAGTGTCCGAGCTCATCGCGTGCCGCTACCGGCTGGTGGCGCCCAAGCGGCTGACTGCGCTGGTGAAGGTGGAAGCGTGACGCCGGAACTTGAGACGCGGCGGCTCCGGCTGCGCCCCTTGGAACTGGCTGACGCGGAGCAAGCCCAGAAACTGTTCCCGCAATGGGAAGTGGTGCGATACTTGTCGAACCAGGTTACCTGGCCGTTTCCGCCGGATGGAGTTTATCGATTCTATTCGGAAGTCGCGCTGCCGCAAGCCGAGCGTGGAGAAGCGTGGCACTGGACGCTGCGCCTGAAAACCGAAGCCACCCGCCTGATTGGCGCCATCAGCCTGATGAAGAGCGAGGAGATCAATCGCGGCTTCTGGCTGGGCGTGCCCTGGCATGGACAAGGCTTGATGAGCGAGGCATGCGAGGCAGTCACCCACTACTGGTTTGACCAGCTGAAGATGCCGTTACTGCATGTACCGCAGGCGGCTGCGAACACCGCATCGCGGCGCATCTCTGAGAAGCAAGGCATGCGCATCGTGGCCACCAAGGAAAGCGAGTATGTCTCCGGCCGGCTGCTCACCGAAGTATGGGAGATCACCGCGGAAGAGTGGCGGATTCGCAAAGCGGATCGGATCGGATGAGGCCCTTTCCAACAGATCGCTTCTCGATCAACCCGCTACACTGGGCTTATGGAGTTCGAGTGGGATCCTGGCAAAGCGGCCGAGAATCTCCGCAAACACAAAGTTTCTTTTCAGGAGGCCGCTAGCGTGTTTGGCGATTTCCTCGGTGCCACAGTTTCCGACCCCGACCACTCAGCCGACGAAAATAGATTCATTACCGTTGGGTTGTCGAATCGGGGCAGATATCTGATGATCGCCCACGTAGAACGGCACCAACGGGTCCGGATCATCAGCGCTCGAACCCTGACCCGAGGTGAGAAAAGAGCCTATGAAGAAACGCAGTAACAGAGCGAGTGGCGAGTTGCGCCCCGAATATGATCTTCGCCAATTGCTCGAGGGTGCGGTGCGCGGCAAGTACGCGAAACAATACCAGGCCGGCACGAATCTTATTCTGCTGGACCCTGACGTGCGGAAAGTCTTTCGCAGTGAAAGATCGGTGAATGAAGCGCTGCGGCTGGTGATTCGGCTGCAGAAGGTTGGGAGCGCCGGGGAAGATGGCCGCCTAAAGGTAAAGTCTCGGGCATCCCGCCCGATTTCGTGAGTGCTCCCAAACCTGGGTTAGCGCCTTTTCCGCTTTGACGGCTCCCCGGCACAAATCGGGGACGGGGCGAGACGCCAAACAACCACGTGAACATTGGGGGACCGAGATCATCGTATTACTACCAAGTGCTGCGCGACCAGCAGTTGATCATTGAGAGAGGTAACCCGCAAAGGGTTGAAGAAGGCGGCAAGCCGGAAAGGCTCGAAACGGAAGCGGAACTCGTCAATCGCCTGGTAGATACCTACACCGAGATGCACCGCCGAGAGGCCGAAGCACAGATGCGTATTTGACCGTCGAGGAGGACGGATTCCCGATAGAGCGCACGTCCTACCCTCTTCGCTGGTATCGACGGTCACGAACTGGGCTCGCTCTAGTCTAACTGTTCTAGCCCTGGTTCCGGCCTTCCGCCCAGCCGCCACCGCCTCGCCGAGAGAATAATCGACTATCCGAATCAACGAGCGCGTCGCTATTGAAGGAGAACGACGCCAGGATCGCGGGGAGACTCACCACGGATTCCGCCGTTCCGAACACCTATGGGCGCTTTTATCGCATGATTCCCCTGCCGCAAGGGGCTGAAACCGACCAGGCAAAGGCCGAGTTCAAAGACGGTTTGCTGCAGGTCCATGTGCCGGTCCCCGAAAGCCAGCGACAGAGTCGTCAGATTCCAATTGCATCATAGTGACTCGGCGTGCCGGAGTAACGCGGCGCGCCAGTCCCGCTACTCCGGCAACTTATCCTGCTGTGGCTCCGGAAGCCAGAAGCTCGAGACAAACCCCACCGCGTACACCAGCAGCGCCACGGCGCTGGCCGAATAAGCCAACTTCGTGAACGAGGTGGCGCCCGGCATCACGTTGGCGAGTTGCGTGGTCAGCAGCGCGGCCGAGGTGCCGATCATGCGACCGCCGATATTGGCCGCGAAGCTTTCTCCGGTGCCCCGCAGATGCGTCGGATACATCCTGGGAAGATAATTCCCCCAGAAGCTGAACTGCGCCACCGTGAGCAGCCCGGCGAGGAAGATGCCGACCTCCGTCATGCTGAGGTCGTGGATGGCGGGATAGAAGAACACGAACGGCACCAGAAAAAGTCCGGGCACCTGAAACACCCGCAGCAAGCGCCTGCGGCTGACGATGCGGATCGCCAGGAATGCCAGCACCACCCGGCCCAGCAGCCCACCCATCTCCTGCAGAAACTGCACCTTGCTTACGATCTGTTCCTTCGCCGCCGCGGCCAGGTGCACGACCTGCGGCAGGCCGGGGACGATGCGCGGGATATGTTGTATGGCTCCGAAAGCGGCGCCGTAGCTGCACGCGAACATCAAGGCCGTCAGCAGGGTAGTCTTGCGATACTCGGGCCGGAACAACTCGGCGAAACTGGGCCTCTGCAGCGTGCCCTTCGACTTCTTCTCCTGCCATACCGGCGACTCCGGCAGGAACGGGCGAATCACGATCAACGGAATCGCGGGAATGAGGCCGGAGATGAGAGTGTAGCGCCACGCCGCGTGCGATCCGTAGATGGCCGGCAGCGATTTGGAGTACGTTACCGCCACATAGTACGCGGCGCTGATCAGTAAGCCGCCGACGGAGGAGAACGCCTGCGTGTACCCGAGCACGGCCTCACGCTGTTTCGGGTCTGGAAACAGCTCCGCCAGCCACGCCACCGCCGCTACGAATTCCACCGAAACGCCGATGAAGGTGGTGCAGCGCAGCAGCAGAAGCACGCCGGCGGACTGGGCAAATCCGGACGCCAGCGCCGAAGATGCGTACAGCAGAATGCTCCAAACCAGGATGCGGCGACGGCCGAGTCGATCGGTGAGATAGCCGCCCAGCAGGCCGAAGATGCCGCCCGCCACCGCCGGAATGTAAAACAGCAGGCCCACCCAATAATTGAAATCCGGCGTGCCCGGCTTGAGCTTGGCGATGTCCATCAAAGCCGGCCGCACTATGAGCGGCAACACCAGCAACGCATACGTGTCGAAGGCGAAACCCACGGCGGCGATGGCGCAGATGACCCATTGAACCGGGGTGAGGCGGTGGTGAGCGGCGGGCGGCGATTGGGCCATGGTCGGGTGTCCCTCGGATTTTCGCGAATTTTCAGGTAGTATGGCATAGTCAGGTCGAGGATTTCATTCTGATGGAACAAAGCGCGGTTTTGACAAAAAAGAAAGAGGGGAAGCGTTCCATGACGTGGATCGTTTTTGTAATCGGTGCGGTGCTGTCGTGGGGCGTTTACGGCCCCGCGCTGCATAAAGGGCAAACGCAGCTCGGCAATCCGCTGAAGGCGCTGCTTTGCGTGGGAGTCGCGTATTTCTTGATCGGCGTACTGGTGCCGGTATTCGCCCTGTCGTCGAACGGCGGAATGTCCGGCTTCAATGCGGGAGGGTCGATCTGGGCCGGCATTGGGGGAGCGCTGGGCGCGCTGGGCGCGGTCTGCATTATCTGGGCGTTCAAAGCGGGCGGCATTCCGAATTACGTAATGCCGCTGGTTTTCGGAGGCGCGCCGTTGATCAACGTGGTCGTATCGATGGCCACCCATCCGCCGAAAAACGCGCCGAATCCCTTGCTGTACGTGGGGTTCCTGCTGGCGGCGTTGGGCGGGGGACTTGTGCTGTACTACAAGCCTTCGTAGGTGGGGCAGGCGCTTTCACCTGCCAACCAGGATGACGGCTCTCTTACTTGCCGATCGAATACAGAAACGTCGCTGTCCGAATAAAGATGTGCTGGTCTGAAATGGCCGGCGAGCTCAGCGTATAGTCGTTCAGCTCGTTCTCCGCCAGGACTCGAAACTCGGGCCCCGCCTGCAGCACCGTCGTCAAGCCTTCTTCGTTACTGATGTAAATCTTTCCGTCCGCCAGCACGGGCGAGGAGCTGTAAACGGCCGGCTTGATGCGCTTGCCGCCCCAGATCTCTTCCCCGGTTTTGGCGTTCAGGCACCAGACGATGCCGCGGTCGTTCACCGAATAAAAGTACTTCCCGTCGGTGACGGGCGTCGGCACATCGGGCCCGTTCATGAACGACCACAATTTGTGCGACTGCGAAATGTCCCCGCGGCCGCCGCCGCGAAAGGCGATCAAAGGTTTCACGCGCGTGGGCGCATAGACCACATCGTCAAACACCACCGGAGACGCGATAATCCGATAGGCCGGGTTCTTGTCCGGATTGAAGCCGGTGCCGCGCCACAATTCCTCGCCGCTGGCAGAGTCGTGACCGGTGATGCAATCGCCGCCCGTGATCACGATTTCGACGTGATTGCCATACCGCAGCAGCGCCGGCGTGGTGTAGGAATCGGGCGACTCGCGCACCGCATCGGTGGGCCGCACGACGCGCCAGACGGTCTTGCCGGTCTTCTTGTCGATCCGCAGCACATACGACGGATCGTGTGTTCTCATGCCATGCAGCACCTGCACGTAGAGCGAATCCTCGTAGAGCAGCGGGGACGATGCATAGCCCCAGTTCAGGCCGAACTTGCCGTAATCCTTCTGGATGTCGCGCATCCACAGCTCATTGCCATTAAAGTCGAAGCCCTTCAGCACCCCGATTCCGGTCATCGCGTACACAGCTTGTCCATCGGTCACCGGCGACGGCGACGACATATTCTGCTTGTTGATCTTGTAATTGCCGATGGCGATCACTTTCTTCCATTGCACAGTTCCTTTGCTTTTGTCGACGCACCACAGATACAGGTCGTCGCCGTCCGCGACGGAGAGGAAGATATGGTTGCCCCAGACGATCGGCGTAGCGCCAGACTTGGCGGGCATCGCCAGTTTCCACGAGATGTTTTCGGTGGTGCTCCAGTGGAGCGGGAGGTCCTTTTCGGTGCTGATGCCGTTCAGGGAAGGGCCGCGCCATTGCGGCCAGTTTTCCGCGATGGCGGGCAGTGCGATAGCGGCGAGGACCAAGGCAAGCGATGGCCAAGTGCGCAGGGTCTCCTCCTTTTAATCGCCCGAAGGCGAGATATTGAGAAGGATATCACGGCGGCGCGGACCACAGTTTAGCGTGCCGGCGGCCGCGCCGGTTTGAGCCCGGGTATGACGCTGCGTGATTGGCCTCGTGGCGCAGGAGCTCCCGCCTGCTGCGCCGATACGCTTGTCGGCGCAGGCAAGCGAAGTTCGCCAGGCTTCGCCTGTCGACGGGCCTGCTACCGCTCAATCCGGTCAGTACCGGCACCTCGTAAGGCAGGAGCGCCTGCGCCACAAGGCCGAAAGCGCGCGGTGAAGTGGCGCAGGAACGGAGGCTCCTCTACAATCTCCAGCCCGCGAATTTCGTCCTTCCGCGAGTTCACCTCCAGGATCGCTTCCACGACGTAGTCGATGTGGCTTTGCGTGTAGACCCGCCGCGGGATGGCTAGGCGCAGCAGTTCGTGCCGCGCCTGATCGCCGAACATCACCGATCCGATCTCAACGGACCTTATGCCGGCGTGCCGGTACAGTTCTACCGCCAGCGCCTGCCCCGGAAACTGTTCGCGCGGGATATGCGGCAGCATACGGGCCGCATCGATGTAAATGGCGTGACCACCGGGCGGCTCCACGATGGGAACGCCGTGGTCCGCAATGTGCCGCCCTAGATAACCCGTGGAAACGATGCGGTAGCGCAGGTAATCCGGAGCGAGCACTTCCTGCAAGCCCACGGCGATGGCATCCAGGTCTCGTCCGGCGAGGCCGCCGTAAGTCGGGAAGCCTTCCGTCAGGATAAGCAGGTTGGTCTCCAGGGCCGCCAGCCGGTCGTCGTTCGTGGACAAGAAGCCGCCGATATTGGCGAAGGCGTCTTTCTTCGCCGAGAAGGTGCAGCCGTCCGCTAGCGAAAACATTTTCTGTGCAATCTGTTTCGGTGTCCAATCCGCGTAGCCCGGCTCCCGCTCCCGTATGAACCAGGCGTTCTCGGCGAAACGGCAGGCGTCGAGATACAACGGAATCCCGAATCGCGCGGTCACACGCCGCGTGGCTTCGATATTGGCCATGGACACCGGCTGGCCGCCGCCCGAGTTGTTGGTGATGGTGAGCATCACCAGCGGGACATGTTCCGGTCCGGTCTCCAGGATCAGCCGCTCCAGGGCCGCGACGTCCAGATTGCCCTTGAAATCCAGGCGCGCCTGCGTGTCGGCGGCTTCCGGAATCGGCAAGTCCACGGCCCGCGCGCCGGTGAACTCGATGTTGGCGCGCGTGGTGTCGAAGTGCGTGTTGTTGGGGACCACGTGCCCCGGACGGCACATCACCGTGAACAGGATGCGCTCGGCGGCGCGGCCCTGATGCGTGGGGATCATGTGACGGAAGCCGGTCAGATCGTCCACCACGCGCTTCATGCGGAAGAAGCTCTCGCTTCCCGCGTAGGATTCGTCCCCGCGCATGAGCGCCGCCCACTGCTCGGTGGACATGGCGCTGGTTCCCGAATCGGTGAGCAGGTCGATCAGGATGTCTTTCGCCTGGATGCGGAACAGGTTGTAACCGGCTTCCGCGAGCAGTTGCTCCCGCTCCTCGCGCGTAGTCTGCCGCAGAGGCTCGACGCTCTTGATCCGGAATGGCTCTATGATGGTCTTCATCTTGATTCGTAATCTCCGCTGGTGGATCGGCGGCCTGCTGTTCGCTTCGACGGTCATCAACTACATCGACCGCCAGACGCTCAGCGTACTGGCGCCGGCCCTCAAAGACCAGTATCACTGGACGAACACCGATTTCGCTACAGTGCTGATCGCTTTTCGCATTTCCTACACGATCATGCAATCGATTTCCGGGCGTGCCTTGGACCGCCTGGGCACGCGCACCGGCCTATCGCTCAGCGTAGCGTTTTATTCCGTAGTGGCCGCCTGTACCTCGCTGGCGCACGGCTTGGGCAGCTTCCGTATCTTCCGCGCGCTGCTGGGCGCCGGAGAATCCGCGGGCTGGCCCGGCGCGGCGAAAGCGGTCTCCGAATGGTTTCCGGACCGCGAGCGCGCCTGGGCCGTGGCGCTCTTCGACAGTGGCTCGTCGATCGGCGGCGCCGTCGCGCCGTTCCTGGTTCTGTTTCTCTACCACACGTTCGGCGGATGGCAGCCGGCCTTTCTGATCACGGCCAGCCTGGGCTTCGCTTGGCTGATCGTCTGGCGAAAGGTCTACCACACGCCCGAAACGCATCCGCGCATCACGCCGGATGAACTGAAACTTATCCAAGGCACCCGGCAATCCGAAATTGGAGTCGCCCGCTCGCCCGCTCGCCCCATCGCCCCCTCGCAACTTCTCCGCTTCCGCCAGACCTGGGGCATCGTAGTGGGCCGCTCGCTGCTCGATCCTTACTGGTTCATGATGGCGGAGTGGTTTGCAATTTACCTTGCCAGCAAAGGGTTTCGCATGGAAGAGAGCGCTCTCGGATTTTGGGCGCCCTTCATGGCGGCCGATCTCGGCAACTTTTTCGGCGGCGGCCTTTCCAGCTATTGGATTCGCCGGGGCTGGTCCGTGGGCAACTCGCGCCGCGCGGTGGTGACGATCTTCGGTCCGAGCATGCTGCTGCTGATTCCGGCGGCGTTCAGCTCGCGCTACTGGCTGCTGGTGGGCCTGTTTGCCTTCGCGACTTTCGCCTATGCCGCCTGCTCCACCATCTTCATTTCACTGCCGGCCGACGTTTTCCGGAGCAGCGCGGTGGCCACCGTCAGCGGGATGAGCGGCACCGGCGCGGGAATCGTGACCCTGGTTTCGACGTATTTGATCGGGCGCGTGTCCGACCGCATGTCGTTTCAACCGATCATTGTTGTGGCTTCCATGGTGCCATGCCTGGCCGCGCTGATCATGGTGACGCTGGTGCGGCCACCCAAGCAGCCGGATGTGAGCGGGATTCTGCGGAGCTTCTAGCGCCGCCCCTACCAGCCGGCTTTATAAGCGACCCACGTTTTGAGGGTCAGGCCGCCGAGGAGGATCCAGACGGCCGTGCGGAACAGAACCAGCCTTCCGTTTACATAAATACCAGCATCGCCGAGCGTGAACCAGGCCAGCAGCGCCAGCACCGCGTAACACGAGAGCGCGAATGGCAGGCGTTTGTGCATCAACTTTCATTGTCCCACGCGGGCTCGAAGTGAAACGAGTCGTTAGCTTCCCAACGTACGGTGAAAATCGACCGGGCGCACGATGCCAATACCAGCGAAGGATTTTAGCCGCCGCAGATGCTGGTCGCCAAAGACCACGAGGTCAGCCTCGCCGGCAACTGCACATTCCAGAATGCGGTTATCCGCTTCGTCCTCGGACACGGCGTGGACCGCACTCGCAGGCACGACGATTTGGGCGACCTTGCCACAAGCTTGAGGTGCTGCACGATCTCGTCTTCCTGCCACTCAAACCTGCGGAGGACTTTGGCGATCTCGCGCATGATCGCCGGCGAAGTCAGCAAGACAAACCGTCCTCCGACTGCGTGCCGCCAAATCCGAAACGGCAAGCCTTCCCGGTAAATGAAGGCTGAGATATAGACGTTCGTATCGAAAACGGCCCTAAGCCCGCTGCGCTTTGCGGTGCTCATGCACGATGCGGTTCACGTCTGCCGGTTTGATGCCGAGTCGTTTGGCTCGCTGCGCGCCGTAGCTTGCGAGCCGATCGCTTTCCTTGAGCAGTGCCTCGACGCTCATGGGGCTGTTGGCCTGCTCCGCCTTGGCCTCCCTGATGAGGTCCTCGATCCATTGATCGTCATCGCGATCGCGCTGGGCACGATAGCGGCGGTAGACTCGCACCATTTCCTGAAACAACTCGCCTTCGGTGCGGCGTTCTTGTCTGGCCAGAGTTTCGACCTCCTTAACCACCGCAGGCGGAACCGACAATCCCTGCGCTTTGGTTGTTCTGGCCATGCGCGTTACCCTATTGGAACAGCGACTAAATCAAGTATAGCTGAACAGAATGCGCACGCGATGGTCCTGTTTCCCGGGCTGGCACGACGGCCCGCCGCCCGCATCGTCCCGCCGCGAGGAGGAGCTTGCGCCAAGCTGACACCGTGTTATTGAGTTAGATAATTGTGGATATGCAACGCTCCAACCAGCGTGCCGCGGAATAGATTGACGCCGTTTTCTCGAGGCAAGACAGGGGATTGATCCGGGAGGAACGCGAGGCACGTCTACAGAGTCTTGAGTGTATTGCGAGTTCTGTTCGCGCTCGTCGCTCCAAGACCGAAGGGCCTCAGCCCACCCCGGCGAGCCCTCCGACTCGCGTCAAGGGGCCAATAAGAACCGCGGGCTGAAGCGCGCGGCAGCACGCGTACGCCACGCTACCGTGCCGCCAACTCTGCCTGCACCGGCGCGGCCACCCCACCGCCGCGCAGCCAGTTTTGTAACCTCTCCATGTACAAATAAATCACCGGCGTGATATACAGCGTCAGCAATTGCGACACCAACAATCCTCCGACTACCGCCAGGCCCAACGGTTGCCGTGCGTCGGCGCCTTCGCCATAGCCCAGCGCGATCGGCAAGGTCCCGAACAATGCCGCGACTGTGGTCATCATGATTGGCCGGAAGCGCAGCATGCAGCCTTCGAGAATGGCCTCGAACGGCGCCTTGCCCTCCACTCTCTGCGCCTCCAGCGCGAAGTCGATCATCATGATGGCGTTCTTTTTCACCACGCCGAATAGCATGATCAGGCCGACGAATGCGTACAGATCCAGTTCCTTGTGGAACAGCTTCAGCGTCAGCAGCGCGCCGAATACCGCCGACGGAAGTCCCGAAAGAATCGTGACGGGATGAATGAAGCTCTCGTACAAGATGCCCAGCACGATGTAGATCACCAGAATGGCCACGATCAGCAAAATCGAAAGGCCCTGAAACGATCGCTCGAATTCCTTCACCGTACCCTGGAAATTCACGCTGATGGTAGCGGGCATGTGCATCGACTGCACGGTCTCCTTCACCTGCTGCGCCGCATTTCCAAGCGAAAAGCCGGGCGCGAGGTTGAACGAGACGGTCACTGCCGGCAATTGGCCGACGTGATTCACCGTCAGCGGACCCACGCCGCGCGAAAGCTTTACCACCGCATCCATCGGAACCAGCGGCCCCTGCGACGAGCGCAGATAAATCTTGGAAAGCCCCTCCTCCGTGCGCTGATACTGCGGCTCTACTTGCATGATCACGGCATACTGATTTGCCGGGGTGTAAATCGTCGAGACCTGCCGGTCGCCATATGCCGCGTAAAGCGCATCCTCGATCTGCTGCGGCGAAAGGCCCAGCGCCACCGCGCGGTCGCGGTCGATATCCACCATCACCTGCGGGCTGGCGATCTGCAGGTCCGAGTTCACGTCCAGAAATCCGGGGAGCGCGCGCATCTTGCCGACCAGCGGGTCCACCCACGCGTAGATCTCCTTCAGGTTGGCGCTCTGTAACGTCATCTGGTAAGCGCTGGTGGTGAATTGCCCGTTTACCGTGACCGGCGGCGGATTCTGGATGAATACCATGATGCCCGGAATCGCCGCGACCTGTGGCCGGACCCTGGCGATGATCTCGTCGGCCGTGAACTTCCGCTCGGAGCGCGGCTTCAGGCTGGCGAAAAAGCCTCCCTGATTGCCCCCCATCAGGAAAGTGCCGGTCCGCTCTACGTCCGGATCGTGCCCCACGATCTCGGAGACCGCGCGCAGGTGCTTGGCCATCGATTCGAACGAAATGTCCTGGCCGGACATCGAGAATCCGACCATAAATCCGCTATCCTGGCTGGGGATGAATCCCGTCGGCATGGCGAAAAACAGGTACACCGTGCCCACCAGCAGCAGCAGGCCCGCCATGAGCGTCGCGAATTGATGCCGCAGAACCGCATTAAGAGTGTAATCGTAGCTGCGCGCCAGGCCTTGGAACCCCCGCTCGAACACGCCGTAGATCCAACCGTGATGCCCGGTGTGGCTGTATTTTAGAAAACGGCTGCCCAGCATCGGCGTCAGGCTCAGCGAGACGAAGCCCGAGATCAGAATCGCAACCGTGATGGTGACCGAAAACTCGTGCAGCAGCCGCCCCACGATGCCGCCCATGAACAGCACCGGAATGAACACCGCCACCAGCGACACCGTCATCGAAATGATCGTGAAGCCGATCTCGCGCGAAGCCAGCATCGCGGCTTCCATGCGCCCTTTGCCCATCTCCATGTAGCGGACGATATTCTCCAGCATCACGATGGCATCGTCCACGACGAAGCCTACCGACAGCGTCAGCGCCATCAGCGAAAGATTATTCAGGCTGTAGCCCAGCAGGTACATCGTGGCGAACGTGCCGATAATCGAAAGGGGCACGGCCACTCCCGGAATCAGGGTGGCGCTCAGGTTCCGCAGGAAGATAAAGATCACCATCACCACCAGGCAGACCGTCAGCACCAGCGTGAACTCGACATCGTTGATCGAAGCCTTGATGGATTCCGCGGTGTCTCCGGCGATCTCCAGCTTCACCGAAGGCGGCAACTCACTCCGGAATTGCGGCAGCAAGGCTTTGACGTTGCGCACCACTTCCACCGTGTTGGTTCCGGGTTGCCGCTGTACGGCGATGATCATGCCCGGCACGCCGTTGAACCAAGCCCCGGTTTTATCGTTCTCTACGCCGTCGATCACACGCCCAAGCTGCTCTAACCGGATGGGAACCCCGTTCTTATAAGCCACAATCAGCGGCCGGTAATCCGCCGCGTGTGTCAGTTGGCCGCTCGCTTGTACAGTAAAAGCCTGCTTCTGCCCATACAGCCTTCCCGTAGGCAAGTTCACATTGCTGCGCTGAATGGCCTGCATCACCTCGTCAAAACCCACGCCGCGCGCCGCCAGATCGTCCGGATTCAACTGCACCCGCACCGCGTATTTCTGCGCCCCGTAAACCTGCACACTCGAGACGCCGCTTACCATCGACATGCGCTGAGCCAGCAGCGTCTCCGCATACTCATCCACCGCATATGCCGGCAGGGTGTCGGAAGTGAGCGACAGGTAAAGCACCGGCTGCTCAGCGGGATTCGATTTTTCAAAAGACGGCGGATGCGGCATGTTCGCCGGCAGCAAACCGCCTGCCTTGGCGATGGCCGACTGTATGTCCTGCGCGGCGGCGTCGATGTTGCGCGCCAGGGTGAACTGGACCGTGACCGTGGTGCTCCCCTGCGAGTTCGTCGAGCTCATGCTCTGCACGCCGGCGATCGTGGAAAACTGGCGCTCCAGCGGCGTCGCCACGGAAGCTGCCATCGTCTCCGGACTGGCTCCCGGTAACGCGGCGGTCACCTGTATGGTCGGATAATCCACGGTCGGCAGCGCGGCCACAGGCAGAGCCCGGAATGCCACGATTCCGAACAGCAGAATCGCGAACATGACCAGCGCGGTCATGATCGGGCGTTCGATGAAGATGCGCGAAATGTGCATGGTCAGAGCGCCTGATTATCCACCTTGCCGGCTGGCACCGGTTGGATCTTCGCGCCCGGATACAGGCGCAACTGTCCGTCCGTCACCACCGTCTCGCCCGGCGCGATGCCTTTCGCGATCACCGCCTTCCGGCCGATCGTACGGGTTACCGTGACATTCCTGGATTCCACGGTCTGGTCCGCTTTCACGACGAAGATGAATTGTCCGCGCTGGCCGTCCTGCACGGCTTCCGATGGCACCACGGTCGCGTTGCTCTGGGTATCCAGCGTGAGCACTACGTTGGCGAACTGGCCCGGCCAAAGCGTGTGCTCCTGGTTGTCGAAAATGGCTTTCAGGCGAATGGTCCCCGTGTTGGTATCGACGGCATTGTCGATCACCGTCAGCTTGCCCTGCGCGATCTTGCCGGGGTCGGCATCCGTCGAAGCCTGCACGGGGAGCTGCGCGTGCGTGCTGCGCTGCTTGATGGCGGCGAGTTGCTCCTCCGGCACGCCGAAAGAGACGAAGATGGGCGCAATGCGGTTGATCACCACCAGCGCCACATCGTTCACCTTGATGAGATTGCCTGGATGCACAAGCAGGTTGCCGGCTCTACCGTCCATCGGCGAACGAATTTCGCAATAGCTCAAATCCAGCTTGGCGCGCGCCACCGCCGCCTGATCGCTGTCGAGCGAAGCGCGGGCGCTCTCGATGGCGGCCTGGTCGGCGTGCACCGATTCGCGCGCGGCATCCGCTGCGGCGCGGTACTGCGTCGCCTGCATCTGCGGCGCCACGCCCTCTTTGGCGAGCTGTTCGTAGCGGTTGCCGTCTGCCTCTGCGCTCTTGGCTTGGGCCGTGTCGCGCGCCAGGTTGGCTTGCGCCTGATTCAATAACGCGCGGTCCTTGGCCACGGCTGCCTCCGCCTGCGCCAGTGCATCGCGGTAAGGCCGCGGATCGATCTCAAAGAGCAGGTCGCCCTTGCTCACATCGCGGCCTTCCGCAAAGCGCACGCTCATCAGCTCGCCGGCCACCTGCGATTTGATTTGCACGGTCGAAGACGGCTCCACGGTGCCGATCGCGCGTATCTGCACCGGTACGGCCTCTTCAGCGGCCACCGCCACGCTCACCGGGACCGGTGGCATTCCGCCCATGCCTTGCGACTGCTGCTTGCCACAACCGGAAAGCGCCAACGCCGCGGCGAATGCCGGCAAGCCGATGCGAATGGATTTTGAGCGCAGCAAGTGGTTTTTCACCCGGAAACTCTTATTGTACCCTGGAGATTCCATGCCGGATCTGAACATCCCCAACTTCGAACGATGCCTTAGGATCTTGCAGCAGACCCCGGACCTGCTGCGGAATCTGCTGGCGCCGGCGACTCGCGAGCAGTTGGATTGGCGCCCGCCTTCCGAGCGCTGGTCGATCTCCATGGTGCTGGCGCATCTGGCGGATGTGGAAGTGAGGGGCTTCCGCAGCCGCTTCGAAACCATGCTCGCCGCGGACCAGCCTACGCTCGCCGCGTACGATCAATTAGCCCTATTCCGTTCCAGGACGAATTTCGATCCCTACGCCGAAATGGCCGGGTTTGTCCGCGAACGCGCCCGAACTCTGGCGTTGCTGAAGGCGTTGCCCGCGGGCGCAGGACTGCGCTCCGGCCACCATGAAGAACTTGGGCTCATTACTGTCGCGCAACTGGTAAACGAATACGCTTTCCACGATCTCGGGCACATTCGGCAGATCATGGAACTTTACCGCGCTCACGTATTCTATCCGGAAATGGGCGCTTATCAGGGCTACTACAAGGTCAACCCGTAAGCCTCAAAAATTTGCGCTGAATCGCATGAAGCACCGCATTCACAGAGTCCGGTCGTTCGAGATCGTCGCTCCGTACACTCTTTGCGTTCGCTTCGAGGACGGCACGGCGCAGACCATTGACTTTGAGCCCGTCCTTGCGGGACAGCTTTTCGGCCCCTGCGCGACCTGGACCTGTTCAACCAGGTTCAAATCGATCCGGAGGTTCATACGTTAGTCTGGCCCAACGGAGCGGATTTCGATCCCGCCACGCTACACGACTGGCCCGCATACGAGCGCGAATTCCGAGAACTGGCGCGACGCTGGACGGCGGTGCAGGCTTGAATCGGGGGCTAGTTCACTCCTTAGGCCCGATTCCCAGCGTCTTCATCTTCCGGTAAAGATTGCTGCGCTCCAACCCCAGCAACTCCGCTGTGCGAGTAACGTTGCCGTTGGCCTCTTCCAGCTTCTTCAGGATGTATTCGCGCTCCACGGCTTCGCGCACTTCCTGCAGGCTGCCGAAACGGTCCATCGGCCGATCCGCCGGCCGGCGCGTCACGTTCAGCGGGATATGCCGCGCGTCTACGCGCACCTGCGGGTTCAGGATCACGATCCTTTCGATCAGGTTGCGCAGTTCGCGCACGTTGCCCGGCCAGTGATAATCCTGCAGCAACTCGTAGGCCTCCGGCGTCAGCTCTTTGGGCTTGCGGCCGTAGGCGGTGGTGAACTCGCGCAGGAAGAAATCCGCCAGCAGCGGGATATCCTCGCGGCGGTCGCGCAGCGGAGGCACATGAAACGGGATCACGTTCAGGCGATAGAACAGATCCTCGCGAAAGTTGCCGCGCTCGATCTCCTCGTCCAGGTTCTTGTTGGTGGCGGCCACCACGCGCACGTCCACCTGCACCGAGTCGGCGGCGCCCACCGGCTCGAAGCGCTGCTCATCCAACGCGCGCAGCACCTTGGCCTGCGTGCGCAAGCTCATGTCGCCCACTTCGTCCAGAAAGATGGTGCCGCCGTTCGCCTTTTGGAATTTGCCGATCTTGGTTTCGTGCGCACTGGTGAAGCTGCCCTTGACGTGTCCGAACAGCTCGCTTTCGATCAGCTCCTCGGGGATGGCCGCGCAGTTCACCTCCACGAAGGGCTCCGGCGCGCGCGGGCTCAAGGCGTGCAGCGCGTGCGCCACCAGCTCCTTGCCGGTACCGCTTTCGCCGTAGATCAGCACGCGCCCGTTGGTGCCGGCCATCAACGCCAATTCGTGCCGCAGCGCCTTCATGGGCACGCTCTCGCCGATGATGCGGTAGCGCGATTCCGTGCCTTCCCTCAGGCGGCTGTTCTCGAGTTGCAGGCGGCGATGCTCCAAGGCGTTCTTGGCCAGCACCGAAATCTTCTGAATGGTGAGCGGCTTTTCCAGAAAATCGAAGGCGCCCAGCTTGGTGGCCTTCACCGCCGTTTCAATGTTGCCGTGGCCGGAGATCATGACCACCACGGGGCGTTCGGTAAACGGGATCTCCTGGATGCGTGCCAACGCTTCCATGCCGTCCATTCCGGGCAGCCAGACGTCCAGCAGCACCAGTTCGCAGGGCTGCCGGCTCAGCTCTTCCAGGCACGCTTCGCCGCTCTCGACCGCGTGCGCGGTATAGCCCTCATCCTCGAGCACGCCGCACAGAGACTGCCGGATGTCCGGCTCGTCGTCCACAATCAGGATGCGGACCGGCTTCATGCGCGCGCCGCTACCGGCCGCAGCGCGGGCTCCCCATAATCGGGGTCCACCAGGGCCGGGATCTCGATGGTGAAGCGCGCTCCGCTGGGCAGGTTGTCCTCCACCCGTATCTGTGCGCCGTGGTCGGAGAGGATGTGATTGACAATGGCCAGCCCCAGGCCGGTGCCTCGTCCCTTGGTTGAGAAATACGGCAGGAAGAGCTTCTCCTTTTCCTCGGCCGAAACGCCGCAACCCGTATCGGCGATCACCAGTTCCACGGTTTCCGCGGCGCCCGCATGCGTGGTGATGAACAGCCGCTTCACCAGGGAGTCCTGCATAGCCTCGGCGGCGTTGTCCACCAGATTCACCACTACCCGCTGGAACTGGTCCCTGTCGATGTTGACCGGCGCCAGACCCGCGGCAAGCTGCACTCGAATGTCGATGCCGTCCAGGCGGCCGTGGAATACTGCCAGTGCGCTTTCGACGACTTCGTTCAAGTCGTTGCGCACCGGCTGCGCGGCCGGGAATCGCGCGAATTGCGAAAATTCGTCCACCAGCGTCTTCACCGATTCGACCGAGCGCGAAATGGTGCCCGCGCACTCGTTGAGGATGCGGCTGTTTTCCGGTGGAAGGCGCAAGCGCTCCAACTGGCGGCTGATGCGCTCAGCCGAAAGCGCGATGGGCGTCAGCGGGTTCTTGATTTCGTGCGCCACGCGCCGCGCTACTTCGTGCCAGGCCGCCGCCTTTTGCGCGCGCAGCAACTCGCTGGTGTCTTCCAGCACAATCACGAAGCCGGAAGTCAGTTTTTCCTCTAGCGCCGAGACGGTCACCGCCAGGTGCAGAGTCTGGCGTTCCGTCTGTAGCTCCAGTTGGCGGGATGCCAGGCCCGTGCGGCGCGCGCGTTTCATGAGGTATTTGATCTCGGCTGTGTCTTCGCGAGAGAAGAGGTCCTCCAGGTGCGTGGCCGTGGCCACCTGGCCACTCGGCAGAATGCGGCTCAGCGCGCGATTGACGCGCCGGATGGAGCCATCCGCGGCGATGGAAATGACTCCCGTGGGAATGCTCTCCAAAATGGCTTCCGTGAATCGCCGGCGCGCGTCCAACTCGCGGCTGTTGGCTTCCAGCTCCCGCGTCATTTCATTGAAGCCGCGCACCAGGCTGGCCAGCTCATCGATGGCGCGCACCTCCACGCGGTGCTTGAGATTGCCCTTGCTCACCTCGCCGGCGGCGTGCAGCAACGCCGAAATCGGGACGCTGATCTGCTTGGAAAGGAACAACGCGATCCAAGTGGCCACGAACAGCACGAAAAGCGTGATCATGGCCATGAACAACATGTAGAACCTGCGCACGTTCTGGCGGGAGCCGGCCAGTTCCTTCAAATAGCGATCGGATCGATCGATCTCCCGCTGTTTCGCGACGAAGTTGATGGGCACACGCGCGGCCAGTTCGACGGTCCCTTTCACAGCGCCGTCGATCTCGATGACGTGGCGGGAGAGCACGGTCTGGTTGTCGCCGGAGGGGCGTATGGGAAACTGCCCGATGGAGTCCAGCGGAATGCTGCCGTAGGCCGGAAGAATGGCCGCCGAGGCTAGGTCCTGCTCCTTGGCGAAGCGCTGGAGAAAGCCGGGCGTCTTAATGCCCTGCTCCAGCAGCAGGCGCGTCTCCGGCTCCGCGGCCAGCAGCGCGGCCTGCAGATCGGCTTCGTCCCGCAGTTCGTTGCGCAGCACGTCGGAGATTTGCACGAAGCTCTGGTGCGAGGCTTCCGATGGCTGGCTGAACCACTTATCGAGATTGCGGTTGAGCACTTCGTAGCTGAACAGCACCAGGAACAGGGCCGGCGTGATGCTCAGGGCCAGGGCGCCGAACACCAGCTTGGTCTGGATGCGCGAACCTTCGCGGTTGCTTTGGCGCTCGATGTACAGCTTGACGACGGTGCGCACCAGCATGAAGCCGAGCGTGACCATCAATACAAAGATCAGGCTGGAAATCGCCCAGAAAATGAAGGTCTGCTGCGGGTCAGCCGGTCCGTACTTCCCGAAATTGAAGGAGCCCTGCCACACCACCAGCGCCACTGAAATCGCCAGCAGGACGATGCCGCCGCCGTAGAGGATTCGCTGTCGCACCTCTTCAAATTATAGTGGAGCGGGGTTTCAGGCGCGCGCCTGCTGCTCCGGGCGCGCAGGAATAACCGCATCGGGGCGGCTCCTTAGGACCGGCTAGAGCCCCCACCGATGCGGCGCGCCCAAGTTGGGCTGGGATCGGGCGGCGGATCGTCTGGTCGACCGTTTTTACCGCAATCCCTGGCAAAGTCCGCGTCCAATGCTCCTTGCCAGGAACGCCAGAGGACTACCGCAACCTCAGACCCTCGGGGAGATCGTAGAAATCGTCGTTCGAAAAAAAACCCCTCTGATGCAACCAACAAGGGAAGAATAGCGAGCCCAAATACTGTTACGAACACCGGCTCCCGCAAGCACGTTGTCTTGTTGCGCTCACTCCTCTTCCGCCTGCCTGTTGCAGCAGAGGGCAGGTTAAAAGGTTACTTCGCCAATTCATCACCGAAAATAGCAATCGGACAACCAAGTGTCAATGGTTTCTATCCTGCTGAAATTGCGCAACGTCGCGGCCCGCACATTTGCGGGCGCCGTGGCTCGTTGGGCGGGCACTGTGTCGCTATGACACAATCGTGGTGGATGAAGCTTCTTCGGGTATCCGCCGTCGCGCTGGCCGTGGCGGTCCTTCCGAGTCGCGCGTCTGGTCAGGAGGCAACCCTGCCGGCCGACGCCGTGCACCCGCGCCTTTTGCTGACCGCCCGGCGGCTCAAGCTACTGCACCGCGAGCGCGAGCGCGAGTCCCTGCGCTGGAACCAGTTTCATCTTCTGATGGCCGGCAAAGCCCCCATGCCCGAAACGGGGTTCGCGGAGGCTCTGTACTACCAGGTATCCGGCGACTCCGCCGCCGGGCAACAGGCCGTCGCCTGGGCGTTGGGACCCGGCGCCGATCTGCGCCAGCTTGCGCTGGTCTTCGATTGGTGTCGGGACATACTCTCGGAGGCGCAGTCCAAAACGCTGGCGGCGAAGCTCGCACGGAGCATCCAGCAGACGCGCCGCGATTCGTCCATGGCCGCCGTTCGTTCACGTCTGCTGGCGGCAGTGGCACTGGCCGGACACTTGCCCGAGGTCCCGGAACGCGAATACGCCCAGTTCCATGCGTGGTGGGAGGGCCAGGTCGCGCCCGGTCTGAGCGAGGGCCGCCTGCCCGTGGCGCGCTATGACGTTTACGCCCTGATGGAAATCCTGCACGTAGTCCGCGACAACCTCAACATGGATCTTCGCGACTCCGCGCCGCGCTTCTTCAGCGATCTGGCGACGGTGCAGATCCTCAGCTACTACCCCGCGACCTATCCGGCCGGCGAAAATGAGTACCGCATCCCCGCCACGCTGCACCCTACCAGCGAACCGGACCTGCGCCGCGCAGCCCTTTCCCGCGCCGCCGAGCTGAGCATGGTGGCGTACGACAGCAACGCCCCGGGGTCCCAACTCTTGCAAGGCTGGCTCATGAACGACAATTTCCTGCTACGCGGCACATTCGGCACTCCCTATGAGTTTCTGTGGGCGAATCCTTACCAGCCCGGCCTCAGTTTCCACCAGGCCCCTTTGGTGCTGCATGACGACCTCTTCGGCCGCCTGTTCGTGCGATCCAGTTGGGAGGAGTCCGCGTCCTGGCTGGGGTGCTTCGACGGTGACCTGCAGTTGTTCGAGGACGGCCAGGTGACCGAGCTTAACCCGCATCTGGGCGCGGCTCCTTTGCAACTCGGCCGCGCGGTAATTCTCTTCGCCGCCTACACGCAGAAACTCAAAGTGGCCGTGGAAGGTGATGAGCCTGTGTTCGTGGTGGGACTCAAACCGCGGCAGAATTACCTGATCGAAGTGGACGATGAGGAGCTGGTGGAGGCATCCAGCGATGCCGGGGGCATTCTGGCGCTGGATCTGCCGCATAAAGCGGAAACCGGGGTGCGTTGGCGCGAGACGCCCGGCCACCCGCACTAAGATTTGAAGCCTTCCAAGCTATCCCCGAAGCTTTTTACGGGAGTTTTACAACACCAAGACAACCGGTGGGGCAATTTCTCCGTATTATCAGGTAGCAGAGGGAAGCAGCATGACAATCGCGACGATATCGAGAGAGGGCCTTACGGCCGTAGCAGTCCTGGTCGCGATTCTCTGGGGGTGTTACGCGCTGGAGCGGCGCAGCCTGCGTCAAGCCAACGACGAACTCCGCCGTGTGCTACCGGCCGCCAGGCGTGCCCGCGGACAATATGCGCCGCCGATGAAACGTTTCTCGAAGACCAATCACTATAGATCTTGGAGCGTGAACGGCGCGTCAAATCGCCGCCTCTATTCCGCCGTCTAGCCCGCCAGAACGATCTTCCAGTCTGCCCGCTGAGAATGCCGTTCACGCTCCGCAATCCGCCAACTGACATACAATGGCCATAAGCAAGCATGGTCATCCAGCTCCAGGGCAAAGCGGGACTACTCCGGCAACTCGGATTTATCAGCGCGACCGCCCTGGTAGTCTCCAACATGGTGGGGATGGGCATCTTCGCCACCACCGGATTTATGGCGCGGGATCTGGGCAGTGCCAAGCTGATCCTGTCGGTGTGGCTGGTCGGCGCGCTGTTCGCCCTGGCAGGCGCGCTCAGCTATTCGGAGTTGGGCATCAACTTCCCAAGCTCCGGCGGCGAGTATGTCTACCTCACGCGCGCGTTCGGCCCGGCGTGGGGCTTCATGACCGGCTGGATATCGTTCTTCGCCGGCTTCTCCGCGCCCATCGCGGCGGCTTCCCTGGCGTTCTCGGATTATTTGGGATACTTCTTTCCGTCGCTGCAGCAGAGTCACGCGCCGTATGTTTTCGGCTCAGGACCCTTCTCGATACGCCTCGGAGGAGGACAGGCTGTGGCCTGCCTGCTGATCGCCGGCTTCAGCATTCTGAACTGCCTGGGAGTCCGGCGCACGGCCCGTGTACAGAACGTGCTCACGGCCACCAAACTGGTGGTGATCATCGGTTTTATCGGGCTGGGGTTCCTGAGCGGTTCGGGAAGCTGGGAACACTTTTCCCAGCCGGCCGTGCGCACCGCGCCCACCACTTTGCCGGCGCAGTTTGTGATCAGCCTGCTCTGGGTAATGGTGGCGTACAGCGGATGGAATGCCGCCACCTACGTGGCCGAGGAGTTGAAGCGGCCGGAGCGGACGCTGCCTGCCGCGCTGGCCGCCGGCACGGCGCTGGTGACCGCGCTGTTCATCGGCCTCAACCTCATCTTCATTTACTCCACGCCGCTCGAATCCATGAAGGGCGTGCTGGCCGTCGGGGCGCTGGCCGCCTCCAACCTGTTCGGCCCGCAAGTGGCGGGGACCTTTTCCGCGCTGATGGCGCTTTCGCTGATGGCCACGGTAAACGCCGAGGTGACCATCGGGCCGCGGGTTTATTACGCTATGGCCAAGAACAAGGCGTTCTTCAAAACCGCCGCCACGGTGCATCCGGCGTGGCACACGCCCGTGGTCGCGATTTTGAGCCAGGGCCTCTGCGCCATGCTCATGACGCTGACACCCTTTCCGCAACTGGTCTATTACATCGGTTTCAGCCTGACGTTTTTCACGGTGATGTCGGTAGCCTCGCTGTTCATTTTCCGGCGGCGGGCGGGATGGCAAAAGCTGCGCCCAGTGAGCTTCTGCTTTCCGGCGATTCCACTATCCTACATTCTGGTGGGCGCCTGCATGATCGCCTATGGCATCGTCTGGCAACCGACGGCATCAATCAGCGCGCTGGCGACGATCGGGGCGGGGGCGGCGGTGTATCATGTGTGGCTGCGCCCGCGGGAAGTTGATCCCACACGACCGTAGGCTGGTTCCGGTTGGCAGGCGAAAGCGCCTGCCCCACGTCTGTCAGCCCGGATTTACGCCGCGCCGAGTGCCGCTCCGCAACTCACACAGTGCGACCAGCCCGGCTCCACCGCGTGCCGGCACTTCGGACAGACTTGCGTCAGGGCCGCGCCGCAATTCTGGCAGAAAGCATAACCCTGCCGCGCCTGCACCCCGCAATGCGGACAAGGCGCCAGTAGCGGATCCCGCAAGATGAAGTAGAGTATGATCCCGATGGCATTCGGGATGAAGGCTGCCAGCAGCGTCCACATTACGTAGCGCATACCGCGGCGGCGCGCGTCTTGGTTTACGTAGCCGGCCAGCCCCGCCCAAGCCAAAAGCGGTAGCCCCGGCAGCGCGGCAAGCAACACCCTGGCAACCAGCGGCCAATTCCGCAACTCGGGATCCTTGCCGAACGGCACCAACATCATCAATAAAAAGAATCCCAGCCACAAGCAGCCGCCGATCAGCCACGCTACCCACGGAACCAGTTTCATTTCCTTACGAAAGCGACTCATGAAACCCTCCTCAACTCGCGGCGGCGCTTTCCCAGAACGATGGCCGCCACCGCCGCGGTCAGCCACACCAGAACCGTCGATACCGCGGACCAGGTCCCCAGCCGGACCAGGTTGGCTCCCATGATGACCAACGCTCCGCCGGTCAAGACGCGAAAGAGGAACCAGAAAGTCAGGCCCACGGTCCACGCAAACAGCGCCAGCGCCGTCAGCATCAATTCGTTCCAACGGCGATCGGCAACCGCCGCCCGTTCCTGCCACACGCGCGCCCGCGTGCGCTCCATCAATTGGGCGGGGACGGCCGGCTGCGGGAGCCGCCCCAGGCCCAGCGAATATACGCTCCAGATCTCCAACTCGCGGCGGCACGTCGGGCACTCCCTGGCATGCTCATCCACGCGCCGCTGATCCGCCGCATCCAGTGCGCCGGCCGCGGCCAGTGCCAGCACCTCCGCGATAGATTCGTGTTCGTTCATACGCTCCGTCTTCCCGGAAACCGCGCCGCCATCACCGCGCGCACCCCTTCCAATGCCCGCCGCAGCCGGCTCTTCACCGTCGAAAGCGGAATGCCGGCCACCTCCGCGATCTCCTCCAGCTTCATGTCCTCTTCAAAGCGCAGCGTCAGCACCTCGCGGTGGATAGCGGGCAGATCGTGCACACACGCCGCCAGGATCGCGCCGCGCTCGAAGTCCAGAAGCTGTTCCAGCGCATCCGGATCGCCGGCCGCAAGCCGGTCGCGGGAGGGCTCGCTGGAATCGCCATCCGCGTCCAGGCTCTCGCCGCGCTTTCCCCGCCAAAAGTCGACGGCCAGGTTGTGCGCCACTGAGAACAGCCAGGCCTCGAAGTCGCGGCGCGCGTCGTAGCGGCCGATTCGCTCCATCACCCGTAGCCAGGTTTGCTGAAACAGGTCCTCCGCCGTGGCTGGTTGCCGCACCAGCTGCAGCAGATAGCGGTACAGGCGGTGCTGATACCGCGAGATCATGGCCGTCAAGGCGTCGGGATCGCCCCGCTTCAACCGGGTGATGGCGTCTTCGGCGCCGCTCAATGCCTCCGGGTTCATAGCCGCCGCGAGGATCATACCATTAACCACCGCCAACTGGGTATACGGATGGGATCCGCAAAAAGACCCATCCGGCATATACTGGTGGGGACACATCCGATGCCACTGGAAATCAATCAAAAGGAGGTCGCGCCCGGCACCGCGTTGATCACGTTGGAGGGCAACGTGATGCGGGGCCCCGAAGGCGAGGGCATTGAGACCTTGCTCGACGGCCTGCTCAGGCAGGGTTTCCGGAACATCATCTTCGACTTGACGGGCGTCAAGCGCATCGACAGCACCGGCATCGGCCGGTTCATCTCCAGCCTTAATAAAGTGGAGGAGAGTGGCGGCAAGATGCGCATGGCGGGCGCCCAAGGCTACGTGCGCGAATGTTTCCGCATCACCCGCCTAGATACTATTTTCCGGTTCTGCCCTACGGTCGAGGAAGCTTCGGCGAGCTTATAGGAGCAGCATTTCCCGCCCGCTAGAGGTGCCTGCATAATGTGCTATCATGTAGGCATGAAGACGCAGGCAGAATCTCAATACACGATCCGGGGTGTTCCGCGGGAGGTGGACCGCGCCCTCCGCCGCAAAGCAGCGCAGCGAAAGCAGAGCCTCAATCAGGTGATCGTTGAAGAACTGACTTCGGCAACCATCGGGCGCCGGCGTATGGCGGATTTCTCCGACCTAGTGGGACGATGGACTCCGGATCCCGGCTTCGACGAGATCATCGCCTCACAACGCCAGATTGATCCGGACAAGTGGAAGTGAGAGTCGCGCTGGACACGAACCGGCTGATCGATCTCTTTCGGGGCGATGCCACGCTGGCGGAGTTGCTGGAGACGTGTGAGGAAGTCTGGATTCCCTTGTTCGTTCTGGCGGAAATCAAGGCGGGATTGTACGGAGGGGCGCAACAGCACCGGAATGAGACTCTGCTGCGGAGGTTGCTGGCGAAGGCCACCGTAGCGGTGTTGCTACCGAGCCGGGAAACGGCCGAGCACTACGCCCGGCTGTTTGTGCAGCTCAAGCGCGCGGGCACGCCGGTTCCCGACAATGACCTTTGGATCGCCGCGCTTGCGCTGCAACATGACCTGACGCTGATCACGCGGGACCAGCATTTCCAGTACATCCCGCAATTGTTGCGGCTCGGAATGCCATAGGGCATTTGGTGGCCTGCCCACTGAGCGTGCAATTCTGCGATCATCCATAGAGGCACGGCATGCTCAGCGAGAAATTGCGCGAATGCGGGGTAGTGGGCGCCGGCGGAGCCGGATTCCCAACCTATGTCAAGGCCGCGTCGCGTGTCGAGTACATGATCGCCAACGGCGCCGAGTGCGAGCCTCTGATCCACAAAGACGCCGAATTGATGAAGCACTTCCCGGCTGAAATCCTGTCCGGGATGGCGGCCATGATCGAGGCCACCGGCGCCGCCGGCGGCAAGTTCGGCATCAAAACCAAGAACGCCGAGTCGCTGAGCGCGCTCCGAGCCCAGCTGGCTTCGGAGAAGATCGAATTCGTCATGCTTGGCGACTTCTACCCTTCCGGCGACGAATTCGAGCTGGTCTACGCCGCCACCGGGCGTCTCATCCCGCCCGCCGGGCTGCCGCTCCACGTGGGCTGCGTGGTCAACAACGTCGAAACGCTGTATAACGTACACTTGTCTGTGCGCGACAACCCGGTCACGGAGAAGTTCGTTTCCATCGCCGGCGCGGTGAACCAGCCCAAGTCGTTCTGGGCGCCGGTGGGAACCTCGTTCCGCGAGTTGCTGGCGCTGGCCGGCGGCGCCAAAGTCACGGATTTCGGCGTGTTCGTAAGCGGCCTGATGATGGGATGGCTGACCTTCGATCTCGACGACGTGGTCACCAAGACCACGGCCGGGCTCATCGTGCTGCCACGGGACCATTACCTGATCGCACGCCGCGACCGGTCGCAGGAGCAGATGAACCACATCGGCAAGTCCGCCTGTGACCAGTGCAGTTACTGCACCGAATTCTGTCCGCGCTACCTGCTGGGATACGAAGTGATGCCGCACAAAGTCATGCGCAGCCTGGGCTTCACGCTGACCGGCTCCCAAAACTGGAACCAGTGGGCGGAGCTTTGCTGCGCGTGCGGGTTGTGCACGTTGTACGCTTGTCCCGAGGATCTGTACCCGAAAGAGGCCTGCGACCAGGGCAAGCACGACCGGCGCGCCGCCGGGCTCCATTTCGTGCAGCAGAAGCCCGTCCAGGTGCACCCGATGAAAGAGTATCGCCGGGTGCCGCTGGCCATGTTGCGGAAACGGCTGAAGGTGGAGGAGTACGAAGCGGAGACGCCGTTCTGGAAGTGCGATCGCCACCCCGCCCAAGTGCGCATCAAGCTGCGGCAGCACGCCGGCGCGCCTGCCAAGCCGGTGGTCGAGGAAGGCGCCAAAGTGCGTAAAGGCCAGGCGATCGGCCGCCCGGACGCCGGCGAGCTGGGGGCCGCGATCCACGCCAGCATCGACGGTCGCGTGCGCCGGATCACGGAAGAATTCGTCGAAATCGTGGCATAGAATATGGCAAAGAATTCCATCGGGCTGATCGAGATGGGCAGCATCGCGGCGGGTTTTCAGGTGTGCGACGCGATGCTCAAAGCGGCCGACGTGGAGCTGGTGCTGGCGCGCTCCATCTGTTCGGGCAAATACATGGTGATGGTGCGCGGCGAGGTCGGCGCGGTACAGGCCGCGGTGGCCTCCGGCAACACGGCCGGGAGCTTTTCGGTGATCGACTGCTTCGTAATCCCAAACCTGCATGAGTCCGTCTTTCCGGCGATCAGCGGCACCGCCAAGGTCGAACAGCTCGAAGCGCTGGGCATCGTGGAAGCGTTTTCCGTGGCATCGCTGATCGAAGCCGCCGACGCGGCCGCCAAGGCGGCCGACGTGCAATTGATCGAAGTGCGGCTGGCCATGGCACTCGGCGGAAAAGCGTTTGTGACCATGACCGGAGACGTGGCGGCAGTGGAGAGCGCGGTGGCGGCCGGTGCCCAGGCGGTGGCGCAGAAAGGGCTGCTGGTGAATAAAGTGGTGATTCCGCGGCCGCGGCGGGAGCTGCTCAACGAGATGATTTGAGCCGCGTCACTCCCACTTCAGATCCTCGACGTCCCACTTGCCCTTGGCGCCGTAACGCAGCACGCAGGTGTAGTTGGTGCGCAGGGCCCTTCCCGACTGGCCCTGATAGTCGACGAAGCCGCGCACGCGGAAGCGGCCCGGCTCCAATTCATCGATGGACATCTCTCCTTCCGAGGAGAAGCGGGCGTTGCCCAGCGACATCAGATTCTGCTTGATGAGCTCTTGCGAGGCCACGCGCGCCTCTTCCCGGGTCGGGCGGTGAGACTGCGCCTGCTTGCAGGCAGTGACGGCCGACACCAGAAGCGCCAGAATAAGAAACCTGTGGAACAAGCAGCAATCTATCACGCCGCACAATCGAGCCGCAATGGCTCGGAGGGGTTCTAGGTGCTGGGTCATGGCATACTCATCGCAAACGGTCCAGCGCTCACCAGCGGCCGACACCCAGCACCCAGCGGCCGACACCCAGAACCCAGCGCCCGACACCCATCACCCGTAGTAGCCGCTTGAATTCTTCCTGCAATGGGCATACATTGTAACTAGACACGGAGATTTCAGATGAGACTGTCTTTTGCGGTGCCACTTTTTCTGGCCGCCTGCCTTGCGGCTTTCGCGCAAACCATGCCACGGATGACGACGGTCGATCCGGGCAATGGGAAAGCCGGGGACGAGATCACGGTAGCTGGGGAGAACCTGGCTAAGACGCAGGTGGCCAAGGTCTACCTGACGGATGGAACGCACGACGTTGTGGTGGAGTTGACCGAGCAGGCCGACACCAGCATCAAGTTCAAGATCCCGGCCAAGGCCCTGCCCGGCCGCTTCGCCCTGATGCTGCTGACCACGGGAAAAGAGCCCAAGCTCATCGAGCAGCCCGTCAAACTTACCGTCGAACAGTAACGGGCTAACTTTTCTCCCGGCGGTATGGCGAGGAAATGTAGCGGCGCGATTCGCGGGCGGCTTCGGCCTCGGGGGCGTAGGCGATAGCTTTTTTGTAGGCCTCGATGGCCAGATCGTGGCGCTGGGTGAGATCGTAAATCTGGCCGACACGCATCCACGCCAGCACGCCCATATTCAGGTCCACCTCATCGGCGTGGGCCGTCACCTTCTGCATATTCGCCAGGGCTTGGTCGAGGTGGTTGGACCAGAACTGGATGGTTCCCAAGTGGTAATAAATCATTTCCCACGGTACCCGGCTGTAGCCTGGCGATCCTTCGGTTTTCAAGCGCGCCACCTCTTCAATTCCGCCAATCGCCTTCTTGCCGTCGCCCAGAGCGGCATACATCCCCGCCTGCTCGAAACGCAGCAGGTAGTTGCGGGGAAACTGGCGGATTAGGTCCTCCACCACTGGCAGAGCCTTGGCAGGCTGGCGTTCCCGGCGATAAATCACGGCCAAAAAGATTTGTGCGTCGATGCGGTTTAGCGAGCCGTGCGCCGCCACGTCTTCGACGGTGCGTATGCCGCGCTCCCTGTCTCCGCGGAAGCCGATCAGGAATCCCGCCATACGGTAGGCCAAGGGCAGGCTTCCGATCACGTAGTCGTGCAGGCCCTGCACCAGGCGCGCATCCACGTTCGACGGATCCAGTTCGCTGATCCGGTTGTGCAGCTTGCGGGCATTGGTGGCGTCGTGCAGGGAATCCAGCCAGGCTTTCTTTACAAGGAAAAACCAGTTGGCACGCAGCCCGTAGGTGATGCCCATGGCATAGAGCGCGCCGGTGTCGTTGGGATTGCGGCCGAGCTGCGCCTGTTCGAGGGAGAGGGCTTTTTGGATTTCGTCCAGAAACCGCTGTTGGGTCTGCGGCGTGGGATTCAGTTTGGCCCGGCGCAGCAGCGAGTTGTTGCCCGTGACCAACTCGCTTTCGAGCGCTCCGTCGCGATACATCTCGCGGAACACGATGGTCTCAGCGGCGTGGTTGTGCAGATCCGGGTTGCTTGGTTCCTGCGTGATGGCCTGGTCGAAATCGGCCAGCGCCTCGTCGTATTCCAGGTTGTAGAAGTGCTGGTATCCGTCGTCGACCAGAGGGTTTCCGGCGAGCAGACGGATAGCGAAGCAGACAGCCGCGGCGAGGACTTTCAAAGCTACCGCCGGATCTTGCGCATCCAGTCGCCCCAGGAAAAGCCCGCGCGCGCCATCACCGCGCCCAGCACAAACGCCATCAGGATGCGGGTCCAGAATTGACGGTCCCCCGGCTCCACTTGCGTGAAGACGTTGCGCACCCAATCCGTCGTGCTGGGAACGAAGAACGGAAAATACTGCGAGCCGAAAACCCAGTTGCGCGCCGCCGGCGTCATGAGGAAATCGGCCAACGGCCACTGTACCGCCAGCAGAGCAACCACGAAGATGAGAGCGATCCGCGGAGCTCGCGCCCAATAACTGTATCGGCGCCACCAGGGCCGCGTGAGGTCCAGCAGGAATGCGGGAACGATCACCAAGATCGGAAAATCGGGCGGAACGAAGTGGGTCACCTGTTGGAAGACTGGCCCGAGCTTAGGCTCCGCCGGAAACAGCGGCAGAATCCAGACATACAGAAGGTTCAGCACCGTGTAGATGCCGGTGACTGTAGTCCCCGCCCAGCGGTAATCCGACATCTGGTAAAGCCCCGCCAGAAAGAAGCACGATCCCAGCGACATAAGCAGATAAAACAACCCGCTGTGCATGTAGTTGCGCAGCAGGAATTCCTGAAAGATGCCGAACGAAGTGACCAGCAGGAAGGTGTAAGTGTATAGCATCAGCGCGTGCAGCCGTGTGTGCAGGGCGCCTTCCGCATGGCTCAAGTTACCCATGATCAACAGCAGAGTACCTATGCGAATCACCAGGATGCCGAAGATCAGCAGCACGTGCGGCGGACTGAGGACCTTCACGTCCAAACCGTAAGCGGCGTGCCACCAGTTGTCGAACGGCGCCGAAGTAATCATGGCGACTCCGCCCCAGGCGCAGACAAAGGCGCCCAGCAGTCCGCGGAAACCCCAGATGCGCACCGAACCCGCCTGCGCTTCCGCGGAGTGGCCGAAGGAACTGGAAAGGATCAGGTACCCGCATGAGATCCCGGCCAGGATGCCGCACAAATAGATCAACATGTGCGGAGCAGTCCAAAACGTATCGCGGCCGATGCTCTTATGCCATGAGATGTCCCAAATGCCGCCTATCGAGGCGGATGTGATTGCAATCACACACGTCCAGATGTACCAGGGGATGGATGCGGTGCGCGCCGTGGTGCGCTCCGCCCAGCTTATGGTTGCGGTCTGAGCCATGCCTCCGCTCCTTGAGAGTCACTCTAACACATCTTTGGCAGGGCAGTTGCTCTGACACCAGCGCAGATGAGGAGGATGAAATGCTCTGGACGATTTTCGTGATTTTGTTGGTTCTCTGGCTGCTTGGGCTGGTGACTTCCTACACTCTGGGCGGCTTTATCCATATACTACTGATTCTGGCGATCGCCATGCTTTTGATCCAGTTCCTCTCGGGCCGCCGCGCCGTTTGACAGGCGGTGGCTCGGACCAACCACACCGCAAACGCCAGGAATTGCTACATTAAGATTCTTGGCGAATGCTGCGATTTGAAACCGCCGGTGAGTCGCACGGCGAGTGCCTGGTGGCCACCCTCACAGGACTCCCCGCCGGCGTGCCGATTTCCCTCGACACTGTAAATCACGAGCTCTGGCGGCGACAGCAGGGCTATGGCCGCGGCGGCCGCATGAAGATTGAAAGCGACCGCGCCGAGATCGTCGCCGGCGTGCGGCATTCACATACCATCGGCTCCCCGGTCGCCATTCTGATCCGCAACAATGACTGGCAGAATTGGACCGAAGCGCTGCCCGTCGAGGACATGGATGGCGCCGAAGATAAGAAGAAGCCGCTGACGCAGCCCCGGCCGGGACACGCCGATCTGGCGGGCGCGATCAAGTACAATTTTCACGATGCGCGTTACATACTGGAGCGCGCCAGCGCCCGCGAAACCGCCGCGCGCGTGGCTATCGGCGCAATTGCCAAAGCGCTGCTGAGCGAGTTCGGCATCGAGATCGCGAGCCATGTAATTGCCGTGGGCGGCGTCCGCCTGGAACGGAGCGCCGCGTGGGACGAAGTATTGGCCCTGCGCGCGAAGAAGGAAATCCTGCTGGGCTGTGTGGATGCCGGGACCGAAGCCCGCATGAAAGAGGTGGTGGACCAGGCATATCGCACGGGCGATACGGTGGGCGGAGTTTTTGAGGTGATCGCGCACGGCGTGCCTCCTGGCCTGGGATCGCACACCACCTGGGACGCGCGCCTGGACGGGCGCCTGGCGCAGGCGGTGGTTTCCATTCAGGCGGTGAAAGGAGTCGATCTGGGATTCGCGCGGGAGAACGCCGCCAGCTTCGGCTCCCAGGTTCAGGACACCATCCACTACGATCGCGCGGCGCACCATTTCACGCGCGGAGCCAATCGGGCAGGCGGCCTGGAGGGCGGCATCACCAACGGCCAGGACGTGCTGGTACGGGGATTCCTGAAGCCCATCTCAACGCTGCGGCGGCCGCTCGAATCCGTGGATCTGGCCACGCGCGAGCCGGCCCTGGCAGCCTATGAGCGCTCCGACGTGTGCGTGGTTCCGGCGGCAGGCGTGATCGGGGAGGCCATGGTGGCCCTGGTGCTGGCACAGGCGTTTCTGGAAAAGTTCGGCGGCGATTCGCTCGGCGAAACGAAGCGCAATTTCGAAGGATATCTGACGCGGGTTCGAGATTTCTGAAAATATGGTCTATCCAATTGTGAAGTACGGCAATCCGGTGCTGGAGCGTGAAGCCGAAGAGGTCACCGAATTCGACACGCCTGAGCTGCACAAATTCCTCGAAGACATGTTCGAATCCATGTACGCCGCCAAAGGCGTGGGACTGGCCGCGCCGCAGATCGGATTCTCCAGGAAGATCGCCGTCATCGATATTTCGAACGCCGAGAACGCGGCGGACAAACTGGTGCTGATCAATCCGCAAATTCTCCGCGTGGAGGGCAGGCAGGAGGGCGAAGAGGGATGCCTGAGCATTCCCGGTTTCCGGGAGCAGGTGAAGCGCGGCAAGCGTGTCACGGTGCGGGCCCAAGACGCCAAGGGCGAGACTTTCGAGAAGACTGGCGAAGACCTGCTGGCGCGCGCATTTCAGCATGAAACCGATCACTTGTTTGGCAAGCTGTACATCAGCCACATCAGCGCGTTGAAGCGCGACCTGATCCGGCGTAAGGTGCGCAAGATGGCGAAGGCGGGGGAGTGGGAGTAGCGTGGCGCCGGCACCCCTGCCTGCCGGGGTACCCCTCCGGGGTCGGGCACTCCTGTCGGCGCATACTAACTTGATTCCATGCGCCTCGTATTTCTCGGCACTCCCGCGTTCGCTGTCCCAACCCTGGACAGTCTCGTCGCCGTCGGCCACGATGTGCTTTGCGTGGTCACGCAGCCGGATCGGCCCAGCGGGCGCGGCCAGCGGCTCACCGCATCTCCCGTGAAAGAGGCGGCACTGCGGTTTGGCCTGCCCGTCTACCAGCCCGAGCGCATCCGCAAACCGGAGGCCGTCGCGGCGCTCGCGAGCCTTAAACCCGACGCGATGGTGGTGGTCGGCTACGGCCAAATCATTCCGCAAACCATAATCGACATCCCGCCGCACGGGATTATCAATGTGCATGCCTCGCTGCTGCCCAAATATCGCGGCGCCGCGCCGGTGCAGTGGGCCATCGCCAATGGCGAGACCCGTACGGGCGTGACGACCATGCGGATCGACGCGGGGCTCGATACCGGAGACATGCTGCTGAAAGCGGAAACCGAAATCGGACCCGAGGGGACCGCCGTGGAACTGGGGGCGCGCCTGGCGACGATGGGGGCCGCGCTGTTGATCGAAACTCTGGAACTGATCGACACCATCGTGCCGCAGAAGCAGGATCCGGCCGAAGCCACATATGCGCCGCTGCTCACGAAAGAGGACGGGCTCATCGACTGGCGCCAGCCGGCGCAAGCGATTTACAACCGCGCGCGCGGCCTGCAGCCCTGGCCCGGCGCGCATACCAGGTTTCGCGGCCAGCAACTGCACATCTGGAGATCGCGCGTGGCGGCGGGCGGATCGGGCACACCGGGCACCCTGGCGCCGCGTCCCTTGCGCGTCACCTGCGGCGCAGGCGGGCTGGAGCTGATCGAAGTCCAACTCGAAGGCCGCAAGAGAATTACGGCCGAAGAGTTCGCCAATGGCCAGCGAATCACCGACAATGACATTTTAGGAGAATCCTGAAGTGGATCTGCCGCTGGGCTATCGCTACGCCGCCACCTACGCAGGCATACGCCAGGCCGAGAAGGACGACGTTGCGCTGATCGTTTCCGGTCTGCCGGCCGCGGCCGCCGCGGTGTTCACGCAGAATCGCGTGCAGGCGGCTCCCGTGAAGCTTTGCCGGAGGCACCTGGCGGCATCACGGGGTTCCGCGGGCGCCATCCTGGTGAATGCGGGCAATGCCAACTGCGCCACGCGCACGGGCGACGCGGTGGCGCTCAACTGCTGCCGTTCCGCGGCGCGCCTGTTGCGGCTGCCGGTTGCGCAAGTGCTGCCCGCATCCACCGGCGTGATCGGGGTCGAGATGAACGCGAAGCTGGTCACGAACGCGCTGCCGCGCCTGGTGGCCGGCCTGCGCGAAGACGGCTTTGGCAACGTGGCGCGCGCCATCATGACCACCGACACGGTCGCTAAAGAGGCGTTCGGCCAGGTGAAACTGCGCCGCGGTACGGTGCGCATCGCCGGAATGACCAAAGGCTCCGGCATGATCCAACCGCGCATGGCCACCACGCTCGGCTTCGTGCTCACCGACGCGCAGATTCCGGTCGCAATGCTGCGCCGCATGTTGCGCCGCGGAGTCGAGCGCAGCTACAGCCGCATCTCGGTGGATGGCGACACATCCACGAACGATACGCTGCTGTTACTGGCCAACGGCGCTTCCGGCGTGCGGCCCGATCCCAAGGAAATGCCTGCCGTGGAGCAGGGCCTGGCCGCCGTGATGGAGGATCTGGCGCGCAGCATCGCGCGCGACGGCGAGGGCGCCCGCAAGCTGATCACGATTCTGATTTCGGGCGCGGCCACCGACGATGCCGCCGCGCAGATGGCGCGTGCCATCGCCAATTCGCCGCTGGTGAAGACGGCGGTGGCCGGATCGGACCCGAACTGGGGCCGCATCCTCTCGGCCGCGGGCAATGCCGGCGTGGCGTTCGATCCGCGCAAGGTCGATATCGACATGCAGGGCATGCCGGTCTGCCGCGGCGGGCTGGCGGCGCGCTTTTCCGAGAGCGAGCTGAAGCAGAAGCTGGACGCTCCGGAGTGCGAGATCCGCCTGACATTGCGCGGCAAGGGCCTGGGGAACTCGCGCTTTTGGACTTGCGACTTAACCGAGGGCTACATACGCATCAACGCGAGTTACCGGACCTGATATGTGGCGGCGTATTTTCTTACTTGTGTTATCGGGCGCGATTTTGGGCGCGCGCCCCGCGGCCGACCCGAAGCAGCAGGTCTTCGACCTGTTCGCCAAGATCGCCTCGGAACTGAGCGCCGGCAACCCGATGGTCTTCCTGGAGGCGGTCGATCACGACATGCCGCACTTCGAGGATTTCCAGAATGACGTGACCGCGCTGGTCGAGCAGTCAGAACTCACGAACTCGATCGAAGTGTATTCCGATGAAGGCGACGATAACCATCGCGCGGAGGAGTTGGATTGGTTCATGGAGATCGTGGACAGGTCGGCATCACGCCCTTTGGAGCGGCGGCGCGCGGTGGTGAAGTTCCGCCTGGAGCGGCGCGGCAAGAAGTGGAAGATCGTCGGGATCGACCCGCTGCACTTTTTCGCTCCGCCTAAGTGAGACTTCCCACGGTGCGGGCTGTCTCACGGTGGCCGGTGGTTGGTGGTTGTGTCGGCTGCGGCCGGAGTTCGTGAGGGGCGGTAGGCGGCGCCGCTGCCTACCGGCGCAATACTGAATGATTATGAATCGCTGCGCTTGGGCAAGCAACGAATTCTCGATTCCCTATCACGACCAGGAGTGGGGCGTGCCGGTGCACGACGACCGCCTGCTGTTCGAGTTCCTGGTGCTGGAAGGCGCGCAGGCCGGCCTAAGCTGGGATACCATCCTCCGCAAACGCGTCCGCTATCGTGAAGTGTTCGACAACTTCGACCCGGCCGTGGTGGCGCGTTACGGCAAGCGGAAAGTGAACGCGCTGCTACGCGATGCGGGTATCATTCGCAATCGCCTGAAGATTGCGGCGGCCATCGGCAACGCGCAGGCGTTTCTGAAGGTGGCGGAGGAGTTCGGCAGCTTCGACGCGTACATCTGGCAGTTCACCGGCGGCCGTCCGCGCGTGAACGCATGGCGCACGCTGAAGGAGCTGCCGGCGCGCACGGCGGAATCAGATGCCATGAGCAAAGACCTGAAGCGCCGCGGCTTCCGATTTGTGGGATCGACCATTTGCTATGCGTTCATGCAGGCGGTGGGGATGGTGAACGATCACGCGGTGGACTGCTTCAGGTACAGTCAACTCCGGTGAGTCTTCCGCGGTGCCCGGGGCAGCGTGGTTCTCGCGGCACCGGACAGGCGGTTAGTTACTCCAGGTTAGTGTGGCAAGGTCGCCAAGTCGATTACATCCGCAATCAACAGCGTTGTGGGGCTATATACGACACAGTACCCGTCCAGATAGCCGAAACATAGCCGGCGGGCGGAGCCGGCAATTCTCGGATCACAGCGACGGGAACGGGGCGAATGCTCGCATGCCAGTCGTCGGGTAGTTTCGCACCGGCGACGAGGGCGTGGCGGTGTGCAACATCTACGTGCTCGATTCTCTTGTAATGCTCGCGCAGCTTGGCAGCATCCTCCTGCCGGAAATGAAACTCGGCCGCATGATCGTCGGCGCGCGCGTCGCCCTGGTCGCGAGCAGCATCCTTGCGTTGTTGAGCCTCATCGGGGCGGTCCTGGGCGAGCAAAACCGGCGCGGACGAGAGTGCCACGGCACTTATGGCAATAAGCAAGAAACTCTTGGTGTTTTTCATATCAGTTCTCCCCTATCGAGAATTCAAAAGAGCAGTCCAGTGGACGCTCGCTGGCTGGAGAAGCAGTTTCGTTACCAGGCGGCGCTGTGCCCACAGATACAAAAAGCCGGCGGGCACTCGGAGGAGCGCGCCCGCCGGCCGGTCCCGCAAATTTGGAGCGGAACCTAACTCAAAGGGGGTTCTTTACATTTGTATGACGCGCGGCGAGGCCCAAACGTTGCAACCAGTGGCCTGTCACCGCATATAGAACAGGCTCAGGCGCGGCAACCCGGCTTTTTCCAACAGGTTGCGCTCCAGGTATTGCTTCTCAAGCAGGGCCAGGTGCTCGCCGGTCATCTTGGAGCGATAGGGCCGAAGCTGCGCGTCCAGCTCGCGGCGGGCGTCCAGCAACTGCTCCTCGGATTGGCGGCTGCGCGCCGACGCGATCATCTTCTCCTCCAGCACGGTGAGCCGGCGCTCGAGCGCTTCCAGATCCTGATAGTGCTGTTCGACTTCGGCGGCGATGCGATCCAGCGCGGATGCGATCTCGTCGTAATCCGCGCCCGCCTGGCGCACGGCCGCGGCATTCCGGGTGAGGTAATCGCGCAGATCGTCGAGCGAAAACGGCGGCGCGGATTCCCGGCTGCGCGTGGGCGGCGCGGTGCCGGCCATGATCTGAGCTTCCGTCAGCACCGCCTGCGCGCAGAAGGTGAGCGAATTCACCATCTGCGTTTTCGACTTCCGACCGCGCCATTTCTCGAAAGCCGCGTCGATGCCGCGCAGCACCGCTTCGAGCGGCACGCCCGCATTCTTCCAGCTTTCGACCAGCGCCCAATCGAGCGGCGAGAGCAGAAACAGGCTGGTTCCGCGCACCCTCTGGAAGTGCTCTTCGATCTCGGTGAAGTAATTGAAGTAGTTGTAAACCCAGTCGTCGCTCACTTCGCGGCGTTCCGTTCCCAGATGAGTTGCAAGCCTTCGAGCGTCAGGTGCTCGTCGATGAATTTCAGGTGGCGGGAGCCGCGGGCGATGAGCGCGGCTTGGCCTCCTGTGGCGATCGCCTTGGTCTCCGGGCCCAATTCGGCGATGAGGCGATCCAGGATTCCGTCGATCATGCCCAATGCGCCATAATAGAGTCCCGACTGCATGCTGGCCACCGTGTTGCTTCCGATCACTTTGGCGGGCTCGCGAAATTCCACCATGGGCAGGCGCGCCGTCTTGGTGAACAACGCTTCAACCGCGATTCCGACACCGATGGCGATGGCGCCGCCCAGATACTCCGCGCGGGCCGAGATCACATCGAAGTTGATGGTGGTGCCCAGATCCACGACGACGCACGGGCCGCCGTATTTGTGGAAGGCGGCCACACCGTTTACCAGGCGATCGGCGCCCACCTGGTTGGGATCGTCGTAGCGGATGGCGATACCCAGATCCGTCTGGGGCGTAACGAACATGGGCTCGAGCTGGAAGTAGCGGTGCGCCATGGCGGCCAGGTTGGCATCGAGCGGCGGGACCACGCTGGCGATGATGATGCCGTCCACGCCGGGCGTATTCAATTCGGCCAGCGCGAACAGGTTACGTAGCAGCACGCCCCATTCGTCGGCGGTCTGGCCGTGGACGGTGCGCAGGCGCCAGTGGCTGATTAGGTTGCGGTCTTCGAATGCGCCGATGGTAATGTTGCTGTTTCCGACGTCGAGGGCGAGCAGCATAGTAAGTACACTATGGAAGGCCACTCCCTTACAGTCGTGGCTCCGATTCGGAGCCGCGCGCGTCAGCAAGCGGTCTTTGAGTGCGAAGCGTTAAGCCGCGCGGACTCCTCCAGCGAGTATAAGGGATTCCGAACCGTCATCTGCGCGCAAAATCAGAAAGCCGGCAGGATCGAGACCTGCGGTAGCGCCTTCCAGGACGCCGCCGGGCTGCACGACGCGCACGCGTTTACCGCGGACATAACTGGAACGTCGGGCGAACAGGTCCAGCACCGGCGCGCGCCCGCCTTCCACCAGCATGCGGCTAAAGCTGTCGATGGCCGTGAGGAGGCCGACCAGCAGGTCTTCGCGCGATTGCGGGCGGCCGGAGACGATGCGCAGCGAGGTGGCTTCCGCGGCGATCTCCGGAGGAAAGGCGGTGTGGTTGACGTTCATGCCGATGCCCGCGATAGCTACCGAATCCACGAGTTGCACCAGAATTCCTGCGGTTTTCTTGTCGCCGAGCATCACGTCATTGGGCCAGCGCAGATCGGGGGGCAAATCCGCGACGCGCGCGATGGCTTCGGCGGCGGCCAGACCTAGGGCCAGCGTCAGCACAGGCAGCGAATCCGGCGGCAACGGGAGGCGCAGCACCACTGAAACGTACAGACCGGCGCCGGCTTCGGAATGCCAGGAATGGCCGTGGCGTCCCTGGCCGGCGGTCTGCTCCTCGGCAACCACCGCGGTTCCGGAAGCGCACCCTGCGGCGGCGAGAGTGGCGGCCTCGTGCATCGTGGAGGTGATGGTTTCGAAGAATGAGATGTCGCGATTAGGAACTTGGCGGCGGACGAGATCCACGTTAAGGGGCTTCATCCATCATTCCCCGAGAGCGTCCAGTGCCGCCAGCGCCGCGACGACTTTGGCAAGCTGCGCCTCGTATTCGGCCAGCTTGGCGCGCAGCGACTCCACCACATGGGCCGGCGCGCGGTTCACGAAGGTCTCGTCGGCAAGCTGGCGGCGGGAGTTGGCGATGTTCTTTTCCAACTGCTCCTTTTCCTTGGTCAAGCGGCGGCGCTGCGCGTCCACCTGCGTTTTGGGCACGTGCAGAACCAGGTCGAACTGCGAACTGGAGCGGGTGGCCGCGCCCGCCGGCGCCGCATCGGAGCAAAATTCCAGGCTGATGCCGACCAGTTTCCGGATGGCGTCCAGGTGGCGCAAACCGATCTCTTGCGCATCGCCGCGCGTATAAAGCGTGCCCTGCAATTCCAGCTTGGGATCGAGCTTCATCTCGCTACGCAGGGTGCGCACCGCGGTCACGATATCCTGCAGCGTGCCGATTTCACGCTCCGCCGCGAAGTCGGTGGCTTGGGCGCGATACTGGGGATACTCCGCCAGCGCGAGGGACACGGGGCGCTCCGCATTGCCTCTGAGCCGCTGCCATAGCTCCTCGGTGAGGAACGGCATGGCCGGATGCAGCAGGCGCAGCGCCGTTTCAAAGGCGGCCAGCACGTTGCGCCAGTCGGCGTTGCGGCCGGAGTTTTCCTCGAAGCGCAGCTTCTTCAGCTCCAGGTACCAGTCGCAGAACTCATGCCAGAAGAAATGCCAGAGCAACTGCGCCGCTTCATGGTAGCGAAACTGCTCGATGGCGCGGTTCACCTGTTCGGCGCGGGTATTCAGGCGGCTGAAGATCCAGCGGTCTTCCATCGCGACTTCGAGGCTGGGCCCGGCTTCGGGACGGAATGTTTCCAGGCGATTCGGCAGCCAGGGTTCCACGCCGGAGCGCTCCATATTCACAAACAACAGGCGCGCCGCGTTCCAGATTTTGTTGGCGAAGGCGCGGGCGCTTTCCATGCGCTCTTCGGAGAGCACGATGTCGGTGCCCGGCGCGGCGCCCAGCAGCAGCGCCATACGCACGGCATCGGTCCCGTACTTCTCGGTCACCACCAGCGGGTCGATGGTGTTGCCGCGCGTCTTGGACATTTTTTGACGCTCGGCATCGCGCACCAGGCCGTGAATGTAGACCTGGCGGAACGGAATCTCGCCCATGAACTCGCAGCCCATCATGACCATGCGCGCCACCCAGAAAAACAGGATGTCGAAGCCGGTGATGAGCAGCGATGTGGGATAGAAAAGCTGTAAATCCGGGGTTTCGTCCGGCCAGCCCAACGTGGAGAAGGGCCAGAGCGCGGAGCTGAACCAGGTGTCCAGCACGTCCGGATCCTGCACGAGCTGCGAGGAGCCGCAGCGCGCACAGCGTTCGGGCGCTTCGCGCGCCACCACGATCTCGCCGCACTCCTGGCAATGCCACGCCGGAATGCGATGGCCCCACCACAACTGCCGCGAGATGCACCAGTCGCGGATGTTGTACATCCACTCGAAATATGTTTTGGTCCAGTTCTCGGGGATGAACTGTATGCGCCCGGTTTCGACCACCGCGATAGCTTTTTCGGCGAGCGGTTTGGTGCGCACGAACCACTGCGTGGAGATCAGCGGTTCGACGATGGTCTTGCAGCGGTCGCACCGGCCGACGCCGAGCGTGTACGGCTCGATCTTTTCCACGAGGCCGAGGCGTTCGAGGTCCTCGACCACGCGGCGGCGCGCTTCGAAGCGATCAAGGCCGGCGTAGGGACCCGCTTCGGCGGTCATGCGGCCGTTTTCGTCGATGACCTTGATGCGTGGCAGATTGTGGCGCTTGCCGGCTTCGAAATCGTTGGGGTCGTGGGCCGGCGTGACCTTCACCGCGCCGGTGCCGAATTGGGGATCGGCCAGATCGTCGAGGATCACGGGAATCTGGCGATTCATCAGCGGCAGATCCACGGTGCGGCCGTGCAGGTCGAAGTAACGCGGGTCTTTGGCGTTCACGCCGACGGCGGTGTCGCCTAACATCGTTTCCGGACGCGTGGTCGCCACGACGACGTGGCTGGTGGCTGGTGGCCGGTGGCTGGTGGTTGTGCTTGCACTGGTAATTGGGTAGCGGATGTGCCAGAGATTTCCTTGCGTCTCCGTGTTTTTCACTTCCAGGTCGGAGAGGGCCGTGTGGCAGCGCGGGCACCAGTTGACCATGTACTCGCCGCGATAGATCAGGCCTTTTTCATAGAGGCGCACGAAGACCTCGCGCACCGCGCGCGAGAGGCCGGGGTCTAGGGTGAAGCGCTCGCGGCTCCAGTCGCAGCTTGCGCCCAACCGGATCATTTGCCGCTTGATCTGATCGCCGAATTGGGCCTTCCATTCCCACACGCGCTCGATGAATTTTTCGCGTCCCAACGCGCGGCGGTCGATGCCTTCTTCGGCCAGTTTGCGCTCCACCACCATTTGCGTGGCGATGCCCGCGTGGTCGGTGCCGGGCAGCCATAGCGTGTTGTCGCCGCGCATGCGATGCCAGCGGATGGTGACGTCGATCTCGGTGTGCTCCAGCATGTGGCCGATGTGCAGCGAGCCGGTCACGTTGGGCGGCGGAATGACGAGCGAGAAGACGTGCGGCAGCGCCTTCTGCGAGGCGTGGAAGACGCCGGAGTCAATCCACCACTGAGCCCAATGCGGCTCGAACCGCTGAGGCTCGTAGACTTTCTCGATTTGCATGGGGAATTACTATGATATCAACCTGGCTCGCTTTCGGTCTTAGTAGCCGGTGCTCCCCGGCGATATGTGATCCTGAAAAGATGTCCGTTCTGGAGAGCATCCGACGCGAATGGCGGCCCATGTTGACGCTGGCCTGGCCGCTGGTGCTTGCCGAATTGGGCTGGATGGGCATGGGCATCGTCGATACCGTAATGGTTGGCCGGCTGCCGAAGAGCGCCGTCGCGATCGGCGCGGTAAGCCTCGGCAGCATCCTGTTTTACACCTGCACTGTCTTTGGAGGCGCGCTCCTCTTCAGTCTCGACACAGTAGTCTCCCAGGCGTACGGCGCGCAGCGGCTCGACGATTGCCATCGCGCTTTGTGGAGCGCCCTGTACCTGTGCGTGGCGCTGGCGCCGCTGCTGATGATCGTGAACGCGGCGATGGCTGCCGGCCTGCCGCGCTTCGGCGTGAACCCCGACGTCCTGCCGCAAGCGTCCGCGTACATTCGCATCCTGAATTGGGGCACTCTGCCGCTGATGCTTTACTTCGCGTTCCGCCGCTACCTGCAAGGAATGGGTATGGTCAAGCCGGTTATGTTCACGCTGGTCTCGGCCAACCTGATCAACTTGTTTGGGAATTGGGTGCTGATCTACGGTCACCTCGGCTTCCGCGGCATGGGCACCGACGGATCGGCCTGGGCCACATGCATCGCGCGAGTTTATATGGCGGGCGTCTTGATCGCTTCCACGCTCTACTACAACCGCGCTCGCGACTCCGGATTGTTTCGTGTTTCCCTGGCGCCGAATTGGGCGCGTTTGGCGCACTTGTTGCGGCTCGGGCTCCCTGCGGCGACGCACGTATCGCTCGAAATAGGAGTCTTCGCTATGGCGACCGCCCTGATTGCCACGCTGGATGCCGCGTCGCTGGCGGGGCATCAGATTGCGCTGAATCTGGCGAGTGTTACGTTCATGGTCCCGCTGGGTATCAGTTCCGCCGCGGCGGTGCGTGTCGGACATCTGATCGGCGAGGGCAATCCCGCCGGAGCGGGCCGCGCCGGATGGAGTGCGCTGGCTTGCGGAGTGATGTTCATGGGCTCGGCAGGGGTCGTGTTTCTGGCGATGCCGGCACGCATCGCGAGGCTCTACACGCCTAACCCCGCGGTCATTCGCATCAGCGTTACGCTGCTGGCGATCGCGGCTGCGTTCCAGTTGTTCGACGGATGCCAGATCGTGGCCGCGGGCGCGTTGCGCGGTGCCGGCAACACCCGTACACCCATGTTGTGCAACCTGGTGTTCTACTGGTTCGTCGGCCTGCCGCTCGGGTGGCTGCTGTGTTTCCGCGCGGGATGGGGGGCGGCCGGTATATGGACCGGACTCTGCATCGGCCTTATCTTGATCGGCTCGACACTGCTGATCGTATGGCGGCAGACTGTGGCCGAGTTCAGCCGGTCCGCGCCACGCCGCGCTATTCGATCAGCGTGAAGGTCACCTCGATTTGCGTCACGCCCTCCATCGCTGGTTTAACCAGCGGCCAATCAGTTTCGAAAAACGCTCTCTGTTTGACTGGCTGTGCTAAGGTGTAAGGAAAACGTGCGAAGGTACGAAAACAGACAAAGAGGTACAGGGAGAATGTTCAACTTTCGGAGGGGGGTTGTGGAAAGCGCTGTATTGTTGCTGGCCGCGCCCTGCTTTTCGCAAACACCTAGCGGCTGGCCCTTCGCGGGCAACGACTTGAATAACAGCCATTGGGCATCCACGGAAACGATCCTGAACAACCAAAACGTGAGCGGACTGGCTGTAGCGTGGCAATTCACCACCCAGAACGACGTTTCGGCGACCCCGTCGGTGGATTCCACGGGAGGCTATGTCTACTTTCCGGATTGGACCGGAAACCTGTATAAATTGAATGCGGCCACCGGCGCTCCCATCTGGACGCATAAAATGACGGATTATGGGTTGAGTCCGGCGGTGATGTCGCGTACGACGCCAACGCTTTACGGCACGATGGTGATCATCGGCGTCAGCGCATCGCTGTCGAATCCGAATCCGTGCGGCGCGTACCTTTTGGCGTTGAACGCGAGCGACGGTAGCCTGGTATGGAGTACGCAGCTCGATCCCAACCTGAATGCCGTCTCAACCGCCTCCCCCATCATTTACAATGGCGTGGCTTATGTGGGAGTATCCTCGAGTGAAGAAAAGCTGAGCAATCCGACGTTCCGCGGCAGCCTGGTCGCGGTTTCGCTAACCAATGGGCAGATTCTCTGGCAAACGTACTTCGTGCCGACTGGGTACAGTGGCGCTCCGGTTTGGTCCAGCACACCTGTGATCGATGGCTCGCGGAGCCAGATTTACGTAACGACGGGCAACAACTATCTGGTGCCTCAGTCGGTTCAGACGTGTGAGCAGGCCGCGAACGGAACCCGCGCGGCGATCCTGGCGTGCCAGGCTTCGAATAACTATGAAGATTCGATTGTCGCGCTGGATCTCGCCACGGGAAACGTGAAGTGGGGACGCCGTTGCTCGGCCGACGACGCGTGGATTACCGCCTGTAGCGGCCATGGAACGGCTTGCCCCGATCCCACGGGACTGGATTTCGATTTCGGCGCCGGCGTCAACCTTTTCACGGCGACGATTAACGGCATTCCGACCCAGTTAGTCGGGGCCGGCCAAAAGAGCGGCGTGTACTGGGCTGTGTCGCCGACTAATGGAGCGATGCAGTGGTACACCGTTGCCGGGCCGGGCGGAAGAGTCGGCGGAATGGAGTGGGGTACGGCATCGGACAACCAACGCATCTACGTCGCGATCAGCAACACGGCCCAAAAGCCGTACACGCTGCAGCCCTCGGGAACATCTTGGAACGGAGGATCCTGGGCGGCTCTGGACCCTGCCACGGGAGCGATTCTCTGGCAAGTGGCGGACCCCGGCTTTAGCACCGTTCACCCGGGTCAGCACGCCTTGGCGCTGGGACCCGTCACGGTAGCCAATGGAGTCGTGTACGTGGCGTCCATGTCGGGCTACATGTATGCGTTGGACGCCGCGACCGGCGCGACATTATGGTCATACCAGGCGCCCGGTTCGGTTAACGCGGCGCCGGCGGTGGTCAATGGCATGTTGTACTGGGGCACTGGGTATCATAACTTCCCAGCGGGGAGTCCGCTGGGAACCGCGAGCAACGTGTTTTACGCGTTCTCTTTGCCGCAAGGTAACCCAAAGCGCAAGAAGTAACGCAAAGCGTAAGTAAGAAGGCGAAGACCTTCGGGCCGGGCAGCCTGCGGGGGGCAAAGCCTGCCTTCGTACTTCGGCGAGGATTCTACGCTTCCCGTACAGCCGGAGAAGGGGACTCCAACCGCCGCCAGCATTCGCCCAGTATGGCGGCGGTGCGTGTAGCGCCCACACGGGTGACACCCAGTTCGCGCACCTTCAACAGCGCATCCAGATCGCGCACGCCGCCCGCGGCTTTCACTTGCACGTTGTCCGGCGAGTGCCGCCGCATCAGCGCCAGGTCTTCCAGGGTGGCGCCTCCCGTGCCGTAGCCCGTGGAGGTCTTGACCCAATCCGCGCGCAGCTCGCCGCAGATTTCGCATAGCCGGATTTTCTGCGCATCGTTGAGATAGCAATTCTCGAAGATGACTTTGACTTTCTGCCCGGCTTCGTGCGCGGCGTCGATCACCACGCGGACATCCTCTTGCACGTAGCCCCAGTCGCCGCTGAGTACCTTGCTGATGTTGACCACCGTGTCGAGTTCCTGGCAGCCATCGGCCAGCGCCTGCCGGGCTTCCGCGAGCTTGATGGCGGTAGTGTGGCTGCCATGCGGAAAGCCGATGGTGGTACTGGCATTCACGCAGCTTCCCCGTAGCGCCTCGGCGCACCGCCGCAGGTAATAGGGCATGATGCAGACACTGGCCACATCGTACTCCAGGGCAAGCTGAATTCCGCGTTCGAGATCGTCCGCCGTCAAGGTCGGATTCAGGAGGGAATGGTCGATCATCTTGGCCATGTCCTGGTAGGTATAGTTCATGAATGCGCCGCCGCGATTCAGTTTATCGCGAGGCGTGTGCGTCGGGTTATGCTGATAGCAAAGTAACGGAGGAAGCATGTACACCATCGGATGGCGGTCTTCTCTGGCAGCGGCCTTTACGCTGGCTGCGGCGGTGTCGCTACCGTCCGCCGGGCGGGCGCAAGGCGGTTTCAATGGGCCGGGGCGGTATGAGATTACGAACGTCAAATCCGGCAAAGTGCTCGCCCTGGACCGCAGCGACCACACCACGGTGATCCAGTTCTCGCCGCGCAATAACAGCAACCAGTATTGGGACATACGCGAGGTCGAGGGCGGATACTGGTTCATTCGCCCCGGCATGACAGGCGGTGCGCTGGAGTGCATGAGCGTCGCCAACAGCACGCCCGCGCGGGCTACCCCGTTCACCGGCACTCCCAGCCAGCAATGGCGCATCACGGCGGGAAAGGACGGCAATGCCCTGATCACCAACCGTCTCGGCAAGACCCTGGATATCCCGAACGGAACCGATCGTGAGGGCGCCAGAGTCAACACTTACGAGATCAACGGCGAGGCCAATCAGCGGTTCAAGTTCCGCCGCATCGGGGACATGCCCCGCTATGACGGCGACCGGGACCGCGATCGCGACCAGAACCGCGACAGGCGCTGGGACGCGTATTCCGGCCGCTTCGACGAGCGCGACCATATGTGGAAGCTGGACGGCGATGGCGTCTGCTTCTATCGCGAGCGGGGCTACATGGGGCGGGCGTTTTGCGTGCGTGCGGGAGAGGATATCGCCCGCCTTCCAGACCAGTGGGTCGGCGTATTCCAGTCGGTGAAGTTCTTCGGACACGTCCGCGCGGTGGAGGTATTCGGCGAAGCGGATTTCGGCGGCAGCCGGATGCGCATCGAGCGCGAGCAGCCCGATCTCGATCGTTTCCGCTCAAGGCGGGGCGAGCCGTTCGAGCACCATGTGGTTTCATTTCGAGTGGAATGAGTGGCATACGCTTAAGCGCAATGCCGCATACTTTTCCCCAATATCGGTAATCTGCGGAGCTCCGCGGGGCAGACCCCCCGGTCTGCGCGGGTCCCCCTGGACTCGCCCTTTTTGTTCGAACAATCAAGGCTTTCGATGATCACGACAGGCCGACGAGGGCGTCGGCTGCGGTCCTCGGGGACCGCCCTACGGTTCACGCAGGTGCTCGGTACTGTGAAAAGTATGTGGCATTGCGCTTAAGCGTGCCGCCGTGGGCTTCAGTCCACCGGCGCGCAGAGCGAGTTGAAGCTCGCTCCAGCGCGCACTCCAGTAACCCACGTCGGAACTGGTTGATTTCGCAGGACATGGGCATTCGCGAAAAAAAGGCGAAACCTCTGATCCGGGCCGGGTTTCCGACATTGGTGACGGACCGCCCCGGTCCGCTCGCGCTGAAGCGTGCGCCACGCCCGCGTTCCTACAATCCTAGCCTAGCCGCCAGCGTCATGCGCTTTCGCGCGCTGCGGTCTTCGACGATGAGTTGGCCCTTCTCCCACCGCACGTCATCGATCTGGCGCATGCCCTCCGGCGTGCTCGCGTAGAACATCAGGAAGCGCGCGCCGATGCGGCTCTTGGCGGGCAGCCAGCGATAGGTAGGCGTGTCGAACAGTGCATTCATCTGAATGGCTTCCCGGCGCGGCACGTCAAACGGCTGCGTCGAAAACTCCAGCCCGCGCGCCCAGGCGCCATTTACCGGATAATACTCCCAGCTTTGCAGCCACGGAAAATCCTCGCGCCGGAACACGTATCCGAGCAGCCGCTTCCTGACCGGATTGAGCGCTGTAACGAAAACCAGGTTGCGCGCGGGATCCATCTGACAGGTGGTGTGGTCGCTCACGCCGCCGGTCTTCGGCGAGACGCGCATATCGAGCCTGCCGCCCTTGAAGGCCGGCGCCATGGGCCAAGTGAAATCCTCGCCCGAGGCTAGGCGGTAATGCAACTCGCCCTCGCTCGGATCGTGCGGGCGCGTCCTGGCGCGATGCGCGGACATATCCACCGCCGTGACGCCGGGCTCCAGAAACGGTGCGCCGATAGTAGCGTGTTCGGCCCAACAGACGGGCCGGTCGAAGGCCGTCCCGCTCTCCAGTTGGCTCTCCACGTAGACCACGTTTTCCCCATCCACCATGCGCAGCGTGCGGGTGAAGATTTCCTCGACCAGCGGCAGCTTCGCCGAAAATGTCAGCGTGGCCGTCGCGCCTTCCTTGCCGGAAAAGCGCAGTTCCCAAGGCTGCTCGTACGCCTCCCCGTGGAACGGCAGGCCGGCCGCTTTCTCCTCCGGCGACACCGGCCCGAAACCGTCCACGCAGACAAAGTGGCCGATAGATGGACCGAAATCGTTCTTCACCCCAGCCTCTCGCGCCAGGCGAATTGGGTTCCACAGCGGGTTGAGCTTTTGCGGATCGTCCAGCAGCACCAGGCTGGTCATGGCGCCGCCACCGGTGAGAACGGTGAGTTCGATCTGGCCGTTAGCCAGCACTATGGAGGGTAGACCTTCAAATTCCGATTTCTTCATAGGTGAACCGGGCAGCGCAACCGAGGGGAGGAGGAATAGTGCCAGGCAGGTGCGCACCCCATCAGGCTATCACGCGGGATATCCTTAGAGAGGGCGGGGAGCAGGCAAAAGAGGGTGCCTGGGACTTGCTCCGATCCTCCAGCGCGGCTATACTGGCTTTTTTGCCGAGACCGTGTTTATGACGGTGAGAGACGAATACGACCCATTGGCCCCACAGCGGGAGGCAGCCTTTTTCTACGGGCTTTTCCTGCGCGGCCATTCGGTCGAAACCTTGCGGCAGGATATTGACGTGCCCCGTACGCTCCTGGAGAAATGGATGAGAGCGCACGATTTCGAGTCGTCATTCCGGGAAAACCTGCATCGTGTTTACGTCTATCGTAAACAGGTCCTGGCAATCTTCGACGGACTGGTCCTGAACGAGCAGAACCGGCCGCGCGTCCAGTAACTTACACGCCTGCAATTGATTGGCAGGCGAGGTGGGACAGACGCTTTCGTCTGTCAATCCTACCCCAAAGCCTCCGCAAATGCCTCGAACAGCTTCTTTTGGGATGAATCCCGCCGCACTTGATCCTCGGGGTGCCACTGCACCCCCAGGGCGAAGGCGCGGTCGCTGCGCTCGAGCGCCTCAATGACCCCGTCCGGGGTGGATTTGGCGGCCACCCTCAAGCCCACGCCGATCCGCTCGACGGCCTGATGGTGGCGGGAATTGACCGCGTGTACGCCTGGGCCCAGGATGGCCGCCAGCCGCGAATCCGGCGCGACCAGGATTTCGTGCGCCGGCAACGCTGGATCGCTCCCCCGCACTCGGTGCATCGCGGAGTTGTCCAGATGTTGGATGAGCGTTCCGCCATGCGTCACGTTGAACAACTGCATGCCGCGGCAGATGGCCAGCACCGGAAGGTCGGCGGCAAGGGCCTCGTTCAGGAGGCTGGTTTCCAGCGCATCGAGCTCATCGTCCGGCGGCTCGTTGCCGGCGTAAGGCGGCTCGCCGTAGCGGGCCGGATTGACGTCCGTGCCGCCGCTCAGAACCAAGCCCCGCAACCCGGTCAGTGCGCGGGGTTCCCGTGGAGAGATCAGCACCGGCTCGATCCCTGCCTGCCGCAGCGCTTCCTCATAGGGTTCGGCCTTGCGCGGTTCGCGGAACGTGAGCCCGGCCTTCGCACTCATTGCGGCGGTCCCTGCTGCGCGTCTTCCTTCCGCGCCTCCCGGTCCGAGTCCATACGCGCCTTCAGCGGCAGCAGCAAGCGCAGCGTGACCAAGTTCAACACAGCCAGAATGATGGCGATCTCGAAGCGCGAGGAAGCCACTGCCGCGCCGATCACGCCGGTGTTCCAGATGCTGGCGGCCGTGGCCGTTCCGTGGACGTTTCCTTTTGCTTGCAGGATAGCGCCGCCGCCGATGAAGCCGATGCCGGTAGTCAGGCCCTGAATGATGCGGGAGCGCGCCGCCAAGTCGCCACCCGCCGCGGTGCTGGCCAGCAGCACGTAGCCGCAACTAGCCATGGCCACCAACGGAAAGGTGCGCACACCCACGCTGTGCTCGGTCCGTTCCCGCTCCCAACCCACCGGCAGCGCCAGCACGTAGGCGAACAGGATCTTGCCGGCCTGCGTCCAAAACACGTGCCAGTCGATCAAGGACGAGAGCCACTCCATTTTGCTAAGGATAACAACTTGCCGTGGTTGTGGCGCGCAGGCGCGGGTTGCTCCTATAATTGGACAGGTATAATTGGACAGGTGCAACCGCAGTTATGGCGCGCACTCTTCGCGGGAATTCAACAGTTTGGAGGCCAAACTGAAGATACCCCTTTAACTACTGGAACAATCAGTGTAGATTATGTTTTATGGACAAGTCCAACCAGTCCTCGTTCCTCAAGAGCCTCGCCCTTGCATTTGGCGACGGACTCGCGTTCGGCGTGGCGGTTAAACTCGCGCAAGGACCCTCGAAACCCCGGGAGGATGAAATGACCGACCTGGGTCCGCTTGCGGAAAGGCTCAGAAAAGTGGAAGGCCGCATGGAAGAGTCACAAACGATCGATAACGATGCTGCCCCGGCGAAGTTCGGCGAGGGCCTGGATGGGCGTGTGCTGGAGAAGGTGATAGTAGCCTTGGAGGCGCGCCTCACCGAGCACATAGGACAGGTGAATCGCCGGCTGGCGGAGATCGATGCCCAGGTCGTCCTGGATCTGAAGACCGTGGAAACTCACACGGCTTCCCAAGGCAACGCGTTCGAGAAAGCTATTCAACAGCTAGAAATCCACGTGCGCGACTACGTGGAAGCGGCTCAGCAGTACAGCGTGGACCAGATTGCGGGAGTGGACCAGAGGCTTTCCGCGCTGCAAGGGGCTTTGCCTGCCAAGTTCCGCGAGATCGTCGAGGCCGTGCGGCAATCGATGGAGGCTCGGCTGGCCTTGGAGTTGAAGGAACTGGAACAGCGCGCGACGCGCGGGGTTGTTCCGGAAAAGTTGCAGGAACTCGAATCGAAGATGCGCGCCGATGTCGAGGCGTTGGCGGCTAAGCTGTCCGCGGACCTGCAGGAACTCGCGCAGCAGCAACAGACCCAGACCGCGCCCCTGCAGCAGGCCCTGCAGCAACTCGAAACCAAGCTCAACACGCTTCGCGAGGAGCTGCCGCCGAAGATCCGCCAGATCGTGGAGACCGTAGAGGCCGCCATGGACGCACGCATCTGCTCCGGCGATCGTCAGTCGGCGGACTTGGTGGCCAACCTGGAAAACAAAATCGCCGAGTTGCGCAAGGATTTTGCGGACGACCCCAGATCGGCGGCTGTCGAGCAAAACCTGGCGAACTTGCGCGAGGGTCTTGCCGCCCTGGACACGCGCATCGCCGCTGGCGACGGCCGCGCGGCGGACCTGGCGTCCAACTTGGAAAGCAAGCTCGTCGAGTTGCGTAAGGAATTTGCGGAAGACCCCAGATCGGCGGTGGTCGAGCAAAACCTGGCGCACTTCCGGGAGGGCATGGCCGCTCTGGACACGCGCCTCGCCGCTGGCGATGGCCGCGCGGCGGACCTGGTCTCGGCCCTGGAGAGCAAGATCGCCGAACTGCGTAAGGAGTTTACAGACGACCCCAGATTGGCGGCTGTCGAGCAAAACCTGGCGAACTTACGGGAGGGTCTGGCCGCTTTGGACGCTCGCTTCGCCGGTGGCGACAGCCGCGCAGCGGACCTGGTGTCCAGCGTGGAAAACAAAATCGCCGAGCTGCGTAAGAATTTTGCGGATGACCCCAGACCGGCCGCGCTCGAGCAAAGCGTGGCGAACTTGCGAGAGGGCATGGTCGCTCTGGGCGCCAGGCAGCAGTCGGGCGACAGCCGCGCGGCGGAGCACCTGGCCAACCTGGAACACGCGCTGGCCGCGCTACAACTGGAGATGTCCGGTCCTTCAGGTCCAGGCAGCATCCGGCAGGCGATAGAGGACAATCTCCGCCGCCACGCCGAGCAGTCCGGCGCCCTCGAACAGAAGCTGGCAGCCTTGGAGGAGGAACTGCCTGCCAAGATCAAGGCCATCGTGGATGCGGTACGCGAATCCCTCGATACCAACATGGTCGCGCAGCTAAAGGGGATCGAGGAACAGCTGCGCGCCGCGCAATCCAAATCCACTGTCCTGGAGCAGAGTTTGGCGGGCTTGCGGGAGACCGCCGCGGAGCAGATGGTCTCCGTGGAGCAGAACGCCGCGCATGTCGCCGCTTTGGATCGGAAACTTTCGGCGCTGCAGGAAGAACTGCCGCCCAAGATCAAAGCCATCGTGGACGCCGTGCGGGCTTCCCTGGATGCCAGGATGGCTGCGGAGCTGAAGGACATCGAGGAGCGTCACAGCGCGCAAGTCCAGCAGATCGAGGCCGGCTTCCGGACGGCCCAGGAACAGTTTCGGCAGGAACTGGCTGCGCAATCCACGTCGCAGGCTTTGGAGCAGGGCGTCGCGCAGTTGAAAGCAGACCTGGGAGTGGTGGACGCCCGGCTGGAATTGGGCGATCGACGGGTGGCGGACCAACTAGCCAGCATGGAACAACACGCTGCGCAGGCCGGCGCCAAGATGGCCGCGGACCTGACTGATCTGGAGGAACGGCAGCGCTCTGGGATGGAGCATCTGGAAGCGCGTCTGCGGGCGGAGCGCGAAACGGAGAATCTGTCGGCCAGGATCAGCTCGGCTGTGGACGGGTTAATGCAGTCCATGGAGGCCAAGCTCGCCAGTGAGATTCACGCTCTGGAGGCACGTGGACAGGCGCGCTCCGCGGAACTGGAAAAAGCCTTGCAGTATTCCTCGCTTCTGGAAGCCCGCGTACAGGCGCTGGAGCAGCAGTTACAGCGCGGTTCCGAGGAAGCCGTGGATCGGGCTGTCGAGCGGGTCTGGCAGTCCCTCGAAAGCCGGCTGCGGGAGCGGGCTGAGCAAGAACCGCCGCCTCCAGTAACTCCAGCGGCCGAATCCCTCACCGAATTAAGGCAGAAATCGAGCAGTGCCGAACAGAGCGTCCTGGACCTGATCGCGGGGATCGGGAACTTGTTTGAAAGGCCCGCACCGCGAGCGACGCGGGAGGCGCCGCCTGAACCCGCCGTAGAGGCGAAACAGGCCCCTCCGGAAGCGGCGGCCCCGCCCAAAGCTCGGGCTGTGCCCGACGCGAAGCCAGCGCCCGAAGCGAAGCCAGAGCATGAAGCGAATCCTGACCCGCAAGCTGCCGCCAGCCACCCACCGGAGCCTGTGGTGCTGGCAGCGAAGCCGGTGGTGCCGGAGCCTGCCGCGCAGGAGGAGACTGCGGTAGCCGCCTCCGCGTCTGCACCAGAGGCCGACTCCGAAGAACCTCCTGCGCCCGCGGAGGAGTTTGCGGAGTCGCAGCCCGGCGACAAGCCTCCTGTGATCCTCTTCAGACCCAAGGATCCCGGCCGGAAGTGGCGCATCCCGTTCGTCTCGTCGTTCTTCGTGATGGGATTCGCCCTATTTTGGCTGCAGTATATGTAAGGAGGGCCGGTCCTCGACGCCTCCCGCCGGAATCAGTGCCCCTCGATCGGAGTACGCACTCGCAACATCTCCATCCTGTCTTGAATCGCTCGAATCAGCGCGCTCTTATAAGGCGAGTCCGGCATGCGTTCGACGACCGCCATTCGGTACCGCAGGAAGGCCTTTTCGGTCATGTCCCACCCTCTTAAATGGGCGGCCCCGTCCTCCGAGACAAAATGCCTGACAACTTGCGTCAGCTTGGGGCCGCGGTTTGAATCTTAGGCCCACCCGGGCGCATTCTCAAGTACCTTCCGTACTGTTGACGTACTGTTGCGACTGCCAGGCTGCGGCTTCTGCCGGGTCACCGCCGCTCCAGCACGTGAATCACTCCCGCCAGGCAAAGTCGCGCGATCCAAAAAGCCAGTGCAAAAGTCATCCCCGCCATCAAAAGCAAAGCCAACAAGCCAAGTTCGCTCATGTGCATTCTCCTTCACTGGCCGGCCGGCATCCCCGCCGCCACGGGACCAGCGCTCACTGCCACCTGTCCGGCCGCCGGCTCACCGAAGATGCCGGCCACTTCCGCCGTACGCTCCGCGAACAATTCCACCGGGTCGCCGATCGCCACCAGCGCAAATAATTCCTGCACGTCCGCGTTTCGCATACGGATGCAGCCGTGCGATGCGCGCCGCCCGATGGAGCGCGGACTATTGGTGCCGTGTATGCCGTAGCCTCTGCGGCTGAGTCCGATCCAGCGCGGTCCGAGTGGGTTGCTTCTGCCCGGAGGAACCACTTTGCCAGGCCGGTACCAAGTAGGATGCGTCACCCGCTCGGCCACCGTGAAGCTGCCCGCCGGGCTGGGTGTCGCGTCCTTTCCCACTGCTACCGGGTAGATCTTCACTACGCGGCCGTCTTCCACCAGCGCCAGTTTGCGATCCGGGATGCTGACGACCAGGCGCCGCGCCACAGGTTGCGTCTCCTGCGCCAGCGCCTCGCCAGCCGCCACTAGCAGCGCTGCCAGCGCCTTGAAGTATTTCAATTGCCACCGCGTATTCATGCATGTCCGGAATGCAGGCTGGATGCCAGCGCTATCCCGCTGATTCCGCGTGTGGCACGTCTCTGCTTCGTGTCTCGCGGGACACGGAGCGGGCGGCGCACCACGCTAAAATAGACCTCGGATGGAGAATAAGGAGATAGCCCGCATCCTCTGGGAAACCGCCGATCTGATGGAAATCGCCGGCGAGGATTCCTTCCGCATACGCAGCTATCGCAACGGCGCGACCGCCATCGACGGCTATCCCGAGCGCGTCGCGGATATCCTCAAGGACCCCGAGCGCAAAGTTACCGACATCCCCGGCATCGGCAAGGGCCTCGCCATCGTGCTCCAGGAGATCGTGGACCACGGCTCCTGCGAGCGCCGCGATCTGCTGCTCAAGAAGTTCCCGCCAAGCGCGCTCGAGTTCCTCAAAATCCAGGGCCTCGGGCCGAAAAGCATCGCGCTGCTGTTCGAGCACTATCAAGTGAGCACCATCGACGATCTGGAGCGCTTGTGCATCGAACAGAAGCTGCGCGTATTGCCGCGCATGGGCGCCAAGCTCGAGGAGAAGGTTCTCAAATCCATCGCGCAGTACCGCCAGCGCAACGGCCGCTACCTGTTGAGTTATGCCGAAGACATGGCGCTGGAGCTGACCGGCTACCTCGGCGAGACGCCCGGCATCGAGCAGATCACTCCCGCCGGCAGCCTGAGGCGCGGGCGCGAAACGGTGGGGGATCTCGACCTGCTGGTCACCGGGCCGGCGGCTGACGAGGTGCTGGAACGCTTCGTCCGTTTTCCGAAGGTCGAGCAGTTGCTCGCGCGCGGCGAGAACAAGGCCAGCGCCAAAATCGGCCGCGAGGGTTTGCAGGTGGACTTGCGCGCTCTGCCCCGCGAAAGCTTCGGCGCTGCGCTGCAATACTTCACCGGCAGCAAGGACCACAACGTGGCCGTGCGCACGCGCGCCGTAAAGATGGGCTTCAAGCTCAGCGAGTACGGCCTGTATCGCAGCGCCGACGAATCCAAGGTGGCCGGTGAGACCGAAGCTGGCGTCTACGAAGCCCTAGGTCTGCGCTGGATTCCGCCGGAGTTGCGCGAGAATCTAGGCGAGATCGAGCGCGCCGCCGAGGACCGCCTCCCCGAGCTGGTCGAGCTGCAGCATATTCGCGGCGACGTGCACATGCACACAACCGAGACCGACGGGCGCGCGTCGCTGGAAGAAATGGCTGCGGCCGCGCGCGAACTCGGCTATGAATACATCGCGATTACGGATCATTCCAAATCGCTGGCCATGACCTTTGGCCTCGACGAGAAGCGCGCCGTGGCCTTCGCCGCGCACGTCCGCCAGCTCAATCGCGACGGCCTCGGGCTGCGCGTCTTTTCCGGCCTGGAGTGCGACATTCTGAAAGACGGCGCGATGGACCTGGCCCGCGATGCGCTGGCGGAGCTCGACCTGGTCATCGGCAGCGTGCACAGCCACATGAACATGGAAGCTGCGGAAATGACCGACCGGCTCCTGCGCGCGCTCGAATGCCCGTCGCTGCGGGTGCTCGGCCACCCCACGGGCCGCATCCTGCAGCACCGCGATGCCTTCCCGTTCGATTTCGAACGCGTGGTGGATGAAGCCGTGCGCCGCGGCGTCTGGCTCGAAATCAACGCCAGCCCTGAGCGGCTCGATCTCGGCGCCAACATGATCCGCACTGCAAAAGCGCGCGGTGCACGATTCATCATCTCGACCGACGCGCACCATCCCAAGCACCTGTGCAACGTCAAGTACGGCGTGATCACTGCGCGGCGCGGCTGGCTGGCCCCGGCCGACGTGATGAATACGCTGCCGGCGGAAAAATTCGCAGCCGCCATCCGCGGCACATAGATTATGAAAATCGTCTCCTCGCGTGAAGTCTACAAATGCGGCCTTTTCCGGGTGACCGAGGAAGAAGCCACCGATCCCAGCGGCTTCGATATCAAGCGGTCGATCGTGCGGCACCTGGGCTCGGCCGTGATGATGGCCGTCGACGAGAAGAGCCGCATCTTGCTGGTGCGGCAATTCCGGCTGCCCGCGGAGAAGAACTTATGGGAGCTGCCGGCCGGCCGCCTGGATGCAGGCGAGAAGCCGCTCGAAGCCGCGCGCCGCGAGCTGCGCGAAGAAACCGGCTATAAAGCGCGCAACTGGAAGCGTCTCGCTACCTTCTGGCCCAGTCCTGGCTACGTGGGCGAGAAGATGACCATCTTCCTGGCCACCGGCCTGACCGCGGGCGAGCCGCAGCCCATGGAAGACGAACGCATCGAGTGCCGCTGGTTCACGCGGAAAGAGCTGGATGAGATGATCCGTGAGGGGAAGATCGAGGATGGCAAGACGATCATCGGGTTTCTTATTTGGATGAGATATACGTGAGGTGGCGCAGGTACTCCTGCGGCGCAGGCGAGCTTTGCTCGCCTCACAGCAGGCCGGTGCGTCCTGGGGAATGCGGCTTAGAGAGCATGAGGTACTAATCTCGATATGTAGTCGATTCAGGTTTGGTTCGAGTGTGTCCGCGGGTCAGATTTGACAGGCCGGCTGCCGGGCAGGTCCTGGAATTCCTGAAAAGCGCTTGCGGCAGTTGGAGTAGCGTAGCGCACACTTCAGCGCGCGCGGGCCAGGGCGGTCCCTCGCCAATGCCGGAAATCGCTGCGGGGGCAGAGTTCCTGCCCAGCGTAGGTGGGCCTATCGCGCCGAGTGGGGCCTCAGTTCGGCGAGATGAACAACTGCCCGCGTTGCTTTTCTGGAGAGCAAGGGGCACCGCCAAGCGCCGGCTCCAAACCGACTTGTCCAGTTTTCGGGGAGACTGTTCCGGCCAGGACTCGTGTCGAAGGTCGCTTTTTCCTACGACCTTCAGGGAGGTTGCTCCAAAGCGTGTTGCGGCGGACTTCTAGTCCGTCGGCGCGTTCACACTCTTCGCAGCACCCGCGCCGGCAAGGTGACGATAGCCCACACCAATTCCAGCACGCCTCCCACCGCTATGCCAACGATCCGGAAAGGCAACAGCAGCAGCCAGACCAGCGGGTAGAGAACCAGCGCCACCAAGGCCAGCGGCCAGTAGAAGAACAGCAGCACGCACCACAACAGGAACGTCAACATAGGACCTCCCCGCGCAGCGAGTCCTTGGCGTCCTCGACATCGTCGAACATCGGGACAATCTCGCCGATGCGCGTCATCTCCAGGACTTCGCGCACGCGCGCGTTCGCGTTTGCCAGCATCAACCGGCCCCCGCGGCGTTGCAGCGCTTTATGAAGCTCCACGACAAAAGCCAGGCCCGTAGAATCGATATACGGAACCTCGCTCAGGTCGACAACTGTATTGACGACTCCGGCTTTTTCCAGGAGATTCTTCGCCGACAGAAATTCGGCGTCGGAGCCGGTAACAAACCGGCCCACGAGGCGCAGAACACCTACGCCTTCGCGAATCTGAGATTCCAATCGCATACGAACTCCGGACGCTTATGATGCCTTGTGGTAGTGCCGCAACCTACTCAAAACGTTTCACTAATTAGACGATTGAGCAGCCCAAAAGGTTCATTAAAGTTCGTATATGGCAGAATGGAAAGCACATGCTTCACACGGCGGACATCGTCATCATCGGCGGCGGCATCGTGGGTTCGAGCGTCGCCTGGCATCTCACCCAAGCGGGATGCCGAAGCGTGCTGGTGATCGAGCGCGAGAGTCAGCAAGGCCTGGGCTCTACTGGCAAGAGCATGGGCGGCGTGCGCGCGCAGTTCGCGACCGACGTCAACATACGCATGTCGCTATACTCCATCCCCATCTTCGCCGCTTTTGACGAGATCACCGGATACCCGTCCGGCTACAAATCGCACGGCTACCTGTTCGTGGCCACCGCGCCGCGGCATCTCGAGTACTTGCGGCGCAACTTCGCGCGGCAGGTCGCGTTGGGCTTGCAGGCCGTGGAGATGCTCGGCCCGGAAGAGGTGCGGCGCAAAGTTCCGCAACTGCGCGGCGACGATGTTCTGGGCGGCAGTTTTTGCGCGACAGACGGTTTCGTGGATCCCTACAGCGTCATGAAAGGCTTCATGGCTGCGGCAACTGAACGCGGCGCGACGTTATGGCGCGGCGCGGAAGTCACCGGCATCGATCTGGATGCGCGTGGCGTCGCCGGCGTCCGCACGACCAACGGCCCCGTCGCCTCGCGCACGGTGGTGGATGCCGCTGGGCCATGGGCCGCGCGAGTCGCGCAGCTTGCGGGCATCGATCTTCCAATCGTACCGTTGCGCCGCATGCTGGTGCCCACCGAACCATTCCCCGGATTGCCGGAGCGGCTGCCCATGGTGATCGACATGACCACCGGTTTCCATTTCCGCCCCGAGGGAGTCGGCCTGCTAATGGCCTGGAACGATCCGGAGGAGACTCCTGGCTTCAAAACCGAGTTCGATCCCGCATTCATCGAGAAGATACTGACCCACGCGGTCGCGCGCGTGCCCTGCTTTGAGGATCTGCAAGTCAACCCGCGCCGCGCCTGGGCGGGCCTCTACGCAGTCACACCGGATCATCACGCCATCATTGGTCCCGCGCCGGAGGTGCCCGGCCTGTTTTTCGCGAATGGCTTCAGCGGACACGGCGTCATGCACTCCCCGGCCACCGGCCGTCTCACCGCCGACCTGATTCTGCACGGATCGAGCAGCCTGCTCGACGCCCGCGATCTGAGTCTGACGCGCTTTGCCGAAGGCCGCATGCTGGAAGAAACCGCCGTGCTGTGACCGCAGGCGACCGCCTGCGCCACCGAAAGAGATCCTGTGTTTGCAGTGGTGGGGCAGGCGCTTTCGCCTGCCAACCCGCGGTTGTGGTTCCGACAAACTAAGCAAATCGAGAGACGATCAAGAGCGCACCGCCGATGGCGATAACGTCCTCGATAAGAGCGATCGGAAGATCGTTCCCTCCGGTCGCTCTAACCAGCCGAGCCCGAAACTCGTAGCCGCCCAGCGTTCCCGCTACCGCACCGAGCACGCCCGCCAGCAGGCCCCCGATCAGAGACTGGCTGGCCGCGCCCAGAGCGGCGCCGGACAATGCACCGGTCACCACCCGGGTAATGAACCCCGGAGGCGCTTTGCGGCTGGGCGTCTTCGGCAGCTTGTCGGCGATCAACTCGCCAACCGCGAGCGCACTTACAATGTACGGCGCGGCCGCGAAGCCCAGAAAGCCCAGCGGGGTGTTGTTCAGATTAAGCCATCCCAGGCGTGCAGCCCAACTGACTACGGCAGGCGCGGTCAACGAACGGAGTCCGGCAACCACGCCGATGAGAAACGCCAAAACGTATATGGACATGATCTGCTCCTATCCCGTGAGTGGTTGAAGCTCGCCCAGCATCGTCGGAATCAGCTCCGACACGGTGGGGTGAATATGCACGGCCCTCTGAATCGTGGTGTAGGGCGCCTTGGCATACATGACATCCAGGATCGAGTGAATGGCCTCATCGCCGCCAACGCCCAAAATCGCTGCGCCCAGGATCTCCTTCGAGTGCGCGTCTACCACGATCTTCATGAAGCCCTGCGTTTCGCCTTTCTCCACGGCGCGTCCGACTTTGGTCATGGGGCGCTTGCCGGCCAGCGCGCTACGTCCGGACCGGCGGACCTCGGCCTCGGTGAGGCCGCAGCGCCCCAGCGGCGGATCGATGTACAGCGCATAGGCGAGGATGCGATCGCTGACCCGGCGCGGGTCGTTATCCAGAAGATTCGCCGCCACAATTTCGAAATCGTTGTAAGCGGTGTGCGTGAATCCGCCCTTGCCGTTGCAGTCGCCCAGCGCCCAGATACCCGGCGCGCTGGTGCGCAATTGATCGTCGACCGCGATATACCCGTGCTGGTTTACCGCGACGCCGGCTTTTTCCAAGCCCAGATCGTCCGTGTTCGGGCGCCGTCCCGTGGCCAGCAGCACATGCGAACCAGTGACCTCCAGCGAGTCCTGGGCGCAATCCGCATGCGCGACAATCTCCCCGCCGCGTTTGGAAAGGGCGATGCACTTCGCGTTCAGGCGCACCCCGATCCCTTCTCCCTCCAGGATCTCCTGTATGGCGGCGGACACATCTTCGTCTTCCCGCTGAATCAGGCGCGCTCCCATTTCAACGATCGTGACTTCGCTTCCAAAACGCCGGTACATCTGTCCGAACTCCAGACCGATATAACTGCCGCCCACGATGATCAGGTGCTTGGGAAGAAAGTCGATGTCCATCATGGAGCTGTTGGTGAGATAGGGGACCTCATCCACTCCGCGCAATTGCGGCACCGCCGCGCGCCCGCCCACGTTGATGAAGACGCGCGGCGCTGTGAGCCGGTCCCCGCCCACGCTGATCTCGTGAGGCGACTCGAAACGCGCGTGGCCTTCATAGACGGTGCAGTTCTCCATGCTCTTCAGCCACGACTCCAGCCCCGTTCGCGACTTCCCCGATATGTCATCCTTCCTGGCCTTCACGCGCTTCATATCGACAGTCGAGCCGCCGCCGGCATCGACTCCGAATTCGGCTGCACGGTGGACCATATGGGCCGCGTAGGCGCTGGCGACCATGGTCTTGGTGGGAATGCAGCCCGTGTTGACGCAGGTGCCGCCGAACAACTTGCGCTCGACGATGGCGACCTTCATCCCCGCCTTGGCAAGGCGCTGCGCCAGTGACGGGCCGGCCTGACCGGTGCCGATAACGATCGCATCATAAGTAGCCATCGCCATGTCAGCGCTCCTCCAATTCCTTCAGCACTTCCATCAGCACCGTCCCCACTACCTCGAAGCTGTGCGCGCTCAACTTGTCGATGGTGTCGTCCGGAGTGTGCCAATAAGTCTTGTCGAAGTCGATCAGGTCCACGGCGTTGACGCCCATGTGTACGAACGGCATGTGATCGTCGTCAGTGGCGAAGCCGTCTTTAAGGAAATACTTGCCGTAGCCCAGCCGTTCTGCCGTACCCCAGATCAACTTGCGGAGCGTGGGCGAGGAGTTCTTTTCATCCAGAATGTCCAAATCCTTGTCGCCGATCATGTCCACATTGATCAGCGCCTTGATCCGGCTGAGGGTGCTGTCGGCCGCCCAGCGTTCGGCAAGATGGCGGCTGCCGTAAAGGCTGTCCTCGGCGGTCCATTCCTCGCGGATGGCCTCCTCGCCATCGAACCACACGAGATAAACATCGTCTTTGCGCGGCGTGCCTTGGAGCGCTTCGGCCATTTCCAAGAGGAAGGCTGTCGAGGAGCCGCCATCGTCGGCGCCCACGAAACGCACCAGCGGCTTCAGCTTGGTGTCGTAGTGCCCGGTGAACACCACGGCGCGGCCAGACTTGCCTGGAAAGCGCGCGATGATGTTCACCATGGCTATGGAACCCTTCGGCGTTTGAGCTGTGAAGCTATCCTGGGTGACCTCGCACCCGCGCAGCTTCAACTGCGCAAGCAGGTAAACGCGCAGGCTGCGCAGCTCCGCGGACCCCGGCGGACGGGGTCCGAACGCTACCACCTTGCGCGCGTATTCCATGGCGTGCGCGCCGCTGAAATCTCGGGCTTGCGCCGCAGGCGTCCCCGCCGCCGTCAGGAGCGCGAGAAGCGCCACCACTACGGTCGCGACGATTTTCTTGCCGTGCATATATATCCGAGAGTGAAATTGCGGTCCTGGTCCAGGAAATCCAAAGCCGGGATCACCAGCGCCGGCGGAACCAGCAACAGCGCGGCGGGAACAAAACCAATCCATCGCAGGCCTCCCGCAAAGAATTGTAGCCCGTTCAATAAGCGGCGCGCGAGCAGGCGAAAATATCCGCCCACGGGATGGATCTCGATTTCGACCATGCCCGCGCGCTCCAACAAGTATGCCATGCCATAACGCGTGTAGCGATAGTAATCGTGCGGCGCCTGGTGGACTTCCCACTCGTGCGGAACGATTGCCAGCAGCGGCGCGCGGGGCGCCAGGGTGCGCGCAATCTCCTGCAAAACGTGACCCGGCTCGCGCACATGTTCCAGCGTTACGATGTGTACGGCGGCATCGAAGCAGCCGGAAGCGAACGGCAGGCAGGCAAGGTCCGCCACGGCGTCTAGGCGGCTGTAGTCCCACGCGCCATCGCCCACCGCCAGATCCACGCCGCAATAGCGCTGCCGGACGAAATAGCGTGCGTAACGGCCCTGGCCCGCGCCGGCATCGAACACGCGCGCGTCCGCGGGCAACCCGGCCGCAAAACGGCCCACCGCCCCTTCGATGGCGGCTTCGAAATGCAGCACGTACCGTTTCAGCCAGGCCGGCAAACGGTCCGCGATGGCGGAACAACTCATGGCTTTTTGCGCGCCTCGATCATGATGGTGGATCCCGCCTGAAAAGCCGCTTCCAGCAGCGTAAACGGAATAGCGGCCGCCCACAGCGTAAAATGTGCGAGATCTTTGAGCAGCTTCACGCGCGGTGTTTCGGGCAGGCCGCGGACGCGCCGCGCCATGGGATCGAGCGTGGGCGCCAGGCTGATGGCCAGCCCGGCGGGATTGTCGCGCAGAGAAAAGTATTTGCGCCGCAGCACCTCGAATCCGGCGGCCGACAGCAGCGTCCCCAGATCGCGGGCGCGGAAATCCACCAGATGGCGCGGTACGTCCATGCCGTTCCAGCGGCTGCCCAACAGCCGGAATTGCCAGCACGCCGCGTTGGGCACCTGCACGATCAGGCGGCCGTTGGGTTTCAGCAGCGACCGCGCGGATTCCAAATAAGCCCGCGGATCGTAGAGGTGCTCGAGCACATGAAACATGGTGATGGCGGCGCATGCGCCCGAAGCCAGCGGCGCGCGCGCCAGATCCCCGCAGATCGCGGGCACGCCATTGGTATGCCAAGCTACGGCCGCGGCTTCCGGCGAAAAATCCAGGCCGATGGCGGGCAAGCCGCGCTTCCGCAACATGCGCGGGAATAAGCCGCCCCCACACCCCACGTCCAGTACCGGGCCGATCTCCCCGCTGGCGGCTACCGCGCGACTCACGAAGCGGACGTGGTCGCGCAGCACGAGCCGGCGGAAATTCTCTTCCAGACCCCCCGCCAGGCTATCATCCGGCGTGTACCAGTAATGCGCAGGATAATAGAGGCGCAGATCTTCGGGCGCAGGTTGCGGATCGAGGCGCATCAGCCCGCAGCCTTCGCATGCCACGATCTGAAACTCACGCGCGGTGGTTTCGTACAGGCGATCGGTGGCGGCGAACAGCGCTCGGCTACCAGCGTGGCCGCAAACCAGGCAGGCGGTCATGTAGCAGGTGGCGCAGGCACTCCTGCCTGTCCCCATGGGCCACAGGCCGTGGCGCAGGCTCTTAGCCTGCCGGGGTGCCCCTGCGGGGTCGGGTACTCTTGCCCGCGCAGCGAGCACTCGCCGTATGCCTCCGCGGCCCGCAAATCGCGATGAAAACAGGCATCCAAGGAGGCGTGGCGCGCACCATGGATAGGTTCTCGACCGTGCGCGCCGGCGCTCTTGCCAGCGTGTGTCCGCGTACATCTGCTCTTTTGCCAAAACAGCGTCACAGTCTTCGTTGTATTATAGCTTTAGGGGCCGTATTGGGGTATGAGTTCCGTCGGCGAAACGTTGCGCCGGGAACGTCTGCGCAAGGACCGCAGTCTCGAGCAGATCTCCCGCGAAACCAAAATCTCCACGCGCATGCTGGACGCCATCGAACACGACCAGTTCGACCAGTTGCCGGGCGGCGTGTTCGCGAAGAGCTTCGTGCGGCAATACGCCCGCGTTCTGGCGCTGGATGAAGAGGAACTCGCTGCCGAAGTGCAGAAGGCGATCCAAACGGAGACAGCCCTGCCCAGCTTCGCGGTGGCGCCGCTGGAGCCAGCTTTCAAGGTGCCCAAGCTCACGCAGTGGGAGAGCAGCGGGAGTTCCTCCAACTCTTCGGCTCTGCCGTCGCTGGCGATGGTCGTGGCGGTCATGCTGGTGTGTTCGGGTATCTATGCGTGGTGGCAGCGTAGCCGTCGGCCCGCACCTCCCCCCGCGCCGAGACCGGCAGCCCACGCGATCGTCCCGTCAACCATTCCAAGGCCTCCCGAACCGGCGCCCGTGACTCCCGCCGTCGCGCACAATCCGGAGACACCGGCCAAGACCGACGTGGCGCAATCCACCACTCCGCCGGAGCCTGCGCCGGCGGAACCAGCAGCCACCAATCCCGCGGCCACGCTACACGTATCGATGACTGCCAGCGAAAACAACTGGGTACGCGCGTGGGCAGATGGCAAAGAAGTCATGACCAGGGTGTTGAATCCGGCCCTGACCAAGACGGTCGAAGCCGTGGACGAGATCCGCATCCGCACAGGCGACGCCGGAACCTTGCAGATCACCCTCAATGGGAAGGTGTTGGGACCGATTGGACCCAGAGGTCAGGTTCGCATCGTGCAAGTGACCCGCGCTGGGGTTCAGATCCTGCCGCCGCCCCCCAAACCTGCGCCGGCGCCCGAGCCGCTCTGACGCATCGCCATTATCTTCTTGCGCCTCTCGATCAATAGCAGCTCGCGCCTGCGGCGTTTCTTGACGCGCTCGTCGATCTTGCGCCAGAACTTGCGAAAGTAACTGGCGGCCGACAGCATGGCGAACACCACCACTCCCCACATGAGCACCATGGCCGGCTGCTTGAGCATCGGAAACCGGATGCTCAGCAGGAGGCAGGAAACCGCGGCAACCTGGGAAACCATCTTGGTCTTGCCCAGATCGCTGGCCTTGATGGTGTAACCTTCTGCGGCGGCAATCGCGCGCAGGCCGGAGACCGCGAATTCGCGGCCCACGATCAGGATCACCATCCACGCAGGAACCGCGCGCACCTGCACCAGCGCAATCAGCGCCGCCGACACCAGCAGCTTGTCCGCGATCGGATCGAGCAGCGTGCCGATGGTGGTGATCTGCCGCCAGCGCCGGGCCAGGTAGCCGTCCAGGAGATCCGTGCTGGCCGCGATCAGGAAGATTGCCAGCGCCAGCCACACGTTGGTGATAACCACGCCCCGGATGTGCAGCGCCCCGCTCTCCTCGACCAGCGCGGCGACCAGCAACGGGACGAAGAAGATCCGGAGCAGCGTCAATAGGTTCGGAATATTCATCGCCCATCCCAAATATAATGCGTAACCCATCGGTGGAACAACTGTGGAAAACGAGAGTTTGCCAGCCGCCGCCCGCGCGACTCCCACCATGCGCTACTGGTCGGAGCTTCGAAGTGTATCGCAAGTGATTCCGTTCGCATGGGTTACCTGCAGTTGCTGCGTATCAGTTCAATTCGTAGTAAGTACCTAATTTCGCATGGGTTACAAGACTCCAGGCCGAATTTTCGCACAGCTTTTTGCACAGTCACGCACTTCCGGTAAGATAGGGAGCCAAGCTGCGCCGGAGCGATTCGGGGATCTCCACATCCATCTCGCACGAGCCCTCCACATAGCGCGTTTCTAGAACCCGGCCTTGATCGTGCACCTGCGAAATGCGCGCGCCTTCACTCAGCGGGAGACGCAGGCGGACGCGCACGATCTGGTCGAACGGCAACACCTCGTCGATCGCCGATAGCAGTTGCGCGACGCCGCGCCCGTTCAGCGCTGAGATGGCGACCGCGCGGGTAGGCCGCGCGCCGGGCTCGGGCGCGTCGGAATCTCCCAGCAGACGGCGGCGGGCAGCTTCGACGTCCGTATCGGCTTCCGGCAGCCTATCCACCTTGTTTAGCACCAGCAATTGCGGAATTGCGGCGGCGTCTATCTCCGCCAGGACCTTGAGCACGTGTTCGGCTTGCATGGAAGCATGCGGCGCGGAGAGATCCACCACGTGCAGGATCAGGGTGGCCTCGGTGACTTCCTCCAGGGTGGCGCGGAAAGCTTTGACCAGCGTGGTTGGCAGGTTACGTATGAAGCCCACCGTATCGCTCACCAGCACGCGGCGGCGCGAGGGCAGCGTCAACTGCCGCACGGTCGGATCGAGCGTGGCGAACATGCGCGCATCGGCCAGCACGCCGGATTCGGTGATGCGGTTGAAGAGCGTGGATTTGCCCGCGTTGGTGTAGCCCACCAGCGCGATGGTCGCCAAGGGGACGGCATGCCGCTGGCGGCGGTGCAGCGCGCGCCCGGCCCGCACGCTCTCCAGATCCTCTTCAATTCTCTTGATGCGGCGATGAATGCGCCGGCGGTCGGTCTCCAGTTGCGTTTCGCCGGGGCCGCGGGTGCCTATGCCGCCGCCCAGCCGGGACATCTCGATCCCCCGGCCCGACAGGCGCGGCAGCCGGTAATTCAGTTGCGCCAGTTCCACCTGGAGGCGGCCTTCACGCGTGCGCGCACGGCGGGCGAAGATGTCGAGGATCAGTTGCGTGCGGTCGATGACCTTGCGCGCGAGTTGCTTCTCTAAGTTGCGCTGCTGAGTAGGGGTTAGGTCGTGGTCGAAAATGACGACGTCCGCATCCATGGATTGGCCCAATTGCGCCAACTCCAGGACTTTGCCTTGGCCGATAAGCGTCGCGGCTTCCGGGGCGGCCCGCGATTGCATCATCTGGCCGGCAACTACGGCGCCCGCGCTGGCGGCCAGCTCCGCGAGTTCTTCCAGGGATTCTTCGGCGTGCCCCGGAGCGGAGGGGCGGCCCTTCCAATCCACCCCGACCAGGATCGCCCGTTCCGGCGGCGCGTGTGGGGTGGTGGAGATTAGGCCTCCGGGGCTTCCGAGTGCCCGCCCGTGCTCGCTAGCGCGCCGCCGGCCGCGGAACTCTGGACCGCAACCTGCGCGCTTGCGGTGTACGAGTGGGCAGTTTTCAAAGTGACCACCGTCGAGATGGCGTGCTTGAAAATGAGCTGTTCCTGGTTGTTGGTTTCCAGCACCAGGGAATATTTGTCGAAGCTCTTGATGCGGCCCGACAACTTAACGCCACTCATCAGATAAATCGTGAGTACAATTTTGTCTTTTCGCGCGTTGTTTAAGAAACTGTCTTGAATATTTTGCGCTGGTTTATCCATAGCTTCCCCCAGGCCCTCTCGGGCAAAGCGAAGAAATCCGCTTTGGCCAATATTGTACACCGAATGGATAGCCGGAAGGTGGCTCTCAAATCACGATGCCATCCAGCCGGAAAACTCGTTTCGCCGGGACAAACCGCGGTACCGCCTTCGGCTCTATGGGCGGAGTGCCGTCCCGCCAGAAGCTCTGGAAGGGCCGCTTCTCCCCGGTTCGATAGTAATGCAGCAGGTACGCCATATCGCACGCGGTATAGTCGCAGAACCACTGATCGAGATCCGCGATCGCGATCTGACGCAGCATGCTGAGCGCATAGCGGGCCGCCTCCCGCTCATAATCGATAATCGCCGGGAGCAGATCGGGCCTGACCGGAGGCGTGTGCGGCCTGCCAATCTCGAACGCGCGTGGGTCCATGTTCCACTGCACCGTGTGGCCAAACAAGTGCGCCAGCAGGAAGAGCCGCTGCTCCGGACTGACCGCGCAATCGATGTGAATCTGGGCCCCGTCCAGATCGCCGGTCAGAGGATCGGGAATGTCCCGCGTCACTACGGGGATGCCGTAGAAATGCTCCAGGTGGTCCTGTATACGTCCGCAGTATTCGGCAAACGGTATCATTCCCGTGGCCTTCCACTCTATCACGCGGTCTTGGGTGGGGCAGGCGCTTTCGCCTGCCAACCGAGTTCGGAGACGTGCGTTAATTGGACTTTTCGACTAAAGCGCGTACAGGTATACGGTTCTCACGAATCAGCCGCCGGACGTCGCCAGGTGTGAGCTTCGCGATACGCCGTACCTCCCTCCGCTTGCGGAGCATGCGCGGCAGCAGGCGCATGGCGGCGAGATCCGCGCGCAGAATCGTAGTGGCCAGCCGCAGCTTGTTGGCGAAACCTGGGAAGCGCGCCATCTCGCCTTTCTCGCCGGCCGCCGCCAGCAGCCCTCCGGCCAGTCGCAGCGCAAAATAGAGCGGATTCAGCAGCAGCAGGCTCCAGGGGAATAACTTGGCCGCCAGCAGAACACGGTTTCGCTCGATCAGGAAAATGCGTTGCGTGGACCCGGTGTCCAGGCTACCGCCGCGATGATGGCGCACTACCGCACCGGGCGTGTAGAAGCAGCGCCAGCCGGCGATACGCGCGCGCAGGCCAAGCTCCGCGTCATCCGCGAACATGAACAGGTCTTCGTCGAACCCGCCGATCTGATCCAGCATGGCTTTCCGGTACATGGCGGCGCAGCCGTCGGGCCACAGGCACTCCTCCAAGCGGTCATACTGGCCGCGATCGATCTCGCCGGTGCCGCGGCCGCGGTTCTGGCCGTCCAGGTAGATCAAGTGTCCGACCTTGTCGACGCGTCGCGGATCTTCATACACCAGCACCTTGGCGGCCGCCATGCCGACGTCCGGCGCACCGTCGAACACCCTCCGCAGAGCCGCGAGAAAGTCCGGCTCAGCCTCCGTGTCATTGTTTAGGACCGCGATGAACTTCCCGCGCGCCGCCGCGAAGGCCTGGTTATTAGCTCTACAGAAGCCCTGGTTGTTTGTATTGGCGATGACCTGAACGCCGAATTCCGAGCGCGCCATCTCGGCCGACCCGTCGCTCGAGCCGTTGTCCACCACAAGGATTTCGAATTCGGCGCCGCGCTGCCGCGCGAGCGATTCCAGGCAGGCGCGCAGATAATCCCGCCGGTTCCAGTTGACGATGACTACCGAGATATCGGGCGACGTGCTCACGCTGCAATGATAGCTTGAGGCGGCGCTACTCCGACATGATCGGTTCGGTGGTGTGCTCCGGCGCGGGCTGCAGATGCGGGTAGCGGCTGAGCAGGCGCACGCAGGTATTCCATCGCAGCAGCGCATCGTCGTTGGCGGGGGGCCGTATGGCTTCGGCCTTCTCGTACCAGTGCATCGCGTTGCGGATCAGATCGTAAGCCATCGCCCCAGAGCCCTGACTCCCCTTGTGCAGAAGAGACTGGGCGCGCCTCTCGCAAACGATGCCGGAGTAGTAGTATCGCTCGTAGTCGTCGGCCATGCGAGCCACCACGTCGCGCGCTTCCCGCTCGGCCACGCCGCGCTGGAACTGATCCGTTAGGGCCAGCAGCAAAGTCACCAGCGCAGCCCGGTTCTCCGGCTCGATGCGCAGCACGTCCTGGCAGATGCTTTCGGCTTGCCAGGGCTCGTTCAGCAGCCGGTAACGCTCGGCCTTGGCCAGCGCGCCCGGAATCGCTTCCTTGGACAAAGACTTCAGCTCAAACATGTGCGCTCCCCCTATTTGACCAGAATGTTGAACAGCCTGCGCAGCGGGTCGTAAAACTCGTCCACCACGCGCTCCTTTAATGGGATGATCGCATTTTCTGTAATGGTAATGTTCTCCGGACAAACCTGCCGGCAGCAGGTGGTGATGTTGCAGTAGCCCACGCCATGGGCATTCTTCAAGTCCGCTGTGCGGCTCTCAGTATCGAGCGGATGCATCTCGAGCGAGGCGATGTGCACAAGGTAGCGCGGGCCCACGAAGCCGTCGAAGGCGCGATGCTCGCGCAAGACGTGGCACACGTCCTGGCACAGAAAGCACTCGATGCACTTGCGAAATTCCTGTATGCGATTGACGTCCTGCTGGCCCATCCGCCAGCTTCCGTCGGCGGCGTCCGGGGCGCGCGGCGTGAACTTCTTAATACTCTTTTTGACCTCGAAATTCCAGGACACGTCGGACACCAGGTCCTTCACGAGCGGAAAAGTTCGCATGGGCTCCACGGTGACCGGCTTCTCCAGCGGTAGCTCGCTCAGGCGCGACATACACATCAGCCTGGGCTTGCCGTTGATTTCAGCCGAGCACGATCCGCAGCGTCCCGCCTTGCAGTTCCAGCGCAGCGCCAGATCGTGGGCCTGCTCGGCCTGAATCTTGTGCACGGCGTCGAGCACCACCATGCCTTCCGAGACTTCCGTGGTGTAGTCTTGAAACTTTCCGCCTTGCGGATTTCCACGCCAGATTCTAAATGTCGCGCTACTCATGACTCCACCTCGTGGCGCAGGCACTCCTGCCTGCCGATCCAGCACTTCTGGCGCAGGCGAGCTTTGCTCACCTTTTCGGCGAACTGAAGTTCGCCGCGGCACGCTGAAGGGTGCGCCACGTCATTTCATCTCCTCGATCACCTGCCGCAGCTCCGCCGGCATCTCCGAAATCGCGTCGCGCGTAACCAGCATTTCGCCGCCTGAACCCTTTCGAACCATAATATTGAACTTACCTGACGCCGGATCCTTCGCCGGATAATCTTCGCGGAAATGCGCCCCGCGGCTCTCCTTGCGATCCAGCGCGGCGAGCGAGACGGCTTCGGACACAGTAAGCAGGTTGCCCAAATCGAGCGCCGTGTGCCAGCCGGGGTTGTACTCGCGATTGCCATAAACACCCACCCGTCCGGCACGCTGCCGCAGCCCGCCGATTTCCTCGACCGCGCGCGCCATCTCGTGTTCCGTACGCACGATCCCGACCAGGTCCTGCATCAATCCCTGCAACTCGTGCTGGATCTGGTAAGGGCCCTCCGCGCTATCGGAAGAAGCACGCTCGAACGGATCGAGCGCCAACCGCGCCGCGGCATCCACCTGGCCCTGGTCGACCGCGGCCGCGCCGTGCTCCTGCGCGAAACGCACGGCGAAGCGGCCGGCGCGCTTGCCGAACACCAACAGGTCCGAGAGCGAATTGCCGCCCAGGCGATTGGCGCCGTGCAATCCGGCGGCGCATTCTCCGGCGGCGAACAGGCCGGGTACCGTGGACATCTGGGTTTCGGCATCCACGCGCACGCCGCCCATCATGTAATGCGTGGTCGGCCCGACTTCCATAGGCTCGCGCGTTATATCGATGTCCGCCAGTTGTTTGAACTGGTGATACATGCTGGGCAGCTTGCGCTTGATGTGCTCTGCGGCGTTGGGCAGCCTTTGTTTGATCCAGGCAATGTCGAGAAACACTCCGCCGTGTGGGCTGCCGCGACCCTCCTTGATTTCGCGCATGATGGCGCGGGCGATGTGATCGCGGGTAAGCAGCTCGGGCGGCCTGCGGGCGTTGCGGTCGCCCTGGGTGTAGCGCCACCCTTCTTCTTCGTTGTCGGCGGTCTGCGCGCGGTAGAGCTCCGGAATGTCGTCGAACATGAAGCGCCGGCCCTGGTTGTTCTTCAGGACGCCGCCCTCGCCGCGGACGCCCTCGGTGACCAATATGCCTTGCACGCTCGGCGGCCACACCATCCCCGTGGGGTGGAACTGCACGAACTCCATATCCATCAGGGCCGCGCCAGCGTGATAAGCCAGCGAGTGGCCGTCGCCGGTGTACTCCCAACTGTTACTCGAAATCCGATACGCGCGGCCGATGCCACCCGTGGCCAGCACCACGGCCTTCGCCGGAAACAGCAGGAACCGGCCGCGCTCGCGATCATATCCGAAGGCCCCGGCGATGCGCCCGGAATCGACCAGCAAAGTCAGCACCGTGCATTCCATGTGCACGTCGATGCCGCGATGCACTCCCTGATCCTGCAGTGTGCGAATCATCTCCAGGCCGGTACGGTCGCCCACATGCACCAGCCGCGGGTACTTGTGCCCGCCGAAGTTGCGCTGCAATATACGGCCATCGCCTGTGCGGTCGAATACGGCGCCCCAAGCCTCCAACTCGCGCACGCACTCCGGGGATTCCTTGGCATGCAGCTCGGCCATGCGCCAGTTGTTGACATACTGGCCGCCGCGCATGGTGTCGGCGAAGTGCACCTTCCAATTGTCGCGATCGTCGACGTTGGCCATGGCGGCGGCGATGCCGCCTTCGGCCATCACCGTGTGGGCTTTGCCGAGCAGCGACTTAGTTACGATGCCGACGTTCGCGCCGAGGGCGGAAGCTTCGATCGCCGCGCGCAGCCCTGCGCCTCCCGCTCCAATGATCAGCACATCGTGTGCATAGGTCTGGAATTCCGCCATCAGAGGATTCTCCAATCCTTCCAGACGCCCATGGCGCACATGCGAATGTAGAGATCGGAGAAGGCCACCGAGCACAGACTCATCCAGGCCCAGATCTTGTGCTTGTTGTTCAGGCAGCTCACGCAGGCGTATGACTTCAGGCGAAGGGGCGAGAGCAGATCGAATCGCCCGCCGATCAGGTGCCGCACGGAGTGGCAGCCGAATGCGTATCCGCCCAGAAACACAACGTTGACGGCTAGCAAAAGCGTGCCCACCCCAATGCCGAATGAGACGCGGCCGGTAGACGGATCGGCGAACCAGAGTGCCTTCCACACGTCGCAGGAGAGGAAGCCGAGAAACCCGATCGCCAGATAAAGAAAGTAGCGGTGGATGTTTTGCAGAATCAGGGGGAAGGAATGCTCGCCGCGATAGTGTTGGCGCGGCTCGCCCACGGCGCAGGAGGGCGGATCGGCCCAGAAGGACTTGTAATAAGCTCCGCGATAGTAGTAGCAGGTGAGGCGGAACAGCCCGGGCGCCCAAAGGATCAGAAGGGCAGGGGACCAGCGCATCCAGCCGGGCCACCAGCCCGGCTTGGGTCCGAACCAGGCGTGCGGCGAGTCGCCAAAGATCTCGGGCGAGTAGAAAGGCGAGAGGTAAGGTCCCCAATAATAATGCGCGCCCTGGAGAGCGGCCCAAGTGGTGTAGACCACGAAGGTCCCGAGTCCCAGGAAAACCAGCAGCGGCGACACCCACCAAAGGTCCTTTCGGGCGGTCTCGCCGAAGCGGCGCTGCTCCATCGAGATATTGACGAAAGCCATCGGGTTCAAATCATATCACGAGCGGAGAGGGGCAACGCAGCGACGCGGCCGCCGCCAAAGGGCAAATGGTATGCTCGTTGGGAAAGTGACATGCAAATCCCTGACAAACATCTCTTTGCCGAAAGGAAGCTTCCGATGACAGCCGTCTCGATCGCCGTGGTCCGCCGCCGGTTAGCCGCTGCCGGTTTGCTCTTCTTCACACTTGCCTGGAGCGCCGCCGCACAGGCTATCGATGTCACACAAAGACTCGATGGCTTCGACGCCTACATGGCCAAAACCCTGAAGGACTGGAATGCGCCCGGCGTTGGGGTGGGCATCGTCGTCAACGACAAACTTGTTTTCGCCAAGGGCTACGGCTTCCGGGATTATGAGAGGAAGCTCCCGTTTACCCCCGCCACCATGAGCCCTATCGCGTCCAACACGAAACTGTTCACCGCCATTGCCGCGGGCATGCTGGTCGAGGAAGGGAAGCTGACCTGGGACAAGCCCGTGCGCGAATCCGTTCCGGCCATCCGCTTCTACAACGACCAGCTCAACAATTCGGTGACCCTGCGCGACATGCTGTCGCATCGCACCGGAATCACGCGGCACGACGCCATCTGGTACAAATCCGATTTCACCCGCAAAGAACTCTTCGAGAAGTTAGTCTACCTGGAGCCGCAGGAACCCATACGCACGGCCTTCCTGTACAACAACCTGATGTTCGCGGCGGTCGGGTATCTGATCGAACTGCGGTCCGGAAAAACCTGGGAACAGTTCGTCAAGGAGAGGATCTTCGATCCGCTCCATATGAACTCCACCAGTTACAGCATTGCGGACATGTTGAAGCGTCCGGAATTCGGCGTCGGGTTTACGGAGCGGCGCGATTCCTTTGAGATTTACAGAATTCCATACTACGAGGACACGGCCGGCGTGGGACCTTGCGGAGCCATCGTTTCCAATATCGAAGACATGTCTCATTGGTTGATCGCGCTGATGAACCAGGGGAAGTACGAAGGCAGACAGGTGCTGCCGGCGGAAGTGTTGAAGGCCACTTTGCAGCCGGCCATCGCGCTGCCGAACACTTTGCTGGAGACCAGGGGTTGGTCGGAGGTCCTTAATGCGGCTTACGGCATGGGGCGCCAGACGGCTTCCTACAGAGGACACCTCATCACCTTACACGGTGGCGATTTGCCTGGCTTCCACACGCAGGTTTCGTTCATGCCGCAGGACCACATCGGCGTCATCGTTTTTAACATTGGGAATCATAGCCAGCCGCTTTACAACATCGTCAGCTACAACGTGTACGAAAGATTGCTGGGCATGGACCAGACGTCCTGGAGCGAACGTCAACTCGAGATCCGGCTGAAGAACAAGAAGGCGGAGACCGAAGCGCGAACCAAAGCCAACGAAGGGCGGGTTCCAAATACGGAGCCGTCCCACGCCCTCGCCGATTACACCGGCGCCTACGAGAATCCGGCTTACGGCGTCATGACCATCGGGCTGAAGGACAACCAGCTTCAGTTCGATTTTCATAAGATAAGATTCCCCATGACTCGCTTTCACTATGACCGCTTCGACACTCCCGACGACGAGCAGGATGGCAAGGCGTCTGTGAACTTCCGAACGAATCCGCAGGGCGATATCGATCAAGCGGTGATGTCCCTGGATGAAGCGGAGGCGGTATTCGTCCGTAAGCCCAATACGATTGACCCGAAACTGATGTCTCAGCTCGCGGGTTCTTACGAAACGCCCGGCGGCGTGAAGATTCAGATCGCGCTTGCGCCGGACGGCAAACTGTCGCTCGTTTTACCCGGCCAGCCAGTCATTCCGTTGAGCCAGGTGAAAGGCCTGACATTCCGGACGCCGCAGTTCTCCGACGAGACGCTGGAATTTGTGGTGCATGACGGCCAAGTGAAGGGACTCAAGCAAAAGAGCCCGTCGGGCGAGTTCACGTTCCCAAAAAAGTAGCAGCTAACTGAAGTCGCGAATTCCTGATTCATGGCCGTCTGAAACAAAACAAAGCACCTACGTTCTTTTCGTGACATGCACAAGAGCCGCTTAGCGCACGCTCTAGCGACGCTTCAGCGTGCAGCTCGCCGAGTCTTCTCCGCAGGCTGAAGGCCACGGCACCACGCTGAAGCGTGCGCTACAACCGGATCCACAACTAACGTGCTACCCCCCCGCTGCCCCCCGCACCATCTCCCAGGCCCGCATCACATGCTCGCGCGTGGTGCCCATATTTCCAATTGCCAGATGCAGCGTGAATTTGCCGTTGAGCACCGTGTGCGAGAGGAAAAACTCACCCGAAGCATTCACCGTTTCCAGAAGGCGGCGGTTCTCGTCATCCGTACCTTTATAGCGAAAACACACCACCGAGAGCGGCGCAGGGGCGGCGCGCTCGAAATTCGGGTCGGCGTCCACCGCTTCGGCCAACTCGCGCGCCCAGGCGATCTGGTTGCGGATAATCTCCGCCAGTCTCTCGCGGCCGAAATAGCGCATCACGAACCAAAGCTTCAACGCTCGGAAGCGGCGCCCCAGCGGCACTCCGTAATCCATGTAGTTCACCGCGCGGGAACCCTCGGCGGTGCGCAGGTACTCCGGCACCAGTGAAAAAGCGCGGCGCAGAATGTCCGGGCGGCGGGTGTAGAACGCGCTCAGGTCGAACGGCGTGAAGAACCACTTGTGCGGGTTGACCACCAGCGAATCCGCACGCTCGGCGCCGCTCAGGATGTGACGGAACTCCGGCACGATGGCGGCCGAGCCGGCGTAGGCGGCATCCACATGCAGCCACAGCCCATGGCGCGCGGCGATATCGGCGATGGCGGGCACGGGGTCGATGCTGGTGGTCGAAGTGGTGCCCACCGTAGCCACCACGCAGAAGGGCCGCAGGCCCGCCGCGAGATCTCGCTCGATGGCGGCCGCCAGAGCTTCCGCGCGCATGCGAAATTCCGCATCCACCGGGATTTTGCGCACGTGCCGCTGCCCTATGCCGATCGCAATCGCGCCCTTCTCGATGGAGGAATGCGCCTCCTCGGAACAATAGAGCGTGAGCCCGCGCGAAGCGCCCAGCGTGCGCGCCTCGGGATCGGCCATCTCGCGCGCCGCCGCGATGGCATGCATGCTGCTGGTGGAGGCCGTATCGTAGACGATGCCGAACAGCCCGGCGGGAAGCCCCATCCAGTCGCGCAGCCAATCGAGCACCACCTGCTCCAGTTCGGTGGCGGCGGGCGACGTCTTCCACAGCATCGCGTTGGCGTTGAGCGAAGCCGAAAGCAACTCCGCGATGATGCCTGGTCCAGGCGCCGTGTTGGCGAAGTAGGCCATGAAGCCGGGATGGTTCCAATGCGTGATGGCCGGTACGATCTGGCGGCGGAAGTCGTCGAGCAGGCGCTCCATGGGCTCACCCTGCTCGGGGCCCGAGGAGGGCAGGGAATCGGCCAAATCGCCCGGCGCCATCTTCGGCAGCACCGGGTAGCGTTCCGGATGCGACAGATATTCGGCGATCCAATCCACGGCTTGGTGCGCGAAGCGGCGAAACTCTTCGGGGGACATTTCTTTATTGGATCATTTTGTGCTGGCCGGCACCCAGGGCAGTCTCCCACAGGCGCTAATGTAAGCATTCTAGTTAGGACCGCGTTCCCATCAATGTTCGCCAAAACTTCCTCGCCGTTTCCCAGGATCGGTACCGAATAGGCCAGTTCCCGATATGGCGGCTTGTCGGTGGAATGGATTGTCTTTCGAAGTTGCGGGCCCGGCAGCGTCTGACGCCTGAGGGCGGAATCCGGTTCCCGTAACGCGCTCAGTTCTTTGGAACCCATTCAAGCGACTGATCCCACCGGGCGCGCAGAGTCTCAAAGCTTTAACCGTGTGCGGCGAGTTCCGGCCACAAGAACGCTGTGAATCGGCTATTCTGTGCTCATGTCATCCAATCCGCAGTACCGCTCTCGCGCTGTGCGCGCCCTGGTGCTCTTGCACGAGGAGCATCTTCGCCGATTCGTTCACACCTGGAAGCTGGCCTTGGCGAGTTCGGTGAGCCTGCCACTGGCCGATGACCCCAACTATGCATCGCTCGAAGCACTAGGACGGCACGTGCTGTCCGCGGCAGGCGGCTACATGATCTGGATGTGCGAGGTGTTGGCGTTATCAGACCCCGGAATCCGCTCTGCCCCGGATGCGGCTGCCATAATCCACGATGCGGACGACTACATGGAGCACGTCCTGGAGCGGTGGCGGGCCCCGCTGAGGGAAGTGCCCAACGAAAGATTGGAGACTCCCGAGTATCCATCGCGATGGCAGACGCGCTACTGTATCGACTCGATGCTGGAGCACGCCGTCATGCACCCCATCCGCCACGCCTTTCAGTTGGATGAACTGCTCAAGGATCTCTAGAGCCTCGGGCCAAGCACAACGAGCGATGGTCTGCCCCTAAGGTGAACAGAATTGGCGTTAGCCCGCGTTCGTCAGCGCCAGGCGCGGAACCACTCGCGAAATTCATCGAGCGCGGTCTGCGTCTCGTGCGCCAGGGGCACTGGAAACGGGCCGGTCTTGACGCCGCGCTCCGCCAGCGCAGCCTTGATCCCGACAGGGGTGGGAAAGCGCTCGATGCGCTCCAGGAAATCGTGGAGCCGCGCGTCGAGCCGATTCGCCTCCGCCTCGTCGCGCTGCTGAATGGCCCGGTCGAGCGCCAGCAGAAGCTCCGGCACGGCGCAGGCCACGCCGGAAACCACGCCATCGGCGCCGGCCATGCGCGCCCGCGCGAAGATGCCGTCATGGCCCACCAGCAGCGTGCATGGTTGCTCCTGCCGGTGGCGGCTCAATTCCTGGAAGTAGGCCCAGTCGCCGCTGGAATCCTTGATCCCGGCAAATCGGCCGGTGGCTAGCAACTGAACCGCGGTTTGGCTTGAGATCTCGCTGGTGAACGCCGGAATGTTGTACAGATAAAGCGGCGCGCCGTGGGTCATCTCCGCGGCGAATCGAAGATAGAACTCTCGGATCTCCGGCTGCGCATAGCGGAAGAAGAAAGGCGGCATTACCAGCAGGCCGGCGGCGCCCGCCGCGCTGGCTTCGCGTCCCAGCGCGAGCGCTCCATCCAGCGTGGTGTGGGAGACTCCCGCCAGCACCGGCACGCGGCTGCGTTTGACTGCCAGATAGACCAGGCGCACCCGGTCGTCGAAGTTCAGATTGACGAACTCTCCGGTAGATCCGAGCAGCGCGATACCCTCCACGCCGGCCGCGCATAGAAAATCGATCAACTCCAGCGTGGCTCCTATATCGGGCTCATCGCCCCGTTTGCCGTGAGGCGTCACCGCGGCCGCGATCACGCCGGCGAGAGGCTGCATTGTTTCACCAGACCGGACTGCCGTAGTCTTCTAGGATCCGCATCGATTTGCCAGCGCATTAATCTACCACACTACACGTTTCGCAAAGGCCATGCGTCATACTCGTTCAAGGGACGACATGGGCCGATTCTGGATAGCCGCGCTTTGCTGAGTAGCCGCGCACGCCGCGGTAATTAGTGGCGTGGTGCTCGATAGTAGGCGGGGCGTCCGCTGGCGCGTGCTTTGGTGGCGCTGCGGCCGGTCGAGGGCGCCGGCAGCAGGGCCGCTTCGACTCGCCCAACCGCTCGGGACAGTTCAGTTTCACCGTTAGCGGTGGCATGTATCTGCTCCGCGCTTCGCGGGCCGGGTTCGCGCCCTTTCAGTACGGCCAGAAGGAATGGAAATCGGCGGGCAAGCCAACGACCGTCGAGCAGGTGGGGCAGGCGCTTCCGCCGGGCGCTTCCGAGTGGGAATCCCGTTGTTGGGGCGTGGCAGTCACGTCAGCCGCGCGGCACTTCGCTCATCAAGGCCAGCAGGTTGCCATCCACATCGCGGAAAGGCCATCCACAGGTCGTGCGTGGGTGGGGCAGGCGCTGCCGCCTGCCAATCCCGTTGTGGGGCGCGGTGGTAACGTCACCCGCGCGGCACTTCGCTCATCAAGGCCAGCAGGTTGCCGTCCACATCGCGGAAAAAGGCCATCCACAGGTCGTGCGTGGGCATGGCGGCGATCAAATGGGGCGGCGTCTCAAACTGTACGCCCCGGGATTTGAGCGTTTCCGCCACCGCCTGTATATCGGCCACCTTGAAATAGAAGACCGAGCTGGGGTGGTCGAACTCCGGTTTCTCCGCTACCGCCAGCATCAGGCGCACGCCGCCGCAGTCGAAGAACGCCATTTTCGGCGGCGCCTGGAAGAGAAACCGCATGCCCAGAGTGTCGCGATAAAACGCCACCGCCTTATCCACATCGTGCACGTTGATGGAAGCCTGGCCGATTTGGGCTGAAGAAAGATCCGTCGTGTTTGTCATGCTGGCTCCTTAGAGTCTCATTCCGGTCCATACCGCTTCGAAGATCTGCTTCTTAGGGTCTTTAGGCTTGTCCGGCTGGAACGCCACAAAGGAAAAGCTGCCATCCCCGCCGTAAGCCGTGGTGATGTCGAGTCCGCGCGCGCCGGCGTCGCCGGCTTCAAAGTAATGAATATTATCGCGAGTTGCGGATAGCGTGCTGATGCGTCGCGGCGCCACGATCTGGCTGCGGGTTTCGCGCATCAGGAATGGCGTTCTCGTGCCGGAATCGAAAGCGGGCGCCTCGCCCGAAATCTCAAAGTGGCGGACACGCGCTTCGCCTTCCATGCCTACAGTGCACACGCTGGCTTGCGGATGGCAGTGCGCGGGCAGCACGGCCCGCGGCGCCATGCGCCACTGAATGACCGCAAACGGCACGCCGCGAAAACTGGGGCCGAATTCGACCTTCGGATCGAGGCCCGGGAACGCTCCGAGCTTGGTATCGGGCGCGGCTTTGAGGCGCACGGCCAAGCGGCGATGCGGTTCAGGTAAGCATCCTGGCCGATTGCCGAGGCGTCGCGGGCAAATTCGGCGGCGTCGGCCGGGCACAGGCGAATGAAATCGTCCCAATCGAGCGGCGGCGTGCTGGTGGCGGCGCGCGCCGGTCGGGCGGTGCGGAGCACGGCAGCGGCGAGAGCCAAGGGCGTCCAGAATATGGCGCGCCGCTCCACCGTCACGCCGGGTGCAAGCTCGTTTGTTTCCGGCACCCAGGTCATGCAGCCAGATTACGCCACCGCGCCGGGGATTACTTCTTCAATCCTGCGATTTTCGCCGTGCGCACGGAAGGCCCGCGGGGAAACGCCGAAGCGCTTGCGAAACAGCCAACTGAAGGAGCCCAGGCTTTCGAACCCAACCGCGAAGCAGATGGCCGTCACGTCGTCGGACGTATGCGCCAGCAGGCGGCGGGCGGCTTTGAGGCGCGTCTCCTGCAAGAACTGCATGGGAGTCTGCTCGAAAGCCAGCTTGAACATGCGCTGAAAATGGAAGGGCGAGAGCGTGGCCACGCGCGCCACGGCTGCCACGGTGAGCGGCTGGTCGTAGCAGGACAGCAGAAAGTCGCGGCCGCGATAGAGGCGCCGGTAAAGCTCCATGCGCGTGCCGGGCCGCAAGCCGGGGAAAGATTCGGCTTCGCCGCGCACCTGTAGCCGGAGACCGGCCAGCGCCTGCGCCAGCGCGTACATGCGGTCTTCGAGCCACGGCGTAGAAGCCTGCGGAGCGCGAAATCCGGCTTCGAAGCCGGCCAGCGCGCGCGCCACGGCGCCGGCCTTCGGATACAGCCTCTCGCAAAAATCGAGGCCCGGCGCGGCCGGATCGGGGTCGTCGAGTTGGCGCTCGGGATGCGTACCCGCGGTAGCCGCCGCCTGGCCCAGGAAGCCCGGCTGGAAGAACGGGCACAGCGTCTCGGTATAGGTGCGGCCATCGAATTCGAGCGAGTAGCGCTGGCCGTCGTTGAGGATCAGAAAACTCTCCGGGGTCAGCAGGTAGTGTCCCTGCGGCGTGTGATAGCGCGCCACGCCGCGCACCACCGATTTCAGCGATAGCGTAGTGCGGTAATCGTGGACGTCGTATTTGGCGCCGCGCCCGTGGAGCACCGCCGAGCAGTTAGGCAGTTCCCGGGCCCGTGGATTGAGACGGAACCGGAAATCGGCCATGGGGCCATTCTCGCACGGCAAGGCGACCTTCGCGCTCCAGCCGAGCGCCCACTGTCGCGGGTCCCCCTGGACCCGCTCTCAACTCCGGCTATTTCTCCGACTACCGTGGAACAGGCCGAAGACGAATCGCCGTGTCGCCGCGTCGCCCCCTCGCCCGCTCGTAACGTCGACGCCTTTTGTCGATGTTGGCGAGATCCGCTCGCCTCTCCGTTTCGGTGCCCCACATTGAAACACGGGTTCCGAATCGAACCGCCCTATCTCGTCCCAGACAAAAGAAGCGCTGAAACTAAGGCCTTTTATGGATATTCAGGTCTGGTAATTCTGTTGCATTCTACCGAAATGCCGGGACGAAATACCGGCAATTCAGCAAGGAGACCGAAAGATGGGATGCGTAAACGGCACAGCAAGGCGAAAAGAGAGAAAGGCGCACGTGGAGCGGGACCAGATGATTCTCGATAATCTCTCGCTGGTGAAGGCCATCGCGGTGCGTGTGCATGAGAACCTGCCGGTACACGTGGACCTCGACGACCTGGTGCACGCCGGCGTGCTGGGGCTGTTCGACGCGGCGTCGAAATATAATCCCGACAAGAAGGTGGTTTTCCAAAGCTATGCCAAGCACCGCATCAAGGGCGCCATCCTGGACAGCCTGCGCCAACTCGACTGGGCTTCGCGCGATCTCCGCAAGCGGCAGAAACAACTGGACGCGGTGACGCACGATTTGACGGCCCGCCTGGGACGCGCGCCCACCGAACTGGAAATCGCCGAGACCCTGGGTATGGGGCTCGACCGCTGGCGCCGGGTGGCGATGGAATTGAAAAATCTGGGCCTGGTCTCGGCGTCTTCCCTCCGGCCGGATCCGGACAATCAAGCGCCGGTGGAGTTCCCGGCAGGGCCCGATACGCAGCCCGACCGCATCTGCGAACGGCGCCAGTTGCGCTCCGTCCTGGCGGTGGCTATGCAATGCTTGCCGGAACGCTACCAGAAAGTCGTGCTCCTTTATTACACAAATGAGATGACCATGAAAGAAATCGGCGAAATTCTGGGAGTGAACGAAAGCCGCGTGTCGCAGATCCATAAAATCGCGTTGGAAAAGATGGCCGTGAGCCTGCGGTCGGCGGGGATTAAATCGGCTGAGGCTTTCTAGCAGCCACACGGCTTCATCCATGCGGACTAAGTGAAGATCACCCCAGGTCGAGGCTCCGATCAGAGCCATGACCGTTAGGGAGTGGTCTTCCCGACGTACCAGGCCGTATTTTGTGAGACGTTTGACTTAGTACACGCGTTCGGAATTACAGTTGCGTATTGGAGCGCCGCTCGCTGGCACGCGCGGCTCTGATTGCCCGGCCGTCAGGGAGTGGTCCTCCCAACATACGACATCGTTTTTAAGAAATCGTGTACTTCGTTATGTGTAACGGAAACGGTGGGCCAGCAGAGGCCTGTTGAAGCCGGAGGGCGTTCACACAGAGAGCATCCGTTAGGCGGATTGGCGGGTGGCGCTGGGCGAATCACGTACTTGTCCAGATAGGCACGCGACTCATCGTGGTGCGCGGCGCGATAGGCGGCGTAGTCCCGTGCGATCCCGGCATCGGCGCCGTTCAAAACAATCCAGGCCTGGAGAAGGCCATCGCCCTTGAGCGCCAGAAGATCCGCCAATCGTGGGTCCAAATGCGGAGCCTTTGCATTGATGACGGCTTCGACGAACTTCTCGCGCTTCCATCATTTTCGGCGGCCATCAGGGCGTCCCCCCCAATAACGGTAGGCGGTCTCGATGGAAGAGTCAATCGCGACGGCTTTGGCGAACCATTCCGACGAGCACGTCAGGTCCTTGGTCCGGAAGCAAACGTCGCCCGCGAAAAGCGCGGCCCGGTTACAGCTTGGGATCGATCTTCAGGGCCGCGGCGTATGCCGCCAGCGCGCCCTGGTTATCGCCACGCCCAAAAGCCACTTCTCCCTCTTTCATTTTGGCGGCGGCTTCCGCATTGTCCGAGTAGCGACTGGGCGGTGCTTGGATCGTTGAGGACGAGCAGTACATTCTGCAGCAACGCCGAGTTATTGCCCTTCTTCCGCGCGCGCTCGGCGGCTTCCAGGGCGCGTTTGCGCAGCGCCGGAATCTCTTCAGGCGTGCCGCTGGTGCGCGACTTGCTCAACAGGCAATGCGCCAGCCAAACTTGAATTTCGTTATCGTCCGGGTTGGCGGCAACCAAGTCTTCCACTAGCGGCAGCGCGGCCAAACTTTGGCCTTGGCGGAGTAGCTTCAAAGCCTGCTGGCGCTCGTCCGCCAAGTCGTGGGGGATCAGGGGGCGTCAGACTGGAACGCCGCCCCGAATGGAGCACAAGCCGCCACGGCGAAAATCGCGAACGCCGCCGCACCGAACCGAAGGATGCATCCGCGGGTCATCGGGCGATCTTACCACCGCGCCGGCCAGGCCGGCGGCCGCTAATTGCTTCCCTGGCGCCGAAATTCGTTTGAACACACCTGGAAAAGTAGCGGCAAGGATGGCGCTTCCGGAAGCGGCTCGTACCTGGGGCGTGACATCGCGGAATGCCAGCGTCGAAGCGAGCGGCCGGACGATCATTGCGCAACGAGAGCAACGGAGACAAGCGGCACAGATCGGATGTTTGTCTGTATACGCTCACCCCGCTGTCTACGCTTCATCCAGTCCCACGGCGTGTCAAAATGGCTCGCTGGCTTTTGGTGGGCTTTTTCATCAACGAGTGCCCGTCGGCTTTATCCCGGCGATTTGCGACGGATACCGCTTCCCGGCAGCCGCTGCGCCACCCGCCTGTCGTAAAATCGAAGGTTGGCCGACATCCTCGTAACGGTCGCGATTCCCACTTTGGCCGCGGATGCGAGGCTGCGGGAATGCGTCTCCGCGCTGGAGAAGCAGACGCGGCGCGATTTCGAAGTCATGATTGTGGACAACAGCGGCCAGGGCCTGGTGCGCCGTAACGGGGCGGAGCATCCAGGGGTTCGCGTCATCGAGCAGCAGAGCAACATCGGCTTCGGCCCTGCCGTCAACGCAGCGTTTCAGCAGTCGCGCGGCCCCTACCTGGCGACCTTGAATGACGACGCCGTAGCGCATCCGGGATGGCTTGCGGCACTGGTATCGGCCATGGAGGCGCGTCCCGACGTGGGCATGTGCGCCTCGCAGGTGCGGCTCTACGGCGAGGATGCGCTGGATTCTGCAGGCATGCTGGTTTCGGGCGATGGCACCGGCAAACAACGCGGCCACCTGCGCCCGCCGAAATTCTTTCCCGTCGCCGAAGAGGTGCTGCTGCCCAGCGGCTCGGCGGCGCTCTATCGCCGCGCCATGCTGGAACAGATCGGGTTGTTCGACAACGACTTTTTCCTCTATGGAGAGGATATCGACCTCGGCTTGCGCGCGCGTTGGGCCGGTTGGCGGTGCCTGTACGTGCCGGGCGCCGTGGTCGAGCACCATTATTCGCACTCGGCCGGGCGTGCCTCGCCGCTGAAGGCATATTACGTGGAGCGCAACCGGCTGTTCGTGCTGGCCAAGAATTTTCCGGTGCGCATGCTGGCCGTGGCGCCCTTTATTTCGCTGGTGCGGTACGCGTGGCACTTACGGCTGATGCTCAGCGGACGCGGCGCGGCGGCGCGCTTCCGGCTGGAAGGTGCGTCCGCGTGGCGTCTGCCTTTTTACGTGCTGCGTGCGCATGCGGCGCTGTTGCGGCACGCGCCGGGGCTATGGTGGAAACGGCGCGCGATCCTCCGCACGGCGCGGCTATCGCCCCATATCTACCGCCGCCTGTTGCGCGCGCATTCCATCTCGGCCCGGCGGGTCGCGGAGCTTTGACCATGTCGCCCGGGAAGGATTCCTTGCTCATCATCGTCCCGGCCTACAACGAGGAAGGAGCGGTGGGCGGCGTGGTCCGCTCGATTCGCGCCGTTATGGCGGGAACGCCGGTGCTGGTGATCGACGATTGCTCCATCGACGCCACCCAGGAGGTCGCCCGCCATGCCGGCGCGCGCGTACTGCCGTTGCCCCACCACTTGGGACTCGGCGGTTGCGTGCAAGCCGGCTACAAGCTGGCCTTCGAGTTGGGTTATCAGTACGTGATCAGGGTGGATGGCGACGGGCAACATGACGCTGGCGATATTCCGCGCATGTTCGAGGCCCTCCGCACCTCCGGTTGCGAGATGGTGATCGGTTCGCGCTTCGTGGGTGAAAACGGTTGGCGCGCCGGCGTCATTCGCGCATTGGGCATTCGCTTTTTCCGCATGGTGCTCCGTCCCATTTTGGGGAAGCCGGTACGCGATCCGACCTCCGGATTTGTGGGGGTGAACCGCGCCGCTCTGCAGGTGTTCAGCAAGAGTTTTCCGCTCGAATACCCGGAGATCGAGGCGCTGGTGGTGCTGCAGCGCAAACGATTTCGCTTCCAGGAGATTCCCTGCAAGATGCATCCCCGCAGGACCGGCCGCTCGTCGATCACTGCGTACCGGTCCATTTACTATATCGTGCACGTGCTGCTGGGAGTGTTTGTGAACGTGCTGAAGTTCGATCAGCGGACGCGGCGGCCCGGCAAACCGGAGAATCCCTAAGTGAGACAGACGCTTTCGTGGAACAGACGCTTTCGTCTGTCAACCGGCTAACAGTGCACCTAGGCAGTGGAGAAAACCAATGGACCGCCTTTTGAACGTGTTGACAGTTACCAGCGGCCTGCTGCTGCTGCTCGTGCTGGTCTCGGTGCGGCGCGCGCACATCCGCGTCGAATATTCGGTAAGCTGGTTACTGGCCGCCGCCGCCTTGCTGGTTCTGTCACGCTCGCGCGGAATGTTGGAGGCCGCGGCGCACAAGCTCGGACTTTCCTATCCGCCGTTGGTCCTGCTGATCGTGATCGGCGGCGTGTTTCTGCTCATGTTTTACCGGTTCTCCGTGATTCTCTCGAAGCTGCGCGACGACAACATCGCGCTGGCGCAGCGGCTGGCGATCCTGGAATACCACCTGCAAAGCTTGCGAGAGGGCCGCCGTAATGCCTGAAGCGCGCGCCAAAGGAGCGCCTGTCAGAGGACGCCGCGTCAAGGGAAAGAAGCCGGCAGCGGAAGCGGTCCGGACGGCTCCCGCGCGGAAGTCCGGCCCGCGCTGGTGGATCTATGCCGCGGCCGGCGCAATGGCTCTGTACGTGGCGTTTCAAGTTTATGGGCCCGCGCTCCACGGGCCGTTTGTCTTCGATGACACGGATCTACCCTACCACTTGCCGAATTTCCCGCTCAGGCTGCGCTCCTGGATCCGCGGCGTACGCCCGGTGCTCATGTTCAGTTACTGGATCGACTACCGGTTATCTACAGATCCGTTTCTCTTCCACGTATGCAATGTCTTTTTCCACGTGGGGAACAGCTTCCTGGTGTTCTTCATCGTGCGGAAGCTGCTACAGCTTGCGGACGGCGCGCTTGGAAGCAGCCTGCGCGCGAACCTGCTTCCCGGCTTTGCGGCGGCGTTGTTCCTGCTGCATCCCATCCAGACCGAATCGGTAGCTTACGTCGCCGGCCGCTCGGAAAACCTCAGCGTTTTGTTTTTCTACGCTGCGTTCGCGGTTTTCCTGTACAGACGGCAGCCCGCGTCATCCTGGATAGTGGCCCTCGCCGTTCTGGCGCTGTTCGGCGCGGCGGTTCTTACCAAGGAGCATACGCTGGTTCTGCCCGCCTTGTTGCTACTGACGGATTACTACTGGAATCCCGGCTTCTCGCTGAGCGGCATACGTCGGAATTGGCGGATCTACGCGCCGATGGCGCTGGGCGGCGTGTTTGGCTTGGCCTCCATCGCGAAGGTATTGGCGCAGGCCAAGACCGCCGGCTTCCACGTGAAAGACCTTACCTGGTATCAATACTTTTTCACTGAGTGCCGCGCATTCTTCGTCTACTTGCGGCTGTTGGGGTTCCCGGCCGGCCAGAAGCTGGACTACGACTTTCCGATCTCGCGCAACATTCTGGATCACGGCGCCATCTTCGGAATGGCGGCGATCCTGGTGCTGGCGGGGGCCGCTGTCTACTTCCGGAAACGTTATCCGCTGGCGTCTTATGGCTTCCTGGTGTACCTGTTGCTCATGGCGCCGACCTCCTCGTTCGTGCCCATACAGGATCCCGTGGCCGAGCGGCGCTTGTATCTGCCAATGATCGGGATCTTGCTGGTGGCGGTCGCAGCGCTGCAGCGTCTCCGCGTGGATCCACGCAAGCTGGCGGCGGCCATGGGCTGCCTGCTCGCGCTGCTGGCGATCCTGACGTATCAACGCAATGAGCTATGGGCCAGCGACACCGCCCTGTGGGAAGACGCGGTGCGCAAGTCGCCAACCAACGCCCGCGCACATTTCCAACTGGCGCACACTTACAACACGAACGGGCGCTACCAGGACGCTCTAACGCAATATGCCGAGGCGGCGCGTCTGAAACGGCCCACTTACGAGCTGCTGTATGACTGGGGCCTGGCATACTCCGACGCGGGGCAGCCCGAGCAGGCGATCGAGAAGCTCAGACAGGCCGCGGCCTTGGAGCCGACCGCTCAAGTTTACACGCAAATCGGCACGGTTTACGCCAAGCAGAAGCGCTGGCAGGAAGCCCTGGACGCGCTGGCCGAAGCCGAAAAGCGCGACCCCAAATACGACATGATCTACGATAACCGCGGCGGGATTCGCGCCAACACCAACGACCTTCCCGGAGCCGCCGAGGATTATCGGCGTGCCCTGGCGCTCAATCCATCCAACGAACATGCCGGCCAGATGCTGGAGATAGTCGAGCGGCAACTGCGCGCGCCCCGCTGACATGCGGCCTCTCCGCATAGGCGTCAACGCGCTCTACCTGATTCCGGGCGGCGTCGGCGGCACCGAGATCTACCTGCGCGAGCTGCTGCACGCCCTGGCGGAGATCGACTCGCGCAACCGATATTTCGTTTTCACGAATCGCGAAACCGGTCCCGGCCTGGTCCCCCAGCAGCCGAATTTCCGCTGGTTGCCGCAGCGTGTACGGGCCAGTTTCCGGCCGGCCCGTATTGTCTGGGAGCAGACGGTGTTGCCGGTCTGGGCGGCGCGCCTGCGCCTGGACGCGCTCTTCAATCCCGGCTTCACCGCGCCGGTCTACTCTCCTTGCGCCGCCGTCACCGTCTTCCACGACATGCAGCACAAGCGCCATCCCGAACACTTCCGCCGGCTCGACCTGCCTTTCTGGCGCATTCTACTGTACACGTCCGCGCACCTGGCAACGCGGCTGCTCGCCGATTCCGACGCCACCCGCGAGGACCTGCTGCGCTATTACCGCCTGCCGCCCGGCACGATCCGGGTGGTGAGCCTGGGTGTGGACCCAGTCTTTTTCGGTTTACGGCGCGCGCCGGAAGAGTTCCTGTTGACAGTCTCGACGTTGCATCCTCACAAGGGCCTGGACGGGTTGCTGCAGGCGTTCGCCCGCTTCCGGAAGCAGCGGCCGGACTTCCGGCTGATCGTCGCGGGCATGCGCGGCTTTCACGCCGACGCCCTCGAGCGCCTGCGCGAAGAACTCGGCCTGGGCGGCGCCGTCGAGTTTACCGGCTGGATTCCACGCGAGCAGCTTTACGATCTGTACGCGCGTGCGTGGGCGTTCCTGTATCCCTCGACGTTCGAAGGGTTCGGGATGCCGGTGGTGGAAGCCATGGCCGCGGGGATTCCCACCGGTTGCTCGAATATCGAGCCGCTATCGGGCATAGCCGGAGATGCCGCGCTGCAGTTCGATCCTCTCGATCCGGATGCCATTTGCGATGCCATGGCGCGCTTGGTTTCCGACGGCGGTTTGCGCGCGCGGCTGGCCGCCGCGGGCCCCCAGCGCGCGAAGCTGTACTCGTGGACGGCTACCGCCCGGGCCACGCTCGACGCGATCGCGGAAGCGGTGATGGGCAAGGAATAACAGTTCAATGCAGCGACCAGACGCGCTACCGTCGCCAGAAACTCAAGTGCATCCCAGGCGCCAGTTGCGCGTGCACCGGATCGAGATCGTCACGACGCACTGGCATGCGCACCTCCACAGTACCTGCAGGCGACGGGTAGTTCCGGCTGAACGACACCCGCAGCGTGCGTGACGACTGATCCGCGCCGTCCGCCAAAGAAACAGCCCGTGTCGTGTCGGCGTACGACCGCAGAACTTGTGCCTGCTTGGGATCGTCGC